>Ga0209185_1000143_pt1 | contig 110104 bp, 84 predicted proteins | sample SidtaG_2_FD_187425 | JGI IMG/M metagenome (GOLD analysis project Ga0209185, IMG submission 187425) | Marine algal microbial communities from Sidmouth, United Kingdom - Sidmouth_Asex2 metaG (SPAdes) (version 2) | ecosystem: Host-associated > Algae > Red algae > Unclassified | place: Sidmouth... | reverse complement strand
TATGGTCCGGTAAGTAACAAGATCCTTCCGTCGGATACCGAGGAAGCCCAAGCTTTTAATCAATTCTGGCGGGAATGGCACGAGCTCAAACGAATGATTGAAAATTAGCAATGCCCGCTTACAGCCTGATCGGAAAGCAGATTCCCGACCGTGCTACGGGCTAGAGTCCTCAACAACCTGCTTGATCTCGATCGGTGAGTCAGCCAATTATTGCAACTTGTTTTCACCTCTACGACCTGACGTTTCGTTCTCAATGCAGCTATCTGAATTATTGAAGTCCGGATTTACGTTACGGCGGGTTTTTATGTTTGGACAGTACGTCGGTTTTTGTGGCTACTCGTAAATATACGAATGTCGGTATGTCGGTATTTACGATTCGAACGCCTACAGTTTATATCCATTGAACGATTCCGCCGCTTTCTCCATCGCCTGGCGAACCGCTACCGGCATTCCGATCAAGCCCATAACCGCCAGTAAAATCCAGATATTAGTATAGAGGCCAGAAATGATGACGAACAGGAAAACTAAGAGACAGAAAGCAGAGACAACGTAAGTCATCAGGTGATCCGCTTTGGCTTTTACATGGTTTACGTGTACCTGTGAATGCTGGCCACACTTACCACAGGTGCAGGAAAATACTTCCCCCTTTTCGCGCTCCAAAGTTACCCGGTCGGGGGCAAAGGTCTTCACGCGGGAATTTACGTGGCAGGAAGGACAGGTAAAGTATTTCCGGGTCATGGCACGAAGGTAAGCCGAGTCGGCAAATCCCTGCCCTCCAAAAAACTTCCCCCGCACCTGCGGCCCCGCCCAAAAGCGCCGTCAAACAAAACTTTACCCCCCGAAATTACGTCCTTAAAGTTCAAACCACCCCAACCAAATATGCGCAATACCCTGTCCCTATTCAGTTTGCTCGCAATCCTACTCGCCTTCGGCTGTAACACCCCGAAGGCCGCGCTGGCCGATAAGCCCATCGAAACGGAGGTCCGCGACCTCGACACCATGACCGTCACGCCCGCCGCTAACGGCATCATCGAGGGCATGGAGAACCTGGTGCCCAGGGAAATTCCCAACGAGCGACCGATCTACCGCGCCGCCTACAACCGCACCCACGACCTGCTGCACACCCGCCTCGACCTCCGCTTCGACTGGAGTCGGGAAATGGTGATCGGTAAGGCTACGCTTAGGTTTACCCCCATCTTTAAGCTTAGCGACCAGCTGGTACTCGACGCTAAAAACTTCGACTTCAAGAGCATTAAAACCGCCGCCGGCAAAGACCTGAGCTACGACTACACCGGCGATAAACAACGGGTGACCATTACCCTCGACCGGAAATACCAGCGCGGTGAGGAATACACCATCGTGCTCGACTACACGGCCATCCCCGCCCAGAGCGGCGGCAGCGCGGCGATCACCTCCGATAAGGGCCTCTTCTTCATCAACGCCGACGGTACGGAAGACAAGCCCCAGCAGATCTGGACCCAGGGCGAAACCGAGAACAACAGCCGCTGGTTCCCCACCATCGACAAACCCAACGAGCGCACCACCCAGGAGATGTACGTGACGGTGCAGGACAAGTACGTTACCCTCAGCAACGGTTCCCGCATCAACTCCACCAAAAACGCTGACGGTACCCGTACCGACTACTGGAAGATGGACCTGCCCCACGCCCCCTATCTGTTCGCCCTCATTGTCGGTGAATTTGACGTGGTGGAAGACCAGGCCTGGAACGGTATTCCCGTCAACTATTACATGGAGGACGGCTTCAAGGACTACGCAAAAAAAATCTACCCCCACACCCGCGAGATGCTCACTTTCTTCAGCGACATCACCGGCACCCCTTACCCCTGGGCCAAGTACAGCCAGGTGGCCGTGCGCGACTACGTGAGCGGCGCGATGGAGAACACCACGGCCGTCATCTTCGGCGAATTCATGCACGGCACCGACCGCGACCTGATCGACGTGGAGACCAACGAGAAGATCGTCGCCCACGAGATGTTCCACCACTGGTTCGGCGACTACGTGACCTGCGAAAGCTGGAGCAACCTGACCCTTAACGAGGGCTTCGCCAACTACAGCGAGTACCTCTGGCTCGAAAAAAAGCACGGCCGCGACGCCGCCGATGCCCACATGATGGACGAGCGCGGCGGCTACTTCGGCTCCGTACGCCGGGGCGAACCCCACGAACTGATCTGGTACGACTACGACGATAAAGAACAGATGTTCGACGCCCACAGCTACAATAAAGGCGGCGCGGTGCTGCACATGCTGCGCGGCTACGTGGGCGACGAAGCCTTCTTCGCGAGTCTGAAAAAATACCTGTCCGACAATAAGTATTCCGCCGTCGAAGTCGACGAACTCCGCATGGCTTTCGAAGACACCACGGGCGAAGACCTCAAGTGGTTTTTCAATCAGTGGTTCCTCAGCGCCGGCCACCCCGCCCTGAAGCTGGAAACCGATTACGCCGACGGCAAAGTAATGCTGACCGTTGAGCAGACCCAGGATACCGAGAACAACGTCCCCGGCGTCTTTCGTCTACCCACCCAGGTCGCCATCTATACCAACGGCTCTACCACGCCGATGATGAAGGATATTTGGATCGATGAGCGCAAGCAAACCTTCACATTCCCCGTCTCCGTCTCTCCCGACGTGGTGGTGCTGGACCCGAAGCACGAGCTGCTGGCGGAATTCGACTACACCAAATCAGCCGGAGAACTCGCCGCGCAGTTTCGGGGGGCCACTTCCGTAGTGGACCGTATGCTCGTGCTGCAGCGCCTTGGCGGCAAGGATGCCGGCGCGGAGAAAACGGCCATCCTCACCGCCGCCCTGTCCGACCCCTTCCACGGGGTGCGCGGCATGGCCCTGCAAGCGTTGGAATCCCCTACCGCCGAACAAAAAACACTGGTCATCAGCCTTGCCGAGAACGACCCGCACTCCAAAGTGCGCGCCGCGGCCATTGGGATGCTGACGGCGATAGAGGTTCCTGAACTGAACGCCATCGCCACGCAGGCCCTCGACGCGCGCCCGTACGCCGTGGTGGCCGCCGGCCTGCAGGCCCTGATGCAGTCCGATCCCACCGCCGCTTCCGAAGCCGCCGCCAAACTGGAGGACGTGGAGAATTCCGAGATCAGCGGAGTGCTCGCCGGGATATATGCCGCCTCCGGAGACCCCGCCAGGTTGCCGTTTTTCGAGAAGCAGATGATGAGCATCAGCGGTTTCGGGGCCATCGAACTCTACGAAGGTTACCGTACCCTGCTCGCCAGGGGCTCCGCCGAGCAGATGACGGCCGGAATCGCCAAAATGTCCGCAATGGGCCTCGATCAGTCCGAGGACCCGTGGCGCCGCATCGCCGCTACCAAGGCGCTCAACGATATGCGCGAGGAAGCAAAGGCGGCCGGAAAGACCGAGTCGGTGGCGAGCCTTGGTAAACTGATCACCGCCATTAAGGCGAAAGAAACGCTGGACGATCTTAAGCAGATCTATCAGCAGTTCGGCAATTAAAACGAGGTTTTTTTCGGGTCATTACCCAATACTCGGACGATGATACCACAGGACAGGGGCGTTTCGTCAGGGCGCGAACGCGGGGGCAAAGTCGGTTTGAGGGCATTGCCTCCTGCTAAAAACAAAGCTCTGGCGACGTAACAGACTATTACCACCGCAATCAGCGTTACCTTTGCGCGCCCAAACCAGCGCGACGATCACTTTTATCGTCGCGCTGATTTTTTTGCCCGGTGACGTTTTACCCGCCCACCGGTACATCGGGAAGCCTTCATTGTATTTCGCTCTACTTTATCCCCGCATGCAATTAATCAGCAAGCTATCTGCCCTCGCTCTTCTACTGGTCGTCCTGCCCGCCACCGCCTCCGCCCAACTCGAGATGAGGGGGCTGGAGATCGGCCCGTGGGTAGGTGCCTCCATTTATTTTGGTGACCTGAATACGGATTTTCGCCTTGACCGTCCCAACATCGCCGGTGGTTTTGCGGCCCGATATAATTTCAACCATCGGCTGGCGGTCCGCCTGAGCGCCAACTACGGGCGTATCGAAGCGTTTGACTCCGACAGCACGAACCCCTTCGAGAAAAACCGTAATCTTAGTTTTCAGAACGATATTTTCGACGGTACGCTGCAGTTCGAGTTTAACTTCCTGCCCTACTTCCACGGGCACAAAGAGTATTTCTTTTCCCCCTACGCTTTTGCTGGCATCTCGGTGTTCAGCCATAGCCCCAAAGCCCGGACCGACAACGGCTTGCTGGTGGAACTGCGCGACCTCGGCACCGAAGGGCAGATGCGGGGAGACGGATACCTCGGCATCAGCAGAGCGTTGACGTACGGCCTCGGCATTAAATGGGATCTGACCTATGAGCTAAGCATGGACGTCAACGTCGGCGTTCGCCACGCCGGTACCGACTACCTGGACGATGTGAGCACCGTCTATCCCGACATTTCCGACCTGGAGCGTAGCCGCGGCCCCCTCGCCGCCGAACTTTCCGACCGCAGCCTCCTGCTCGGCCCCGAAGACCGCCGCATCGATCGCCAAGGGGAGCAGCGGGGAGACGATACGCTGAACGATATTTACATTTTTGCGGGCATCGGCGTAAATTACTACTTCGGCGATGTGCGTTGTCCGGATTACGGCCACAAGAAATCGCGCCGCCGCCGGTAGGATTGTCCGGATTTTGGGTCGTGATGGTATAAAGACCTCAGGCTGTCCGTTGAACCATATATATTCGTCTTACCAAGGCCAGTAGGCCCGATAATCTTCACGGCTTAAAAGCCGGACAAACCGTATGGTACAGCAAACCGAATTCACCCTCCACCCCCGCGCCCGCGGCTACCACGTCATCACCCGCGAGGTGCTCGACCAGCTGCCGGACCTGCCCCCGACCGGTTTCCTTCACCTGTTCATCCAGCACACCTCGGCCGCCATCACCATCAACGAGGCTGCCGACCCCGACGTGCTCACCGATTTCGAATCCGTCTTTAACCACCTCGTTCCGGAGAACCTTCCCTTCCTGGTGCACACCATGGAAGGCCCCGACGATATGCCGGCCCACATCAAGGCGGCGATGATCGGGCATTCCGTTACCGTTCCCATCACCAACGGGCGGCTGAATCTGGGAACCTGGCAGGGGCTTTATCTGTGTGAGTTTCGGAACCGGGCTGGGGGGCGTAGGGTGGTGGGAACGGTTTACGCGTAAAGCTTCCCTCCTTTTAGTCCTGCGCGATTGAACAATCAATCCACCTGAAAAATCGCATTCGCAAACAACAACTTCCCCTGTTCCCAAAAGCCCCGGTACAGCGGATTGTCCACCAGGTAGATCACCTGACCCCGGCCCATACGCTCAACGCCGAAGACGAGCGTCTCCTGAATGTTCTTCTTCGCCTTGGCGCCGATAAAGCCGGATACGAAGGGTTCGGTCCGGATGCGGCCGGCGTTAACGTTTCCTTCGAGGTAGTCGTAGGCGATACTGCCGGTCTTTAGGCTGTGGTAGAGCGGGCCGATGCCGAAGCTGAGGGGGTAAGTCTCGTCCATCTCCACCCCGACGATGGCCCCGGGGTTGTAGCCGGAGATGAAGCGGCGCTCGCTGCCGGCGTGGGGCAACAGCCGATCGTCCGGGCCATCTTCCTCGGCATCTTTTTCTTTTTCTTCCTTGGAATTTTTGCGGGCGAGGTGGAAAGCATCCAGCCCGCTGAGGCTACGGTTGGCCCTTTCGATGGCGATGATTTTCCCGCCGTCGCGGACCCAGCCGGCCAGGGTGCTTTCGGATTTTTCGAGGTCGTAGCGTCCGCTGGGCATTACTAGCACGTCGTAATCGCCGGCGGCTACGTCGGCGAGGTCCTCCACGTTGAAGATGCTGAGGGGGTACTTGAGTTCCTGCTCGAAGTAGTACCACACCTGACCGAACTGGTTAGGGTTCACGTCGTCGCCGGCGAGGAGGGCGATCTTCGGCGCGTTGATGAGCTGGTAGTTGCTGCTACCGAGGTCACCCCCGGAAGTGCTGAAGCCGGTTTCCAGCACGGTCAGCTCCACCTCGTGCTCTTTCACCAGGCGGCGGACGGTGGCGGTAAAGTTGTCCGTCTTGCGGTTGTCGCCCTTGTTAATGACGATGGAGCCGGCAGGGAACGCCTGGTCGCCGAAGCGAAACGCTCCCGTAGCCGTACGGGCGTTGATGCCCGCCCCGACGAGCTCCCCCAGGAAGGCGGCACTGGAGAAATCCGTCCATGGCACCACGTATGCGTAGGCCCGGGCAAGGTCTTTACCGGCGAAAGGGTCGCTGAAATTTTCCAGGTCGTAAGTCTCGGTCTTTACGCCGATCCGTTGGGTACTGGCGTAGGCCCGCAGCCCGTAAGCGAGGGGTACCGACCAGGCGGTGATGTCGTACGTAACCGAATCCTCGACGAAGGCGTCGGGGTCGAAGAGGACCTGCGCCAGGACCGAGCGGGGCTGAAAGGCGCTGATGACGAGGTCCCCCACGTCGACGCCGGCGGCTTCCTCCTTCCCCTTCATGTAGTCGTACATGCTCGCGTCCCGTTTGTCCGTCGCTCGGCCGTAGGCGATGCCGTTGCGATCCAGCAGGTCGAGTAGTCGCCTCATCTTCCCCCGCGGGGTGTCGCCGCTGACGATGTAGGTGAGGTATTTGCCCTGGGGCCTGGTCGTCGCTTTTTGGAAGTAAGCGCGAAAATTATCCACCAGACGGTCGCTTTCCTTGCTGGCGATCTCGATGGTGCTCAGGCTGGTGGTCCGGTGATGGGCCACGCGGTCGTAGAGGGTAAGGGTATCTCCGGTCGGGAGATCGATGGCGCGGCCGCTGCGTCCGTGGCCGGCCTGCTCGTAGGTCATCCCGATGGCGCCGTTGAAGGTGGGCCAGGTGTCGCCGTAGCTGGGGTAGAGCAGGTCGAAACTCTCGCGGGTGAAGTAAAGCCAGCCCCGGGCGTCGAAATACCGGGCGTGGTTCTTTCCGATCTCGGTCTGGAACTCGCCCTGCCAGTCGGTGATGTACTCATGAAAGGGCGCGGCCGCGGGTGCAAAGTAATACGGGTTGGTGTAGCCCTGCTCGTGGAGGTCGGCGTGAATGTGCGGCATCCATTCTTTGTATTTCACCATCCGTTGCCGGCTTTCCACCTGCGTTTGCCAGGCCCAGTCGCGGTTCAGGTCGAACAGGTAATGATTGACGCGGCCGCCGGGCCAGGGCTCCTGGTGCTCGCGGGTGGCGGGGTTGGGGTCGAGGCCCTTGGTCGCCTGCTGGCGGTACCAGTTGGAATAGCGGTTGTAACCATCCGGGTTCAGGCTGGGGTCGAGGATGACGACGGTGTTCCGAAGCCAACCGGTGGCGCGGGCGTCGTTCTCCACCAGGTCGTAGAGTACGCCCATACTGGCTTCCGCACCGCCGGCCTCGTTGCCGTGAACGCTGTAGGAGAGCCATACGATGGCGATCTCGGCGAGTTCGGGATCGGTGTCACCGGGAAGCAGTCCGGCGATTTTCAGGTTATTTTCCCGGATGGCTTCCAAGCGGGCAATGTTCTCCGCGGTGCTGACGTACGCCAGCAGCAGGGGGCGCGCCTCGTTGGTACGGCCGTACTCCTCCAGCTTTACGCGGGGACTGGCCGCCGCCGTAGCCTCAAAGTAGTCGACCAGCAGGTGGTGAGGAGTAAAAGTTTCACCCAGTTCGTGGGGCAGGAACTCGCTGGGGGAAAAGACCTGGGCCGCCAGCAGCGTACTGAGTAACAGGGTGGGAAGCAAAAGGAGTTTGGGCATCAGGGCTTAGGTTTATAGCGTTGAAGGGCTAAAGCTAAGGTTTGTGGGGCAATGCTTTTAAAAATCCTTTTTTGCACCTGCGTCCGCGCCATATTTAGTCAGGCCGGTGAATGGTCAAGCAGTCGGGTGTAAACTGTTTGACAAATTAACTACGGGATTAACGGACCGTTACCTGTACATCCCACTCGCCGCCAGTTCCGCCGCCACGGCATCCGGTACGAGGTAACGCACGCTGTGTCCGGCCTTGAGTGCTTTACGGATGTACGTAGCTGATAGGTTCATCAGCGGTGCGTCGTGAAAATGGACGCGGGGGTGCCCGGCCAGTTCGCCCGCTTCGTATCCCGGCCGGTTGTAGACGTGGATGTCGTGATCGCGCAGTAGAATTTCGTGGTTTTTCCACTTTGGCAGAGTCGGCAGGTTATCGCCACCCATGATGAGACGAAAAGCGCGGTCGGGATACCGGTCGCGCAGAACCGCCAGGGTATCGATGGTATAGGACGGCTTTGGCAGCTCGAACTCAACGTTGCTGGCCCGTAGCCCCGGGGTATTGCCGATGGCAAGTTTTACCAGGTGAAGCCGGTCGTGATCACGCGCCAGGCTGCCCGCTTTCTTAAACGGATTCTGCGGGCTGACCACCATCCAGACCTCGTCGAGGTCGGTGTGCGTAACCATGTAGTTGGCGATGATCATGTGCCCGACGTGGACGGGGTTGAAGGAGCCGAAGAAGAGGCCGGTTTTGCGCATTGGTTCTGAAGGTTTGGTCGGTTGGTTCTTTGGCGTTTGTGTGTTGCGGGAAAATTTGTGACCGGAAACTGATTTTTGGTGTAGGTCCGGGCGCGATGCTGTTGGGTCGATCACGGATTAACTCCCGGAATTGACGATCAGAATGCGGGAGCCAGGTCGTAGTCGCGGATGATGAAGAAGCCTTCCTCGCCAAGTTGCTGGTACAGGGGCATCAGCAGGTACCCGTCGGCGGGAGCGGCAACGGGTCCGTTTTTATCCGTCCCCAGCAGTTCTCCCCTGACGACGCGTTGAAAATTTTGGTAGCCGGCGCGCATTTGGAAACGATCGGAGCCGTCGTAAGCGATGCGGTGAACATACACCAGTTCGGTCATGCGCGGCAGGCTGGAAGAGCTGTCGCGCAACCGCTGATCGTGGTAAGTGCTCACGTCCTGCTCCCGCACGCAACCGAGGGCACGCAGCAAATTGATCGTAGCGGCCAGGGCGAGGTCGACCGAGGCCGGATCGGTGTGGTTGCCGGCCTCGAAGGAGATGGCCCGCACGGGAAGATCGGTGGCGAAGTGATTGGCCCGGAAATAATGCAGCGTAGTGCCCTGCAGGCCGCTCATCATTCCCTTGATGACGGGGACGGCCATTTCGGCGGCCAGGGAAAGACTCGGCGCGTCGTCGCCGGTGATGGCGAAGATGCCGCCCGTAGCCGTGGTGGTGTGGAGGTCGAGCAGAATCAGTTCGCTGAGGGGGGAGTCTTCAAGCGCCGTTTCGATGGCGGCCAGCAGTTCGTGGAGTTCGCGGTCTTCCGAGGTCGCGAAGCCGTCGGGGTCACCCACCAGGGGCCGCCAGATGCGGTTGAGGTCTACGTCGATGAAGCGCTTGCCGGCGGCCAGTGCCGCGAGGTTGCCGCGCAGGGCCAGAATGTCTCCCTTGAAGTTGAAACCGGGGTTGAGGCGGGGCTCGTCCTCCAGCATGTCGAAAAGCCGCTCCAGGGCGAGGACGCCGGCCGGTTCGTTGCCATGAATACCGCCGATGGCCACCACCAACGGCCCCGCTTCCGTGCCCTGATAATGACCGATTATTCGCTTCGACTCCGCTATCTTTTCCATGCCATGGCCCGGGAGGGACCGATTTGGTTATGGCTCAAGATACGCTACGGAGGTTAATCCGGGGCCGGGTCGATCCCGCAAACGATGTACCCGTCGTCCGGGGCGTCCTTTGGGTTGCTTTCAGGCTTTGAGCCATCAGCTAGCGGGAAATCGACGAAGCGTATACAGCAGGAAGCCCGCCACCCGATCGGTGTAAGCCCCTCCCCGCCGGGCAGGGGCCGAAGCCCCCTCAACAGTTCTTACTTCCCCAGCAAACCGGGAATCATTTCCCGGGCGACCTCCATCCCCTCACTGCCGCCCAGCTCTATGGTGTGGATGCCGCCCCGTTGCTCCAGTTCGTAATTGATGCTCGGCTTCGGGTCTACGTAGATGACGGGGACATCCTCGTCAGCGTAACCGACAAGCCCGGCGGCGGGGTAAACCTGCATGGAGGTGCCGACGATGATGATCAGGTCGGCCTTCCTTACGGCGCGGGCGGCGTTCTCGATCTCGGGGACGGCCTCACCGAACCAGACGATGTGGGGGCGCATCTGGTTGCCCTTATCGTCGGTATCGCCGATTTTTATGTCTCCGGGCCAGTCTACGATGAAACCATCCGCTCCGGATGGCCGGGCTTTCCGTAGTTCGCCGTGGAGGTGAATGATGTTGGTGCTGCCGGCCCGCTCGTGCAGGTCGTCGATATTCTGGGTGATGACCGTGACGTTGTAGTCGGCCTCGAGCGCGGCGATGATCTTATGGCCCGCGTTGGGCTTCACGGTGTGAAGTTGGGCGCGGCGCTGGTTGTAGAACTCCAGTACCAGTTCGGGGTTACGGGCGAATCCGTCGGGGCTGGCTACGTCCTCAACGCGGTGGTTCTCCCACAGTCCGTTGCTGTCGCGAAAGGTGGCGATGCCGGATTCGGCAGAGACGCCGGCGCCGGTCAGGATGGCGATGTTTTTCATGGGGACAGAACGTTAGGTTTGGTGAGCGTAGTTGCAATAAACGAAAATAATCAGCCTTTCCCGCCGAGGTAGAAAAGGCTGATTTTAATGTACTGAAAGCGGAGCTTCGTTAGGGCCGTCCTTAATCGCTTAAGGATCTTCTTTACGAGGGTGATTTACTGTAAAATTCACCCCGACGCCCCGACTTGTAAATACCAAACCCAAAAAGCCCTCCCCCACAACAGTGGAGAAGGGCTAATTATCTTATACGAATCTTCCGGCACTAAACCGGTGAGTTGGTTTTACTTCTTATAAACCTGGTCGCTAACCGTCAGTTTCGCACGGCCTTTGGCGCGGCGGCGGGCAATCAGTTTGCGGCCGCTCTTGGTGCTCATGCGGCTACGAAAACCGTGCTTGTTTACACGACGGCGCTTGGAGGGTTGGAACGTTCTTTTCATGGTTCTTTGTTTTTGGCGCGGCTCAGGATACGGGCCGAGAGATTCGTTAAGGGGCGCAAAGATAAGCGATTGAAGCTTATCCTGCAAAACACCCTTTTAAAAAATATTTCAGACAGCAGTTCTCAATTTGGATTCAATTAACCTCACCCCCGGCCCCTCTCCGGAGGAGAGGGGGGACTAAGCGCATAGAATTGGTGACCTAAAAGCCTGAGCGGAGTACCTCAAAGCTAAAAAAGGCTAAACTGAGAATTGCTGTATATCACAGAACCAAAAGCAGTGCCTGTTACGTTCATTAAAGATTAGCATCACTTATATTGAAAACCCGGATCTGATTACGTGGTCCGCGAGCCTACATTATGCCCCACGACAATAGCGGGCTAATAGAATTTTTGGAGAACTACCTCTCATCAGAACTAAGAGCTTTCACGTCATAATTGAGTTTACATGAATTTTTTTCTACGTGCCCTGACCCTCACCGTGTCTTTATGCTACGCCGCCGTTGCACCGGCCCAGTTCGCGCTCCCGGCCGATAAATTAGCTGGTATTCCCGTGCTCAACATGCCCGCGCAGGACAACGCCGCGCTATTGGCCAGTGAACTGGCGGCCCGCAAACCCGGCCGGCCCGAAGTCTTCGCCGTCACCATACCCACCACCATCCGTCCCGCCACCCACGGCAGTTGGACCGAAGAAGGAAATACGGCCGTATGGCGCACCCGCATCAGCAGCCCCGGCGCGCGCACTCTCAACCTGGGGTTCTCGGAATATAAACTGCCCGAGGGTGGCGAGCTTTACCTGCTCACCTCCGATGAAAAGTATGGCCCATACACCGCTGCCGACAACGCAGACCACAACCAGCTGTGGACACCGGTGCTTGGAGGAGACGAGCTTATGGTCGAGCTCCGCGTACCCTCAGCCGCAAAGAAGAGCGTGCAGCTCTATCTGACTGCCGTTAACCATGATTTTATCGATGTGCGTAGTAAAATGTTGACCGAGGAGTGCAATATCGACGTGATCTGTTCGGAGGCCGATGGCTTCGGCATCATTGATAATTATCGCGACATCATCCGAAGCGTAGCGGCTTATACCATTAGCGGAAGAGCTACCTGTACCGGATTCCTGGTCAATAACGTAAATCAAGATGGCACTCCGCTGTTTATGACTGCGGCACATTGTAGAGTAGATGCGGATAACGCCCCGGCGATCGTAACCTTTTGGAATTATGAGAATTCGTTTTGTCGGGAAGTAGTTCTCGGATCATCCGGCGATTCCCCCGGCTCGGACGGCTCGACCTCCACCACCAACTCCGGCGCCATATGGCTGGCCACTAATGTTCCTTCCGACATGACCATCCTGCGCCTGGACCAACCGGTGAACCCCGATGCCAAAGCCTTTTTCGCCGGTTGGTCCGCCGAAGCGGAGGTTCCTACCGATACCATGATCGCAATTCACCATCCGGGTGTTCAGGAGAAGCGTATTTCCTTTTCTTTTCAGGATCCTTTTCGCAATGATCATCGTGGTGGCCCCAACCGGGCCGCCACCCACCTGAGAATTCCCTTCTGGGATCTCGGGACTACCCAAGGCGGTTCTTCCGGTTCACCGGTATTCGACCGTTTTAAGCGGGTGCGTGGCCAGTTGCAAGGAGGGCGTGCGAGCTGTGAAAGACCTGATGAGTACGATAGTTACGGCTATTTCCACTCCAGTTGGGAAGGCAGTGGTACCCCCACCACCCGCCTTCGCGACTGGCTGGACCCCTGCGGTACCGGAACCCTGACCATCGACGGATTTGACTCCGACAAAATACCGACGATCCTTACTGCCGTCAACAATTGTATAAAGACCTGCGTCAACCGCGAGACCAGTATTCCCTTCACACTGGGCGGAGGTTACCCGAACGGAACTAACCTTGAGATAACCAGTGCGTCCCCCGCCATCTCCACAACGCTTTCCGCCACTACCGTCACCGGTAATGAAACGGTCAATCTGATCATTCCCGCCGACGCGGCCGCCGCACCGGGCGCATACGAAATAACGGTTACGGCCACTTCTCCGAATTTTTCCGACGATATCACCTTCAGCGTCAACTTCTTGTCGGGTACCGCCTCCGCCCCAATTACCAGTTCTCCCGGTAACGGAGTCACGGGAGTGAATCCCGTTGTCACCTTTGTTTGGGGTACCGTAGCCGACATGTCAGGCTATGACTTTCAGCTCTCCGAAGACGAGGATTTTGCCGATATTATCGTTGCTCCGGTCAGTCTCACCGGTACTAACTTCACGCCGAATTTCCCCCTTGTCCGTAACACGACCTACTACTGGCGCGTGCGTTCCGTAAACGTGTGTGGCGGCGGTGAGTGGGCAGCATCATCCTTCACTACCGCCGATCTGAGTTGTGCCGGCAGCGTGGCCGGTGATTTGCCGGTACTTATCCGGGGGTTTGCCGGCGAAGAACACAGAATCCCCCTCACCGTTGAGGAAAGTTTTGTAATTGATGGCATGCTTGAAATATCCTTGGACATCGATCACACTTGGATCGGTGATCTCGACGGACGCTTGCTTTCTCCCTCCGGAACGGAAATTCAGGTCTTTAGTCAGCCCGGGGACGGAGACTGCAACGCGACGAACATGTCGCTTACTTTTAGCGACGATGCCACCCTGGATGCTGTGGACTTCAACCTGACCTGTAACAGCGGCCCCTTGGGCTCCAGTGGTACATTCAAGCCCCTGGAGTCATTCGCGACGTTCGACGGCGAAGATGCAAGCGGGGTATGGACCCTGATCCTCACCGATAATTCCACCTTAGACGGCGGAAGAATTGAAGCCTTTAACCTTTCTTTATGCACCACGGATGTCCTGCCCGAACTCAGCGTACGTAGCGACACTCAGACCCTGACCGTTTGTCAAAACAGTGGGGAAAGTAACCTCGTGCTTAGCCTCGGAGCAGATTACAGCGGCAACGTCATCGTGACGCCCGACGTCAACGGTCAGCCGCTCAACAATAATACCTCGTTTTATAACGCTGACGCACAAACGCTCGAAATCAATTTCTCCTCCTGGGCGCTACTCGGCACGGGGGAGTACGATCTCAACCTCGTCGTCACCGACGGCGACGAAATAACGCGGACCCTGACCATTCCGCTGGTGGTAGAACCGAATACTTCCAAGACTAACCTTACGGGACCTGACGCAATGGCCGAAATACAGGAGGGCGAGGTGATCTTTACCTGGGAAGCCAATGAGGATGCGAACGGCTATCTGTTCCAGTATTCAAATTCACCTGATTTTGCTATCGTTGTGTTAGAAGTGGCCTTTGCCGGTACTACCGTCAGCATCGCTGATCTGCCGACCGGAGAGCCGATTTTTTGGCGCGTCCTGGCGGAGGGCAATTGTGGTATCTCCGTCAGCGATGTTCGCGAACTGCGGGTGATCCCCACCGGCATTCATGATTTTGGTGGGGGGCGTTCGCTTTCCGTTTACCCCAATCCGGTACGGCGCCTACTCACCGTTGAGGCAACCGGTAGCTGGCCGGCCGGCGTGCGTGGCCTCCTGTTCGATGCAACGGGACGGCGCCTCTCCAGTTACCGCATGGCTAATAGCGGTTCCGAACAGTGGGACCTCGGCACGCTCCCCGCGGGCGTCTACTACCTGCGCTTCGAGGGCCTGGGTACACAACGGACGGAGCGCCTCGTCGTGATGCCGTAAGGCATCGGCTTCCGCCCCCGGCGTTTGCCGGCGTAAATCTTTTCGGCTATTCTTTCATTTCAGCGTTTAGCATTCGGTCTTCGGGGCACCTCCTCCGTACCGAATGCCAAGCGCTGATCACGTTCCGGGCGGTTATTTTTCTTGCGGTCGAACTCAACTGAAAGAGCTTTTAGGGGCGCGGCCGCAGGTGCGGAGTAAGGTTTTCAAAAGGCAGGGTTTAAAGATCGAAGTTTTTCTCCGGAGGCTTATCTTCACGCTTCATTTTCCCCGATAAATACCCCCGGAATTGCGCCAGATTCTCTCCGCTTTGTTTTTATTGACGACCGTGAACCTGTCAGCCCAGGCATCGATCCAGGACCACGTGCGCAACTTTGCCCGTGACCCCGAGCTCACCGGTGCGCTCGTCTCCGTCAGCATTACGGACATTGCTACCGGGCGTACCGTGGGCGGACACCAGACGGAACTCGCCTGCATCCCGGCCTCCACTCAAAAACTGATCACTACTGCTGTGGCGATGGACGTTCTCGGCCCCGAACATCGCTTCGAGACGCAACTCGTCATCATGGGAGAGATCGCCGAGGGTGGCGTACTCAACGGAGATGTTTACCTCGTCGGCGGCGGCGACCCCAGCCTGGGCAGCCCCTACTTTAAAGGGGTACTGGGGCTGAAGAGTATCCTCGGTCGCTGGCGGGAAAAAATCCGGGCGGCGGGCATTCGCCGTATCAACGGTCGCATAATCGGAGAGGGCAGTTATTTCGGCACTCACGCCGCAGCGGGCGGGTGGCCCTGGAGCGACCTCGGCAACTACTACGGCTCCGGCGCTTACGGGCTTAACATTCACGAAAATTTTTACTTCCTCGACCTGCTGCAGCGGAGCGTGGAGGGAACCATCCCCCCCGTACAACGTACCCGGCCGGTGGTGCCCGGTTTGCGACTGACCAACGAACTACGCAGCGGACCGCGTGGCAGTGGAGACCAGGCCTACATCTATGGTGCGCCTTTCGGTTACGACAACCACATCCGGGGTACGATACCGGTAGGCTCGGGCCGTTTTGTCGTTAAGGGAGCCCTGCCCGACCCGCCCCTGTTTGCCGCGCAGGCATTGTGCCGGCACCTGGAAGATGGCGGGATCAGCGTTAGTCTGCCGGCCGAATCCGACCGTATTCAAAGTAGTGGCCGCTACGCCTCCGGACGGGTACTGGACACGTATTCATCCCCCGCACTCTCCGCGCTGATCGACCGTACGAATTTGCGCAGCAACAACCTTTACGCCGAAACGCTGCTGCGGGAAATCAATAAGGCCCGGGGTACGGAAATTTACAATTTGTCGTCAACAAAAGTGCTGGAAGAATGGCTTCAATCCGCCGGGTTGCCCACCGGGGGTACCCGCTTCGAAGATGGCAGCGGCCTGGCTACGCGTAACTTTTTTTCGGCGGCTTTCATGACCCGGTTCCTGCGGTACCAGGCCGGGCGTTCCCGCTGGCGTGAAAGCATACCCGTGGCCGGGCAAACCGGGAGCATGAAGGGCTTCTTGAAGGGAACCGTTGCGGTCGGACGTCTGTCCGCAAAGAGCGGATCTCTGGGGGCCGCACGCGCCTACGCCGGCTACGTGAACCGCGCAGACGGAAAGGAACTGGCCTTCGCCATCATGGTAAATAACTTCACCATCGAAAGCAAGCAGGTCCGTAAAAAGATGCTCGCGCTGATGCTGGAGCTTTGCCGGGCGGAGATGTAGACCGACAACCGAAAAAGCCCTACCTTGAGCCTGGTGGAGAGATCAATTTCTGCTCCCAACTTCCAGCTAGGTTATTTCGTAGTATAGCGGCGCTTAAAGTCGGGTCGATGTATTGATCTCCCCAACAGATAAAACCTCCTTCATGCGTTCGTCCTTTTTAGCCATTCTACTAGTTTTACTTGGGTTTTCCTGCGGAGACGATCAGGTCGTACCTCCGGTGGAGCCAGGCATTTATGTTGAAGATGCGGCGGACGATGACCGGTCGCGCATGATCTGGCAGCAGCCGGGCGCGGTGATGGACGCCATGGGGGATATCCGGGAAAAAGTGATCGCGGACATCGGAGCCGGTAAGGGCTTTTTTGCCGAGCGACTCGCTCCTATCGCCGACCGGGTAATTGCCGTTGAGATAGACACCAACGCCATCAACTATCTGGATACCCTGCGCCGGTTCGGTTTGCAAAAAGAATTCCGGCCCCGCCTGGAGCCTCGCCTCACTACGCGCGACAGTCCCGGTCTGGAACGGAGTGAGGTCGACATCATCCTGATCGTGAATACTTTTATGTTCATCGATAATAAAGTCGATTACCTGCGTAAGATCTATCCCGCCTTACGCTCCGACGGGCGCATCGTGTTTGTAGACTGGAAGAAAAAAGATACCCCCAGGGGCCCCGATAAGTCGTTACGTCTCGCCATCGGTACCCTACAGGATATGCTGAAGGATGCCGACTTTCACCTGGTTTCCAGCGACGATCAAACCCTGGCCTACCAGTACATCGTTGTGGCGGATAAAAAACGACCGGAGTAGACCGGCCCGGGTTCCATGATTCGATTCTGGTTTTCAGTTCCAGCCAATATTCATCGTACCAGATCTCGATCGGTCCGGCATCCGTTATGTCCGCCGAAGAACCATGACCCTACAAAACGTTCTTTGCACCCGCGTCCGCGCCCTGAGAATACTACGACCGATCGAGCCACTTCAGCATTAACGGGATCAGCATCAGATCACTGACCACCGCGCTGACCAGGGTAAGGCTGATGAGCAAACCGATGGTCACACTGGGGGGATGAATGCTGAAGAGCATCACCAGGAAGCCGAAAAAAAGCACGACGGAGGTGAGCACGATGGCCTTGCCCGCCTCCCTGAACGTAAGATGGATCGCGTCGTCCACCCCCAGGCCCTTACCCCGCGCCAGCTTGTATTTGGCTAGAAAATGGATGGTGTCGTCGACCGCAATGCCGAAGATGATGGCGAAAACGATGCTGACGCCCGCCTCCAGCTCGATGCCCGTAAAGCCAAGAACGGCCCCGGCAAAAAGCAGCGGCAGGATGTTGGGCACAAGACTGACGAAGAGCATCTTCCAGCTCTTAAAGAGGAGCCCCATCAGCACGCAGACGATCAGAATGGCCAGACCGAGCCCCTGCAGCAGGTTTTCGCGGATGTACTCGGAATTTTTATCAATGATGACCCCCGTACCGGTGCTGCGAACCTCGACCAGCGCGGTATCGACGTTGGCGTTCACCCAGGCATCGGTCCGGGCCAGGAAGGCCTGGGTGCTGTCGGCCCCCAAATCGTTGAGGCGGCTGGTGATGCGGGCCTTTTTGCCGTCCTTGCTCAGCAGCACGTTGAGGTTAAGGGCGGGGATGTTTCGCGCCAGCCCCCGGTATTTTTGGTACGTGCGCTCGTCGGTCGGCAGCGTGTAAGCATCGGGGCGGTTGTTGTTGAACATCTGATTGATGCTGCGGTACACGGCCGTGATGCTGGCCGTGCTTTGCACCGCGTCGAACCGCTTTACGTAATCCTCGATGCGTCCCAGTTCCGTCATGACTTCAAAGTCGCTGATCTCGAACGTGTCCCTGGCCGTCACGGCCATCTCGAAGGGACGAAAGCCGGCCAGTTCCCGCTCGAAAAACAGGAAGTCTTCGGTGATCTTTTCGCCCCGCGGCAGGGCCGAGGTGATCCGGTTGTTGGTGGTGATCATGCTGATGCCGACAACGCACAAAACGGCCGCCACCGAAGCCCCGATCTTGACCTTGCCCGGGCTGAGGCGGGTGAACTGATAAGCGCGTTCCAGCAGCCGGTCCCAGAAAGCCTGCTGACGGCCGATCTTCACGATCTGGTCCACGCTGAGGTAAGAGAGCAGGGAAGTGGTAAAGAAGATGACGGTGACGTAAGCGACCATGACCCCCAGCGCGGCGTTCAGTCCAAAATCCCGGATGGGATTGATGCGGCTGGTGAGCAGCGTGGCGAAGCCGACAGCTGTAGTGAGGGAGGTGAGCAGGGTAGCCATGCCGATCTCCCGCATCGTGATCCTGATGGCTGTTTCCTTGTCCTTGCCCGCCCGCAATTCGTCGATATACTTCGACATGATGTGGATGACGTCCGAGGTGCCCACAATGATCATCAGCACGGGGTAGAGGGCGGCAATGGCGTTCAGCTCACGGCCCAAGAGCCCCAGCGTGCCGAGGAAAAGCAACAGCCCCAGCCCGATGCTGACCAGCGAAACGATGATGCCGAGCGGCCTTCGGAACAGAAGAAACATGATGAAGAACACCAGGAAGCCCGACACGATGGCGGAGACGACGACCTCTCGGATCTGCATATCGACCATCTCCTTCTGGAAATAAGCCGAACCGAGGTAATAGTGATTCTCGAAGTCATATTCCGCCATCAGTCCGTTCACGCCGGCCATGAGGAGTTTGCTTTTCTCTACGCTGGACATCTCGGTTTCCTTGCCCGTCAGGTTGATGAGGCTCTCGGTCTTGAGCAGTACCACGAGGACGGTCCCTTTTTCGTTGATGAGGTTATTGACGAAACGTTCGTCCTGCATGATCCGCAGGCTGTCGGCGGCGTAACGCGCGGGATCGTCGAGGTGGATGGCCGGAATGGTGGTGACGGCAAAAGGCGTCTTGAGCGGATAGGCAAAGGTGGTGAGCGACTGCACGCCATCGATGTAGTCCAGATCACGGGCCTTGAGGGCAAAATCATGAGCTTCGACCAGAAAGGTGGAATCAAAAACGCCGGATTCGCGTTCGAGGGCGACGAGCAGGAAATTATCGTCGCCTTCAAATTCATCGATAAATTCCAGGAAGAAGGCCAGGTCGTCGTCCCCCCGGGGGAAGAACTGGCTGAAGTCGAAACTGAACTTGAGGTTGAAGCATCCGTAAGTAGCCGCAGCCGCAAAAAGAGCAAAAGCGATCAGTACTGGTAAGCGGTATTTACGCATGTGACGGGGATTTTTACGCTTGGCACCCGAACCGGGATCACGCCCGGAATGACCTTTCCCCGAACGTAAACTGGCGCTGCGCATCTGATCGTTTCGCTCGTGCGGGTTTACGCACCGTCGACGCGTCCCGAATGAACGTTATCCGGAACATCAGGCGGCAGGACGCCGAATGTTTTTCAACTATCTTAAGAAATAATCGGGAGAATGGTTGGAATACGATCCGCTTCGTGACCTACTTTTTACCTGAGGAACGCGTTTTGCGGTCACCGCCGGATTTTCTGCCGCCACCACCGCCCTTCGGTCCTCCTTTGCCGCCTCCTTTTCCTCCTTTCGGCTTGCGCTTATACACGAGGTGCATCCTGCTTTTGAGAGGGTTGGCGCTGTCTTCGTCGTGATTGGCGCGGTTGAGAAAAGTCTCGCGGGCGACGAACAGGGCACTGATGAAGGAAACGGGGTCGGCTTTGTCTTTACCGACGATGTCGTAGGCGGTACCATGATCGGGGCTGGTGCGGATGGCGGGCAACCCGGCGGTAAAGTTGACGCCCTTGCCGAAGGTGAGCGCCTTGAAGGGAATGAGGCCCTGGTCGTGGTACATGGCCAGTACGGCGTCGTAGGTGTTTTGTTTGCCGGAGCCGAAAAATCCGTCGGCGGGAAAGGGACCCATGGCCAGGATGCCCTTTTTCTTGGCCGTTTCCACGGCGGGGCGGACAACCTTGATGTCTTCGGTTCCGATCTTTCCCTGATCGCCACCGTGGGGATTGAGAGATAATACGGCAATAACGGGCCGGCTGATGCCGAAGTCGGATCGCAGGCTCTTGTCCATGATCTGCAATTTTCTGATGATGGCCTCCCGGGTAACCGCTTTGGCAACTTCGCTGACCGGAATGTGGTTGGTGACCACCCCGACGCGGAGATCGTCGGAGACGAGGAACATCAGGCTTTCGTCGGCGCCGAGTTCCTGGGTAAGCATTTCCGTATGGCCGGGGTAGGGAAAACTGTCCGGCGGCATCACCGATTTATTGATCGGGGCGGTGACGAGGGCATCGAGGTGTCCGGCCTTCAGTTCCGCAACGGCGCGGGCCAGGGAGGCCGCCGCCGCGCGACCGCCGCTTTCGGTGGCTTCACCGGGGGTGAAAACGGTGTCTTCGGGCAGGCATTCCACCAGGTTGATGAACCCTTCTTCCGCTTCTTCGGCGTTGCGGATCGTTTCGTAGGCGAACTCCGGCGCATCGTCCGCCGGTTCGTACTGGCTCATGGCCGCCGCGCCGGCGTAGATGACGGGGGTGAAAAGGTCGAGGAGACCTTCCCGGGTAAGGGCCTTGATGACGACTTCGGGGCCGACGCCGTTCACGTCTCCGATGGATATGCCGATGCGTAGTGGGTTCATGGAGGCAAAGGTAGTATGATAGTATCACACTCTCCTTACCTTTACAAAATGCGATCAACCCTGTTGCTATCTTTCCTGATCACCCTCAGCGCCTGCACCGCCGATTATGACGAGGTGAACATTCGCCTGACGATGGACGAACGCGCGCGGATGGACGAACTCGTTGTGGCCTACATGGACAGCCTGCGGCCGGTACAGGACAGCCTCTGCCGGGTGAATTTCGACGACCGGGTAGCCGTAGCGACCGACAGCATCGTGCAGCGCCTCCTGGAAGAAGAAGCACGTTTGCGCGCGCGCATCCCCCAAATCATGAGGAATGACCGCTAAATACAACCCTTTCGTCCTGCTGGTGATCACGCTGATTGCCGCCACCGCCTGCACGCCCGAAGAAGTCGATACGGAGAAGATCGTACAGGAACGTTTTCGCCAACGCGTAGCCCAACGCCGGGCGGACCTGCTAAAGGATTGCCGGGAGGAAGTGATCGACCGGGCCACCCTGCTGGCCGACTCGCTGTTGCGAAACCGGGCGCGGCGGATGCGGCGTATCGAGGGACGGCCCCCCAAACCCAACCGGCCGGGAACCCCACCGGTGAAGCAGCTCTCGCAACCGCTGCCGTTGCGGCCCCTGTTTCCGTTCGAGATTCGGTTCGATACCCTGTTGCGGGACAGCCTTTTTCAGGACAGTTTACGGGTGGATAGTCTGGAGCGGGGGCTGGTGCCGGAAATGCTGATAAAGGAATTTTAGGGCGGGAACGCAGGATGCAGAGGCGGTTTTGGCAACCCGGCTATTAATCTGTGAAGATTAGCTTATACGCTAATGCAAGTAATCTCTCCGCCAGCTACCGCATACCAAAATCGAATCCCACCCGGAGCAGATCGACGCCTTCCTGCGTAAGTTCATCCGGGCCGGTAAGGCGAATGGTATGGCGAAAACGGCTCTTGCGCATCCCGTCCGGGCCGGATTTGTGCAACACCGGGCTCAGAATAGCGGCGTCGGTAAAGAAACTCACGTCGAGTACCTTGGTGAGAGGGCGCACGACCAGCCAGGCGCGTTTATTGGTGAACATGATCGCCTTGCGGGCGGGCGTGATCAGGTTGGGTTGCCAAGCGGCGGTGGCGAGCAGGACGTCGTCAAAGGCCAGCACCACGTGGTCCGGTTTGCCCGCAAAGATCTCATCGATGGTCTTCTCCCCGCAGATGTGCCACTGCTTAGGCTTCTTGAAGGGGCGCTGGCAGTTGGGGCAGGTCCACATGGTTGGTACTTTGTACTATTTTTCTATTGGAGGCAACTTACAATTAATCGGTCATTACTGCCCTGCTTTTTATGAGGCCTGGAAAGCATCCGCGTGAACCCGTTCCATCAGCCTGAAGACCGAACCGAAAACCAGCCAATGACGAAGGCGGCCTCGGCAACGAACTGATCCGTAAGCGCCTGAAGTTACCCTGGCCGACAACCGGGTCTTCTTTAACTGGGATAGATTGGCTGCAGTGGCGTTGAGTACCGCCCGGAATGAGTTCTCCGGCCCGCAGTAAAGTGCGCAGCGAGCGTTGCATATCTCCCGATTCTACGCAGGCGGTGCGGAGCAAGGTGCGGCGGTTCCGTTTCGTCATGATGTTGCGTCGCTGAAAAAAAGGTGTCGTTAAGATTTAAAATACGACTCCTTGTTTTTGCCACCGTTAAGATTCCTTACGTCAGTATATCCTTCACTACGTGTCCGTGTACATCCGTCAACCGAAAATCCCGCCCCTGAAACGGATAGGTCAGCTTTTCGTGGTCTATCCCGAGCTGGTGTAATATCGTCGCCTGCAGGTCATGTACGTGTACGGCCCCTTCGGTGGGGTAATACCCGAATTCGTCGGTCGCGCCGTAGGTGAGCCCGGGCTTTAGCCCCCCACCGGCCATCCACATGGTGAAGGCTTCGCCGTGGTGGTCTCTCCCCTTGAAGGGGTTGGTAATGCCGCCCCGATTTTCCTGCATGGGCGTGCGACCGAACTCGCCGCCCCACACCACGAGCGTATCTTCCAGCATTCCACGCTGCTTCAGGTCGGTGAGCAGGGCCGACATGGGCTTGTCGATCTCCCGGCAGCGGTTCAGGAAGCCGCCGTGCAGATTCTCGAAGTCGTTGCTGCCGTGGCTGTCCCACCCCCGGTGGTAGAGCTGAATGAACTTCACGTCGCGCTCGGCCAGTCGCCGGGCCAGCAGGCAGTTGTTGGCGAAGGAGGTCTTACCCGGATCGGTGCCGTACAGATCGTGGATATAGTCGGGCTCACTGCTTACGTCGGTGGCTTCCGGTACCGTCATTTGCATCCGGAAGGAGAGCTCGTATTGCTCGATACGGGCCAGTGTTTTCGGGTCGCCTACCTCCTCGAATTCCCGGCGGTTGAGGTCGCCGATGGCGTCTAGTGTCCGCCGGCGCACGTCGCGGCTGACTCCTTCAGGATTATTGACGTACAGCACGGGTTCTCCCTGCGAGCGGAACTCGACGCCCTGATAATTGGAAGGTAAAAAGCCGCTGCCCCAAAGGCTTTTGCCACCGCTGGGTGTAGACTGCCCGGAGACCAGCACGATGAAACCGGGCAGGTCGTCGTTATCCGACCCCAGGCCGTAGGTCACCCACGAGCCGAACGACGGCTTCCCCGGCTGCGTTCCCCCCGTATGCAGGAAGAGCTGGGCGGGGGCGTGATTGAACTCTTCGGTTTGCACGGCCTTGAGGAAGGTCACATTGTCGACTTGTTTGCTAAATTCCGGCAGTAACTCGGAAACCCACGCCCGGCTCTCTCCGTGTTGCGCAAAGGTAAATTGCGGCCCCAGCATCTCCGGTACGCCTTTGATGAAAGCGAAGCGTTTGCCATCGAGGAATGATTGCGGGCAGGGCTTTCCGTCGAGTTTGGCCAGCTCGGGTTTGTAGTCGAAAAGTTCCAGTTGGGAGGGCGCGCCGGCCATGTGGAGGAAGATTACCCTTTTGGCGTGGGGTGCCAGGTGGAGGGCGCGGCTGATGCCTTCACCGATGGCTTCATTAGTGGTTTTCTCGGCGGGGGTGCAGCCGAGTACGCCCAGGGCCAGGCCTCCGATGCCGAAGGCCGCGCCGCGGAATAATTGGCGGCGGGTCAGGTAAGACTGTTGGCGGCTTAGAAATTCGTGTTCCAGAGAGGTCATTTCAAATGATTGATGGGGGAGGGGAGGGCCTCCAGGCTCGAATGTGACGGTGGCTTAGCCGGACCTGAAGGTCCTCCCCCGGTCAGCGTTTAACCAGTACTTCGTCGAGGTTCAAAATTGCCCGGCAAACCGTTTCCAGCGCCATCCGCTCGGGGGGCACCGTCAGTGTGTCGACCGCCCGGTAATCAGCAAGGTTGAGATCGTAGAGATCCAGTAACCTTGCCTGGCTAAAACTATCCGGCGGGTGGGCCGTAGCGTATTCGTAGGCGGTGGCAATCTGTACTTCGGCCTGGTTGGGAGCGGCGGTTCGGACGCGGCCGGCTAAGGCACTGGCAGCTTCGACGAAGACCGAATCGTTGAGCGTTACCATGGCCTGGAGCGGGGTGTTGGTACGGATGCGGCGGGAGACGCAGAGCTCACGCGGCGGTGCGTCGAACAGCAGCAGGGTAGGGTAGGGGCTGGCCCGGCGAAAAAAGGTGTAGAGCCCCCGGCGGTGGTTCTGGCCGTTGGGGCTGGTTTTCCAATTGCCGATGTGGCGAATGATGTTCCAGACCCCCGCGGGCTGGTAAGGCATTACGCTGGGGCCGTAGACTTCGGGGTTTAGCAGGCCACTGACGGTGAGGGCCTGATCGCGAATTTGCTCGGCGCTGAGTCGGAAGCGGGGACCTCTGGCCAGCCAGCGGTTGTCGGGGTCGAGTTCCAGGGCGACGGAGTCAATGCTACTGTTCCGTCGGTAGGTTTCCGAGGTGACGATGGTGCGGAGCAGTGATTTGAGCCGCCAGCCCTGATCTTCGGTAAAGTTCACGGCAAGCCAGTCGAGCAGTTCCGGGTGGGTTGGGGTATCGCCCTGGATGCCGAAATCCTCAACGGTCTTGACGATGCCCCGGCCGAAGAGCTCCGCCCAAACGCGGTTAATCAATACGCGGCCGGTAAGCGGGTTGCCGGGGTCGACCAGCCATTCGGCGAGGCCGAGGCGGTCGGGCGCGAATACCTTGCCGGTTTTATCGTAGGTAGCGGGTGGGCGCGGCGGAACGGTATCGGCTTCCACCAACCAGTTGCCGCGTACGAACAGGCGGTTGACCCGGGCGGCAGTGTCGGGTAATTCCCGCATTATCGGAACCGGTAGCGGCTGCTCCAGATTAGCGATGGCGACCTCGATGGCGCCAATTTCTTTCTTGGAAAGGGTGTCCGTCTTCACCCTGCTTTTAAGCTTGCTCAGCGCCCGCGTTCGCGCCAGAGAATGCAACCCTTTACGCGGAAAATCGTTGGTCAGGTCGCGATCGGCGGTATTGTTGAAATAGCCTTTGGCAGCATAATATTCCTCGTGGCGCACCGGGTCGTAAGGATGGTCGTGGCACTGCACGCAGCTGAAAGTAGCGCCCTGCCAGATCTCCATCGTGACGTTGGTACGGTCGAGTACGGCCTTGACGCGAAACTCTTCGTCGTCCGTGCCGCCCTCGTCGTTGGTCATCGTGTTTCGGTGAAAAGCGGTGGCCAGGGTATCCTGATCGGTAGCAGTGGGCAGGAGGTCGCCGGCCAACTGGCGGATGGTAAAACTATCGAGGGGCATGCCGGTATTGAACGCCTCGATCACCCAGTCGCGGTAAAGGTAAATCGTGTGGCGGAGGTGGTCTTTCTGGTAGCCCTGGCTATCGGCGTAGCGGGCCAGATCGAGCCACCAGGTAGCCCAACGCTCGCCGAAGTGGGGCGAGGCGAGCAGGTCATCAACTACTTTTTCGTAGGCCTTTTCACTCGGGTTGGCGGCGAAAGCACGGGCAACTTCAGGCGGCGGCGGTAAGCCGATCAGGTCAAGATAAACGCGACGTAACAAAGTAGTCGGCGCGGCCGCGGGTGCCGGGGACAGTCCTTTTTCAAGTAGTGTCTGACCTACGAAAGCATCTATCGGATGCGCCGCTCCGGCGGGCGGATCGGCTTTGACCGGTAGCACGTAAGCCCAGTGCTCTTCCCAGGGTGCTCCCGCCTCGATCCAGCGGCGAATGAGTTCCTTTTCTACGTCCGTCAGCGGTTCTCCTTCGGGCGGCATTACCAGTTGTTCGCGGTCGGAGATCACCCGCTGGTACATTTCGCTGTGCTCCGCGTCTCCCGGGACGACCGCCAACAGGCCAGAGCGGAGGGTGTCGTACATGTCTTCTTCGAACAACAGGCTCAGACCGCCCAACTGGCGCACGCCGCCGTGGCAAGCCATGCACTTTGTTTTCAGGATGGGACGGATATCGTTGGCAAAGTTGACTTCCCGTTCTTCTTCTCCGCAACCCGACCACCAGGTCGTTGCAATAACACAAAAAAAGCCCAGCAAAATGGATAGTTTGTATTGCATGAAGGATAGTTACTAAAACGGGACAAACAGGTTTCCAAACATACGGAAGATCAACTGAATACCGGAGCTTTTGGCGTCCTGTCTTCAAAACCGTTTAGTCGGTGAAAAGCCATAATCGTTGTTTACCGTCGGCCGGGGTGCTTGGTGTACATAAACTTTTGCCACCCCGCAAAACGTTGACTTTAAAGTCGAATTATTATTGTCACGGACAAGACCGAGGCGGTAGTGTACCCGGTCACTTCAGGTTATCTTCAGGACCGTGGCCCGCACAACGCTTATTTTGCTTCGATTTTGTCCTGAGGTGACCGAGCGGCCCGCATCGCTGAAACTGATGCTTTAAAAACTCATCACTTTTGGTGGCCGAGGTAACCATGACTATTTCCGGACAAGCGCTGAACTTTAAAAAAGTCCCTTACATGCAACGCCGAACTTTCCTACGCCAAACCGCCATGGCTGCTCCCGCCATTGCCCTCCCAACCATCCTTGCATCCCGCGGCCGCGCCCGGGAAGAACTGATCATCGGCCACAATAATCACCGCTACAGAGTAAACGCGAACTGGGCTAAAGTTTCCCCCCGCCAGTACCCCCTCATCAACTGTCACGAAATGGTAGCCGGCAAGAACGGCCGGCTCTACCTGCTCGGTGATCACCCCGCCAACAACGTCCTTGTTTTCGACCGCTCCGGAAGCGTAGTGGATAGCTGGGGCTACAACTACCCCGCCGGCCACGGCCTGACGATCTTCGATGAAGGGGACGAGGAAACGCTCTTTATCTGTGATACCGGAAGCCACTCCGACCAAAAAGGCCGCTGGCGTAATCAGCCCGGCAGCGTCACCAAAACCCGCCTCAACGGCGAAGTCATTTTCCAGCTCGGCCATCCGCAAACGATCGGCGTTTATGAACCCGGGATGGCTTACCACCCCACCGAATCCGCCGTGGCTCCGAACGGCGACATCTACGTAGCCGATGGCTACGGTTCCAATATCGTCGTCCGTTACGACGCTATTGGCCGCTACATCCAGCACTTCGGCGGCAAGGACAATGCAGACCCGAATTATGACCTCAACCAGGCCCACGGCGTAGCCATCGATCTGCGCAAAGTGGATGAACCCCGCCTTGTCGTCACCAGCCGCAACGACCAGGCCTTTAAATTCTTTACCCTCGATGGGAAGTTCATCAAGCAGGTGACCCTCCCCGGCGCCTACGTCTGCCGCCCGGTCCTGCACGGCGATAACCTGCTGGCCGGTGTTTGCTTCGCGAATACGCAGAAAGGAGAAGTACGTCAGAAACACAACGGCTACATCACGATTCTGGACGCAGACAATAAAGTCGTCGCCAACGCCGGAGGCACCGAACCGGTGTATAAAAGTGGAAATCTGCAACCTATGTACCAGGACCCCCGCGTACACCACCTCTTTCACCACGGCCACGACGTTTGCGTGGATGCGGATGAGAATCTTTACCTGTGCCAATGGGACGCGAAGGGCAGCGCGCCGATTTTGCTGGAGCGGGTTTAGGGAATCAAATTTTACGTAGTCGGGTTTATCCACCCCCGCTTCTTCGAGACCCGGACGATAAGGGCACGGGCGTCGGCGGGTATCCATACCTTTGCCCTGAGCGTAAGTTCCGGTTGGCTAAAGCATTACTTTTCCATTCAGCCACTGGTCTTCAAAAACCGGGTCTTGCCGGCGGTAAAACCGCATGGCCGCTTCGTCGTCGGCGACTACCTGCCACTTCAGGATCCTGCAATCGTGCGATCTTCCGTGATCCTTCAGGGCATCCCAAAGCAACTGCCCGATGCCTTTGCGCCGGTGGTGTCGGCTGATCACGAAATCTTCCAGGTAAATCATCCGTCCGTTCCAGGTCGAGTACAGCAGGCAGTAGAGGGCCATGCCGGCAATGTCGCCATCGTCCTCGGCTACCAGGGCGTCGAAGAAGCCGGCGTCAAAATCTCTTTTAAAGCGTTCCACGGATGCGGTGAAATCCTCCTTGTCGCCAAGGTGGTCGGCCAGTTCTCCGACGAGGGAATGGAGAGCGGGGATGTCTTCGGTGGTGGCTTCGCGGATCTGGATACCCATAAAAAGTTAAGTGGATGACAAATAGAGAGTAACATTTCACCGTCCCGGCTGGTTGAGTAAAGCTTTTTGGCGCGGCGAGCCCACGTCCGACGCTCCGAATGAGGTGCCAGCCCCGGAGAGGGCTACGGCTTGCGCTGCCGGCACCAGTGGGCCAGATACTTTCCGGATCAACCAGTTCCGGGTAGTAGCAGAGACAGGCGCGGTTGATTTGGGCGCGGCCGCTGGTGCAAAGAATGGTAAAGAGCAGCAGTACGAGCAGGCGCAGCTAAAATTCCGGGAAGATTTCCGTTTGCCCGTCCCCGTTTCTTCCGGGTTTTAATCCCGGACTGCAGGTATGTCTTAAACCAACTCGATCACGTCTACCAGTATTTCGAAGGTCTCCGCTTTTTTATTCCCGATCAGCAACTGCAGCTTGTGCACCGCCTGACCGGCGTAGTTCGGTACGTTCACCGGTTCGCCGTGGTGAACGGCATTCATGGACGCGAAGGGAATGGTGATCGTTTCCCAGTCGCCGTTGGTTTCAAATGCAGCCTCGTGGTAAAACCCGTCGCCCGCAGCGGACTTGACGCGGAAAGTGTACGCCTTGCCGTCTCCCCGGAGGCGGAGGCTGAATGCCGCCCGCCCGGCAACCGGATGCGGCTCTTTCAGGGTGCCGAGGATAGAGGAAAAGCCCCCGTTGTTCTCCAGGCTCACCTCACCGTAAAAGCGGGCGTGTCCGTCGGGGGTCATTTCCAGGTGACCGGAGCTCTTACCACCCATCACCACGTCGTCTTGTACCTCCCAGATCTCAGCGGTGGTTTCGGTTGAAAAATTATGGAGGGTGGCGGTATCGTCGGGGCGGTTCATCAGCAAAGTGATTAAGTGAATAAAAAATAGGGCCATTTGCAGGGTGGAAATATATTTCCCAACCAGCATCTGACGCATGCCGGTGATAACGCTTTGGTTTTGCCGGGGTTCGTTGCCGTTTATTACCCGCCTTGTTATCTTCCAGTGTCGGCGTAAAATATCTTAGGCGTAAAGATGAAGTGCTGGGGGGATGGGAGAAACGGTGGTGCGTTGGTAGGAGGAATAGTGCCGCTCGCCGAAGAGCGGGCGAACGGGGAAAAGAGGCCCGCACGGAGCAACGGTGCAAAACTACGCGGAGAGCGTGCCGATTTCCTCCCCTCTTGCAAAGCCAGACCGGACTGCTCTGCTTTCCTTCTCTCTGCATCCCGCGTTCCCGCCCTAGAAATCACCCGAATGCTCCCGCAATTCCCGGTCCCCAAAGCTCCTGGATGAAAAAATAGGTGGCAAACAGCAGCGCCAGTCCGGCGAGGATGAGCACCACCGCGCCGACCGTCCGTACCCACGGTTTCTGGAACCAGCCGTGTCGCGCAATGACGATCTCGGCCACCACCAGGTTGGGCAGGTAGAACCAGAAATCCATGAAGTAATCGAACCAGCCGCGGAAGTCGGCCGTGTGTCCGCTCTGGTCGGTGAAGCCGATGTAAAAGCCGTACCCCATCCGGTACAACCACGAGCCGATCGCGAGGGCAAATAGCCGGATGGCCCAGGCCCGGTGCCGCCCGAAATCACCCCCGCGCGCAAAGCGGATCGTCTGCACGGCGGCCACCAGCATCAGAACGCCGTAGCCCGTGAAGGCAACGTCCATCACCGTTCCGCCGATGGTCCCTTTCAGCGCGATGAACACCAGCCCGCCCACCGCCGCGGCAACGGACGCCAGCACGTACACCCGCCCGGAAACGCGGTGAAGCGTCGGGTACATGGTGCGTACCCCATCCAGCATCTGCAAACATCCCAGGATCAGTATGATGCCGCCGCCTACGAAGTGCACGGCGATCCCGGCCGTAGACCGCCCGTCGTTCGGGTCGTAAAGACCGGGCAGAACTTTATTCCACTGCGCCGTGTCGCCCAGTACGTAGGCAAGGGCGTAGAACAACAGGATATACACGCCGAAGACGAGGGCGCTGCCCCAGACGATGGTGCCGAGGAAGGTTTTAGCGTAGCGAAAAAACTTGTCGCCGGGTGCTTGCGGAGTGGTGTCGGACATTTAGGGTATGTTGTCGGGCCGCTGATCATGAGCGGCAGGCGTATGTGGTCGTCGTTGAAGTGTTTCGCCCGCTCGGCCACAAAAACGGCCATTCGCACGCTTCCTGGTGAGACGGCATCTCCTTAGTAAAAATCAGAGATGGCCGAGCGCCGTCCCCAACATAAGCATTATTTTCTCTGCCGATCGAGCCTTAATAACGTCTTACCCCAAACTTTCCGTCCGCCGTACTTTTTTCCCACAAAGACCAAATATCTCATGCAGCTATCCCACAGAGGCGAAAAAGCCGCCAGCCAACCCCTCCGCGCCGACCTGGAGACATTCTACGCGGCCATGGACAACCGCTACCACCCCGAAGAAAATCCGCACGGCGCATTCCCCCTCTGCATTGCCGAAAACGGCCTCTGCTGGCCTGAACTTCGTGATCGCCTGCAACGCATAGCGGCAGAGCAAACGGCCCCCGACTGGGTTGCCAGCTACACGGCCATCCTCGGCGCACCCGAACTGCGGGAGGTCATCGCCGGATTTCTGGAGCGCCACGTCGGCCACGTCGCCCTTGACCCCGAACGCCTGGCCGTGGCCGCCGGTGCCGCCGCCGTGATCGAAATGACCGCCCTGCTGGTCGGTGACCCCGGTGACGTGGTCGTCATTCCCGGCCCCGCTTACATGGCTTATACCCCCGACATTGCCAATAAAGCGGAACTCGAACGCTACGACCTTCACCATCTTGCGCCCGCGGCACCCGGCGCGTCTGTATCCCGTGACCGGCTGGGGGTGCCGGACCAGAACGGAACAGTTTACGAACTGACCATCGCCGACCTCGACGGCGCCCACGCCGAGCTCGGCGACCGCTTCCGCCTCCTTCTCCTGACCCAGCCCAATAACCCTACCGGGCAAGTGTACTCCGCCGAACAGCTTAATACATTTGCCGATTGGTGCCATGACCGCAGAATCCACCTGGCCGTTAACGAAATTTACGCCCTCTCCCTGATCGACCAGACGCACCCGGACCTCAAAGCCGATTACCCCGACCCGGTTGCGTTCTCTTCTTTTTTGCCCGTTCTCGAAGAACGCCGCAGTCCGTATATTCATTGGTGGTACTCCTTCAGCAAAGACTTCGGTATCTCCGGGTTCCGCCTGGGCGTGATGTACACCCACAACGAGCGGCTGCTAAAATCCTGGTCGAATATCGGCTCCACGTCAATGAGTTCGAACCACAGTCAGTGGCTGCTCGTCGAACTCCTGACCGACGATGCGTGGGTGAAAGCATACCTTCTTCGCAACCAGCGCTTGTTAACGGAGGCCTACGCTACGGTCACCCGTACCCTTCATGTCCACAAAGTCTCTTACGCCCCCGCCGCCGGCAGCCTCTTCGTCTGGTTCCGCCTTTCCCATCTCCTCACCGCCGCTACCGAAGCCGCCGAACTGGACCTGTGGCAAAGAATCTATGATGAAACGGGCATCCTGCTCACCTCTCCGGTGGGGCAGGGGAGTGCGGAACCGGGGTGGTACCGGATGGTCTATTCCTGCGTGCCACCGGATCATCTGGAAGTTGCCATGAAGCGGCTGAGTAAATTCTTATCCGCAAAGTAAGCGGGCGGACGGTCTCCGCAGTGGCGTAAACCCGTTTAGAAAGGGGAGGAATGCCACAATACAGCCCAATGTTTCAACCGCTTTTTTCCTGGTATTTGCCAACGTTCTTAAATAGTCCGTACCTTGCCCCGAAGCAAGACAGACCCGTCGAATCTCATGGTATATTCCCTTTTAAATAAATCCCGGGCCGCCGGCGAAAAAATGCTGGCTGTTTTGATCGACCCGGACAAGGCCCGGCGGGAAAACCTCCAGCAATTGGCGGACTACGCCAACGATGGCCACGCCGACGTTTTCTTGTGGGGAGGCAGCCTCGTCAACGCACCCCAGGCCGAGCACTACCTGAAGCTGCTGCAGTCCAACCTGCACGATACCCCGGTGATTCTTTTCCCCGGTTCCACGTACCAACTCGATGCTCAGGCCGATGCCATCTTCCTGCTCTCCCTGATCTCCGGACGTAACCCCGACCTGCTCATCGGCCGCCACGTACAGGTAGCCGGCCGCCTCAAGCAGATGCAACTCGAGACCATCCCCACCGGCTACATCCTCATCGACGGAGGTAAGCCGACCTCGGTTTCTTACATGAGCAACACCACGCCCATCCCCGCCGACAAGCCGCCCATTGCCGCGGCTACCGCCCTGGCGGGTCAGCAATTGGGGCTGAAGCTTATTTACATGGATGCCGGTAGTGGTGCCCAACACCCGATCTCCCCGGCCGTCATTCAGGCCGTCCGTCGGGAGGTCGATCTGCCCGTCGTGGTCGGTGGCGGCATCCGTACACCCGCCCGCGCCGCCACCTCCCTGGAAGCCGGGGCGGACATGATCGTGGTGGGGAACGGACTGGAGAAGGATATCAACTGGTTGCCGGAGTTGGCCGCCGCCGTACACGGTGCTTCCCGCGTGCAACCCGCCCTGAAGCCTGCGGCTGGTCTGGCGACCTCTCGTAGAGACATCTGACCTGCTTGCCCGAAAAGAGGTTTCCGATCAGACGCTAAAATACCGAAACATACCCCAGGTGCACCTTGGGTGCCGAAAAGTTCAGGGGAATCCCTTTGCTTTTGCCCAGGGCTAACGAAAGCCCGAACACTCCCGCTCTGGTATCGATGTTGATACCCACCCCAAAGCCCAGCGGATAGTCGATCGGCGCGTCGGGCCTGGACTTACTGCGCAGATTGACCCGCCCCGCATCCAGGAAACCGTAGAGAAAGGCGTTGCCGCCCAGCAGTAAGCGGAACTCCGTCGTCAGCACCACGAAGTCGCGGGCAAAGACGGACTGCTCATCGAAACCGCGTAGCAACCGCGCACCCCCGATTCGGAACTGCTCATTGGGCAGGATCGTGCCGCCGCTGAAGATCGCCGCTCCCTGTACTCCGAAATAGATCACCGTTCCCCCGATCGGATCAAGAAAAAGCTCGCCCCGTCCCCTCAGCTGGGCCTGACCGGTGCTGCCGCCGAGGCTGTCGGAGTTCATTACGTCGGGCAGGCGACGGGTGCCGGCCGCCGCGCTGAGGTCGAAGGCGTATCCACGACGCGGACTGAATCGCCGGTCGGTCCGGGTTCGTCGGCCGCGCAAACCGAAAAAAGAACGGATCACCCCGATGGTATCCGGTAGCCCGGCTACCGGCTGCTCGGGGTTGAGCTGCTGGCCGGGGACGACCGAGCGGCGATTCTCCCAAAAGAAAGAAAACCGGTCATTCCCCTCGCGCAGGTAGGTCGCCGACAGCCGCCAGTTGAGATTGAGGAAGGAGGTATCCCGGCGGTAAAGGTCGAGCTCCCCCTCTACGCCGAAGGGCAGACCGAAAAGATAGGGGTACTCCAGCCCGACTTCGAGTTCCTGCGTTTGCGGGCGAAGCTGCTCGAAACGGACGGCGATGCGTTCGCCCTGACCGAAACCGTTTTGCAGCTCACCGTTCAGTTCTCCCGTGATGAGCAGCTTGCCATCGTTCTGAAGGCTGTTGGGTAAGACGCCGATCACAAAGTCGAAACGGCTGGCGGCCCTGCGCTCAATCGGCAGGTCGAAAAAAGCGAGGGTGTCTTCAAAACTGATGCGGGGGCTGCCCTTAACGGATAAGTAGGGCAACTGGCGCAGACTGCTCCCCAAGCGGCGGACGCGGCGTTCGCGGTAGGGCTCCCCCGGGCGGAGACCGAGGTAGCGCTGTAGAAAGGCCGGACGAATACGTACGCTCTCCGGTGCCCGCACGTCGCCCACGCGGATGAGTGGCCCGGTATTCAGCTTGATGCGGGCCGTCAGTTCGTTTTCCGCCGACCACGCAACGTCGGTCAGCCCGATGGCGGCGAAGGGGTAGCCGGCATCGGCGGCGCGGACGAGGGTGGAGTCGCGCGTCGCCGTCCATTCCTCCGGCCGCAGCGGACGGTCGGTGAAGCGACGCTTGCGGAAACCGGCCTTGCGGAGCCAAACCCGGGCCTCGGCAGCGTCCGGAGGGGTGAGCGCGGCCCAGGTATACGCCTTGCCCCGGTGAAGAACGGCGCGGAAGACCGTGGAATCGGTACGGTAAAGGCTATCGACGGAAGCTTCCCAGCGGGCCCTGCGCCGTTGACCTTCAATCCACTCGTTGAGGTAGGCGACAATGGCGGTTGAATCGGCAAACACCCGTTCATTGTCCTTCCATTCAAAATCCGAAGGGGCTACCCTCAGGGTCAGGGAGCGTTGCCCCACAACCGAACCTTGCACCTGCGCCAGCGCCCAAAAAAGGAGGAGAAATCTCAACATTGTTTTTAGGGAACGTCGTGGCCGGTTGCCGTGTTGCCGCCCGTTTTTCAGCTTAGCTGGAGGTTAGCGTACAGGTCCGGAGGTCATCCCCGTCGTAAGCTGCGCGCCACGTTGCTGAGCAGGATCATTCCCGCCAGCAACAGCGCTACCCGCGATACCACGTCTCCGAACCGGACGTAGGGCGTCACCGCATCGTTCAGCAGCAGTTCGCCGCGCAGAAAACCGGCCCGGTCGTAGCGCGTCCGGCTGATGATCTTTCCCCGCTGATCGATGAAGGCACAGGCCCCGACGTTGGCCGCCCGTACGACCGGCCGCCGCGTCTCGATGGCCCGCAAGCTGCTGTACCAGAGGTGTTGTTTATGGCCGGCGGTGTTGTCCCACCAGCCGTCATTGGTCATCACAAAAATGGCCTGGGCACCCTCACGAATATAATCGGTGAAGTATTCCCCAAAAACTGATTCGTAGCAGATGACCGGGGCGACCTTGGCCCGTTCGCCCACCAGCGGCGTCCTTTTTTCCTGAACGCCGAGGCCGGCGACCGATCCGCCGACACTGGCGACCAGGGGCTCCATGAACGGCAGGTAGTCGCGGAAGGGAAAAGACTCTGCGCCGGGTACGAATATGCCCTTGCGGTAGGTCTGCAGCTCCTCCGTGCCGAGCTTTATTTGAATGGCCGCGTTCAGCGCTTCGTAAGCAACCTCGCCGGAATGACGCACCGCCGGACTTACCGCTTCTCCGGGGTTGAAGCGGTAGTAACCTTGGTAGCCGGTGACCAGGTATTCCGCTCCAAGGTCCGTCAGTGCGCCGGTCAGGGTGCGCACCACCGGGCTGCTCAGCGGCGCTTGTTCCTGAATGTTCCCAAAGCTGGTTTCCGGAAACAGCAGGTAATCGACCGGGCCTTTGGTAAGCGCGGCCTGGCTCAGCCGAATGCAGGTGTCGAGCGGAGCGCGCTGACGCGGATCGGAAAACTTCTCGTAGTGGGGCTCGAAATTGGGCTGGATGGCGGCGACGGTGATGGTGTCGTTGGCGGGTGCCACGTAGGTGTAATACCGAATGAGGGAGCCGCCGACGGGGAGCAAAATCAGGGCGATGAACGGCAGGATTTTCCGGAACGAAAGAATATTTTCACCGGAAAGCTCTCCCGGCTTCGGCGAAGTTTCACCGTAGGTGCTCTCGGCGTAAAGTTTGGGCGCGGCCGCGGGTGCAAAGAAAATTTTAAAAGCAAGGTAGTTGCACGCCAAAATCCAGACCGAACCGCCGAGCACGCCCGTTACCTCGTACCACTGAACGGCGGAAGGCCAATTGGCCAGCCCGTTGCCCAGGGTGAGCCAGGGCCAGTTGAGCCCCCAGTTGTAGTGCAGGTACTCGAAGGAGATCCAGCAGGAGGCGAAGGCCAAAACGGCAATCCCGGGCGAGCGCCGGCTCGTCCAGTACATCGCCAGCCAGGGCAAACACATCAGCGCACTGTTGGTTATCATGGCGAAAAAGCCCGCGCCGAAACCGGTGTTGGTGACCCAGTAGGTCGTCAGCAGATTAAACAGCAGGAAAGCGCTGTAGCCGTGGCGGAACACCTCTCCCGTTTTCGCTCCCCGCGCACGGAGTTTGTGGTGCAACGCGAAAAGCAGCGCGAAGCCGAAGAAAAGATTGAACGACAGCCCAAAGTCTCCGGCAAAGCCGGTGCCCAGCAGCAGCCCGCCCAGTCCGGACAGAAAGTTGTCTTTGCGTACGGTACCGTCCTTGCGGAAGGTCCGCAGCAACCAGCTTCCGGTAAAAGCGCTCAGGTACAACACCAGTGGGCCGTAGCCCCAGAGTTGCTCTGCCGTTGTACGCCAGTACATCCATCCGGCCGTAGCGGCGGCGGTGATGAGAAGAACATAGCCCAAAATGCGGAAGTGGGAACGACGCATGGCGCGAAGATATGTTTATAGTCCCACTACCCGGGCGCAGCGATTTTTGGCTTGCCCTGTTTCCTGCTTTTTCCATTGGAAAGCCTCATCAATACTACGGTATAGGCGGCTTTTCTGCCGTGCGGAAAGTAAAGGCAGCTTTATCAAAATTTCGCATTGCCTGAGAGCGCAGACCACTGTATTACAGAAATCGTCGGTTTGTCGTGAGGGTAACGAGTACCGACAAAAAACCGGATCGCTCCCGCTCAGCTCATCACTTCCCGTAATACCCTGAGCGAATTAACTTCCCGCATTCCCTCGATGTGGTGCCGGTAATAGCGTACCAGTTCTACCAGCAACTGCGAGCGTTGCCGGCGCGTGGAGGTGATGTTGCCCAGTTCGTCGTGGCGGGCGTGAAGCAGGGTGAAGAGGAGGGCGGCCTGCTCTTCGTCGAGGTATTCGGTATGGCCGGGGTGGCCGCCGGTGAAGCCCCCCGCCTTGAGGTCGAACAGCGGCGTGGTTTCGCTCCACGAGCCGGAGGGCAGCAGACCGAGGTGGGCCGTCAGCTCCAGCAGGAAGTGGAGGTGAAAGTGGGTGATCGGGCCCGTGGTGGTGTCAAGCAGCCGGAAAGCTTCGAAGAGAAAATTGAAGAGGGCCTCGTTTTCTTCGGTTTCGCGGATCGAGTTGCGCGTCATCTCGAGCATAAATAGGCCTACGGTGCCGCGGTAAACGTCGAAGGGGATGCGGGTATAGACGTGGGCGGGACGGACCTCCTTCAGCCGCGTCAGGTCTTTCCCCTCGCGCTCGTAGGCAACGATGTCGACCAGGTTCATGGGCTGTACCAGGCTGGCCGGCGTTCGGCTCCTGGCCTTGCGGACGCCGCTGACGATGTACTTCCGAATTCCCCGGGCTTCGGTGTACGCCTCCAGGATAAGGCTGGTGTCGCCGTATTTGGTGGCGCGGAGGATGAGGGCACGGGTTTTTAGCAGCATAAGGGTAGTAAGGGACTTAAGAAATACCAATTGTTACCTCCTGATTAAATTCAAGCGTGCACCGCTTCATGACCGTCAGGATTCTGCGTAATCGTTTTCGGAAGCGGAGAACGTTTTATCACCAACGGTTATCTATCCAAGAAGAACAGTTTTACACAGTAGTCAGTTGTACACTATCAGCGCATCCGTTTTCTGCTCAGCGACTCGTCACTTTTAAACTCCAACAAACCGTACCTTCCCCCAACAAACAAAAGCTGAACCCCACGTCATGGACTACTTCGAAGAAAGCCTGAACCTCCACCGCACCCTCAAGGGAAAGATCCGCGTATCCCCTAAGATGGACGTCCGCAGCAAGGACGATCTTTCCCTCGTCTACAGCCCCGGCGTGGCCGAACCCTGCCGCGCCATTGCCGCCAATCCGGACGACGTGTATAAGTACACCATCAAGTCGAATACGGTAGCCATCGTCACCGACGGCTCGGCGGTGCTCGGCCTGGGCGATATCGGCCCCCTGGCCAGCATCCCGGTGATGGAGGGGAAGGCCATGCTCTTCAAACGCTTCGCCAATATCGATGCCTTTCCCATCTGCCTCGATACGCAGGACACCGATAAGATCGTGGAAACCGTGAAACTGATCGCTCCGGTCTTTGGCGGCGTTAATCTGGAAGACATCTCCGCACCCCGCAGCTTCGAGATCGAACGGCGCCTGCAGGACATCGGCATCCCCGTTTTTCACGACGACCAGCACGGCACGGCCATCGTCACCTTGGCCGGTTTGCTCAACGGCAGTAGACTGGTAGGCAAGAAAATGGAGCACCTGCGCGTGGTCATCAATGGCGCCGGGGCGGCCGGTATCGCCATCGCCCGCCTGCTCAAGGCCGTGGATAACCCCGATTCTCCGCTCGCCACCCCGGTTGCCGAGATCGTGATGTGCGACCGCAAAGGGGCCATCCATCGGGAAAGAACGGACCTCAACTACGCCAAGCAGGAGGCCTTGGAGTTCACCAATAAACACAATAAGACAGGAAGCCTGAAGGACGTCCTCGTCGATGCCGACGTCTTCATCGGCGTCAGTTCCTCCAATCTGATTGATCGCCACGACGTCGCCACGATGGCCAAAGACAGCATCATCTTCGCCATGGCCAACCCCGTTCCGGAAATCATGCCCGCCGAGGCCAAGGCCGGAGGAGCCGTCATCGTCGGTACCGGCCGCAGCGATCTACCCAACCAGATCAACAACGTACTCGGCTTCCCCGGCATCTTTCGTGGAGCCCTCGACGCGCGCGCGCCCCGCATCACGCCCAATATGAAACTGGCCGCCGCCCGCGCCATCGCCGAGCACATCCGCAACCCGAGTTTCGACCACGTCATTCCGCCTACGCTCGATGAGCAGGTGGCCTGGCGGGTAGCGGATGAGGTGAGAAGGGTTGCTGAAGAAGAGTTTGGAACCAGGTAGTAGTTCCGGGTAGTTTTTCGGAGACAGAAAAAATGACGGCGTTCCCACCAACGCCTTGCAAACCGGCATCCGTCTGTAAAGAAAACAACCCGATATGAAACTCTCTCCCGAACTTCTCCGCTCCGTAGCCCTTGGCATCGGCCTTGGTATTTCCACCGTTTCCTGCAGCATTCTTAAAACGGACAACAAACCCGTTGCGCACGATGATGAATGTACCAAGGAAGCCTGCGCAAAGAATTGCGAAAAAGCCAAGCAGGAGGCTAATAACTGGTACGACTGCCCCGCCTGTGGTATGGGATAAAACAGCTGGTGCTTTCTCAGTAACCCTCCCCAAGCCAACATTTAACGCCAAGTCGACTTGCCCCTCCGCACGCTATCCCTGAATCTCGACCGTAACCTGCTGCAAACGGCCCTGCCACTCTTGCGGTCGGGTTCGGTCGATGCGTTGGAATGGTCATTCGACGCCCTCAATCGTTTGCCCGATTTGCCCGGTTGGTTCGGGGACTTGCTCGGTACTTACGCCAAAGCCGGTCGTCTCGTAGGACACGGAATTTTCTACAGCGTCTGCAACGCCGACTGGTCGGAAGAGCAGCAGCAGTGGCTCAATCGCCTGCGCGACTGGCAGACCTGCTTTCCTCTCGACCACGTTACCGAGCACTTTGGCTTCATGACCGGTCGTGATTTCCACCGGGGCGCGCCGATCAGCCCTCCCCTGTCCGAGGCTACGTTGTTGGTTGGTCAAGATCGCTTGCTTCGTCTCCAGGACGCCTGCTGCCGTCCGGTCGGACTGGAAAACCTGGCACTGGCTTACCGTGCCGATGACGTCCGCCGCCAGGGGGCATTTCTTGAACGATTGCTCGAACCCGTCAACGGGTTTTTGTTGCTCGACGCCCATAATCTCTACTGCCAGTCCCACAACTTCGGCATCGACCCGATCGAACTCTGCCGGGCCTATCCCCTGCATCGCGTCCGTGAAATTCATCTTTCCGGCGGGAGTTGGGTCGCTCACCCGGAGGCTCCCCGGGGCAAAGTCCGCCGGGATACCCACGACAATCGCGTACCGGAAGAAGTCTTCCGTATTGCGGATCACTTACTGAATAATTGCCCGAACCTGAAGTACACTACCCTGGAACAACTCAGCCCGGCCCTGGCTACCGAAAGGCAGCGGGGAGGCTACGCGGAAGACTTCAGGAGGATGAATGAACTGATTGCGGCCGTCCATGATTCACCGTCCGGACTCCCCTGCGGCTTCGAGCCACCCGGCTTGACTATTCCGTCAACTCCTTACGTAAACGAGCCCCTTGCCCGGCAACAAACACTCCTCAACGGAATACTGGAAACCGCTACTTCCAGCACTGACCTGAAAGATCGACTTTCCAATTCTGAACTTGCCGACAGCGACTGGCATACCGAAGACTGGGAAGAGCATATGCTGGAAACCGTTCGATTGATAGCGCAAAAATGGGCGTAACCGTCAGCTTTAAGGCTTTAGAGCCCGGCACCGGCACCGGCCGGTTCCAAAGTATCCTCCTCCAGCTGCTCCACGTCCGGAGTGCCGTCCCCATCCATGTCCTCGTCCCGCTCCAGGCGCAGATTGTCGATGATGAAATTCTGGCGTGCGGGCGTGTTTTTACCCATGTAATAAGACAGCAGATCATCGATGTTGGTGCTTTCGGCCATCACGACCGGCTCCAGGCGGATGTTTTCCCCGATGAAGTCCGAGAATTCCTTGGGGCTGATTTCGCCAAGACCCTTGAAACGGGTGATCTCCGCTTTGCCGCGCAGCGCTTTTATAGCTTCCTGCTTTTCCTGCTCACTGTAGCAGTAGAAGGTCTTCTTTTTGTCGCGAACACGGAAGAGTGGCGTCTCCAGGATGAAGAGATGCCCGCCCTCGACCATGTCGGGGAAGAACTGAAGGAAAAAAGTCAGCAACAACAGGCGGATGTGCATCCCGTCCACGTCGGCGTCGGTTGCGATCACGACGCGGTTGTAGCGGAGTTCGTCTACGCCGTCCTCGATGTTGAGGGCGTGCTGCAATAAGTTGAACTCTTCGTTTTCATACACGACTTTCTTCGTTTGCCCGAAGCAGTTCAACGGTTTACCGCGCAAACTGAATACGGCCTGGGTCTGTACGTCGCGGGCGACGGTGATGGAGCCGGAAGCGGAATCTCCCTCGGTAATGAAGATGGTGGTGGCCAGCTTTTGCTCGTCGGTATGTTTTTTGTTGTTGGAGTTGTACTGGACGCGGCAGTCGCGAAGTTTTTTGTTGTGGAGATTGGCCTTCTTGGCCCGCGCGTTGGCGAGTTTTTTGATGCCGGCGATCTCCTTACGCTCCCGTTCACTCTGCTTGATGCGTTTCTCCAGCGCCTCGGCCGTGGTAGGGCTCTTGTGGAGGTAATTATCAAAGTGCTCGATCATGAAGTTGCGCATGAAGGTCGCAACGGTCGGGGAGCCCGGGCCCATGTCGGTGGAGCCGAGTTTGGTCTTTGTCTGGGATTCGAAGATCGGATCTTCGACCTTGATGGCCACGGCGGCGACGATGCTGGCCAGGATATCCTTGCGGTCGTATGCCTTACCGTAGTGCTTCTGACAGGCTTCCACCACACCCTGCTTGAAGGCGTTCAGGTGGGTTCCGCCCTGGGTAGTGTGCTGCCCGTTGACGAAGCTGAAGTAGTTTTCTCCGTAAGCATTGCCGTGGGTGATGGCTACTTCCATGTCGTCGCCCTTCAGGTGGATGACGGGGTAGCGGCGCAACTCTTCGTTCACTTTGCGCTCCAGCAGATCCTTCAGGCCGTTGCGGGAAACAAGGGTCTTACCGTTAAAAATGAGTTTGAGGCCGGCGTTGAGATAAGCGTAATTCCAAAGCTGATTCTCAATGAAATCGGAGCGATATTTGAATTTTTTAAAGATGGCCGTATCCGCGTGGTAGCTGACGAAGGTGCCGTTGGCCTCCGTTGTCTTTTTTAGGTTGTGCTCCTTTACGAGTTCGCCAACGGAGAAGTCAGCCTGCTTCAGTTTACCCTCACGGACGGCGTAAACGGTGAACTGATCGGAAAGCGCGTTGGTGGCTTTTAAACCGACACCGTTGAGGCCAACGGATTTTTTGAAGGCCTTACTGTCGTACTTGCCACCGGTATTCATCTTGGATACCACATCGACCACCTTACCCAGCGGAATCCCCCGGCCATAATCTCGTACGGAGGCAATACCATCTTCGATGTTAACCTCAATCCTGTTGCCGTTACCCATCACGAACTCATCGATCGAGTTATCGATCACTTCCTTCAGCAGGATGTAGATGCCGTCGTCCGGGCTGGCCCCATCACCGAGTTTGCCGATGTACATGCCCGGCCGCAGGCGAATGTGCTCTTTCCAGTCCAACGACCGGATGTTGTCTTCGTTGTAAGTTGCTTCTGCCATTTATCGTCTGTGCTTAACCCTGCAAACATACGAAACGGTGCGTTGTTATTTAAACAATTTGTGGGTTAACTGGAGCGGCGCCTGACTTTATGTTGTGGCGCGCCCGCAGGATGCCGGAACTGATTTTTAACAGCAATGATGACGGCCGGAAGACTACCCTCTGCTCCTTCAACATTCCTTTGCACCCGCGGCCCCGCCCTATTCAATCCCGTACAGTCTCTCTATCCGCTTCCGGTCGGCCTCCGGCAGCAAGGGCACCCCGACCTGGCTGCCAAATACTTGTTTCCCTGTTTTATTGACCTGCACCCGGTCGATCAGCATCCGCAACGGACCTTCGCCTAGTTCCCCGGCCCGTACGGCAGCGTGCACCACCGGGAGATAACGTTCCATCGTTGCCGGCCGGGAATGCTGGATGACGGCCCACATTACGGAATTGTACGCTTCCCCGACCAGCGAGGTACCCAGGTAAGTGCCGTAGCGGGCGTACAGCTCGTCGATCAAACGTTCGTTTTTCCGGTCCAGGGGTGTTTGCTTTTCCGGTTCGTACGTGCCTTTGCGGTAACGCTGATCGTCCTCGGTAATCTTCGCGATTTGTTTCAGCAACGTAACATCCAGCTCGTTTTCAGCGGCGTAAGTCTCCGGATCGGGGCGCGGTTTAACACCGATGTTGCCGTTGCGCACACAGGTTGCTTCCGCTTCGGCCCAGGCGGTAGTTATATAGTCGGGTAGATCTTTTGATAGAAACCCGTCTTTGAAACGGTCGCTGGTCAGGTACTCGCAGCTACCGTCCGACGCGACGAATTTTTGCCAGGCCAGTTTAATAGCGACTTCGGGTTCCTGTAGTGAGATCAGCGCGGTGAGTACGTTGAAGTAGTCCGTCCGGGTGAAGTCACGCGGGTTGTTTTTGGTTTGGCGGACGGTTTCGCTCAGCACCATTTGACCGAAGTCGAAGCTCTCGTCACTGACGCCGGCGCGTTGTATGGGGGAGTAGGCCAGTGCCTGGGATTCGAATTCAGCGGTGGTGAAACCCGGTTGGGCGGTCAGGATGCCGGCGAGCAGGGCCAGCATACTTAAAATCACATTTCTCATGGCGGTTGTATTTTGTTTGAAGCAAATTTAGGAGCACGCGTGTCTGAAAGCGGTTAACGCGGGTTAATTAGCGTTACTTACCAAATATTACGGCCACCACGGTCATTACCTTGCGTATAGGAGTGTTCCGAACCTTTACGGTTTCGGTATATTTGCGCTTCATGAAATAACCACGCCCAGTGAGCGACAGCCTCGTAATCATACCAACTTATAACGAAAAAGAGAACATCGCGAAGATGATCGATACGGTATTTGCCCTGTCGTACCCCTTTCATCTCCTGATCGTTGACGACGGCTCGCCCGACGGCACCTCCGACATCATCAAGGCAAAGCAGCAGGAATACCCGGATCGCTTGCATCTGCTGCAACGTGCCGGCAAGCTGGGCCTCGGCACCGCCTATCTCGACGGTTTCCGTTGGGGCATGGCCCGCTCAAAAGATTACCGCTATTTCTTTGAGATGGACGCCGATTTCAGCCACAACCCCGAAGATCTTGTACGATTGCGCGATGCCTGCCATACGGGCGGCGGAGACGTAGCCGTCGGCTCCCGTTACACTAAAGGTGGAGGCGTGGAGAACTGGCCTTTCGACCGCCGCTTCCTGTCTTACGGCGCCTCCGTCTACGTGCGCCTGATCACCTGGATGCCCGTAAAGGACTCTACCGCCGGATTTATGTGTTACACCCGGCCCGTGCTGGAGGCAATCGACTTCAGTAAGATCGAGTTTATTGGTTACGCTTTCCAGATCGAGATGAAGCATACGGCCTGGAAGCTGGGCTTCAAGATCGTCGAGGTGCCGATAACCTTTACGGACCGCATCCTGGGGGCCAGTAAAATGCACGGTTCCATCGTAAAGGAGGCGGTCATGGGAGTGCTCAGTCTGCGGTTCCGTTAAATTCGGTGGTCCCTCCCGGCGCGCCAATCTTCGACCTTTGCGTGTGCCATGAGCTGGTTCTGCTACTACAAACGATAAGAACTACGGAGCATCGATAAAAAGAAAAGCCCCCAACCACATTACTGCGGCTGGGGGCTTTCTTTAGTACAAACTGGCGCAAGGGCCGTTTTATCAGTTGTCGATGTTCAGTACGCGGAACTCGGTACGGCGGTTAACGCTGTGCTCGGCTTCGGAACAGTTTACGCCATCGGCGCAGCGGTTCTTCAGCTGGCTCTCACCGTAGCCACGGGTTACCAGACGGCCACGGTTGATGCCACGGCTTACGAGGTAATCGGATACACCCTTAGCACGACGCTCGGACAGGCTCTGGTTAGAACCGGCGGAACCGACGGAAGAGGTGTGAGAGTTGATCTGGATGCGAATGTTCGGACGCTCACGAAGGAGGTTCAACAGGCGCTCGTCAACAACGGCACGGCTGCTGGACGTCAAAGCGGCGGAGCCGCTGGCGTAGTTGATGGGCAGTACGTTGTAGCTGGTCAGCTCACAGTCGATTTCTTCGTAGCTGCTCAGGCCACCCTTAGATGTCATTACTTCCTTGGTGATCTCGGTGTAAGCGGCGGGAACGGTTTCGGTACGTACGCTGGCGGGTACGTCGAGTACACGCTTGGAGATCGTTTCGTATACGGGCTCGACGTCGATGGTGCGAACTTCCGCGGGGGTAGCTACTACCTGCTTGGTGTAGGTAGAGGTCTGACCGGGAACGCGGTTAGTGCTGGAAGAAGCATCGTTAGCAAGACGCTGTACGGGGACGGTGCGGTACTCCGCCTCGTATGTGCGGTAACACAGTACCTGACAGTCGTTGGGATTGTCGGACTCACAACCTTCGTAAGCGGTGGTTTCCCACTGGCTCAGCTCGGGCTTTACCAGTACGCGCTCGGTGGCGTCGGTGAAGGAAGCGGACTGAACGCTCATGGATTCACTCGGGGCCTGTGACTCGTAAGAGATAGACTCGTTGGTGAAGGTAGCGGGTACGAACTCGTAGCGCTTGTAACCGGACTTTACCATGACGCGCTCGGTGACGGTCTTATAAGTCGCGGGCACTACGGCAAGGCGCGTGTAAGATGGAGCCGTCTGAATGCGTACGGTTTCGGTACCGTAAACGTCAGGCGTTACACACCGGACGTAGCACTTGTTGGGATCAGGATTAGTAGGGAGCTGCTGGGCCTGAGCGCTGAAAGAAGCGAAGACCATGGCAACCATAAGAGAAATAGAGAGTCTCATAGAAAGGTAGTTGATGATTAGTGTAGAGTAGAAATTTACTGGTTGGTTAATACTGTAGTTGATTATAGCGTTATACCCGGGCCTGATGTTCACTACGAAGGAACTAACGTGAGAACTCACGTCAAATCAATTAACAGCAAACAGGTTATGGGTATATCGCTTGGACAGTATAAGTGATATTGGTGCAAAGATGCCCTGAACGGAGATATTTACAAAATGAGGCGGGTACTGGAAGCAATTGGGAATGCGCGAATTGACGATTTTGATATATAAACTTCACTTAAGGGCAGATTAGCGGCGAAATTCAGGGTGCTAAATTATGTTAACTTTTGTTTCGCTCCGACTGGTTTTTGATGGAGCAACAACCCATTTGCGGGGTTAAGACGCAGAAATACTAAAAAGGCAGCACCCGGTTTCGGTGTCCTTTTTAAATTTTACGGCGCTGATCCGTTAAATAAATACGTCCCTTTTATGGAATTTCGCAGATCCTTATTGCTAAACGCCGTCACGCTGCCGGCTTACTGGAAAGAGTGCCGTCTGGCGCGCGGTAAAATGACGGTCAGCGAGGAGCACCTGACCTACGGAAAAGACCGGAGACAATATGCGATCGTCGTGCGCGGCGCCGGATGCCGCCCGGGCAGGTACGCTTTTTACTTTCACGGTGGCGCGTGGACTTTCGGCCGGCCCGAAGCCTTCGTGCCGGCAGCCGGCCCCTGGCTTGAGCAAGGCTACACCGTCGTACTCCCAAGTTACCGGCGGCCGCCCGTAGTGGGCATGCACGGCATTGTGGCCGACTGCCGGGCCGCTATTGCCGCGGTGGCCGGGCCGGAAACTACTACGCATCTGCACGTCGGTGGCATCAGCGCCGGTGCTCACCTGGCGGCATTGCTCGCCCTCCGGCCCACGTGGTGGCACGCGGCGGGTTGGGCCATCGCTCCTCAGAAGGCACTGTTGTGCGCCGGACCACTGGTGCTGGCCGACCTGAAACCCCGGGCCATATTCCGGCCATACGCAGCGTACGATCCTTTCGGCATACCGGTTGGCGTGGCCCACCGGATGCAGTGGCAACTGCTGCACGGCACCGACGACGCGCTGGTCTCCCATGAGCATTCCCGAAAATTTTACGATAAGCTCACTGCCGCCGGCCAGGTGGCGAATCTGATGACACTTCCCGGGGGAACCCACCTCGACAGTGGCCGCTGGATGTTCGGCGGGGTGGGGGAGCAGAGGGTAAAGGAGTTCTTGGGGGAATGAACGGTTGCAACAGCACGCGCCGGAAATCAGCGGAGGAGGTATTCGGGCGGGGCCGCGGGTGCAAAGCAGAACTCTTTGAGGGGCAGGGTAGAGAGGCCGCAAACCTGATCTATTTCAACGGGCATCTTTGCATCCCGCGTTAGCGCCACATATACTCCCGGTCTGCCGCCGGCTAATAACAAATGATGTCGATCAAGTCGGTCCGCACGGTATTACTGAAGTTGCCGGCCCGGTCCCGGATCTGGATGATGTACGAAAAGGTATCCACCGGCAAATCGGGGTCTTGGGCGAAGAGCCGCCGGTTGGCAATGCAGGAAACCGACTGGGCTTCGTTCTCCAACGTGAGGTACAGGTCACCGCTGATGCCGTTACCAGTACCCTCCGGGGGAATGTCCGGAATGTTGAAGGGAAACCTCAGCAGCGTATTTATTCTACCGTTGCTGCGGCTGTCGGTCAGGAAGATCTGTATACTGTCCGAGCCGTTCGCTCCCAGGTCGCCGTCACCATCCGTAAACGAAAGGTGAATCCTGATGCTGTCTTTTGGTAAACCGGCGTTGGCTTGGTTGATCTCAAACTTGCTAATGCTTTCGAACTTGATTACCGGTTCGTTGGGAAATTCCGGCGGCGTAAGACAAGCCGCGAAGAACAGAACCGGCAACAGATATAATAGGATACGGAGCATAACGTAAAAGATGAATTACCTAAAAAAACCGCAAGGTAGGATGCCAAGTCTGTCGTACGGACAACCTCCCCGGGGGGCGGTGATGTTTAGATGCGAACCGTAACTAACTTACACAACACCCTCGTTGATGGATCGCGATGCACTGGCCCGACGTATCGAAGCGGTAGCGCCCCCGGTATTTGATGAGCTGGCCATGGACGTTTTCCGCTACCAAGCCGCACACAACTCTATTTACGCCAAATTTCTCGAATTGTTGCGTGCCGACCCCGCCGCCGTCCGCCTGCCGACCGATATTCCCCACCTGCCCATCTCCCTGTTCAAACACAATCGGTTGCAGAGCGGAGACTGGCCCGCCGTGCGCACCTTCACCAGCAGCGGCACCACCGGCACCACTACCAGCCGACACCTCCTGCGCAATGAAGCGTGGTACCACGCCAACGCCCGCCGCGCTTTTGAGGAACGCTACGGTACCCTTGCCGGCCGGCCCGTACTGGCCCTGTTGCCGGCTTACCTCGAGCGTACTGGCTCCAGTCTCGTTTTCATGGCGCAAGATTTCATCCGGCAATCCGCCCACCCCGACTCCGGTTTTTTTCTCGACGACCTGCCCGGGCTGGCCGCCAGACTGGAGCGGCTCAACGGGCATGATCCCGCCCCCTTGCTCCTCGGCGTCAGTTTTGCCTTGCTCGATCTGGCCGCCGCGCATCCCGCTCCGCTCGGTAACGTCCTCGTTATGGAAACCGGGGGGATGAAGGGGCGCCGCCGGGAAATGACCCGTCCCGAACTCCACGGCGAACTGAAAAAAGCCTTCGGGCTTACCCACGTTCATTCCGAATACGGCATGACCGAGTTGCTCAGCCAGGCGTACGCGCCCCGCGCTGGTCGGTTTCTCCCCGCCCCGACCCTCCGCGCCGCCACCCGGGAGATCACCGACCCCCTGACCCCCACCGCCCCCGGCAGATCGGGCCCCCTCAACCTGACCGATCTGGCCAATCTCGATACCATCAGTTTCATCGCTACCGATGACCTCGGCCGCGTGTTTCCCGACGGTAGCTTCGAGGTGCTCGGCCGCCTTGACGCCTCGGACCTGCGGGGATGCAACCTGCTGATCTCCGACCTCGGCGGAAGGGGGACATAATGCCCGACACCGGTAATCCGATCCGGATCTTCCCGATCGTGATGTACCTTACCCTTCCGTGAAACAACAAGATCATATCCCCGCGCTTACGGCCCTATACGGGCGGTACCAGAATTTCGACTTGCTGGTAGACTCCCGCCGCGTAACCGACCCGGCCGGCAGCCTCTTTTTCTCCCTGCCGGGAGAACGCACGGACGGGCACGATTATCTGGCGGTACTGATCGGTGCGGGGGTGCGCCACTTCGTCGTCCGGCCGGAGAAAATGGTGGGAAAAGACCTCGGTCGTTTACTTTCCGGGCAAAAGGCCGCTCTGATCGACTGGCGGGATTACAAAAAGGTGCCTGACGAAAAAATCGTTTTTCTCACGGCGGAGCGCCCCCTGGAGCTGCTCCAGGCCCTGGCGGCGTACCATCGCCGCCGGTTCAATATTCCCGTACTGGCCATCACGGGCAGCAACGGTAAGACCATCGTAAAGGACTGGCTGGCCCAGCTACTGGGGCGGCGGTTCGCGGTTTGTGCCAGTCCGCGGTCGTTCAACTCCCAGATCGGGGTACCCCTTTCGGTGTGGCGGCTGCGCCGGGAGCACCAGCTCGCCGTCTTCGAGGCCGGGGTAAGTCGGAGCGGGGAGATGGCCCGCCTGGCGGAGATCATTCGCCCTACCTGCGGGCTGTTCACTATGCTCGGCAGTGCCCACGATGCCGGTTTTCCGGACCGGGAGAGCAAACACCGGGAAAAACTGGATCTCTTCGCCGGGGCGAAATGGGTGGCCGTTGTAGCGGATGATAACGACAGCATCCGCCTGCTCCGAAAATCCGGCATCGACCCGCTGACGTTCCTGGGCGTAGAAGGCCGCTTCCTGGAGGTCAACGAGGAATCCCTGCGGCTCGATTTTCCGAAACTGCCGACGATCTATCTCGAAAATGCCTACGCGGCCGTCGCCGTCGCCTACGAACTCGGCCTCGATCGCCAGGTCATCGCTGAAGAATTGCCCCGTCTTCAACCCCTCACCAATCGCCTGGAGCAACGGGAGGGACTCCACGGCGGCATCGTGGTCAACGACAGTTACAGCAACGACCTGAGCGCCCTCACCGCTGCCCTCGACTTTGCCGTGGCGCAGAATCCCTTCCCCGGCCTGACCCTGATTCTGGGGACCCTTCAGCCCGGCTCCTCCAACCGGCAACGCACCGGCGGCCCCGCCCGTAAAGAAGCACTTGTTTCCTTGCTCGCCGATCGGATCACCCGCCTCATCACCGTCGGGGAGACCAATACGGGATTGCCCGCCGACCACCACTTTGCCACCCCGGAAGCCCTCCTCGCAGCGCTCGATGAACTGCCCTTCCGTAACGAAACCATCCTGGTTAAGGGGGCGAGTTACGAACGCTTCGACCGCATTGCCGATAAACTGAGCCGCAGCCGCCACGAAACCCTGCTGCGGCTGAACCTGAGCGCCCTGCGTCATAATTTTCTTGTTTACCGGCGGTCCGTAAAAGCGGCTATGATCGTGATGGTAAAAGCCTCGGCATACGGCAGCGGGGCTTTGCCCGTCGCCCGCGCCCTCACCACCGTCGGAGCGGACCGCCTGGCCGTGGCGTACCCGGAGGAAGGACGCGCCCTGCGGGAAGGGGGCGTGGTGCTGCCGATCATGGTGCTCAACTGCAAACCCGCCGATTACGCCCGGTGTGCGGAGGACCGGCTCGAACCGGTGGTCCATCGTTTGGCGGACCTGCACCGCGCCGCGCGTCTGGGCCTGCGCGTTCACCTGGAGATCAACACCGGGATGGCACGCCTCGGGTTTCAGCCCCGGGAGGCGGCAACGCTGGCCCGTGAGCTGTCCGGGGGTGATCTCGACAACAGTATTGCCTCCGTTTTTACCCACCTGGCGGCCGCCGAGGAGCCTGGGCATGATGATTTCACGCTCGGACAACTCTCTGCGTTTGAGAAGGTCTACCGGAAAATCGCGGAAGCACTGCCGGTAGCGCCCGCCCGGCACGTGCTTAATTCCAACGGGATCACGCGTTTTCCCGATCATGCCTACGAGTTTGTCCGCCTTGGCATCGGGCTTTACGGCATCGGAGATTCGGGGCGAAGGGAGGAGCTGCGTCCGGCGCTGTCCTTACTTACCCACGTTACCAGCGTTTACGCGTATCCGGCGGGCGCCAGCATCGGATACGGACGTCATGGCCGGCTCACCCGCGACAGTCTCATCGCCGTCTTGCCCCTGGGCTACGCCGACGGTCTGCCGCGCCTGGCGGGGGAGGGGCGCTTTCACGTGCGCGTGGGCCGACACCTGGCCCCCACGATCGGCACCGTTTGTATGGACATGACCACCATCGACGTAACGGAATTACCCGAGGTGCGCGCGGGCACGGAAGTGATCATTTTTGGCCCCGGACACGATATCGATCATCTGGCAAGTGCCGCCCGAACAATCCCGTACGAGATTCTGACCGGAATTGGCTCCCGGGTTCACCGCGTTTATTCCGAAGAATAAAATGCATTTGGCGCGCACGCGGGATGCAATGAACGTTCAGAGCATTATCTTACCAACCGCCAACCGAATATATGACCTTCCATGAATTTCTGGCCCACCTCACCCACCAGCGCCGTCTGAGCGAGCACACGGTGGCGGCTTACCGTACCGACCTGGCCCAGTTCGCTGCTTTCTGCGCGGAGGAATATGAAGTAAAAAAGACCTCCGTCGTGACCAGGGAAATGGTCAAGAGCTGGCTGGCGTCACTGATGAGCAATGATCGTGCCCCGGCGAGTATCCGGCGTAAACTCTCGGCCCTCAAGGCTTTTTACGCGTTTCAGCAAAGCCGGGGTTTGCAGCGCGAAAATCCGACCCTGAGAATACCGACCCCGAAGGTGGGCCGACGTTTGCCCACCGCCGTTTCCGGTAAGAACATCAAAAGACTTTTTAATGCTTTCCCCGATCCGCTGAGTAACCCGGACTTCCCCTTGCTGCGCGATCACGTTATGCTGGCCCTGCTTTACCAGTGCGGCCTGCGCCGCGCCGAGCTGATCGGTCTTGACCTGGCCGACGCCGATGCGGCTCACCGCCGGCTCACCGTAACGGGCAAGGGCAATAAACAACGCCTGATTCCCTTCGGCCCGAAGCTGGCGGAACTGATCGAACGGTACGGTGAGCTACGGGCATCGGTATTTCCGAAGGCCGAAACCGAGGCGCTGATACTGACCGACCGGGGCAAACGCCTCTACCCGAAGTATGTATATAATAAGGTTTCCGCATACCTGAGCGACTTCAGCACCGAGGAGAAAAAGAGCCCGCATACCCTCCGGCACACCTTTGCGACCCATTTACTGGAAGAGGGTGCGGACCTTAACGCGGTGAAGGAACTGCTGGGCCACGCCAACCTGGCCGCTACCCAGCTGTACACCCACAACAACATCCGGCGCTTGCAGGACGTCTACCGCCAGGCCCATCCGGAGGGAGAACCACCAAAAGAAGGGAAGTAGCCGCGCAACTTTTACCACTTGGCCCGGCATTTACCGGGGGCGGAGAAAGGCTGTTTTGGCGGCGTTCTTTTTTTTAGGAAAATAAGTTCTAAGCGTTTTGTCAATTAGGGAGAAGAACTTACCTTTGCAATCGCTTTTGGAAAATGACCAGAAGATGTATTGAAAATCAGGTTAAGATTACCATTTAAATGCCGATATAGCTCAGTCTGGTAGAGCAGCTGATTTGTAATCAGCTGGTCGGCGGTTCGAATCCGTCTATCGGCTCATCTTTTTGGCGGTTCGCCGCCGGTCAGGGTAATCTAAATAATATCACCGGGGGTGCGCTACAGTTGGAGAGGTAGGTTGGACTGTAAATCCAATGTTTCGGCTGAGTAGGTTCGAATCCTACCACCCCCACACATCAGAGTTCAGTGATCAGAGATTAGTATTCGGGGTATCCTGAAATACGATTTTTGAAATCTGATCTCTTACCAACGCAGAAGTAGCTCAGTTGGTAGAGCATCAGCCTTCCAAGCTGAGGGTCGCGGGTTCGAGCCTCGTCTTCTGCTCCAAGTAAAGAAACACAACGGTGTTTCTTTTGTATTTGAAATCACCATTTGCCGACGTAGCTCAGGGGTAGAGCACTTCCATGGTAAGGAAGGGGTCGTCAGTTCAAATCTGACCGTTGGCTCAAGTTCGTGATGAACTTGAAAGTGAAGAAACCTGGAGACCTCGACCCGATCGTGGTCGGTTTTTTTGTTTACAGGACAATCACAAACCTAAACTCTCCGGGTATCTACCGGAGAAGGGGCGGCCGGGGTGCGGTTCGCACCCACGTCCAAACTAGTTTTTTAATCCCCTAAATACTTACCAGTAATGGCTAAGGAGAAATTCAACAGAAATAAGCCTCACGTTAACATCGGTACCATCGGTCACGTCGACCACGGTAAGACCACGTTGACCGCTGCCATCAGCACCGTACTGGCCAAAGCCAGCGGTGGTGAAGTGAAAGATTACGCTTCCATCGATTCCGCTCCGGAAGAGAAAGAGCGTGGTATCACGATCAACACCGCTCACGTCGAGTACGAAACCGAGAACCGTCACTACGCACACGTTGACTGCCCCGGCCACGCTGACTACGTAAAGAACATGGTAACCGGTGCCGCTCAGATGGACGGTGCTATTCTCGTAGTAGCCGCCACCGACGGCCCCATGCCTCAGACGCGTGAGCACATCCTTCTGGCCCGCCAGGTAGGTGTACCAAATATCGTAGTATTCATGAACAAGGCCGACCTTGTTGATGACGAAGAGATGCTCGAACTCGTAGAAATGGAAGTACGCGAACTGCTTTCTTCTTACGACTACGACGGCGACAACGCCAGCATCATCATCGGTTCCGCCCTCAAGGGCCTCGAAGGTGACGCAGACGGCGAAAAGCAGATTATGGATCTCATGGCTGCCGTTGACGCTGAAATCCCCGAGCCCGAGCGCCTGGTGGACCTTCCTTTCCTGATGCCCGTTGAGGACGTCTTCTCCATCACCGGTCGTGGTACCGTTGCTACCGGTCGTATTGAGCGTGGCGTTGTTAACGTCGGTGATGCCGTAGAGATCATCGGTATGCAGGAAGTCGGTCAGAAACTGACCTCCACCATTACCGGTGTAGAAATGTTCCGCAAGCTCCTCGATCGGGGCGAAGCTGGTGACAACGCCGGTATGCTCCTCCGTGGTATTGAGAAAACCTCCATCAAGCGTGGTATGGTTATCTGTAAGCCCGGTTCCGTAAAGCCCCACACCCAGTTTAAGTGTGAGGTGTACGTTCTCTCCAAAGATGAAGGTGGCCGTCATACGCCGTTCTTTAACGGCTACCGCCCCCAGTTCTACTTCCGTACCACGGACGTAACCGGTGACGTGAAGCTTCCCGAAAACGTTGAAATGGTAATGCCCGGCGACAACGTTACCCTCGAGGTAACCCTCCTCGCCGAGATTGCCATGGAGAAAGGTCTCCGCTTCGCCATCCGCGAAGGTGGCCGCACCGTTGGTGCCGGTCAGGTAACCGAAATCATCAAGTAATATGCCTCCGGGCTTCATCGCCCTCCGAGACTATTAACAGGTGTAATTGTGAAAGTTAAGTACCCGATTGGGGGTACTTAACTTTCACTATCTTAGGAAATGCGTACTTTTGCAGCCGCTTAGGTACCCATACACGAGCGTAGCTCAATGCCCTTCGGGGCTGCTTCGCGGTGGTAGCGCACTGGTTTTCAACCTCCGAAGGAAGCCATGAAGTGCAATCGGGGACTGATTCCCAAACCCTGAACGCAGGGTTCAAACATCAAAAAAATCATACACGGGCGTAGCTCAATTGGTAGAGCACTGGTCTCCAAAACCAGGGGCTGGGAGTTCGAGTCTCTCCGCCCGTGCAATAATATTACAATGGACAAAATAGGACTATACCTGCGGGAGAGCTACAACGAGCTGGTGCACAATGTGACCTGGCCGAGCTACTCCACGCTACAGACCAATACCATCCTGGTACTGATCGGTTCCGCGATCTTCGCGTTTTCGATCATGGCCATGGACCTTGTCTGGAAGAATGTCGTCAAATTTATTTACGACTTAGTCTAACCGACAAACAACATGGCAGTAACTAAATGGTATTCCCTCCGGGTCATTAGTGGCAAGGAGAAAAAGATCAAGGAGCGGATCGAAAAAGAGATCGCGATGAATGGGTGGGAGAACCACATCATGAAAATCATCGTACCCACCGAAAAGGTCTATAAGATCCGCGGCGGTAAAAAGGTGATCTCTGACCGCAACATTCTTCCCGGGTACATTCTTGTGGAAGCTGATCCTTATGCCCTCAACGGAGAGGTGTTGGATACCGTTACCGGACTGCCGAACGTAATCCACTTTCTCGGTAAGAGTGAACCTATTCCGATGCGGGATTCCGAAGCCAACCGTTTGCTCGGTAAGGTGGACGAAAGCCTGGAAGCGGGGGACACCATGATCGAGCCCTTTATCGAGGGCGAGACTGTGAAAATTATCGATGGGCCGTTCAACGAGTTCGTGGGTGATATTCAGGAAGTGGACGAACAGAAGAAGAAGCTAAAGGTCATCGTCAAGATTTTCGGTCGTGGCACCGAAGTTGAACTCAACTTCATGCAGGTCGAGAAGCAATCTTAACGACGCACAAATTTTCCCGGCGCTGAAAGTCAGTCACACAACTGTGATTTCAGCGTCTGCGCCAGCCGAAAGCACAGTTGTGTGACTGACGCGCCGGAAAAAATTGCTGAGGACCGAATCGAATTATAACTCCATTTAAAACTAAATAGTCGGAGAGTGGCCCGAATAGCGGTCATTCGTCAGTACGACACAAACAAGCTATCATGGCTAAGGAAGTAGAAGTACAAATCAAACTTCAGGTCCGCGGTGGCGGAGCCAACCCGGCTCCTCCCGTCGGTCCCGCACTCGGTGCGAAAGGGGTGAACATCATGGAATTCTGTAAACGCTTCAACGCGCAGACGCAGGATCAGCAGGGCAAAGTCCTTCCGGTGATCATTTCTGTATACAAGGACAAGTCTTTTGACTTCGTCATTAAGACGCCCCCCGCAGCCATCCAGTTGCTGGAAGCCGCTAAGATCAAGAGTGGCTCTCAAGAGTCCAACCGGATCAAAGTTGCTAAAGTCAGCTGGGACCAGGTTCGGACCATCGCCGAGAGCAAAATGGCCGACCTCAACTGCTTCACCGTAGAAAGCGGTATGAAGATGGTGGCCGGAACCGCGCGCTCAATGGGCATTACCATCGAAGGCGGTAAGTCTCCGTATGACGCGTAAGGTATACCCTGAGAAATAGCGATCGAATCGCTAACACTTCCATCCTGATTCTCAGGTTTCCAACTACCGTCCTCAAACATAAATTATCTCGTAGGGAGCACGCCTAACCACGGTGTGCGTCATTCACCTCAAACATCATTTTATTATGGCTAAACTTAGCAAAGCGCGGAAAGCCGCCGAAGGTAAGGTCGACGCCGAAAAGCAGTACCCACTCACCGAGGCCATGGCTCTCGTCAAGGAAGTGAATACCGCCAAGTTCGACGCATCCGTAGACGTACACGTACGTCTTGGTATCGATCCCCGCAAAGCCGATCAGGCGCTGCGCGGTACCGTAACCCTGCCCCACGGTACGGGTAAGACCAAGCGGGTCCTCGCATTCGTAACTCCGGATAAAGAACAGGAAGCACTCGATGCTGGTGCCGATTTTGTAGGCCTTGACGACATGGTCGCCAAGGTAAACGAAGGCTGGACCGACTTCGACGTCGTAGTGGCCATGCCACAAACGATGGCCAAAGTTGGTCGCCTAGGTCGTGTACTCGGCCCCCGTGGCCTGATGCCGAACCCAAAGACGGGTACGGTTACAATGGACGTAGCCCAGGCCATTGCCGACGTAAAGGGGGGCAAGATTGCCTTCCGCGTTGATAAATTCGGCATCATTCACTCCAGCATCGGCCGCGTAGGTTTCAGCCCCGCGCAACTGCTGGACAACGCCAACGAACTTCTCGGCACCCTGGTACGCATGAAGCCTTCCAGCGCTAAGGGGGTTTACATGAAGTCGGTCGTCGTTTGTTCCACCATGAGCCCCGGCATCAAGATCGATCCGAAAACCATTGCTTAAACCGTCCCCTAAACTAACTTAAAATGACTAAGACAGATAAAGAGGCGGCCATCGAGGCACTCAAGGAGCGTTTTGAGAACAATGAGTTCTTTTACATCGCCGATGCCTCCACGCTTACCGCGGAAAAAACCACCGAACTGCGCGGAAAATTCTTTGAAAAGGGAATTTCCATGCAGGTCGTCAAGAACACCCTGGCCATTAAGGCGCTCGAGCAGATGCCCGAGGAAGGCAACTACAAAGCCGTGTTCGACGCACTGAAAGGCCCCACGGCCCTTCTTTTCACACCGGTAGCGAATGCTCCCGCCAAAGTCATCAAGGAATTCCGTGGTGAAGACGGTGAGCGTCCGATTCTGAAAGCCGCCTACATCGCCAGCGCGGTGTATTCCGGAGACAACCAGCTCGGCACTCTCGCCAAGCTAAAGTCCCGCGAAGAGATGCTCGCCGACGTCCTTACCCTTCTCCAGAGCCCGATGCAGAACCTGCTCGGTGCCCTCAACAGCGGAGGCAGCAAGGTGGCCGGTATTCTCAAAACGCTCGAAGAGCGGGAGGCATAGCCTCCGCAATATTGCAGTTGTGCAGTAATGTAGTTCCCGTCACACGTTTAAGGCGGGTATTACATTACTAACCAACGGCATTATTTAGGTAGCGTAAAAGGTCAGTCTGTTACGCCGGTAATGCCGGGACTTTTCAGTACGACCGAACTGCACTACCGCACCATTAACATAGCTTCCAAGCTGATACGCGATTACTCGTAAATCACTATTAAATATTTTTCTATTATGGCAGATGTAAAGACAATCGCCGAATCGCTCGTTAACCTTACCATCAAAGAGGTAACCGAGCTTGTAACCATTATGAAGGACGAGTACGGCATCGAGCCCGCTGCTGCAGCTGTCGCCATGGGCGGCGGTGGAGGCGGAGGTGGCGAAGAAGCCGCTGCTGCTAAGACCGATTTCGCCATCGAACTGCAATCTGCCGGTGGCAGTAAGCTGAAGGTAGTGAAGGAAGTTAAGACCCTTCTCGGTCTTGGCCTCAAGGATGCCAAAGAACTTGTTGACGGTGCTCCAACCGTCATCAAAGAAGGTGTTCCCAAGGACGAAGCCGAAAGCATCAAAGCCGCTCTTGAAGAGGCAGGTGCTACGGTTGAACTGAAGTAATTCAGTCCTTCTGACCAAGAATTAGCGGGGGGCGGTACCTTCGGTAGCGCCCCCTCTATTTCTTTCCTAGCGAAAGGCACAACCGGTGCCTTTTCAACGGCTTAGCGGACGGAAATGTCTGGCTGGGCTTTTTGCGTATAAAGAATTGCTGAAAAAGCAAAACTTTTGTGAGACAAAAAATGTCTTATTAATTCGCAATGTTCTAATCCCGCCCGGGTTTTGTACCCGGACCCCCATAAATCCCCTCAGGGCCAATCCACCGCGGACGGCTTGATCCTGGGCCAAATATAAAGGAAAACTGCTAATGACGTCAAACGGCCAGATCCTTAATGCTGAAGAACAACGGGTAAGCTTCGGTAAAATTAAGCTGACTGATCACTCCCCTGATCTACTAGAAATCCAACTTAAATCGTTCCAGGAATTTTTCCAGCTGGAAACAACGCCCGAAAATCGGGCTTTGGAAGGTTTATACCGGGTGTTCCAGGAAAACTTCCCCATCTCCGACACGCGGAGCATTTTTAATCTCGAATTCCTTGACTACTTCGTCGACCCTCCCCGCTACACCATTCCGGAGTGTATGCAGCGTGGTCTGACGTACAGCGTCCCGTTGAAGGCAAAGCTCCGCTTGTCTTGTAACGACGAGGAACACGTGGATTTTCAGACCATCGAGCAGGATGTATTCCTCGGAAACATCCCCTACATGACGCCTAAGGGTACCTTCGTGATCAACGGAGCCGAGCGTGTCATCGTATCTCAGTTGCACCGTTCTCCCGGTGTATTCTTCGGTCAAAATTTCCACCCTAACGGTACGGCGATCTACTCCGCCCGGGTAATTCCTTTTAAGGGAGCCTGGATGGAATTTGCCACCGACATTAATACGGTGATGTACGCCTACATCGACCGTAAAAAGAAATTTCCCGTCACGACCCTGCTGCGGGCCATCGGTTTCGACAGCGACAAGTCGATTCTTGATCTCTTCGGTCTGGCCGATGAAGTAGCCAATACCCGGGAGGCCCTCACCGCCGCCATCGACCGTAAGCTGGCCGCCCGCGTACTGCGCGCCTGGACGGAAGACTTCGTTGACGAAGACACGGGCGAACTCGTGATCCTCGAACGTAATGAGATCATCCTCGAACGCGATACCGTACTGACGGAAGAAAACATCGAAGATATCCTTGCCGCCGATGGCATTGAGAACGTCATCCTGCAGAAGGAAGACGTCGGCCTTGATTACAGCATCATCTACAATACGTTGCAGAAGGATCCTTCCTCCAGCGAGATTGAAGCCGTACAGTACATCTACCGCCAGCTGCGTGGTTCCGACCCACCCGATGAGGAAACCGCCCGCGGCATCATCGACAAACTGTTCTTCTCCGACAAGCGCTACAATCTCGGCGAAGTCGGCCGTTATAAGATCAACCGTAAGCTGAACGCCGGCACGGATGACGAAATCCTGGTACTGACCAAGGAGGACATCATCGCCATCGTGAAGTACCTCGTGGCCCTGATGAACCAGCGCGCCGAGATCGACGATATCGACCACCTGAGCAACCGCCGCGTCCGCACCGTTGGCGAGCAACTATATGCTCAGTTCGGCGTCGGCCTGGCCCGTATGGCCCGTACGATCCGCGAACGGATGAACGTTCGTGACAACGAGGTTTTCACCCCGATCGACCTGATCAATGCCCGGACCCTCTCCAGCGTTATTAACTCTTTCTTCGGTACCAGCCAGCTGAGCCAGTTCCTCGACCAGACGAACCCGCTCTCCGAGATCACGCACAAGCGGCGTATCTCCGCCCTCGGACCCGGTGGTCTGAGCCGTGAGCGCGCCGGCTTCGAGGTACGTGACGTTCACTACAGCCACTACGGTCGCCTGTGTACGATCGAAACCCCGGAGGGCCCAAATATCGGCCTGATCTCGACCCTCTGTGTACACGCCAAAGTGAACAAGATGGGCTTCCTGGAAACCCCCTACCGCGCCGTGAAGGACAGTCAGGTGGTGATGGAAGGCGACCCGATCTACCTCAGCGCCGAAGGCGAGGACTTTAAAAAGATTGCCCAGGCCAACTCTCCGATCACGGAGAAAGGTGCTTTCGTCAACGACGAGATCAAAGCCCGCGACCATGGTGACTTCCCCGTTCTCGCCCCGAGTGACCTGGAGTTCATGGACGTAGCGCCGAACCAAATTGTGGGTGTTTCCGCTTCCATGATTCCTTTCCTCGAAAACGATGATGCGAACCGTGCCCTGATGGGCTCGAACATGCAACGTCAGGCCGTACCGCTGCTTCGTCCCGCCAGCCCCATCGTGGGTACCGGACTTGAAGGCAAGGTGGCCCGCGACAGTCGCATGCTCGTCAATGCCGAAGGCGACGGTGTCGTGGAATACGTAGATGCCAACGAGATCATCGTGAAGTACGAGCGTACCGAGGAAGACCGCCTGGTTTCCTTTGAGGACGATCGTGTTACCTACACGCTGATCAAGTTCCTGCGTACCAATCAGGGAACGTGCGTGAACCTAAAGCCGATCGTCCGCCGTGGGCAGAAAGTCCAAAAAGGACAGATTCTTTGCGACGGTTACGCAACCGAAAAGGGCGAACTCGCCCTGGGCCAGAACATGAAGGTTGCCTTCATGCCCTGGAAAGGTTACAACTTTGAGGATGCCATCGTTCTTTCCGAGCGCGTTGTCCGCGAGGACGTATTTACTTCCCTGCACATCGAGCACTTCGAAATGGACGTGCGCGATACCAAGCTGGGGGAGGAAGAATTGACTAACGACATTCCCAACGTTTCCGAGGAAGCGACCAAGGACCTCGACGAAAACGGTATCATCCGCGTCGGTGCCTGGGTGAAGGAAGGCGACATCCTGATCGGTAAGATCACGCCGAAGGGCGAATCCGATCCGACGCCGGAGGAGAAACTCCTCCGCGCCATCTTCGGTGACAAAGCCGGTGATGTGAAAGATGCTTCCATGAAAGCCAGCCCTTCCCTGAAGGGCGTGGTGATCGGCAAGGATCTCTTCAGCAAAACCAAGAAGGACCAGGCCCAGAAGGACGCCGAGAAGATCAAACTTCAGAAGCTGGAGGATGAGCACAAGGTGAACCTGAACAAGCTCAAGACGCTCCTTGTCGATAAACTCGACAAGCTCGTTCGTGGCCGCGCAAGCCAGGGCGTGAACACCATCTACGGGGAAGCCGTAGTGCCGAAAGGCGAGAAGTTCACCCAGTCCCTACTCCGCGACCTCGACTATACTTCCGTCGATTACAGCGGCTGGACGACCAGCGATGACCTCAACGGACTCATTGCCCGCCTGCTGCACAATTTCAGCATCAAGGTGAATGAGGAAGTCGGCCGCTACAAGCGCGAAAGCTTCAACATCAGCGTAGGTGACGAACTCCCCGCCGGCGTACTGAAACTCGCCAAGGTTTACCTCGCCAAGAAGCGCAAGCTGAAGGTGGGGGACAAACTGGCCGGTCGCCACGGTAATAAAGGAATCGTATCCCGCATCGTCCGCGATGAGGATATGCCCTTCCTGGAAGATGGAACGCCGGTCGATATTATTCTGAACCCACTGGGTGTCCCCTCGCGGATGAACCTGGGTCAGATCTTTGAAACCGTCCTTGGTTGGGCGGGTGAGAAGCTCGGTATGAAGTTCGGCACGCCGATCTTTGACGGTGCCAGTCAGGCGGAAATCGAAGAGTACATCCAGGAGGCCAAGCTACCGAGCCTCGGCCAGACCTATCTCTACGACGGTGAAACGGGTGACCGTTTCCACCAGCAGGCGACGGTAGGGGTGATCTACATGCTCAAGCTCAGCCACATGGTTGACGATAAAATGCACGCCCGTTCCATCGGCCCCTACTCCCTCATTACGCAGCAGCCGCTGGGTGGTAAGGCACAGTTCGGTGGCCAGCGTTTCGGCGAGATGGAAGTATGGGCCCTCGAGGCCTTCGGTGCCGCCAACATCCTCCAGGAGTTGCTGACGATCAAGTCGGACGACATCCAGGGTCGCGCGAAGGCTTACGAAGCCATCGTGAAGGGTGACAACCTGCCGGAACCCAATATTCCGGAGTCGTTTAACGTACTGGTGCACGAGCTTCGCGGCCTGGCACTGGACGTTAAGTTCGACTAGGGGAACCTCACCCCCGGCCCCTCTCCGCGGGAGAGGGGAGCAAATCGCCCTTTCAACGGGAAGAGCGCATTAATTTAAAGACAGCTTTTTTGGCGCGAACGCAGGTGCAGGGTTAAGGACTATGAGCAGGGGAACTAGTCCTCTGATTTTACTTCCTGGACATTGCACCTGCGGCCCCGCCCAAAACAGCCTCCTTATAAAACGAAATATGGCATTCAAAAAGACAAATAGCATCCAGAAGCAGGATTTTGACGCCATCACCATCAGCCTCAGCTCCCCGGACGAGATCCTGGAGCGCAGCTACGGTGAGGTATTAAAGCCCGAGACCATCAATTATCGCTCCTACAAACCGGAGCGTGACGGTCTTTTCTGTGAGCGCATTTTCGGCCCGGTCAAGGATTACGAATGTTACTGTGGTAAGTACAAGCGTATCCGCTATAAGGGTATCGTTTGTGACCGTTGTGGTGTTGAGGTGACTGAGAAAAAAGTCCGTCGTGAGCGCATGGGGCACATCCGTCTCGTAGTTCCCGTGGTTCACATTTGGTTCTTCAAGAGTCTCCCTAACAAGATCGCTTACCTGCTCGGTTTCTCGTCCAAGAACCTGGAAAGCATTATTTACTACGAACGCTACGTCGTCATCAATCCCGGTATCCGGGAGAGTGACGAGATCTTCCACAAGGCGCTGATCACCGAAGAGCAGTACCTGGATCTGCTCGAGACGTTGCCCGTTGAGAACCAGCAGCTGGAAGATGGTCATCCCGATAAGTTCGTCGCCAAGATGGGTGCCGAAGCCGTGCGTGACCTGCTTGAAGGCCTTCAACTGGACAGCCTTTCCGACCAACTGCGCCACCAGGCCAATACGGAGACGAGCCAGCAGCGTAAGAGTGAAGCACTCAAGCGCCTACGCGTGGTGGAAGCCTTCCGCGATGCCCAGAAGCACATCGTCAACAAGCCGGAATGGACCATCATTCAGTACCTGCCCGTCGTTCCCCCGGAACTGCGCCCGCTGGTACCGCTGGACGGTGGCCGCTTCGCCTCTTCTGACCTCAACGACCTCTACCGCCGCGTGATCATCCGTAACAACCGCCTCAAGCGTCTGTTGGAGATCAAAGCTCCGGAGGTGATCCTGCGGAACGAGAAGCGGATGCTCCAAGAGGCTGTAGACAGCCTCTTCGACAACAGCCGTAAATCCAACGCCGTAAAGGCTGAGGGCGGTCGTGCGCTGAAGTCGCTCTCCGATATCCTTAAGGGTAAGCAGGGGCGTTTCCGTCAGAACCTGCTCGGTAAGCGTGTGGACTACTCCGGTCGTTCCGTGATCGTTGTAGGCCCGACGCTGAAACTGCACGAGTGTGGTATTCCCAAGGGAATGGCCGCCGAGCTCTTCAAACCTTTCGTGATCCGTAAGCTCATCGAGCGCGGCATCGTGAAGACCGTGAAGTCCGCCAAGAAACTGGTAGACCGTAAAGAGCCCGTGATCTGGGAAATTCTGGAGAACATCCTGAAGGGGCACCCCGTGATGTTGAACCGGGCCCCGACGCTTCACCGCCTTTCGATTCAGAGCTTCCAGCCGAAGCTCATCGAGGGTAAGGCGATTCAACTGCATCCGCTCGTATGTTCAGCCTTCAACGCCGACTTCGACGGTGACCAGATGGCCGTGCACGTACCGCTGAGCCAGGCCGCGATCCTGGAAGCACAGGTACTGATGCTCTCCAGCCACAACATGCTGAACCCGCAGAACGGTACGCCGGTCACCCTTCCTTCACAGGATATGGTACTTGGCCTCTACTACATCACCAAGGAACGGACCGGCAGCGACGAGCGCCCCGTACCTGGTGAGGGCCGTCGATTCTACAGTCCTGAAGAGGTGATGATTGCTTACAACGAGGGCAAACTCGATCTTCACGCCAAGATCAGCGTCCGCGTTCCCGTGGAGGTGCCGGTCGAAGATGGTAAGGAAGGCGAAATGAAACTGCAAACGAAACTGACCGAAACTACCTGTGGCCGCGTTATTTTCAACAGTGCCATGCCGGCCGTGGTACCTTTCCAAAACGTACTGCTGACCAAGAAAAACCTCAAGAAGGTGATCGGTGACATCATCGACCGCACCAGCTTCGCCGTAACGGCGATCTTCCTTGACAAGATCAAGGATATGGGCTTCCTCTGGGCTTTCAAAGGTGGTTTGTCCTTCAACCTCGGTGACCTGATCACGCCCTCCGTAAAGGAGACGGTACTGACGAAGGCCCGTGCCGACGTCGACGACGTGATGGATAACTACAATATGGGGCTGATCACCAACAACGAGCGCTACAACCAGATCATCGATAAGTGGACGTATGCCGACAACCAGATCACGACTACTTTGATGGAAGAGTTGGCCGAGCACAAGCAGGGCTTCAACTCCGTGTACATGATGCTCCATTCCGGTGCCCGTGGATCCACGCAGCAGATCAAGCAGCTCTGTGGACTTCGTGGCCTGATGGCGAAGCCGAAGAAGAGTAACGATGCCGGCCCCGCCGTAATCGAAAACCCGATCCTTTCCAACTTCGTTGACGGTCTTTCCGTACTGGAATACTTCATCTCTACGCACGGTGCTCGTAAGGGACTGGCCGATACGGCCCTGAAGACGGCCGATGCCGGTTACCTGACCAGACGTCTGGTGGATGTTTCTCAGGATGTCGTTGTAATGTTTGAGGATTGTGGCACCCTCCGTGGCATCGATACTTCCGCCCTGAAGGAGGGTGATAAAACGATTGAATCCCTGGAGAGCCGAATTGCCGGTCGCTTCGCGCAGGAAGACATTGTTCATCCCGTCACCGACGAAATCATCGTTGCCGGAGACGAGTACATCAATGGCGAAACCGCCGCGTACATCGAAGCCGAAGGCGTGGAGCAAGTGACCATCCGTTCCGTCCTCACCTGTGAGGTAGAACGGGGTGTTTGCCGCAAATGCTACGGTAAGAATCTGGCCACCGGCCGGATGACGGAAGTAGGTGATGCCGTTGGTATCATTGCCGCCCAGTCCATCGGTGAACCGGGAACCCAGTTGACGCTGCGTACCTTCCACGTAGGTGGTACGGCCTCGGTGACCCGTGCGGAGAGCGAACTCGCCTCCAAGTTTAACGGTAAGATTGTCTTTGAAGACATCCGCACCGTAGAGGCAGAAGACGACATGGGCGACGTGAAGAACATCGTTCTTTCCCGTTCCGGTGAAATCCGGATCATCGACCCTGAAACAAAGAAGGTGTTTACCACCCGGCACATCCCCTACGGTGGTACGCTGTTCGTAACGGACGGTCAGATGGTGAAGAAGGGCGACCCCATTGTGGAATGGGACCCTTACAATGCAGTGATCGTTTCCGAATTCGAGGGCATTGCCCGTTTCTCCGACATCGAGGAGGGCGTAACGTTCCGTACGGAGCGCGACGACCAGACCGGTTTTGAAGAGAAGGTTGTTATCGAAACGCGGGACCGTAAGAAGATTCCGACCATCACCATCGTAAATAAGGATGGGGAGGAGTTGCGTAACTATAACCTTCCGGTAGGTGCTTACATCAGTATTGCCGAAGGGGACGCCGTAAAGGTGGGCCAACAGATGGTTAAGCTGCCCCGCAAAGGTGGCAAGATTGCGGATATCACCGGTGGTCTTCCGCGGGTAACGGAGCTTTTCGAAGCCCGTAACCCCTCCAACCCCGCCGTTGTCTCCGAGATCGACGGTATCGTAACCTTTTCCAAGAAGATCAAGCGGGGCAACCGCGAACTGATCGTGGAAGCCAAGGATGGTCAGCGCCGCAAGTACCTGATCAACCTGAGCAAGCACATCCTCGTACAGGACCAGGATTTCGTTCGTGCCGGTATGCCATTGTCCGACGGTGCGATCGCCCCACGCGACATCCTCAACATCAAAGGCCCCTTTGCCGTACAGACCTACCTGGTCAATGGTGTACAGGAAGTATACCGCTCGCAGGGTATTACGATCAACAACAAGCACATCGAAAGCATCGTCCGTCAGATGATGCGCCGGGTGCAGATCGTGGACCAGGGCGACACTACCTTCCTGGAAGGAGAAGCCGTGGAGCGCTACGAGTTCTTCAAGCAGAACGACTGGATCTTCGATAAGAAGGTGATCACGGATTCTGGGGAGAGTGAGACTTTCCGTCCTGGTCGCATCGTAACGATGCGTGAGGTACGCGAAGAGAACAGCCGTCTGAAGCGGGAAGACATGAAGACCATGACCTTCCGCGACGCGCAGGCCGCCACCAGTTTCCCGCTGCTTCAGGGTATTACGAAGTCTTCCCTCGGTACACCGAGCTGGATTTCCGCCGCATCTTTCCAGGAAACCACCAAGGTACTGTCAACGGCTGCCATCGCCGCCAAGCAGGATTATCTGGAGGGCCTGAAGGAGAACGTAATTGTCGGTAAGCGTATTCCGGCCGGTACGGGTATGCGTCGTTTTGACCGTCTGTTCGTTACAACGCAGGAAGCACAGGATGCCTGGGAAGCCCGTCAGGCTGCCTTTGCCGAGGAGGAAGCTGCTGCGCGTGCCGCCGATGAGGCCAGTGCACTCAGCGCGGAGACCTCCGGTGAGGTGGAGAGTGCTGAGTAGTGCTTTTGCCGATTGAACGAATCTAAAGGGAACGCCCCGCTGACTTTGGTTGGTGGGGCGTTTTTTAATGCTGCGCCGGGAGATTATATCATCACCCGGGAATGTATCCGTTCATTCCTTTTGAGGGGCGAGGCCGCAGGTGCAGTGAAAGTTGATTTACAAAATCCGGGTAGGAATTCCGCCGGGAAAAAAGGATAATTCCATCCAATCCTGCCGAATCCGTGAAGCAAAACAGTTTCTTTACGGGATGAAGTGGCTATTAGTGCAATCAAAAGGTATTACCCTGATCGTAAAGTGTTTCGGCGTAGTCATCGCCTGTCTTCTGATTTCCAATCATGCCTACTCGCAGCAAGAAACCGCGGACACCATTTCCGAGCCGATCTTTTTCCTGGCCCTCGACGGCTACCTGCGTTACGCCACTACTGAAGCGACCAGCCTGACCTCACCCGCTCTTGATCACAACCAATTGAACCTCGGCTGGTTCTCCGCCGGGGCGAGCCACGCGTGGGGGAGGGCGGGGGTGAGCGGCAAGCTGGCCTTCGGACCGCGCGCGCAGCAATTTTATGACGACGGCGGCATCAACGGCAACATCCGTGAAGCCTTCGCGTACTTCAACCTGACCGCCAAGATCCGCCTTAACGCCGGCCTCTTCCCTGCCTTTTACGGATACGAAGCCGATGATCCTTACGATAATGCGCTTTACTCCAACAGCTGGACTTATACGCTGGCCCCGGCTTGCCCGGCCGGCATCCAATTAGAGATCATCCTGAACGAGGAGTGGAGCCTGATGCTCGGCCGTTACAACGAGGTGTTTTCCCGTTTTAACCCCAACCGGGCCTCCGTCTACGGAGGCTACATTAATTACACCAAAGGCGATAATAACTTCGTGCTCAGCACGCTGATCGGAACCACCACCCGGGAACGGAAAATCTTCGCCCTCGACCTGACGGCCAACTACGCCCTGAGTGAGCGCACTAAAATTGGCACCGAGCTGGTTTACCAACCCTTCCGCAACGCCGGTGAAGACTGGGCCAGGTACTATTCCGCCGGGCTCTATCTGACCCACGACCTGAACGACAAGTACCAGCTAGCCCTGCGCGGTGAATTGCTGGACGATACGGATGGCTTTAATTTTGCCCCGGGCTCCAGCGTCGTAAACGGCACCATCGCTTTATCCCGGATATTCGGGGCAATGAAGGTTTTCGGGGAGGTCCGGTTCGACGGGGCAAATCAGGCGGTGCTCTCGGGAGGGGAGGACGAAGTACTGGCGGGGTTGATCGGGTTCGCATATTTGCTCTGAGGTAGCATCATTTCGAAGAACAGTCTCAGAACAGTCTCGAATAGCACCCGTTTTTAACCGATTCCCTGCATCCCGCGTCCGCGCCCTAACTTGCCGTCATTCAAATGATAAGCCTATGTCCGCTAAGGAAAAATACTCCACCATCCATTACCACAAGTACCTGGAGATCGACAAGCTGCTGTCGATCCAAAACACCCGCAGCGCGGCCCTTGGCGATGCCGCGCACGACGAGACGCTTTTCATCATCATGCACCAGGTGTACGAGCTTTGGTTCAAGCAGATCATGACGGAACTGGATTCCGTCAGTCTGCTTTTCCGGGAGGAGCGGGTGAACGAAGATAATATGAATACCGTGCTGTTGCGCCTGAAACGTGTTGCGTCGATCATTAACCTGATGGTGGAGCAAATTCACGTGATGGAGACGCTGACCCCACTCGATTTTCTGGACTTCCGCGACTACCTATTCCCCGCCTCCGGTTTTCAGAGTATGCAGTTCCGGATGATCGAATCCACCCTCGGGTTGCGGGAGGAGGACCGGATGACGTACCACGGAAAGTCTTACAAAATCGTCTTCACCGAGGAACAGAAGGCACGGTTGGATAAAATCGAAGCCGGCGGAAGTATTTTCGAACTGGTTGAAGGTTGGTTGGAGCGAACGCCCTTTTTGCGATTTGAGGGATTCGATTTTCTGACTTCCTACAAAGCCGCCGTGGACCGGATGCTCGCCAAAGAGCAGGCATCGATCAACGGCAGTACCTACCTAAATGAGCGGATGAAGGCCATGCGCCTGAAAATGTTGGGTGACAGCAACAGTTACTTTAAGCACGTGCTCTCCCGCCGGGAACACGAACGCATGATGGCCGCCGGTGAATGCCGCCTCAGCTACGACGCCACCATTGCCGCCCTGCTGATCAACCTTTACCGCGACAAGCCCATCCTGAACATCCCCTTCAACCTCCTCACCGAACTGATGAACATCGACGAGTTGCTCACCACTTGGCGCTACCGCCACGCACAAATGGTGATGCGGATGATCGGTAATAAGTTAGGCACGGGGGGCTCCAGCGGACACGATTACCTGGCCGCGACGGCGGAGAAGCATAAGATCTTTAAGGATTTACATAATATCAGTTCCTTACTTATTCCGCGGTCTGATTTGCCTGGGTTGCCGGCGGGGGTGGAGCGGGAATTAGGATTTTATTATTCACAATCAAAATAAGTATTCTTCCGCCCGGGGCGGCGGCGGTCCACCCGTATACGATACGAAATAGCGGCACCCGCCGGGAATATGGAAGAGCCTGATGGGTATGAAGCGGTCCCGACTTCCGGATCCCGGTCGTTATGCCAGTACTGTTGACGCGTTGGCGGAGACTTCCAATCCCGCCCAGCCGGCCTGTCCGGCATAGACAATGCGCTCCCCCCGCCGGAACTCCACCTCCACCTCGGCCAATAGGCTCTCGTTGATCTTTCCCGTCATAGCATTGCCGGTAACCGGGCTGACGAGGTCGCCGCCGGGCGCGGGGTGGCCGGTGACGATGAGCTGCTTTTCGAGTGCGGTAAAATGCAGACTGACCCTACCCGAATCATGGAAGGTGGTTCGTACCTGCGATCCCGCCCAAGTGGTAAAGTGATGCAGTTCGCCCTCGAATAAAAAAGTAGCCAGAAAACCGGTAAAGGAGGAGCCCATCCAGGGGATCTTCGCTACGCTGGCCATCAGGCTCGCCGGCCGGTCGGTATCCGCAAGGTGGTTGCTCTGGCACCATACCCAAGCATCGGGAAAGCCCGATCCCCAGTCTTTTTCCGTATAACCCACACCGCCCCGCGAGTCGTGGACTTTGCCCGCAACAACGATCCGGCCGCTCAGACCGTGGTGCAGGCTTACCAGTCCGTGGTAACACTGCATGCGCGGTACGTAGCCGTACCAACCCATTACGCCGGGGGCAAGGAAGCGTTTCGGCCAGGGCTGCGGATCGGTCAGGTCGAGGTCCAGTTCAAGACCGGGGAGCAGAATCCGTAGCTTCCGGGACGAAAAATAGTGCGGCCCCAGCGTCAGGCTGAAGTGATCGGCGGTGGGCTGGAACTCCCCGACTTCATAGCGGTGATAAGCGGAGGTGGCCGCTACGCCGTCGAGTACCTGCAGGAACGCGTGCCCCGTCCCGTCTGCCGCAAAACTTACGCCGGGAATGAAGGCATAGGCCAGGTTTTGTTCCGGCACGACGATTTTAAAGTACCAGCCTTCGAAGTAATTGCGACTACGCCCCCAACCCTGGAAGCGGGCGGGGTGGAGGGTAGATTTCCGGCGGCGCAAGAAGTCGTTCATAGCAAGGAGATAAGCGGGTGAACACGGGCATAAAAATGCGCGAACGGTAATACAACCGCCCGCGCATTCCGGCAATAACCGCGTCCGCTAACGGACCAACGATAAAAAATAGCTTATGCCTGGCTGAACCGCTTCTCCACTTCGTCCCAGTTCACAACGGAGAAAAAAGCCTCTATGTAGTCGGGGCGGCGGTTTTGATAGTTAAGATAGTAGGCGTGTTCCCACACGTCGAGGCCGAGGATGGGGGTGCCCTTCACGTCGGCTACGTCCATCAGCGGGTTGTCCTGATTGGGGGTGGAAGAAACGTGGAGTTTACCGTCGGCACCCACGAGGAGCCAGGCCCAGCCGGAGCCGAAGCGGGTGCCGGCAGCCTTGGCGAAAGTATCTTTGAAAGCATCATAGCTGCCGAAGGCTTCTTTGATCGCCGCGCCCAGATCGCCGCCGGGGGTGCCGCCGCCGTTGGGGCTCATCACGCTCCAGAACAAGCTGTGGTTGTAGAAGCCGCCACCGTTGTTGCGTACCGCGGTGCTGTGCTTGGAGACGTGGGCAAGGATATCCTCCAACTTTTTGTCGGCCAGATCGGTGCCGTCAATGGCGGTGTTGAACTTGGTGGTGTAGCCGTTGTGGTGCTTGCTGTGATGGATCTCCATGGTGCGCGCATCGATGTGCGGTTCCAGGGCGTCGTAGGCGTAGGGAAGTTTGGGTAATTCGAACATGACTGTGTTGTTTTGATGGGTAGGACCTGCTTTTTGCCGATCCGTTCTTTCGTATAACGCAACGGGGAGGGTTGGGTTGGCCTTGGGGCAAAATTACGTGGACCGACTCGCCGGGGTGTTGTCGTTGCAGTACCGGGAAACCTGGCAACGGGAAGCTTGGTTCCGGGCGCGGCCGCAGGTGCAATGAAGGCTTTCCGAAGGCCAACCGCAACTGTGCCTACGTTGAGCGCAGAGCAACGGACAAGGGGTATGCCGATCTGGCCCAGGCCTTGAAACTTAACCCTGAAACCTGCTGCGCCTACCTGGTGCAGGGGGGCGTCTTACGGGAAGAAGGAGATAAAGCGGTGGCCCGCTTTGCCTTTGGGCGTGTGCGTGAACTGAACCCTTATACCTACGGATGGAAAAAGTTACCCGCGTAACGAAGAATAAGCTTTCGACTACGTGGACAGCCGCTTCCCTGGCTCTTCAAAGAACCTTCCTTCGCACCCGCGTCCGCGCCTAAAACCTCGTAGCCACCGTAATTTTGACGTGGAATAGAACGGAAGGCGGGTTTTCGGACCCTTGTCTATTGTATATTGCCCCCATGTCAGATCCGACCGCCAAAAAGTACGTTTGCATTCATGGTCATTTTTACCAGCCTCCCCGCGAGAACGCCTGGTTGGAAACCATCGAGGTGCAGGACAGCGCCGCACCTTACCACGATTGGAACGAGCGCATCAACGAGGAGTGTTACGCGCCCAACGCAACGGCCCGGGTACTGAACGATCTGGATCACATCAGCGCCATCTCGAACAACTACGCCCGCATCAGCTGGAACATGGGCCCGACCCTGCTCAGTTGGCTGGAAGCCCACGACCCGGACACCTACGACCGGCTGCGGGAAGCGGACCGGGAGAGCGCCGCCCGCTTCGGCGGGCACGGTAACGCGCTGGCCCAGAGCTACAACCACATCATCATGCCGCTGGCCAACGCCCGCGATAAGCATACCCAGATCCGGTGGGGTATTCTCGATTTCGTGACCCGCTTCGACCGGATGCCGGAAGGAATGTGGCTGGCTGAAACGGCCGTGGATACCGCTACGCTGGAGGCGCTGGTCGATAACGGTATCACGTTCACCGTACTGGCCCCGCGGCAGTGCCGGGCCGTCAGGTATCAGAACGACGACCAGTGGCACGACGTCAACGGAGGCGTAGACAGCCGCCGCGCCTACCGGTGTCCGTTGCCCAGCGGACGCAGTATCGACCTGTTTTTTTACGACGGTGAAGTTTCCAAGGCCGTCGCTTTTGAGGGACTCCTGAACGACGGACGCCTGCTGGCCAACCGCCTGATGAATACCCTCAGCGACCGGCCGGACGAAGCACAGATCGCGCAGATCGCTACCGACGGAGAGAGCTACGGCCACCATCATAAAAAGGGGGAGATGGCCCTGGCTTTCGCCCTCAACCACATCGGCGAAAATACGGACTTTGAACTGACCAACTACGGTCAGTTCCTGGAGCTGCACCCGCCGGAATGGGAAGCCCGGATACACGAGAACAGTTCCTGGAGTTGCGTTCATGGCGTTGAGCGCTGGCGTTCCGACTGTGGCTGCCATACCGGCGGAAAGGCCGGCTGGAACCAGAAATGGCGCAAGCCCCTGCGCGCTGCGCTGGACAGCGTGCGGGAACGCCTCGTCTCCGTTTTTGACGAGGAGGGCCGCCCGCTGTTCGACGATCACTGGGCCGCCCGCGACGCCTACATCGAGTTGGTGCTGGACCGCGACCAGCAGAAAGCGAACGCCTTCATCCGTCGCCACGCCCGGGAGAACCAAGTGAGCGAGGAGAACAAGATCAAGATGCTGCGCCTGCTGGAAATGCAGCGCCACTGCATGCTGATGTACACCAGTTGTGCCTGGTTTTTTAACGAGGTGACCGGCATCGAAACCCTGCAGGTGCTGCAGTACGCCAACCGCGCCCTGCACCTCTGTCAGGTGATAACCGGTAACGACTACCATCAGGAATTTATCGACCGCCTCGAAGGCGTCCCCAGCAACGAAAGGGAAAATGCCGCCGTAGCCTACCGGGAGGCCGTGATGCCCGCCCGCGTAGGGTTGCGCCGTGTGGGCGTACACTTTGCCGCCGCCAGTCTTTTTGAAGAGGACATGGAAGGGCTGGAACTGTTCAACTACCGCGCCGATATTCACGAGCTGCACCCGCTGCGCGCGGGGGGCTATGGCTTATCTTTGGGGCGGATCACCATCGTATCCAACCTTACGCACGCCCGGCAAACCTACAGCTTCGGCGTGCTTTACCTGGGGCAGCAGACGATGATCGGCAGCATTCGCGATGATATTTCCGAGACGGCCTTCGGGCATTTTGCCGATGACATCAGTAAGGAATTCCGCGTGGGCCACGTGGGGGAAGTCATTGCCCTGCTGACGGCCAGTTTCGGCTCCGAAACCTTCTCCATCTGGCACCTGTTCCGCGACGAAAAACGCAAGATCCTGCTGGCCATGACCGAACGGACGCTGGAGATCGCCGCCACCAACTTCAAGTCCGTCTACTACGACAATTATCAGCTGATGAGCACCATGCGCGCCAACGGGATGCCCCTGCCGGATGCCTACCAGGCGGCCATCAACTTCACCCTCCACCGCCGTTTTACGGACCTGCTGACCGACGGGGAGGGCGGCCTGCTCGATCAGCCCCGCCTCGACCGACTGGTGGCCGACTTCAGTCACTGGCAACACAAATGGCGGGAAGCGGAAGATCTGCGCAAGGCCGCGTCGGATCACCTTTACCGTCTGGTACGGTCGGCTTTTGAAGACCCCGAAAACTGGCACCAGGTACTCTACCTGTTACAAGCCGTGGGGAAACTCCGGTTGGTGCCTGATTATTACCGGACGCAAAATTATTTGCTGGCCCACTGGACACCGGAATATGCGGACGGCCTGACGGAGGAACACCTGAATACCGGACTGGCGGTAGCGCGGGAGTTGCGCTTCGAACTGGGGTTCGTAGCGGAGGAAGTAGCGTAATTAAAAACCGTGAAATATCACGGAGTATAACGGGAAGGCAGTTTCCTGACGAACGCGGCTATTGATTAATCCCCCCTCCGTATGAAGATCGCTCTGCTTGCGCCTTTACGTCATCCCATCGCCGAACCGTTTGCGGGCGGCCTGGAGATTCATACGCTGCTGTTGGCGCGCGGCCTGACGGAGCTTGGCCACGAAGTCACGCTCTTCGCCCATCCCGGCTCTACCCGGGAGTTCGAGCTTGTTCCGTGCCCGGTTGCCGAAGGAGCCGGTTTTTTAACCTACACCCGGGCAATCAACGGGGCGCTGCGGCGCATCAAAGCGGGCACTTTCGGGGTGCTCTACAACAACAGCATCCATTTTCTGCCCCCGCTTATGGCCCGGGAGATCTTTTGTCCGGTCATCACCGTGTTGCACACACCGCCTTACCGGTCGCACCGCCTGACGGCCCGTCTGACGCAGAAGGTGAAAAATCATGCCTACGTCAGTATCAGTCATTTCCTGGCCGGTCAGTGGTCTACTTATATCGGGAATTGCCGGGTAGTGCATAACGGGTTAAACGTATTTGACTGGCCATTCTCCCCGGCCGCCGAGCCAAAAACAGCCATCTGGTACGGCCGGTTCACGCCCGAGAAAGGCGCGGAGTACGCCATCGGAGCGGCCAGGGCGGCGGGGTACCGCCTCCGGCTGGCGGGGCCGGTGACCGACCCGGAATATTTCCGGCTCGAGGTCGAACCGATCCTGGGAGACGGTATCGAGTACGTTGGCCATAAAACGCAAAGGGAACTGGCTACGCTGGTGGGAAGGTCTGCCGTGGGGCTGGTGACGTCGGTATGGGAGGAGCCTTTCGGGCTGGCCTTCGCCGAGATGCTGGCTTGCGGAACGCCGGTGGCGGGCTTTGCCAGTGGCGCGGCGGCCGAGATCGTCACCCCGGAGTGTGGGGCGCTGGTAGACAAGCGGGACGTAGCGGCGCTGACGCGGGTGCTGGGGGAAGTGGAAAAGAGCAAGGACCGGGCCGCCTGCCGGGCGCGGGTGGAAGCTTCGTTCACGGCAGGAAAAATGGTGCAAGGATACCTGGAGCTTTACGCTAATATTTCCGCTCCACCACGTAGTTGACAAGCGCCTCCAGGCTGTCGCGGGATTCAGACTCTGGCATCTGGCGCAGCAGCGCAAATGCTTCGTCCCGGTAGCGAAGCATCGCTTTTTCGGCGTAGGCCAATCCTTCACTCTGGTGTACGAAACGGATCACCTCAGCTACCTTTTCCGGTTTGTCGGAGTATTTTTTGATCAGGCGGATGATGCGCCGCCGTTCGCCCGAAGTAGCCTGGTTGAGGGCATGAATGAGCGGCAGGGTCATCTTTTTTTCTTTGATGTCGATGCCCCGGGGTTTGCCAACGTCGTCGGTACCGAAATCGAACAGGTCGTCCTTGATCTGGAAAGCGATGCCGATCTTTTCTCCGAACTGGTGCATGAGCTGCAAAGTAGGTTCTTCGGCGGTGGTGGAAGCCGCGCCCGCCTCACACGCCGCGGCGATCAGACTGGCCGTTTTCTGGCGGATCACGTCGAAGTAGATCGCCTCGTCGATGTCGAGCCGACGTGCTTTCTCGATCTGCAACAATTCTCCTTCGCTCAGGGCCTGGACGGCCGTGGAGGTAATCTCCAGGATTCGGTACTGCTTGTACTTCAGAGCGATGAGTAAACCCTTGGCCAGGAAATAGTCACCCACCAGCACGGCGATCTTGTTCTTCCACAAGGCATTGATGCTGAAGAAGCCCCGTCGTTCGTACGATTCGTCCACTACGTCGTCGTGCACCAGACTGGCCGTGTGAAGTATCTCGATCAGCGAAGCCGCCACGTAACTGTTGTCGTTCACCTGCCCGCATACCTTGGCCGACAGGAATACGAACATCGGGCGCATCTGTTTTCCCTTGCGCTTTACGATATAGTACGTGATGCGGTCCATCAGGGCCACCTTGGAGCGCATGGTTTCCCGGAAGCGCTTTTCGAAAGCGTCCAGTTCGTCGGCAATGGGGCGCTTGATGAGGCTCAGCGGATTGGCCATGCGGGGATTTGGTAGAGAGAATGAAACGCTAAGGTAGCCCCTGGACGGGAACTTTCAGTCAGAAATGAAAATTGGAGCCGAATGTTTTGTTATCCGGATAATAACGGTGCCCGTAACGGCCTGCTTCCCGAACGAGATTTACGCCTCCTCGCTGTTCTGTTCCTCCAAAACTCCCGCCGTAGGCACGGTATTTCCGGCCGAACGGGTTAGCGGCAGTTTTTCGGGGTGATTTATGCGGACCCACTTCAGCAGGTGTTCCCTGGTCTGGCAACGAAGATTGAACGTATCGCCAGCGTTTGCGGAAGACACCAGTACGCGCACCGTGATGGCCCGCTCGCTGGTATCGGTGATGGCTACGGCGGCCACGCGCTCGTCCCACAGTTCGTTGGTCGGCAGGTAGCGTTCGACTTCCGCACGAAGCTGGTCGACCGGGAAGGTATAGTCGAGGTAAAGAAAGACGGAGCCGGTAAGCTCGGAGCTGGATCGGGTCCAGTTTTGGAAAGAATTATCGATAAAATGATTGAGGGGAACGATGAGCCGGCGCTGGTCCCACAGTTTCATCGTTACGTAGGTAAGGGTGATCTCCTCCACCACGCCGAATTCCCCGTTCACGATCAGGGCATCATCGAGCCGGATGGGCTGGGTGAAAGCGATCTGAAAACCAGCCAGCAGGTTGGCGATCGACTTCTGCGCCGCCAAACCGATGATGATACCGCTCACCCCGGCTGTGGAAAGTATCCCGGTGCCGATCTTGCGCATCCCGTCGAACTGTAGGAGAATGAAGGATACCACAACTACAAAAATGATGATGGAAACGATGCGCTGGATGTACTGCAACTGGGTCAGAATCTTTCGTTCGCGCAGGTTATTCACGTCGTCGGCGCTGTAGCGGTAACGGATCGTTTTTGCTACGACCCGCGTTACGCGTACGAGGAACAGGCCCAGAAAGACGTACAGGAACGTGCGCGGCAGGTGCAGCGCATCGGGCAGGTAAAACGGCACTGCGTCGGGGGCTATCCGGTGGTGAATTATGCTCCAGAACCAGTAGGTGAGCAACATGGCGAGCAGCCAAAACACACTATTGCGGGTGTATTTCACGAAGGTTTCAAGCGTGAAACTTCCGGTTTTGCGGGCCGAGGCGGAAAGCATGGGATACAGCAGCATCACAACTACCGTAGCGATGAGCAGGGCTGCACCGAACGCGATCAGCAATTGGACGTATATGGGAGTCTGACCGATAAGATCAAGGAAGGACTGCATACAGAATAAGGGGTTTTCGGGTCTCTTTTATGAACACCCCTGACGTACGGAAGGGGTTGGCTGGTGATTAATTACTTGTTGGGCGGGATAGAAGTGTTTCCCGCTATCCACAAGTAACTTAAATTTCCGGCAATAATTCGAGTACCGCCGGGTCATATACGAAACTGTTTTCCGGTACCAGCCCGATCGCCCCGTCGAAGAAGCGGTAGATGTAGTCGAAGTCCGCCCGGATATCGTCCGTCAGGTGATAAGGTTCGGAAAACTCGATGGTTCTGCGGTTCTTAAAATCAAATCGACACAGTACTAGCGGTACCCCGGCCTCCTTGGCGATGAAGTAAAAACCGGTCTTGAAGTGCGTTACCTTTTTGCGCGTCCCCTCCACGGCGATGCAGAGTCGGAATTCGTCGCGCTCCCGAAAAATATCGGCTACCGCCTGCACGAATTTGGTCCGTTTGGACCGAATCACCGGTACGCCGCCCATCCAGCGAAGGATTGGCCCGAGCGGCCACTTGAACAGCGAGGATTTACCGACGAAGTTGATGTATTGCCCCACCGCCGCACGAACGTACAGACCGTAAGGAAAATCACGGTTAGACGTATGCGTGACGGTGGGAAGCACGTACTTTTCGGGCCATTTTCCTTTGTTTGGATCAACGAGGCCTATGCCATTAAGGCGAAGCATAAAACGACCTAAGGCGGCTGGCATCATGACGTAAAGGAGATTTATACGATTTAAGTAACCGAAAATTAGCTGTTTAAAATACTTCGTGAATGCGCATAGACCAACATTCAAAACTCGGGTTTCACCTCTGATCTCTAATCCAAAATCAAATCTCCTCGAAGTACCCCGTACTCCGGTTTTTCCGCACACCGTCCCACGTGAAGTAGCGGCCGTTCATGGTGATGTATACGCCGGACGGCAGGCTCTGCACGAAAGCCAGCGCGCTGCCCAGGTTAAAAAACCCGTCGGAGGAAGAACCGAAAGCATAGGGGATCATGGCTCCGGTGATGACGATCGTTTTGTCGGGAATATCGGCCTTAGCGAGGTATTCCGCGGTCTCGACCATGGTGTCGGTACCGTGGGTGATGAGGACCTGATCGGTATCGATGCCCCGGCAATTGTTAGCGATGTTCTCGCGGTCGAGCTCCGTGATCTCGAAGCTGTCGACCATCATCAGGGTACGGACGTTCACAGCGAGGGTGCAGCGGCCGCGCTCCAGCATCTCGGGCAGGTTGGAGTCTTTGAAGAACAGCTTACCGGTGACGAAGTTGTACTCCTTATCAAAGGTGCCGCCGGTAACGAAAATCTGGATCATGGGGCAAAGATAATTCGTCGGTAGTCAAGTTGTCGATCGTGCCGTTGCGCGTTGCGGGGAATCCGTGCCGGCCGGCCGTTTGTCGTTCGGTCAACGGACCACGCAGGTGCACGGCAGGCAATGATCGTTTAGCGGGGCCTCAGTATATCCCTCCGGTATGCACCACCACCACGCTGCTTCCCGCCGGGTAAGCACCCCTGCGCACGCGATCCAGCACGCCGTAAAACAGCTTCGCGGTGTAAACGGGTTCCAGCGGGGGCAAGCCGGGTTCTCCGATGTCGGCTATTTTGGCGCGGCCGCGGGATGCAATAATCCATTCTTTGGGAAACTTGCCGTAGCCCCCGAAGTGATAATCCTGGACGCAAGCCCAGTTCTTACCACAATCGACGGGCAGGAAATGCTTGATCTCTTTGGTCATCCAATCACCCTTCAGCGCGGGAAAAACCTCAATCCTGGTCGCCGGATGCGCCGCCAGAATGACCCCCGCCGCACTACCGCCCGTTCCGGCACTGATGCAGAGGTAATCGGCAACCGATCCCATTTGAGTCGTCACTTCATCGTACAGTTTTCCGACGGAGCGGGCGCTGCCGGGGCAGGTACCTCCTTCGGCGATCGGCCAGACGGCGGAGACCGGCAAGCCGTACCGGGCGGCTAGTTCCGTACGGCGGGCGTTAAGCCAGTCGCTGTCGTACCGAAGCCGGTACTCCGACCGGGAAAGATGAATCAGTTGAGCGCCGTCGCTTTTTGCCTGATCGAGAATGGGGTTGTCGGCCTCCTCCCCGCGCACGAAAATGACCACCGGGAATCCATACAGCCGTCCTGCCGTAGCAAGTGCGGAGAGGTGGTTGCTGAAGGCCCCGCCAAAACTCATAAAAAGTGGCCGTTGCGCCAGCGCCAGGGCCGCCCGGATAAAACCGGAAAGTTTACGGACCTTATTGCCCTGCAGCGCCGTGCCCGGGGCCGGGGTATAAAGGTCGTCGCGTTTGCAGTACAGCAGTATTCCCGCAGCGGTTGCCGCAGGGTGGGGGAGAGGCTGAAGGGGGCTGGGCGGTAGCGACTTGATGGGGAAATGATTGGTTGCTGGAGCAGAATGCCGCCCGGTAACGTTCGCCACCAGTAGTAGCACGACAGAACTACAGAACTACTTAACAAGCTCTAAAGTATCAGCCCAACGGCTGAATATTAAACCCCGCTTCCTCCACCATCTTCAGAATGGCCTTGGCGTCGGCGTTACCCTCTACGGTAAGGACCTTGCGCTCGTCTTCCACGTCGACGCGCCAGATGGTTACGCCCTCGACCTCGTCCAGAAAAGGCGTTACGGAGCGCACGCAGGAGCCGCAGTTGATGTTGGTGGTGAAATTTTGAATTTTCGTCATTGTCGTGTCTTGGTTTCTACGAAGAGAACGCATGAAGCGTGAAAATAGTCGAAACCGCCGGTGGAGGTCTCCGTCAGTCTGCCGCCGGGAGGTCGTTCCAGCCCTTTAGCTATTTCTTGATTACGGGTACGCAGTAACGAGCCTCGAAGAAGGCATGCTCGAGCAGGAAACTTCCGTGGGTAGCCGTGGGGTAAATAGCGAGGCGGGCCGTAACGGCCGCGTAAAGAATGGCTGCTTTATCGATCTCTCCGTCGGCGGGGTCGGTAGTAAGCGAATACGTTTTTCATGGGTGGTAAAGTAAATCGTTTCGGAGCTTAAACGATCTGAAGATCGACGAACAAAGCAACTTTGCTCCTAAAATTTACTACACTGCATCCCGCGTCCGCGCCAAAAAAATCCGCAAATGGTGAACGATGCTTCCATTTCCATCCTTTACCCCCTATTCCCTTACCCATTCATACTAATATCCGCCATGGACATACGCTTCGTCAAGCAGGAAGATCTCGACAAACAACGCTACAACAGCTGCGTGCATTTTGCCACCAATGGCAACATTTATGGTTACGACTGGTACCTGAACGCAACGGCAAAAGACTGGGACCTGCTGGTGGAGGTAGAAGACGAAGGCTGGGTAAGCGTGCTGCCGTTGCCTTACGTCAAAAACTGGCTCGGCCGCACTAATCTGGCGCAACCCCGTCTGCTGCCCGAACTGGCCGTATACTCGGTAAAGCCCCTGAATCAAAAGCGTATTCAGGCGTTTTGGGACGCCATCCCCGCCGAATTTCGGGGCGGCGGCCTGACGGTGGAACCCGCTTCCGTACCCCGGAATCCCGGCCGGTTTACGGTGCAAGCCGCCGCCGGTTCCGCTCTCCTGCTCAATCAGCCTTACGAAGAGATCATCGGCGATTTCTCGCCCGGGTACCACGAAAAACTGATCCGGGCCGAAGACGCCGGGTTACGGCCCCTGCCCAGCTTCAAACCGGAAAAGCTGGCCGACTTTTGGCTCGGGGTCAACGGTGCTTCCGCCGATAATGAGTGGAAGTCTCACGCCATGCAGCGCCTGATGTACCAGGTGCTGCACCGCAGCTGGGGCAATACCCAGGCCGTTGCCGGACCCGACGGGGAGCCGCTGGTGATGACCTTCATCGTATACAGTCACAGCCGCATTTTCCCTCTCTTCAGCGTAGAGAGTCCGGCGGGAAAATCCGTAGGCGCTCTGGCTTATCTGTGGGATAATATCTTGAAAACGCACGCCGGTAAAGCGCTGAAGGTGCGGCGGGAGGAGGTGCCCCTTTAAGCCGGGGGCCGTAATAAAAGCAAAGGATGAATTCCTAAAAACGTACCTTTGGCGTATTATTGTAATTTCTACACTATCCCTCCAATTCACATGAAAGTAACCGACCATCAGAATACCAAGATCGTAGCCACCGTCGGTCCCGCCTGTAGCTCCCGCGAGGGCCTGAAGAGCCTGATCGAAGCGGGAGTGGACGTTTTTCGCCTTAACTTCAGTCACGGCAGCCACCAGGTGCACGGTGAAACCATCGAAAAGATCGTTGCCCTCAACGAAGAGATGGGTACCCACGTCAGTATTCTGGCCGACCTGCAGGGGCCGAAGCTCCGCGTCGGAAAAATGGAGGGAGATGGACTACCCGTGGAGGAAGGCCAGATCGTGACCTTCACCAATACTCCCTGCGTCGGTAACGCCGAACGTGTATACATGAGTTACCCCGAGTTCGCCCGCGACGTAACCGTTGGCGAGCGCGTGCTGGTTGACGACGGTACCCTTGTTTTCGAGGTCGTGGAAACAAACAACTCCGATACCGTCAAACTGAAAACCCTCTTCGGCGGTGTGCTCAAATCCAATAAGGGCGTTAACCTGCCCAACACCAAGATCAGCCTGCCCAGCCTTACCGAGAAAGATCTGGCGGACCTGCAGTACATCCTGACCGAGCAGCCCGTCGTGAACTGGATCGCCCTGAGTTTCGTGCGGTACGCCAAAGACCTGAAGGAGCTCCGGAAGTACATCGACGATGCCGGCCACCCGGCCAAGATCATCTCCAAGATCGAAAAACCCGAGGCCATCGAGAACCTGGATAAGATCATCAAGCATTCCAACGCCATCATGGTGGCGCGGGGCGACCTCGGCATCGAAGTGCCCATGGAGCGGCTGCCGATCATCCAGAAAGAGATCATTCGCAAGTGTATCCAACGGGCCCGCCCCGTCATCGTGGCTACCCAGATGATGGATTCGATGATCAATAACCCCGGCCCCACCCGCGCCGAGGTGACCGACGTAGCCAACGCCGTACTGGACGGTACCGACGCCGTGATGCTTTCCGGCGAAACTTCCGTCGGTCGCCACCCCGCCCTGGTGGTGAAGGCGATGAACTCGATCATCTCCGAAGCCGAAAAAATTTACGAGATCGGTATGAAGCGGCCGAAGGCAAACAACAAATCCGGCACTTTCGTTAGCGACGTGGTGGTTTCCGCCGCCGCCTGGGCGGCACAGAACGTAGGCGCGCGGGGCATCGTGGGCATGACGCGCACGGGGTACACGGCCTTCAAGCTATCCAGTTTCCGGCCAAATGCCAAGATCTACATTCTCAGCGACCTGAAGCACATGCTGAATACTCTCAGCCTTTGCTGGGGCGTCCGCTGCTATCACTACGACAATTTTACCAGCACCGACCAAACGGTGGAAGAAACAGTGCGTATCCTGAAGGAAAACAACCACGTGGTGGTGGGCGACATGGTGGTCAGCCTCGGCTCCATGCCCCTGCAGAAGCACCGGCGCACCAACATGATGAAGATCACGGTTGTCGAGTAGGGCAGCCGAAGCAGGTGCTGTTAAAGCAATCGGGGTTGGAAAGCAATGCTTTCCAACCCCGATTATTTTGAGAGATGTTCCACGGCAGGGCAACGCAAAGCGCGTGAATGCGTTAACAATAGCGGGTGGAAACTACTTTTCACCTTTGTTAATGAGCCACGGGTTCGCCTCTCAGGCAAGTGTCGGAGCGTATCGCGCATACACCCTGGCCCCGAACTACTCGAAAAAATCGTTCGCCATGCGCAACGCACTGTTACTCTGCTGCTGTCTTTTTTATTCCTTTCTGGCCGCCCAGCCGGGGGAGCTCACCGAGGGGGACGTCAAAGTCCAGACCCGCTTCATCGAGGCCAAACGGGAGGCCTTGTTGGGCAAGACCGCTAAGGCCATCGAAATGTTTAAGGAGCTGGCCGACGATCAGCCGGAGATGGACGCCGCCTGGTTCGAACTGGGCCGGTTGCAGTTTGCCGCGGAGGAGACGGATGCGGCCATCGACAATCTGCGCAAGGCGTACGCCCGCCGACCCAACGAGGTGTACGCTTCTTTTCTTGCCGAGTTATATGAAGCCAGCGGCCGCCACAAAGACGGAGCCGCGCTGTACGGGGAACTCATAAAAAGAAACCCTGAGAATGCCGGTTTTTACCTGGCGCGCGCCGAATTTCTGGTGCGGGCGCAGGACATCAAGGGTGCGGTGGCTACCTACAATCAGTTGGAGGACCGAATCGGGGTGAACCTGGATCTGGCAACCCTCAAGCACGCTCTTTATCTCGGGCAGGGGGATAAAAAACGCGCCGAGAAAGAGTTGTTGATCCTCGTGCAAACAGCGCCGCGCAACCTGAAATACCGGCACATGCTGGCGGGATACTACGGTAGCCAGAACGATAAAAACAAAGCACGCGCCGCGTATCGCGACATCTTGGAACTGGAACCATCCGACGTTCGGGCTCAGTTGGCCCTTCAGGATGAGGGCGGTGGTAAACCGTCGGCCGGCAACAACGCCGCACTCATGGAGCTGCTGGGCCAAGCCGACGTCGATCTCGACCTCAAAGTGGGTAAATTGCTGCCCCTGATCAAAGAGGTGGCGCGAACGCGGGATGCAAAAACGGGTGAAGAAGCCATCGCCCTGGCCACCGAACTTCGTCGGGTACATCCGGATGAGGCAAAAGCCTCCGCCATGATCGGCGATCTTTATTTTCATACCGGCCAACTGAGCGCGGCGGGTGACGCTTACCGTGCAACCCTCGATCTCGACGACTCCGTATACCCCGTCTGGGAGCAACTCCTGGCGACCCTCTACCTCGACAATCAGATCGTTGAATTGCGTAAATACGCCGACGACGCCCTCGATGTATTCCCTAACCGCCCGGCGGTGTACGTCCACTACGCCCTCGGGGAAGCCTTGCGGGCAAACTTCGGCGAGGCCGGCTCCCTACTGGACCAGGCCCGCCTGATGACCTCCGGCCAACCAGCCGCCACCGCCGCACTGACCGAACTGGCTACGGCCATCTCCGGCCTCGAAGCGGGAGACGCAACGGCGAAGATCGACCTGACCCGCCTCCCCGGTGGTAAGGAAGGCCCTCTCGCTTTCCTGCTGGCCAACGGCGGCAAGGCATCCGCCCTGCAGGCCTACGATCAGCCGGGAAATACCAATGCCCTGTTCCTGGAAATGCTGGGTGATGCGCAGGCCAAAGCCGGTGACAAATCCGCCGCCGCCAAGTCTTACGCCCGCGCTAAAGCCGCCGGGAGCAAGTCGGCCACCCTGCGCTCAAAGGCCTCGAAAGTTCAGTAACCGATCTCACAAAGCCTAACCGGACAGGAGAGAGGCTACGTTGGTTCTCCTTGTTTATCCGAAGGTGTCGTTTTCCGCACCCGCGTTCCCGCCATAAAAGTTTACTTATTCATGCGCATCTTTTTCCTTTTTGTATTCGTCCTCCTCGTCTTGGCTTCCGCCTGTAATAAAAAAGTTTCTGACAGTTCCACCTCCACCGGAGAAGGAAGCTCCGCCACGGCGCTATCCGGCAAATCCTCGCAAGTGGTAAAAGGCCTCGAAGACAATACTTTCGATACCGAGTACCTCGAGGGGTCGGCCCGCGTGCAACTCGAAAGTGAAAAAATCAACATCGGTGGTAACGCCATCATTCGCCTGCACAAAGACAAAGCGATCTGGATGAGCGTAAAGAAATTTGGCTTCGAGGGAGCCCGGGCACTGATTCGCCCCGACTCTTTTTTCTTCATTAATCGATTAAACGGAGACTACACCGCCGAGCCGCTCAGCTATATCGAAACGAAATACCAGATTCCCGCCCGCTTCGACCTGCTGCAGGAGATCATACTCGGCAACGCCGTATTCATGACCCGTAATCTGGAACTTGAGACGGTGGGCGATACTTACACCCTCACCGGCCGCGACAACCGGTACGCCACCCGCCACGTAGTGGACGCCAACGGCTTTAAACTTATGGAAATGTCGCTGAAGGAACTGGCTCAGGACCGTACCGTGACGATCACCAACGCCGATTTCCGCAAAGCCGCCGGCAGGGAAAACCAACCCGATTTTGCCCACCAGCGCAGGGTAAACATCGAGGCGGAAGCTACCGGCCCGGCCTCGCTGGAACTTTCGTACAACCGGCTGAATTTCTCCGGGCCGCTGGCGATGCCTTTCGATCGGCGCTGATCTTAATCTTTGTCGTCGCTGTAGAAGGAATCCTTGTCCTTTACGATCACCTTGTCCCCATTTTTTAGGGTCCGGCTTAGGGCGGTGTACGGGCCGGAGACAACCTCGTCTCCTTCTTCCAGTCCGGTCTTTACCTGAATCACGTTAGCATCCTGTACGCCGGTCGTGACCGTCTGCTGGCGGATAGTGTCGCCGCTGATGACGAACACCACTTCTTCCAGATCATCCGTTCCGGTAGCTTCCTGGTCGTCGGTTTTCTTTTCGCGGGTGGTGACCGACTCGATGGGTATACTGACGATGCCTTCGGCGGTCTTGGTCAGAATATCGACGCCGGCGGACATGCCGGGCCGGAACGGATAGGTATTGCCTCCGGCAACGAGGTCGGCGTAGCTCTCGGGGTCGATGTCGATGCGTACCTCGAAGTTCGTCACCTGGTCGCTGTTCAGGACGTTGTCGGCCAGGCCGGCGGTGGTGCTGGAGTTGGCGATCTGGGAAACCTTGCCCTGAAACGTCCGGTTGAGGTAGGCGTCGACTTCCACCTCCACCCGGTCGCCGATCTTGACGGAGGGAACGTCGTTCTCACTGACTTCCACCCGAACTTCCATGGCGTTGAGGTTGGCGATACGCATCAGTTCGGTACCCGTCATCTGGATGGTACCGACCACGCGTTCACCCTGCTCTACGTTGAGTAATGAAACGACGCCGCCCATCGGGGCGTAGATGGTGGTGCGGCGCAGGGAGGTGCGCAGTTCGCTCAGGGTGGCCTGCGAGGATTGTACGTTGAACTCGGCGGCCTTGGCGCTTTGCCGGGCACCGTCGATGTTGCTGTTGGCGGCCTTGAGGTTGGCTTCCAGTACGCGCAGGTTGGCCTCGCTTGCTTCCAGGTCGGCGGTGCTGACCACCCCGTCGGCGGCGAGGGCTTTGTTGCGGTTGTAGATCACGCGGGCGTTTTCGATCTGCGCTTCGATCTGGGTCTGCTGGGCTTCCAGCCCGCTGATGTTGGCGCGGGCGTTGGCCAGTTGGGCTTTGCTGCTGTTCACGCCGGCTACGCCCCGGGCTACCTGGCTTTGGTAGGCGTCGGCGTCGATCTTGGCCAGCAACTGGTTGGGCACCACGCTATCGCCTTCTTCCACGTAAAGTTCCACTACTTCGCCGGAAACGTCGGAACTGATCTTAACTTCCGTCTGGGGAAAGATCTTTCCGCTGGCGGAGACAACTTCCTGAATCGTGCGGGCTTTGGCCTCCGAAGTGAATACCTTCGTGCCGGATTCCTTGCGGCCGCTTAGTGCGACCAGGGCAATAACGCCGAGGATAATGAGGGCGAAGACAATGAGGATGATTTTACGGGACATAGTTGAAGAGTGATGATCAGCTTTTGGGCTGGTGAGTCCGGATTTTTAGGCGCGGACGCTGGTGCGAAGACTGGTTTTCGGTTGCTGCGTTCCGGGGGTCGGCCGGGCCGGGTGGAATGTACGGGTGGAGGATATTTAATCCAGGGAAAGCCCCTGGCCGAGATAGAACCGAATGACCTGGCGGTTAAAGATCAGCTGATATTTGCTGCGCAGAAATTCGGTCCGGGCCTGATCCAGCCGGTTGTTAGCCGTAACGAGATCGAGGCTGTTGGCCGCGCCGGCCTTGAAGAGGCGCTGGGCGTTGTCGGCGGCGGTTTGGGCGGCCTCCCGGCTGGTCTGGGCGGCACGGTAACTTTGCCGGGCACCCCGCAGATTGGCCAGGGCGATCTGAATGTCGTTGCGCAACTGGTTGTCGGCCTGTTCGATATCGAGTTCGGCGTTCCGACGCTGCACTTCGGCGCGCTGCACGTTGAGTTTGTTGCGGCCCTGACTGTAGATCGGAATGCTGAGCGACATGCCGGCGGACTGACCGAAGTTGCGGTTGAGCTGATCAAAGTAGCCGATGCTGGGGAAAGAGGGCGAAGACCCGCCGGTCGCCTGCAGGGAAGCTATCGTAGCGTCTTCCCCGTTGATGCGGACGGGTACGGGAGGACCGAAATCAAAAGTAGGGGTGGAACCCGGCGTAGGGTTGGTGAAGTCCTTGGCTACCGTAGAAAAGTTGGTGCTCAGACTACCGAACAGACTCACGGTTGGACGCAGGCCCGCCTTGGCAATTTCGATGCTCATGGCCGCCGATTCCCTGCGCAGTTCCGCAGCCAGCACCGTCGGCTGCGTGTTGCGCGCGGCGGTGTAGACTTCCGTCAGGTCGTAGTCGGAGAACAGTTCGGCTTCGGAGGGATTGAGCTCCGGGGTGACGACGTTGAACTCTTGATCGGCGTCGAGCTCCAGCAGCATCTTCAGCGAAAGTTCCGCCAGGGCGATCTGATTTTCGAGGCCGACGATGGTACTCTGGTTTGCCGCCTGCTGGGCAACCAGGTCGAAGCGCTGGGCGGTGGCCAGGGCACCGGCTTTGATGAGCGCATCGGTGTTGTTGAGCTGGTCGGTGGTCAGCTGAAGTTGCGAACGGGTGTTGTTGAGTTGCTCCTTCAGCAGGACAACGTTGAGGTAACCGTTGGCGACCTGCAGACCAATGTTGTTGGCCGTCACCTTTTGGTCGATTTCTGCCGCGGCGAGGTCCAGGTCCGCCTGGCGCAGGCTGTTCTTAATGAGCCCACCATTGTACAGGTTGATGCCGAAGTTGATCTGGTAGCCCTGAAAGCCAATCGTTTGCTGGTTGAATTCGTTGGTGGTCGGGTCGATGGTACGGCCGAACTGGGCACCGATGTTGGTGGAGGCACTGGCCGTCGGTAAGCGGTTATTGCCGGCCTGTTGCTGATTGATGCGGGCAACGTCCGTAAAATTATTGCGCTGTTTTATCTGCAGATTATTGGTCAGCGCATAATCGACCGCGCGTTCGAGCGTCCACTGACCATCGTTTTGGGCGGACAGGCCGGTGGAAATAACAATGGCGAAAAGCAAAAGGTGAATATGGCGCATCAGGCTTTTTTTATATGGTGAGCAAAGCTAACCATTGGATAAAGGATAAGAAGTTTAATCTATGAACGGACCGGTAATTTGGATGAACGGCGGTTTCTTGCCGGCCACAACCAGATAGTCGGCAGGCCGAAGCGTTCCCCGGCCGGCCGGCTTGGCGACTAAGCGCTCAAAACATTTCCCCGCACCCGCGGCCGCGCCTCTGTATAAAAAAGAGATGAGTGAAACGTGACACTTTACCGGTACTTAAAGGCGAGTAAATCGTTTAGAACCAAGTTTCCTTAAAAAGTAAGCTTTCCTCAAAACTAATTTAGTTCAAGCCGACATTGGAAAGTTGTCCGGAAAGCGGATTCCCGGCAAGTTCTGATTCTCCCCACTACCCAACCACCGCTCATGATCTACTCCAACGAATGGCTCCATGCCCGACTGGGCGCCAACGAAACCTTCAAGTATCTATACTTCTGGGGGCACCGTACCCGGGCCGATGGTGTCATCACCGCCAGCTGTCTGAGCCAGTGGAACCCGGCCGGGTTCACCCACGAAGGCGTGCGCTATCCTACCGCGGAACACTGAATGATGGCCGGTAAGGCCCGCCTGTTCAACGACGAGAAAACCCTGCATAAGATCATCGCCGCCGAGAAAGCGCCCGTTGCTAAAAAGCTGGGCCGCGAAGTGAAAAACTTCGACAACGAGGTCTGGAAAGCCAAAATGCGCGCAATCGTCACGGAGGGGTCGCGCCTTAAATTCGGTCAGAACCCCGATCTGTTGGCTTTCCTGATGACAACCGGCCGTAAAATTCTCGTAGAAGCCAGCCCCTGCGATCCCCACCGGGGCATCGGAATGGACAAAGCGGCGGCTGAAAAAACCGGTCCGGAAGACTGGAAGGGAACCAATCGGCTGGGGTGGTGCCTGATGGAAGCCCGCGATCAGCTCCGGGCATCATGACGAATGCTGATGCCGTTGATGCTTTAGGAAAGCTTTAATTCTGGCTGCTGTTCAGCTGGCTACTCCCCACCAGCCGGTCATACCGGCCCCCGATCGGCCGCCAGTAGATGAGGGCCAGGTAATCGTTTTCGGTCTCGTCGAAACTTCCTTCGATCACGTCGTAGCTGATGCGGTCGGAGGGTCGTGGATTATCGTTCTCCGGCGGTTTTTGATCCTGGACGTACAGGTAGTTGTAGAAGCCCTGTTTCAGCAGCGCACGACCTACGTAAGCGTTGATGTTAGGATTCCAGACCATCCGGAATTCGGGACGGAGTTGAAATTCAGTAAACCCGCCGAAGATGTATACATCGCGGTTCAGTTCTCTACCGGTATTCAGTACGAAGGTCATTTCAACGTAGTCGCCGCTGTAGTTATAGTCAAAGCGATTGCCCAGTTCGGTTTCAATACCGTTCAGGGAGAGGGAAAGGTTGAGACGCTCGAACCGATCGTTGATGAAGTTGCCGTTAAAATCATTGTACTCGATGTAGGTGCCGTTGTCGCGCAGCCGGTCGGCTTCCATCATCATGGAGTAGTTTTCCTCTTCATTCGTCACGCTGACCATGTTGCGGGGTGCCCGCACGGAGCGGATGTCGAGGTTACGAAATTCGTTGCCGCCCCGGAAGCTCACCCGGCCCTGGTAATCGAACCGGACGGATTCCTTCTGCAGCAGATTCGGGACAATGTTGTACACGGCGTTGTCCCACCGGTTATTCTGTATCACGGTGGCGCGCAGTTCCCGCATCGGGTTGCGTACGTCGAGCTGCTTGGTATTTACCGTCAGGTCCACTTCCTGATGCGTATGGATCTGATCCACCAGGGCGGGGCGCATGACGCGGCCGGAAACGCCGGCGAGATTTTCCTGTACCATAAACCGGCGGGTGATGGCGGGGAAGGTCTCGTCTTCCTCGTCGGAGATCACCAGCAGGTAATTACCGCTGGCGATGATTTGCATATCGCGGTTGGGGAAGGCCAGTTCGTAGTGCACGTAGTTGCGCAGGGTCCGGATGCTGAAATCGTAGTCTTCGATGTACCCGACGGTGTTGCGTCCGTTGTACTCCAGGGGGCTGAGGCTCGATGGTTGCCAGTCCTGATTACAATGAACAAAACGGTAGGAGTAGCGGCGCACATCGTCGTTAAGGTCGTCGAAGCTGATGCGCAGCCGGGCGTTGCCGCCGAGGGTGATCAGGGGGTAGCTTTGTAGTACACCGTCGACGTGAAAACGCACGGCCTTGATGTAGTCCACGTACGTATGATCGGTAAATACCAGGTCATCGTCCTGGGCACTCAGCGCGGGCGACAGCGCCAGCAGCAGTATAGGCAGCAATAACCGTAGCGGCGAAAGTGCATTTCGCAGCCACCCGGTTTTTCGGGCGGGGACGCAGGTGCAGACGGGGTGTTTTAAAAAGCAATGGTTCATCCGGAGTATTTTCGCTCAGTCCTGTAAACGCGGTTGTTCGGCCTAAGGTCACCGACAGCTCGTCTTTTGACGTTTTCTTAAGGGCGACGCTTCTTTTGCGGCGTAACGAAGGGACTGTTGTTCAAGGAGAATCGCCAGGGTTTGGCCGCCCAGTCTCCGGCGGTGACCCCCAGGCCGATGCGTTGGTCGGCAACGATGTCGTCTTCGGGCGGGGTGGTGCCGTCCCACACCAGCCGCAGCGCGTTGTCGGGGTCGAGCAGGCATGATCCGTAAAGCGATTTGTCCGTTACGCCGAGCGCTTTAGCCAGAACGCCCGGCCCGGTCGTTAATTGCCGTTTGAAGGAATCAATCTTTCGGCGGGACTTGATCGTTTCCAGTCCCCGGCTGGGCTCCCCGGCCCGGAAGAGGATGGCGTGGGGCATTAGTTCCGGTCCCGTCACCACGTTTAGCATGAAGTGGGTGTGCATCTGGTAAACGTAGCAGGTGCCGGCCGGTGCCCAGAAAACTTCCGTGCGTCTGGTTCGGGTGTTGTTGCGGGCGTGGCTGGCCTGATCGTCCGGAGCGAAGTAGGCTTCCACCTCGGTGAGCCGGACGGCGGTTTCCACGTCATCAAAACGGCTGATCAGCTCCACGCCGATGAGTTGGCGGGCGATGGCAACGGGGTCGGGGGAGGAGAGGAGGGGGAGGAGGCTGGAAGACAGAGGACAGGATTTAGCGGTCAGAAATCAGTTGGGGGCCATGTGCGTCCGGACATTTTGCACGGAGGCCTGGCCACTATTCCGTCATTGCGGCGTACACCAGGATCCGAAATTTCCGCACCACCTCCGAGTATTCCGGGAAGGGGGCCACGTTGGTGTATACGAGCATCACCAGGTCTTCCTCCGGGTCGATGGTGTACTCGGAGCAGAACAGGCCGCCCCAGGTATAGGCACCGACGCTGGCCTGATCGCCGTAATGCGAGCCGGGGGTGATGAGCTGAAAACCGAGGCCGAATTTGTCCCGCCGTTCCCACACCTCCGCCTCGCCGATCTGGTTCTTCACCATCATCCTGACGGTAGCGGGGGCCAGGTAGCGCCGTCCGTCGTATTCGCCCCCGTTGAGCAGCATCTGACAGAAGCGGGCGTAGTCGTCGATGGTGCCAACGCTGCCGGCTCCGGCGGAGAAATAGGTTTGCGCGCCGGAGATCGGGTAGTTGCGGTAGGCTGCGTCTTCGTGCTCGGTCAGGTAGGCTCCGGGTTCCAGGCGGCTGTAGACTTTCACCAGCCGGTCGTGTTTTTGGGTGGGCAGGTAGAAGTAGCTGTCGGCCATCCCGAGCGGTTGCCACAGATGTTTGGTGAGGTACTCCCGCAGGGATTCCCCGCTGAAGATCTCCAGCAAACGGCCAGCCACGTCGATGCCGAGACCGTAGGTGAACCCCTCGCCGGGATGGTGCAACAGGGGGCGTTTGGCGATGCGGTCAACGACGTCCGCCAGTATTTCTTCCTCCGTACTGAAAAAGAACGGCACGCGCTGGTCGTCCGTTTCCCCGTTGGGCAGGCCGTAGGCAATGCCGGCCGAGTGGCTGAGCAGTTGCCGGATGGTGATCTGGCTTTTAGCGGGCTCCGTGGTGTATTCACCGGGATTTTCTCCGTGCTCTTTGATCACCCGCATCTTTCCGAAGGAAGGAATGTAATCGGCCACCTTGTCTTCCAGCAGGAACTTTCCTTTTTCAAATTCCATCATCAGGCAGGCGGTGGCGAGGGCTTTGGTCTGGCTGGCGATGCGGTAAATGTCGCCGGGTTGCGCGGGTATTTTTTTCGCCAGGTCGGAATAGCCGAAGGTGGCGCGGTGAACCAGTCGGCCCCGCCGCATGATCAGCGTCTGGGCGTTGGGGATCACGCCATCGTCGACAAAACCCTGCATCAGATCATCGATGCGGTGGAGGCGTTCGGCGTCGAAACCGAGGCTGGCGGGGTCGGCAACCTTTTGGGCGCGGACGCCGGCGCAAAGTAAAAGCAGCAAAGCAAGGAAGGGCAAACGCATACGGATCGATCTTTTAGTCTTGCGGACAAGATAACGGTTGGGGAATTTATGCCAGAATCCCCCTACACCCAACCGGCGCTGATTGTATTTTCCCGCGCGGAGAGCATTACGCCCGGACACAAAACGCCCGGACCGCTATGCAGCGACCCGGGCATTCGAACAAGCTCATCAGGCATTGCGGCAAGATTAAAAATCCTTCAGTTTCCGCTTGATCGCTTCGATCTTTTCGATCTGTGCTTCGATCTCCCGACCCTTGTTGTTCTGATCACCGAGGTTACTTTCGATATTGTTGCGGGCTTCTTCGATGGCGCGTTCGGCGTCAACGATGTCCTTCTCGAACTTTTCCTTTTCTTTTCTCAGTTTCTCCAGGTCCTTCTCCAGGCGCTTCAGGTCGTCCTCCTGGTCTTCGATGTCGAGTTCGATCTGGGCGCGGCTTACGGCCAGGGCGAAGCGCATCAGCATCTTTTCCGCTTCGATGTAGCGGTCGCTGCCCAGTTCGGGGCTGACGTAACCGTCGGTCGTTGCGATCCAAACGGTGAGTTCGCTGCCGGTACCGGACTCACGGGTCATGCTGTACATGTCCAGCTTACCACCGGTGCTGACGCCGGGGATGGAGAAGTTGAGCGACTGCAGCTCGCCCTTGGTTTTCTTGACCTTTTTGGTCTTCACTTTGTAGTTGTCCTTCAGCCAGTCCGGCCATAGTTTAGAGACGAGTTTTTCGTCGGCGGTGGGGAGTTCGAGGACCATGGCGTCGTTGCTGCCACGGCTCATGTTCATGCGCTGGCTGCTGACCTGGGCGGTCAGCTCGGCATTGCCGGCGAAGACCATTAGAAGCAGGAACGTAAGCGAAAAGAGTAGATCTTTCATCTGTTTAGTATTTGTTGGTTTAAAAATTGCTCAGTCACCGGACAAATTCAGAAAAACGGAAAGTTGAAATTTATCCGTTTCCCGATTTCGGAGGAAGAAGTATTCACTTTAAAGCCGGGGAGGCCCCGGCGCTGTATTCGAGCGACTTAGCAGTAAGACGCCGGCAGTAGTATTAGTCACCAATATAACAGCCTGGAGACTACTTGTTAACCCGCCGGACCGTTCGTCCTCCGGCTTCCCCCCGTTTACTTAAGATATAATTAACCTTCTCACCAGGTTTCTACCGGAAAATAAAGCTCTATTTCCGTTCCCAGGCCCTCACCCTCCGTTCCGGTCAGATCGCGCACCTCCATTCTTCCCTTCAAGGCTTTCAGCCGCTCCCGGGTAACGTCGAGGGCTACCGACTTGTGTCCGGCCGGCCGGCCGGCCTTGCGTTGGGCCGCCACAGCCCGGCCGACGCCGTTGTCGGTAACCAAACATTGCATCCCGCGGCCGCGCAAAGAAAAAACCACGCTGATGTGCCCCACCCGGTCCTTTAGCGAACCGAAGCCGTGCAGGACCGCATTTTCCAGAAAGGGTTGCAGCAGCATGGAGGGCATACTGATCTCTTCGGGGTCCGCGTCGGCCGGTGGGGTGATGATGAACGTAAAGTCGAACGGCTGGCAGAACCGTTCCATTTCGAGGTAGTCCGTCAGGGTGTTTATCTCTTCGGAGAGCGGGATGGTCTCGCGCCGGCTGTTGATCAGAATGCCCCGCATCAGTTTGGCGAACCGGCCGATCTGGGCCCGCGCCTCAGCGTCGTTCTTGCCGTTAATCAGGCCACGAACACCGTTCAGTGCGTTGAAAATGAAATGTGGATTCATTTGAAGCTGTAACGCTTTTTGCTCCAGGGCCAGCAATTGATTTTGCGCCTCCAGCCGTTGTCTTTTACGAGTCTCCCCGGCCTGGATGCGGCGGTAGAAAGCATAAGCTCCGCCGACCAGTATCGTTGCACCGATGAGCGCCAGCAAGCCCCAGACCCACGTTTGGCGCCAGAATGGGGTGGCAATGACAAAGGTGAATTCGGCCGGCTCTCCCCACGTGTTTCCTCCGTTGGTGGTGGCCCGTGCCTCGAAGTTATAGCGGCCGGCGTTCAGGCCCGCATACCGTACCGCCGTTTCGGTCGAGGCCGGCGACCACTCCCGCTCGTAGGGGCGGAGCCGCCACTGGTAGCGGATGCGGTCGGGGTAGGTAAGGTCTACAGCGCGAAAGCGGAAGTTGAGGTGGTTGTTGTCGGCGTCGAGCTCGGGCAGGCCGGCGGTGACCGTAAAATCGTCGGGAGAAAGGGGGGCGTAAAAAAGGTTGATGCCGGTGATCGTCGTCGGTGGGGGCGGGAGGTAAGTAGCTGATCTGCCGTAGGTGTTTCGGACCAGTCCGTTGGTGGTTCCGAACCAGAAATAGCGGGAGGTTGCGGCGGTCGCCCCGGGCGTGGTGGCGGCGTTGAGAAAACCTTCGGAGCGTCCGTAGCGGCGTTGCCAGTCGGGGCGACCGTCGCCGTTGAGGTAGATCTGGTGCAGGCCACGATCGTCACCGATCCAGATTTCCGCGAGCCGGTTCGGGGCGAGGATCTGGTGAATATTGGTCGGCATGGCCCCGAAGCGGGAGGGGAGGGGGGCGAAGCGCACGGTGTCCATCCGCAGATCGGTGTAGAAAAGGCCGCTGCCCGCTACGGCGACCCAGAGTTGGGTTTTTCGCCGCAGGGCCATGGCGGTGATCGGGGCGGACGGTAGCCCGTTGGCCGGGCCGAAGACCCTGGTGTCGGTATCCGGTTGCCAGCGGTAGACGTTGCCGAGGTTAGAGCCGAGGAACAAACCGTCTTTTTCGGCGGTGGCGACGGCGGTGGTGAAATTGGTCAGCGGTACGCCTTCGTCGGCTCCGAAGGTGCGCACGCTGAAGGTGGTATCCTGGAAACGTACCCGGCCGATGCCCTGGTCGAAACTCACGGCCCATACCCCGCCGGAGTCTGCGGCCACGACACCGAGCAGGCGGTCATCGGGCAGGCCGGAGCGGGTGGTGAGCAGGCCGACGGCAAGCGTATCGTCGATGACCGTGATGCCCCGCCCGTCGGTGGCGAAGTAGGTGCGCCCGTCGGCCGTTTGGGTGATGGCGGTGATCATTACCCCGCGCGTGGGATCGTCGATGGCCGGGCGGTTAAAGCCCGAGGAGTCCAGGAGTTGGATGCCGTCGGGGCCGAGCCCCAGCCAGAGGTTTCCCGCCGGGGTTGCGTGGATGGCGGAGATTTTGGGCCCGGCAGGGCCACCCGTGCCCGGAGCGAAGCGGCGCAGTCCGGACGGGATCATCCGGACAAGCCCCCCCCTGGTAGCGATCCAGGTGCGGCCCTGACGGTCGGTGAGCAATGCGTTCACGTAGTTATCGGGCAGGTCGTTGGGGGCGGTGTACCGTTCGATGATGGTGCCGTCGGGGGAGGTGAGGTAGAGGCCGTTGACCGTAGCGGCGAGCCAGCTGCGGGGGAGGAGCTGAAGGGCATCGGTCAGGCGAGGAATACCGGGATCACTGGCGGGGAAGTGCCGGAGGTTGTTCCTTGCTTTTTCAACGGGTATTGCACCGGCGTCCGCGCCCTGAAAAACATCGTCCTGCCCCGAATACCGCGCAACGCCCAGACGGGTACGGACGAAAACAATGCCATCCTGCACTACGATGTTGGTTACGAAATTATCGCGCAGTCCCTCGGCGGTGGAGTAAGTCGTGAAAGCTTCGCCATCGAAGCGGGCAACGCCGCCGCCGTTGGTACCTACCCACACGAAACCCTGATCGTCCTGAGCAAGAGCGGTCGTTTCCGGGTTCGGCAGTCCGTCGGCCACCGTCCACTTCAGGAAGCCGTAAGTCTGGGCGGAAAGTGCCGCCGTGGTTAATAAAATCGTGAAAAGCAGGAAGGCGCGCACGGTGCAAGGTAAACGAATTGAGCGGGTTTGCGGCGGTGTGGCGGCGGCATTTCGGTGCGGCAGCCATCATAAAACCGCCTGCCGGGCCGCCGCCATGCCACCGTACCACAAAACCACATTACTTTTGCCCCATGCAGGAAACCATCGTCGCCATCGCCACGCCCACGGGGGAAGGAGCCATCGGGATCGTCCGTCTGTCCGGCACGGGGTGCATTGCGCTGGTGGATGCTTTTTTTCCGGCGCGGTCGCTGGTGCAAAGTGAAATTCGGAAGGCCTGGTTCGGCGTCCTCAACGATGAGCTCGGAGCGGCGATCGACGAGGTGGTGATCACGACGTATCGCGCCCCGGCCAGCTATACGGGCGAGGATGCGGTGGAGATCAGTTGTCATGGCAGCCCGTACATTCTCAGCCGGGTGGTTCAGCTGTGCCTCGACGCCGGAGCCCGCATGGCCGCCCCCGGCGAATTTTCTCAGCGGGCCTTCCTTAACGGCAAGCTCGACCTCAGCCAGGCGGAGGCGGTGGCCGACCTCATTGCCAGCCAGTCGGCCGCCGCTCACCGGATCGCGCTGCGGCAACTGCGGGGCGGCGTTTCGGACGAGATCAAAGAACTGCGCCGGAAGCTGATCGACTTCGCCAGCCTCATCGAGCTGGAGCTGGACTTCGGGGAGGAGGACGTTGAATTCGCCGACCGCGATCAGCTCCGGGAGCTGGTTGGTAAGATCCGTACCCGAATTTTACAATTGACGACCAGCTTCCGCCTCGGCAACGCCATCAAGCTGGGCGTGGCCACCGTCATTGCCGGGCGGCCCAACGCCGGGAAGTCCACTCTGCTCAACGCCTTGCTCAACGAGGAGCGGGCCATCGTTTCCGAAATTCCCGGCACTACGCGGGATACCATTGAAGAGAGTCTGAACATCGGCGGCGTTACCTTCCGCCTGGTGGATACCGCCGGTATCCGCGAGGCCGCGGACACCATCGAGGCCATCGGTGTGGAGCGGGCGCTCGAACGGGTGCGTACCGGCCAGGTACTGGTATACGTCTTCGACGTCGTCGATACGGACCCGGAAACCCTCTCCGCCGACCTCGACCGGCTCTACCGCGACGACCTGAAGCTCGTCGTGGTCGCCAATAAGATGGACCGGTACCCCTACGCCAAATTCGAGCAATTCTTCGGAAATTCCTATTCCGGAAAGTGGACCATTGATCAGGAAGATTTTGTTCCCATGGTTGCCAAAGACAAGGCTAATCTCGGGTACCTGCAGGAGCGCCTCCTCGCTGCGGCAACGGGGGGTACTGCCGGGCTCGACCAGCAGCAGGTGGTGCTGTCCAACGCCCGCCACTACGACGCCTTACGCCGGGCGGACGAGGCGCTTCTCCGGGTTCTTGACGGCCTGAATGTCGGTATCAGTCATGATTTTATTGCCATGGACATCCGGCAAAGCCTGCGCGAACTGGGCGAGATCACCGGTGAGATCACTACGGATGACTTGCTGGGAAACATCTTCTCCAACTTTTGTATTGGGAAGTGACGGCTATTTTTGAGTCGTTTTCCGCTATTTGACAAATAAGTTGCAGTTCAGGCAAATTTTTTTAAGTGCCATGTGGCGGGTCGTATATGTAACTATTTTGATGTTAAGGCTTGTTTTGAGATTGAATCAGGCCGATGTTGAATCAAAAAGATGATGAATAACGACAGTTTCTCTTCGAATCGCGGTTTTTTGAGTCAAAATCTGCTCGCGTGAGGATCACCGTGCATTTCCGTTAGAGAACCACATTGCCTATTTTTGCCTTATAATTAGGAAGGCTTAGTGATTAAGCCATTTACCAGCGCCCTCCCCGGGGGTTTTATAAGAATTGCATAACGTGAATAAATTTCAGAAAGAGTACCGGTTAAGTTCCGGTGAAGTTGCAGTAGGTGTCGCCGGCGGTGCCCACGTTCCGGTAAACAGAAACGCCTCCGTCCGTGAGATCAACCAATACGGATTGAGCGATCTGGAATACAAGGTGTACCTTGAGGACTGTAAGGAGTCCGTCGATCTGTACTCCGACATTCACAACTTCCTTACCACGAACGCCGATGTCTCCAATTACCTATTTTAAGCAATTTCACGTTTACGAATTAGTTCGACCCCTAGCTCCCAACTCTCCCGTTTCCTTAGCCTTGCTCGTCACTTCCGACGAGTTTCTGTACCGCCGCCACCAACAAATGGTGTCGGTTTTGCTTTTGTCCCCCACCCCTCGTGAAGCGGCCTCGGAAATCCGGGTGCAGATCAGCTGCCGGAGTAATGGTGGCACCGCTAACCTGAAGGGAGATTGCTGGGTGATGATCGATAGTATTCTGCCGATGACCAAGAGTAACCTGAAGTTGGTATCCGGTATGGAGATCGCCGAGCCCGAAAAGCGCGACGTGGAAGAAAAGCTTAAAAACTGGTTGGGGCTGATTTAAAAAAAGCCCGTCCCTCCCAGCGGAGAAGAACGGGCCGATACACTCAAAACGTCAAACCTAAATTCTTAAGGGTTGTAGGTGTTGTCGGTTAAAGCCGGTCGTACCGCCAAAGCTCCAGGTCCTCGATCATCCGGATCAGTTTGTCGCCGTAGCGGGGGTCGGTGGCGTAGCCGGCTTTGCGGAGGCCGTAGGCCCACTGCTTATAGTCGGTGATGCGGAGGTCGAATAATTTCTTGTAGCGATTCTTCAGCAGCACCTTGCTGTGCTCGCGGTAGCTTTCCTCGGGCGAAGCGAAGGTGCGGAAGAAATCCTTGTGGTGATCGTCGGAATGATTGGAGCAGTGCCCCTTGCGGCACTTCTTGCTGAAGCACTTGATGCCGAAGTGGTTGAGGTTCTTGCGGGCAAGGGTACTGCGGCCGGTGCCGCTTTCGAGCAGTCCCTGGGCGAGGGTGATGCTGGCCGGGATGCCGTGGGATTCCATTTCGGCCAGCGCAACGAGGCGGAACTGATTGACGTAAGCAAGTTGTTTTTTCTGCTTGTCGGTCCATTGTTTGACGGGAGCGACATAGCTGGCCAACTTTGCTCCTCCACCATTCCCTGCACCCGCGGCCGCGCCCCCGGTAATCCGAGGTCCTGCGGCGGAATGACGGAACACGGATGATTCGCTGGAAGAAAACAGGCCACCACCGTTGATGCTGAAGCTGAAGCTGAGTTCCCGCTGGGTCACCAGGATGCATAAGCAAACCAGCACGACCAGTTTCGTCCACGGACTGGTGATCTGCTTATGTACCCGCCGGTAAAGCTCCTGGAAGAAGAGCCGCCAACCGGTCGGAATGGGGAGTTGCGCCTGTTTCATTTTGTTTGTATTGTGACCGCAAGGTAGACGCTTTGTTTGAAACAAACAACAAATTGATTGTTTATTATCAGGTTTGTTCTGAAGTGTTTGATTTTTGTTTTACGAAGCAGAGGGCCATGAACCGGTGCACTCTGTTTTGGCGTCGGGCTTTGCGGCTGCTGATAACCGAGCGGAACTTCCCCGGGGTTTGGAATAGTGGTATTTAACGGTTTCTTAAGGTAGTTGGCTTCTCGTCCGCTTTACCTTTGGCCTTCTATCCGATAAGTCATATCCCAATTCGAATGAAACGTTTCTTTTTTACCCTGCTGATCATCGTATTTACCGTCTCCGCGAGCTTTGCGCAGAAATACGGTCACGTAAACTTCGGCAATCTGCTGAGCATGATGCCGGACGTGGAGAACGCGGAAACCGGACTGCAGGCGTACGAAAAAGAGCAGGTGGCCGTTGGGGAGAAAATGGGGGAGAAATTCCGCACCGAGTACCAGCAGTTGGCCGAACAGGTGCAGGCGGGGACCATAACCCCCAAGGAGCAAAAAATTGTCGAAGCGAACCTGCAAAAATTGCAGACGGAAATTCAGCAATTCGAACAGCAGGTCGCCGTAAATATTGAAAAAAAGCGCCAGGAGTTGCTCGGCCCCATCATTCAGAAGGCCAAGGATACGGTGGGGGCCGTGGCGAAGGAAGGCGGCTATGAACTTGTTTTTGACTCCTCCATTTTCGGTTCCGTCCTGTTTGCGGAAACGACCACGGATCTTTTGCCGGTGGTGAAGGCGAAGTTGGGGATTGAGTAGGGGGGAGAGGTCAGAAATTAAATACGTCGCTTCAGAAGAGTCATTACGTCTTCGGTAAAAACGTACCCCAGTACGCGCCCGCGCCTGCCGTAGACGGTTGCGCCGTAAACGTTGGCGTTCACGATGCGTTCGGTGACGGTGAGCAGGTCTTCGTCGGGCGAAGCGGTAACGAATTCGGCTTCGCAGTAGGGGAGGAGGGGGGCGGTATCCTTTTTGGCTTCTTCGTTCAGGGTGTCCGATTCGAGGAAGCCGACCTGCTCGTTCCACTGGTTGCGGACGGGGAGCACGGGCCAGCCGGAGCCGTTGAACAAGGTCCGGGCCTTGCCGACCTTATCGGTCAGGTACAGGGGTTTTTCCGCAGCTACCGGACGCAAGATGTTGCCGATGCCCCTGGCCGCCAGCCGCCGCCGTTGCCAGCCGTTGCGGTACTCGAGGGCGGACATCACGATGATGAACACCGCACCGATGCCGAGGAGCGGATCCCGGAGGACGTAACCCAGCCAGACCAGCGCCGCACCGATCAGGACACCCAGCCCCGTCACCACCACCGTGGCCGGCCGCACGCCCACCGGCCCACGCAACACGGCCCGCAGGATGCGCCCGCCGTCGAGCGGATAGGCGGGGAGCAGGTTACCGATGGCCAGCAGCAGGTTGACGGCCAGGGTGAGGCCCAGCACCTGGTCGGGCCAGCCGGGGAAGACCACCAGGTTGCCCGAAAGGCGGAGGTAGAAGGCGATGAGTAATTCGCCGTCGGGGCGAAAAAGCAAAGCCGCGTAAGCGATTACCGCCAGGCCGATGTTGGCCAGGGGGCCGGCGGCGTAGATGAAGACTTCCTCCCACGCCCGGTCGGGCCGATCGGGCAGGTAGGCCCCGCCGCCAAGGGGGAAGAGGATGATGCGCTCGGCCACCACGCCCCGGTTGCGGGCGGCGAGGGCGTGGCCCAGCTCATGCACCAAAACGAAAAAGAAGAGCAGCAGGGCGATGATCGTCCATTTGATCGCCGCGGCCCACGCGATGCCCATGCCCGGCACCCAGGTGAAATAACCGATGGCCAGGGGCAGGAGCAGGAAGGTCCAGTGCAGGTCGGTCGGGACGCCGAAGATGTTGCCGATGCGCCAGGAGTAGGTGATGGTATTGTGGTCTTTTGGTTTAGCGTTCTTGTGGTTCGGACGCGGGAGTAAGATAAACCCTGACGTTACGGAATAGTTGGGCGCGGGCGCGGGTGCAATGACGGGTGAATAGCAGAGGTCGGACGTCAATATCAAAGATTAGACATCAAATATCAGAGGTCAGGGTTCAGAGTTTCACTGCTTATTGAATGGCTCGGCTTGGCATCCTGCGGCCGCGCCCCTATTGTGAGAATTCAGAGTCCAGGCTGCCGCCATGACTGCCAGAGTCTGAACGCTAAATTCTGAACTCTAACCACTAATCACCGCCTTAGGAACGGGGAATAAATAAACTTACGTTCTTGGCCGTCATATTTTGCCCCAGTTCCCACCAAAAATTATTTCCGTAGCTAAGCTGAACTTTAGCCATTTCGTTAGCAGTAGATTTTAAAGAAACTCTGATATGAAGTACCTTGAAGGTAGGGGGATAAGAATGTTTGAAGAAGGGGATTGGAGAGTGATTCTCTGCAGGATTCCATCCCTTTCCTCCCCCTATATCCAGCTCGTTTTACCTGTCTGCCGGCGGCTTACTTTTTGACGCTGCAAAAAGTAACAAAAACAGCCTGGCTGTGGAGCTGGCTTAACGCCGATTGGAAACCCGAAAGCCTAAAATGAAAAAACTCGCCTCCAATCTGGCGGGCAAGGTCAGAATCTTTCGATTACTCAATCCACTATTCCATATAACACTTTGGGGAGGCTCAGACAGTTTTCATTTTTTAACGGCTTGCGGGCTTCCAATCGGCTACCAGCTCCAAGGCCGTATCCCCGGGTGTCCGGGCTTAGTGTTACATATAACAGCTACCAAGCTTTGGGCTTTGCTCTAAAGCTTTGCAGTAGCAGGTTTCGAAATCTGTTTTCCACGTAGAAACTACCGTACGACTGTTGGATAAGCGACGATCTCACCGCTTTATGAAAAGTATACGGATACCCGAAGTAAAAATCAAAGCTTAAAACCCTTCCCAAATTGAACCTGAAACCCAAAGCCAAATAGCTTTACAAAGGGGATAAATCTCGACTTGCATCCACCAGCTACGGCCAGGCGCACAGCCAAAGGCTTTTGATTATTTTGGCCCTCAAAAGAATGCCGCCGGCAGGCAGGTTAGAGGAGAGGAGATACCGGCAGGTCTTGTCGTGCAAATACGGGTGAACTCTGGTGGGCCAGCCAGTAGCCCACCGGGGAAGGGCCGAGGACGGGGTATTTGATGATTTGAGGGCTGTACGTTAATGTATATGGGATATCGGTAATTATTCCCTAGCGGTGAAAAGGGCCTTATGGGAAAATTAAAGGCTATCATTCACTAGAGTTGCTGCGTCATACGCAAGATAGTTATCTTACGTGTTAAAACGACTATGAAGTGGCATGCCCCAAATGATGAGCGAGAGCATCAGGCAGTATATGGAATTGATAATCAGTCTCTTCTGCGCTTAGTAGAGTTGTGTGAATTTGGTTACATCTCACTAAACGGTGTCAGTTATGATCAAATGTTGACAGATAATCCAAAAGGTGCTGAGGCAAAACTTCGCTCTATAAAAGATTTAATCTGCTACACTCTCATCATATTAAAATCAGGTATAACCTTTGATTTCGCTGGTTATTTAGTGAAATTTGATAGATCACGAGCGCATCGCCAATTTACCCAAAGTGTTCAACTTCTCCATTATATTTTGGATGAAGAGGATTACTTGCCAACTAGATTTTTTGACTCGCCATCAGAGTTTAACCAATATTTTGATAAGGAGCAAACTCTAATAATTGATGCTACGGAGCAAAGGTTGCAGAGAACCCAAGACAAAGAATATCAGAAAGAAGCGTACAGTGGAAAGAAAAAATCGCACACAATTAAGTATATGATTATCAGTACTTTAGACCGTAAAATCCGTTACGTTAGTAGAGCTTATGTGGGTAGCACTCATGATTATAGCCTGCTTAAAGCTGAATTTGATCCTAGTGAAAATTGGTTTTCTGGATATCAGGTCCGGGTAGATTTAGGATACGTCGGTTTTGAAAAAGATTACCCGTTAGCCACTGCTTTCGTCCCTAAGAAAAAGCCACACAAAACTGAATTAACCGAAGAGCAAAAACTGGCAAACCAACAGTTGGCTAAAGAACGGATATATGTAGAGCATGCAATTGGCGGAATGAAGAGATACGATATTCTTTCAAACACTGCCAGGATTCATGATGTAGATTTGTACGATCAGATGACAGGGACTTGCGCTGGAATTTGGAATTTTTTCATAACTCGTTGGTTATCACCGACGAAACAAGCCTACTACTTTGAGCAATTAGTGACCTTGACCGTTGCCTGACGGCCGACGAAATGGCTAAAGTCCATCTAAGGCTAAGCAAAGAATTTTTGGAGAAAACTGGAACAAAATCGCCAGGCCAAGAAGTGTAACTTTATTTAATTCCCGTCCCTTAAAAAGAAAACCGGCGAAATAACCGTAATTACCACCAGCGAAAACACCAGCCCCCCGATCGTACCCGCCGCCAGCGCATACCAGAACACCTCGTTGCGACCACCCAGCAAAAAAGGCAACAAACCCGCCGCCGTGGAAATAACGGTAAGTATGATCGGTAGGAATTTAAGGCGAAAAGCCATAGCGTAGAGCCGCGCCTCCCGCCAGTCCTTATGCCGCTTCCGGAGATAGTTGAACTCGTTGACCACGAGGATGAGGCCATTAACGGCCAGCCCGGTTACCAGCAGAAAACTTGTATACCCGCCCTGGTCCAACCGCACGTCGAACCAATAAAACGTCAGAAAAATGCCGATGCATGAAATCGGGATCAGCAAAACGATGTTGAACGCTTGCCGCAAGGACTCGAACAGCAACGCACAGATAAAGAAGATCAGCAGCACGGCCAGCCCCATCAGCGCCGTCAGTTCCTTAGCTTGTTTATCGCGCGAATACGACCGGCGTTCGGCCGTGAAGCCGAGCGGGAGACCTGCGCGAAGTGTGTCTAAGCAAGCTTCCAGGTGCTTGCTCCCGAAACGAGGACTGCCGAGGTACTCGAAACTGACCAGGCGGAGGTACTGCTGATCCTCCTTGTGCAGGGCTTGGGCAGCGATACGTTTTTCGAGTCCGGCCACCTCCGGGAAATTGAGCTGGGTAGCGTCGTGGGGGATGCTCCAGTTTTCGAGCCGCCAGCGGTCGTAGCGTTCTGGCTCTTCGGCGACGAGGGCGACGGGTTCTCCGCCCCGCAGGTAGAAGTCGGGGCGGTCGTTGCGGTCGAACCACTCCAGCCCGGCGCGCAGGTCGGCGGGCGCGAAGCCGCGTTGGGCCAAAGCGCCCGGTTTCAGGTTGAGCAGGTACTCGTAGCGATCTTTCTCCCACCAGTTGATGTTGGCGTCGGTGTTGACCTCCTGCACGCGGGGATGCTTGAGCAGCAGGCCGGCGAACCTTTCGGACTGCACGTCGAGCCCCGCCTGGTTGTAGCCCTTGAGCGTGACGTTGAAGCTAACGGGTCGCCCCGATTGGTCGTTACTAAAGCCCTGCCCCACGCCGTAGATGTTCCACTTCACGCCGCCGAAGTTGACGGCGTAGGCGGTCAGCCGGTTTTTGAGGGTGTAGGGGAAGCCGCCGCGCCCGCCGTTGGGGAAGGTGATCTCGATGCGGCCGTTCTGGCCGCTGGAGACGCGGGAGGTGTAGCGGTCGATGCGGTTGGCGTACTGGCCCAGGTAGGCTTCTACTCGGCTCACGACATCGTTGAGCTGCTCCAGCGTGGCGCCGTCGGGCAGGGCCGCGCCGACGTAAAGCCGGGTTTCCTCGGGTGGGCGGTAGCCGCCGCCTTCGTAGACGTAATAGCTGAAGAGGCGGAAAGCCCCACCCAGGTATTTGTTGAGGTGAGGGCGGAGCTGGTCGCGGTAGAAATCGGAGCCGATGGTGGTGTTGTAGGTTTTCCAGCCGTCTACCCGGTTGGGGAGCCACCATAGGGGGAGGCCGAAGGCCAGGATGGTGGCTAGTAGTACTTTTTTTCGGTGGTTTAGTAGGAGGGTTAATAGGCGTTCGTAGAAGCCCCCTCCCCAACCCTTCCCCACGGGGGAGGGGCTTTTTTGGGAATACGCTTCGCGTTTTGAGGGCTTAGCTTGTTGACTTGATGATGATTTGTTGGAGTTTGAAAGATCGTCCGCTTCGGGGGAGAGGGCAACGCTCTTTGCTCCCTTAACTAAAGCCGGCACCAGCGTAAGCGCCACCAAAACCGACGTGCCGAGGTTGATGGCCATCACGCGGGCGAGTTCGTAGAGCTGGGCACGCAGTTCGTCGGAGAGGAACCAGATGACGGAGAGGCCGGCGAGGGTGGTGAGCGTGGCGCCGATGATGGCCGGGGCGAGGGGGCCGCCGGGCCGGCGCAGGCCGTCGAGGACGATGATGACGTTGTCGATCATGATGCCGAAGGAAACGGCGATGCCGGCGAAGGCGTAGAGGTTGAGCTCGACGCCGAGGAGCCAGTAGCAGAGGAATGCGAGGCCGAGGTTGACGGCCAGGCTGAAGGCGATGACGGCCAGGCGGCGCGGGCTGCGGTAGGCGATGAGCACGAAGAGCAGCAGGATGCCCATGCTCAGGGCCGTGCGGCGGCGCGTCTTGGCCAGTTCTTCGCGCAGGAAGCGGGTGGCGTCGTCTTCGAGCGTCAGGGTATGGTTGGGGCGGAGGGTACTCTTCAGGGCGCGGACGCGGGTGCGAAGCTCGGTTGAAAGAGCCATGCGGTTGGCGTCTTCCGTAGCGTAAGCGAGCAGGCGGATGCTGTTTTCGCCGTTGATGCGGTAGTACGCCCGGGCGGGCAGGGGGACGCGCTCTACCGTTGCCAGATCCCCCAAACGCAGCTGCCGGCCGGTGGGGGAGGGCAGCGGGATGGCGGACCATTTTTCCGGACTTAACTCATCGGTTTGCTCTGCGCCCAGGTAGGCGTAGAGTTGACCGCTTTGGGTGGTGAGGAAGCCCAGTCCGCTCTTTTGAAAGTAGGCGGCGAGGTGGTTTTCGATGGCCGCGGCCGTCAGTCCGGCGGTAGCGACGGCCTCCGGCTTTAAACTGATGCGCCAGTGCGGGCGGTTGTCCCCCGTGACTTCCAGGCGATTGAGGCCCCGCAGGAGGCTGAGTCGGGGTGCCAACTGCTCGGTGGCGTAGCGGTACAGCTCGGTCGGTGCGGCGGGCCCGCTGAGGGTGTAGGTCATTACGGGGACCTCGGTGAGGTTGTCGTCATCGGCCGCAGCGTAGTCGATGGTGGGGTAGCCCGCCCCGACGGGCAGGCGCGGATACAACCGCCGCACCTGGCTGGCGACGTTGAAGCGGACGAAATCCCCCACCGCACCCCGTCGGATTTTGAGGTTGATGTAGCCCCCGCCCGCCCGGCTCACCGAGGTGATTTTCTCTACGTCTTCGACCAGGGCGAAGGCTCCCTCCAGCGGGGCGGTGATCTGCTGCTCTACGGCTTGCGGACCGGCGCCGGCCCAGCCGTAGCTTACGCGGAGGTTCGCCGTTCCGTTTCCCGGTTGCCAGCGGATGGTTAGGTGGGGTAGGAGTAGATAGCCGATTAGGGCTAGGGCGGTTAATAAGAGGATTACTGGGTAGGGGCGCATTCGGGCGCTTTGAAGGGTTTGGTTATCTGGTATTCAGATTGGGTGATTATTTTTTGCAAAATAAGGGATATTTTGGTGTCGGTATTTGGTTTGTTGGGGTGCGTTAGCAAGTTTGGGGATGTTTATTGGGCGATAGGCTTACTATTGCATAGCAAATCACTTGTGATGCACAGTGATACTTTTTAACTTAAATAATTAAACATGAAGCGTATTCTTTCTTTATTGTCCGCCTTGGTACTAGTGTTTGCACTCAGTTTTGTGGCTACGAATCCAGTTCAAGCTAACATGAATTTCGATTGTAAGCTGAAGTGCAAAGTGTCGGATTCATCTTGCACGGGATGTAGTATGACAACTTCTGGCACTAAGGTGACAGCAGAGTTGTAATTCAGTTTTGCCTTCTCGAAGAAGTGGCGCCATAACCAAGGTTATGGCATCACTTTGTTAATATATTGCACTATATTTTGCTTTTGTTGGATAAGCTTAATTCGGCATAATACACTAATAGCTATGATTGTGTTTTCGTTTAAAATAATGGTTAGAACCATATTAGTAATTACTTTAGCTTGTGTTTTTTATTCTTGTCAAAAAGACAATAATAAGCCACACAATGCCTTTTCAGAAGATGTAATTTATCTTACTCCAGATTTATATTGATTGAGATTGAATGAGCTTTTGAAGAACCCGATGGATATACATCCGTCAGAACATGAAGATGTATGGTATGTGATTGACAAAGGGTATGACGATCCTGTTCTTAAATTAGATGTTAAAACAAAATACATTCTCATTTTTTTTGGTGAAAAAGGTGATGGCTATGGCGAACTAAGCTCCCCTACCGATATTATTGCTCCATCCAGAGAATCGCCAGATAGTGTTTATGTGTTTGATCGGTTTAAGAACAAGATAAATGTTTATACAAATGACTTTTCATTTGTCAGGCAAATTACATTAAATTTTAAAGGAGTGTTTGCAGAGGCAAAAAGAATCGAAGATCGTAAAATATTACTGTCAACCAGTTTTGGTAGTAAGGCGTATGCAATTTTAGATTTAGAAACGTCTGAACTTGAATTTCCGAATCGAGATACATTGTATCCTTTTCCTATTGATGGATTTAATGTTCCGGACGCAGCTTATGGTGAGCTTTGTGTCGCTATATCCGCCATAGACACTAAAAGAAGAAAAGTGTTTCTAGCTAATATAGAATTTGATATGGTGCAATCGTACAGCTTAGGAGGCGAAAAAATCAGCCAGATTAGAGGGCCTGATATGATAAATCCTAGCGGGACTGTTGATGTTGATGGATACTACGCGCGACTTGAAAGTAATGTAAACCGAGCGTACAATTTTCCTGCTTTTGTATTAAATGACTTCGTGATATTCGGTTACAGTGGTCAATGGATGGACCCAAATATTGAAATAGACTCTAAGTGGTACAGATCGAAAGAGTTAATCGTCTTTAGTGCGGAGACTGCTTTGCCAGTTGCTCGTATCAAACTTGGAGATGTTTTGTTTTCCAGAGCACATATGGACAATGAAACAGGCAATTTATATATTTTAGACATTAATCCAGACAATGACGGCGGAGATATCGTATACTTTAACTTGGTTGAACTTTTGCAAACTCTACCTTAGCTATTTAGATAAAAATCAGCGAAATACCAGCAGTTCTCGGTTTAGGTGAAACAGTTACTCCCTAGGACGGGTGTAAGGATGTCAGAAGCTTGGTTTTGCTCGTTTCTCCATCCTGGCAAAGTAACGGGAACAAGGGCTAGGTGACCGGAACCGAGAACTGCTGGCTATCAGCGGTGGTAGCCAGTTTCCTTCTTTCGTTCCGCTCGGCCGATCTCATCAATGCGGCCGATGAATTGGTTTCTTAGGGAGTCGTCGGCATCTCCCAGTTCTTCCCAATACCGAATCACGGCGTTTCTTAACATAGGAACAACCGGATGGATGTTTCGCTCCGAAATATTGTTGTAACAAGTTTTTTAGTTGTGTGCAATTGCGACCTTTCTACAAAATTCAATGTAAAGTCACTTCTTGGCGACTCATATAGTACTTCAACCCTGTATTTGTGAATTTTCAAAAGTCTGAAATTTCATGGTGAGTAGCGTCTTTAATTTTTCCTGGTGTTGACTTTCATGGGTACAATCTAGAATTGCAATGATTTCATCGAAG
>Ga0209185_1000142_pt1 | contig 110546 bp, 81 predicted proteins | sample SidtaG_2_FD_187425 | JGI IMG/M metagenome (GOLD analysis project Ga0209185, IMG submission 187425) | Marine algal microbial communities from Sidmouth, United Kingdom - Sidmouth_Asex2 metaG (SPAdes) (version 2) | ecosystem: Host-associated > Algae > Red algae > Unclassified | place: Sidmouth... | reverse complement strand
AGTCCAACTGTTGTAATCTTCATTATACCCACTCCGCTTTTGTTAAATGGTATGTTTACGCTTCCATTTTGGCCCATTGCGAGGCCGATAGGAAGTGGAGTGGGTTCATACCATTATCCGTGTAGGAACCTGACTAAACTTAACAACACCGCATAAATTGTTTTTAGCCCCATCGAAGAAGCGCTTGAGCGTTTATCCCATTAAAAGATGACTTCGTCGTTAATGCTTTTTACAAGGGAACAACCATTACAATAAAGTATTGCCTTGAATTACTTATCATAAACATTGACGCTCACGCGCTCTGAAACGAGCATTTTGATTGGTAACGGGTATATATCTTTATCTAAACCTTATCCTTAGCCAGCTATATTTTTGAAGCATCGGTATTTTTTTGTACTAACAACTTAAAGGTTTTTACATCACAGTTACTTAGAGCATCACAACCTTTTATAATAAACTTTAGGCTTGATAAATCTTGCTCCTTGAAGTCCTCACTACCTAAAAAGTCACTACCTAAAAAGTCACTACCTAAAAAGTCACTACCAATAGAGCAAGATAACTTGTTGTCATCAACTACACATTCAACTTCAGCCATTGCGTTAGCGCAAAGTGAAAGAGAAGCACCACCACATTTAAGCCCAACTATTTTATTACTATCTAAATGTGCTGCACCGTTAGTCGATAAATATAAATCTATTTTGTAGGATGCTGAGGTAGGAGACACCCACTGCACTTCAAAGCCAGTACCTTCGGTAACGGTAACTTGCTCACCTTCATAATAATCTTTTGAATCAAATCTGATATTTTGTAAGATAAAGCTACCTTTATTATCGGTTGATTCACCGCTGTCTGGAGAATTATTACTGTCTGGAGCTTTGTCATCAGTATCACCGCCACCACAAGCACCTAGTGCTAATAAACTCAAGATTAATAAAATATGTTTCATAAATATCCTTATTTTAAATTAAGTGTATTTCCTGCTTAGTTATTTAATAACCCAGACAATTAACAATACCAAGATTAGTCGCGGTTACTAAGACCTTACAAATATTTACATTAATAAATTATAGACTATTCTAGCCATAGTTTTGCTAGGTTAATAGTTTTGAAGGATTAAATATCTCCACGTTAGCCATCGGCGTACATGTATAGGATTTTTGAAAATTAGAAAATGATGGAAAAATTCTTGAAAGGCAAAATATTCACACTTATAAAACTATATTTCAATAAAACTATATTTTTTAGAGTAAAAGCTTTACTTATGTAGAGTACTTGCTCTATAATGATTTTGTTCTTAACGAACAGTTTATTGAATTTATAAGTTTCCCCCATAACTTATTCTTTTTGCCGATAATTATGTTATCGGCTTTTTTTGTCTAAAATTCATCAATGATTAAAATCTCCTTATATTTTTTAATTCACTTATTTATTTTTACTTTAGCTGTGTAATTCATTTTTTGTATTTTTAAATAAACTTTCTATCCCACTATCTCTATTTAACTGTAATTTTTAAGTAAAATATATACTCGCTACTAATCAAAATGCTCGTTTCAGACGCGCTTGAGTGATATCAATTCAAGGCAATGCTTTATTGCAATTTATTCGAATAACACTGTATTTTTGAGGTTACTTGTTAAAGCGCAGATAAAAAAAAGCCCTGCATAATATAAGCAAGGCGTTTATAACAACTAGGGTGTTATGAATTTTTAAACACGAAAATTAATATTTATACCCGTTACCAATCAATATGCTCGTTTCAGAGCGCATGAGCGATATCAATTCAAGGCAATGCTTTATTGCAATGGTTATTCCCTTGTAAAAAGCATTAACGACGAAGTGATTTTGCTCAAGCGCTTCTTCGATGGGTCTAAAAACGATTTATGCGGCGTTATTAAGTTTAATCATGGAACAACCATGACATAAACTTAATGTCTTGCCTAAATTGTTTTTAGTTCCCACTGAAACCTGTATTTTGAATGATAACGGGTATAAAGAGCCGGTAAGCTAGATAGTATCTCCAACTTCCGTTACTTCGTTGGTTTCATCTTCAAACCATGCTTGAATAATTGCTGTAGCTTGCTCTGATCCCGTCCGCTTTAAAGATGAAAAGGCTTGAACGGTAATGTCAGCATTATGCTCTTTTAATATTTTTTTCACTTTAAGCACTTCGGTACTGCGTTGACCTTGTGATAATTTATCACATTTAGTAAGTAAAACTAAAATTGATAATTCGCTGTCTACTGCCCACTCAATAAGATCTTTATCAAGATCTTTAAGCGGATGACGAATATCCATTAAAATAACTAACCCTTTTAAGCATTCACGCTTTTCGAGGTATTCACCTAGTGCTTTTTGCCATTTTTCTTTCATGGCCAGTGGCACTTTTGCAAAACCATAACCGGGTAAATCAATTAAACGTTTATTTTCAGCTATCTCAAATACGTTAATTAACTGCGTTCTGCCCGGTGTTTTACTGGTTCGTGCTAAACTTTTTTGGTTTGTTAGGGTATTTAAAGCGCTTGATTTACCTGCATTAGATCGGCCAGCAAAAGCAACTTCTATTCCGTTATCATCAGGTAACCGACGAATATCTGGAGCACTGATTGTAAACGTCGCTCTGTGTAAATTTATGCTTGATGATGACAAGGTAATTTCTCATTCTGTAGTAATTATTGTTATTATATCTATTTTTCTCACATATATTCAAAAAACTAGTAAAAAATCACCTTATTTTTACTAAGCTTATTACACGGTGCAATAATTTGTGTAAAATAATGCCAGTTAACTTATATACTTTTTTTAATTAAGTAGTGGCTTAGTTGAAGCAAGAAGAGATCTATTCAATGAAACGTTTTATTTTTTCAATATTTTTAGTTTTAACAACAATAAATGTTGCGGTTGCTGCAACGGGCGATATAGAGGCAGGTAAAGGCAAAGTTGCTTTATGTGCAGGTTGTCATGGTGCCAACGGTATTAGTGCCAGCGAAATGTACCCTAACCTTGCAGGTCAACACGCTGACTACATTGTTAAACAACTTAAAGCGTTTAAAAATGGTACTGACCGCAATAACCCACTAATGAGCCCTATGGCTGCTGGTTTGTCTGAACAAGATATGGCTGACATTGGCGCTTACTATAATAGCTTACCTCATACTCCAGCAGATGCTAGCTCGGCAGAAGGAGATTCAAGTATTGCAGCGGTTCCTGTAGTTAAATATGTTCCTGATGCAGTTGCCGGTAAAAGCCTATATGAACTTGGTGATATAAATCGCGCCATTGGTGCTTGTATTGGTTGTCATGGTAAGGACGGTAATAGCGAAGTGCTTATTTATCCTAACCTTGCTAACCAACACCCTGAATACATTGTAAAGCAACTACATAACTTTAAAGAGCAAAAAAACCGCTCAAATGCTGCTATGTATAATTTTGCAGGGCAAATGACAGACGAAGAAATTTTAGATATTGCCGCTTATTTGGCTGACACTAAAGCATTAGCGAATGTTAAACCTAAAAAAGTGGTAGTTGCCGTAATTACAGAAGAAGTAATCGCTGGTGAGAAAAAAGCAGGCACCTGTGTGGCGTGTCATGGTATTGCTGGTAATGCAGTCATTCCTATGTACCCTAAATTAGCAGGACAAAATGCTGAATACATAGTTAAGCAGTTAGCTGAATTTAAGAACGGCAAGCGTAACAATGCAATAATGGCTGGTATGGCAGCGGCGCTTTCTGAGCAAGATATGATTGAATTAGCAGCTTATTTTGCGGCGCAAAAACCGTTACCTGGTAATGGTAAAGGCTCAGATTTAGGTAGTAAGATTTATTTTGGCGGTAAAGTTAACCATGTAAACCAAGCGATAACTGCGTGTGTTGCTTGTCATGGTGCGACCGGCAAAGGTATGGCTAAAGCAGGATTTCCTAACTTAGCTAACCAAAGTGTTGAATATATTACTAGCCAACTTAAGCAATTTAAATCGGGTGAACGTGCTAACGACAGAGCAAGTATGATGCGTAATATTTCAATGAAACTATCAGAAAACGATATTGACGAATTAGCTCAATTTATTGCAACGTTAAAATAAACGTAAAATTTACTCGTTTCAATTATATCTCAATATTCTATTAATTATGACGCGTTAAAATAAACGCAAAACAGAGAATCACTTATGAAAAAATTACTGTTAACAGTTTTATTAGGACTCGGTGTACTTAATACAGCGTCAGCACTTGAAGGCAATGCCGATGCAGGAAAAACCAAATCGGTTGCATGTATGGCATGCCACGGTTTAGATGGTAATGGTCCAATTCCAATGTATCCTAAATTAGCTGGTCAAAGTGCTTCTTACATTGCTAAACAACTTGCTGATTTTAAATTAGGCATGACTTCAGGCGGTAAAGAAGGACGTGCAGACCCCATTATGGGCGGCATGAGTATGGCGTTATCGGAACAAGATATGGCCGATTTAGGTGCGTATTTTGCAGCACAAACAATGGCTGCAGGTACAGACACCACAAACGCTTTAGGTAAAAAATTATATTTAGGTGGTGATGCTTCACGCGGGATCACTGCTTGCGTTGCTTGCCATGGAGTTTCGGGTAAAGGTATGGACAGTGCTGGCTTTCCCGTAATTGGTCAACAAAATGCAGCCTATACAAAATCTCAACTTGAAAAGTTTCGTTCAGGTGCACGTGCTAATGATAAAGCCGGTATGATGCGTAAAATTGCAATGAAGTTAGAAGATGCTGACATTGAAGCATTAACTGAATACATCGCATCATTAAAGTAAGGTTTGTAATATAGTAATACCGGACAAATGAAGTGTAGATAAAGTATTTAACAATACTCAAAATTGAACATTATGAACAAAATAGCAGCTTAATTGCTGCTTTTTTATGTCAATATTTTACCTATCGCTAAATAATAGCAAGTAAACTCAATTAAGTATTAGAGGTTCATATCAGGCTTAATATTAAAATTAGCTTGAGTTGGTCTTTACATCTTATTAACTAATTATGCTTTAGTTATCGACCTTTATGTGTAATATTATTCACAAATAAATATTTATAAACATAGGATCAAAATGAAGTTCTTTATTGTTATCGCATTATTTTTGTCGTTCGTGACTCAGGCCGTTCAACTGAAGGAAGTAGTTACCGATTTAGAGCAACCGGTTGAAATTAAGTTTTTCCCAGGTTCTAGTGCCAATTTATTAATCGCAGAAAAAACCGGAAAATTAATATTTACTAATCTCACCAAAAATAAAAAACAAACAGTGCATGAGTTTGCCGTTAAAAGTGACTCTGAAATGGGACTTTTAGGCTTAGCTTTCGATCCTAATTATGCAAAAAATAAATTTTTATTCATTAATTATTTCCCAAAGGAGGGCGAACGTAGAACACGCGTTTCACGTTTTACACTGAACACAGATAATGAAAAATACAATCTATCTAACGAAAAAATTATTTTAGAAGTTAACCAGCCGTACCAAAACCATAATGGCGGACAAATTGCTTTTGGGCCTGATGGTTATTTATATATTGGTATGGGTGACGGCGGAAGTGGTGGCGACCCTAAAGGGCATGGGCAAAATACACAAACATTATTAGGCGCTATGTTACGACTTGACGTAAATACCGCAAACGATGTGCCTTATGCAATACCACAAGACAATCCTTTTGTTAACAATGCTAATTACAAACCTGAAATTTGGGCTTACGGATTAAGAAACCCATGGCGCTTTTCGTTTTCGGGCAATACATTAATCGTTGCTGATGTTGGTCAAAATAAATATGAAGAAGTGTCTGTCCTTGAAAAAGGACAAAATATGGGGTGGAACATCCTTGAAGGTAGCCATTGCTTTGAACCTAAAGAAAATTGTAATACCAGTAATTTGGTACAACCAAAAATAGAATATGGTCGTGATGAAGGTCAATCCATTACTGGCGGCTACGTTTACACGGGTAAACTTTTGAGTAACCTTAAAAACCACTACATTTACGCCGATTTTTTATCAGGTAATATTTGGAGTGCTGACTTTCCTAAGTTTACTAAGGTGACCAAATTAATGTCTAAGCAAGGTAATCCAGCCGCCTTTACCCTAGATTCGCAAGGTGAAATTTATGTTACAACTTATGCTAAAGGCATTGTTTATCAATTAGTTCCTTAAATAGTGCAACCGCTTTTTCGGGGTCTTTCGATTCGGTAATGGCGGTTACCACAGCAATGCTATCAACGCCTGTCGCTAATACCTCAGGCGCTCTTTGATGATTAATCCCTCCAATTGCGACAACCGGAATATGATTGCGTATCGCTAAAATATTCTCCAAGTTGTTAATCCCTTGAATTTGTCCTGTCATGTTTTTGGTTTTAGTATTATATATCGCGCCAATGGCTAAATAAGAGGGTTGCAATTGTTGCGCTAGCAAAAACTCGTAATAACCATGTGTACTAATGCCTAAACGCATTCCTGCTTGATGTATTTTATCTAATGGTGTGGTTTGAAGATCTTCTTGACCGATATGCACGCCATAAGCACCATGTTTAATGGCAAGTTGCCAATGATCGTTAATAAACAAACGTGTTCTGTACGGGTGGCTTAATTTAATGGCTTTAGCAATAATGACATCAAGCTCAGGTTCTGTTCTATTTTTTAAACGTAGTTGAATAATAGGTAAACCAAGTGGTAATAATCGTTTTAACCAATATAAAGAGTCTATAACTGGATATAATCCTAACTTTTTATTGCTGTTATTATCACCTACGCCTAACGATTCTTGATTAAAGGCTAAACTGCTAAATGCACCTAAATCGCTATATTTATCGTTAACGCTTGAGGAAACTATAGGAAAATAGGCTTTATTATTAGGCCAATGCGTTTGCTCGAAAGAGCCGTAATAATCAAGCTTACCTGCTGTTTTATTTAACCCCTGATTAATAAAAGCCTTAGTTAGGGTTAAAGCATCTCGTAATAAATAACCTTGAGCGATAAAAGCGGCTAATGCGCTTGCAAAACTGCAACCACCACCATGGCTATATTTGGTATTTATTGTAAGTGAGCGTAAGCCATATTCAATGGTTTGGTCTTGACTCATTTTGCTAGAGTCTTTATCTGTTAAGGTGTGGAGGCAATAGTCAAAACAATATTTTGAACTTAATATTGAATTTAAGCTTGAGTTTAAGCCTCCCTTATTTACATTTACATGGGTTGAGTCTTCATCAACTAAGGTTATTTCCTCTAATGCTTTTTCCTTTAATGCATGACCCCCTTTTATGATGACCGATTTAACGCCTAAAACGTTGATACGCTCAGCTAATATTTTTACGTTGTTGGAAGTTGAATCGGCTAACCATTGGGCTTCTTGGCTATTGGGTGTTATAACATCGACCACTTTTAATAACGGTTTAAGATCGGCTATTCGTAAATTCGAAAACTTCCCTCCAACTGAGGCATGACCAACCGGATCGTAAACCACTTTGATTGATTGCCTGATTGAATCCTTGGTTGAATGTTCGAGTTGTTTTAAGGTTGTCAAAAAACCAGCTAACCAAGTAACTTGTTCGATATTCGCCAACAAGCCTACTTTGATCACACTCGGCATTTTATCGTTTAATAATAACTGTGCTTGTTGCGATAATATAGAAACGTCAACAGGATTAACCGACAGCAAAGTTTGTGAATTTTGCACCGTATTAGCGGTAATTAAGTGGCACACCTCAACCCCAAGCGCATGGCCTGTTTTAACATCAGCGGCAATACCAGCGCCACCAGAGCAATCGCTACCAGAAATAGTCCAAATTATAGGTTTAGATCTTGTCATTTATTGATTCTCAAAATATTTAATTATTGTATTAAGCTTTTCTTTTATAAAGAAAACATTGTTCACTTAGTTGATATAAAATATTGCCCTGAATTGCTTACTATAAACATTGCCGCTCAGGCGCTCTGAAACTAGCACCTTGATTGGTAACGGATATATACCGCGCTACTTTAGAATAAAAAACAAAGTATTTAGGTGCTATTGTGGTGCCAAAATGGCGTGTCTAAAGTCGGGGTTGACGGATGTGCAGTTTGTCTTTGTGTCATGGTGCCGCCCAAATAAGCCAGTTCGCCAGCCTGTAATGCTAATGCAAACGCCTTTGCCATAACCGCTGGTTCGTCTGCTAGGGCTACGGCACTATTAAGCAGTACTCCGTCGTAACCCATTTCCATCGCTAAACAAGCATCAGACGGTTTACCAATGCCGGCATCTAAAATAAGTGTGGTATTGGGTAAACGCGCACGAATGGTTTCAAGGTTGTAAGGGTTCATTAAACCTTTGCCAGTTCCTATTGGCGATGCCCATGGCATAATAACTTCACAACCTAAATCGTTTAATCGTTGACACATCACTAAATCATCGGTGCAATAGGGTAATACTTTAAAGCCATTAGCAATAAGTTGTTCTGTGGCTTTTAGTAGTTCGATAGGATCGGGTTGTAGATTGTAATCGTCGCCAATAACTTCGAGCTTTATCCAAGCTGTTCCAAACATTTCACGGCTCATTTTTGCTAAAGTTACCGCTTCTTTTGCACTTTTACAGCCGGCAGTGTTGGGTAATAAAAACCCATTAGTTTGGGCAACTATATCTTGTATGTATTGCCAAATTTTAGCGCCTGAATTATCTACAGGATTTTGTCTTTTTAATGACAAAGTAACCACTTGCGAACCACTCGCTAAAATAGCGTCTTTCATTACTTGAGGCGATGAATATAGCGCACTGCCAATAAGTAACCGACTATCTAATTTTTTTCCGTAAATTGTTAATGACATAAATTTATTCCTTTGCGTTAACCGCCTTGAATAGGAAACAATACATCAATAATATCGCCATCTTTAAGTGGTGTTTGGTCGTAATTTTCTTTACCAACAAAGTCGCTATTAAGCGCGACAGCAAAGGTGGTTTGTTGCTGATATTCACTTAAAAATTCAGTTAAAACTTGGCTAACAACATGTTGGCTATCGGTGTTTTGAATGGTTACTTGCTTACCGTTTATAAAAACATTCATGGTACTTATCTCTTATCATTGGTTGATTTTGCTTTTAATTTATACCCGAGGTGACTGGTACTAGGTGAGCGTAACGCAGCGTTGAAAAATCAAAGTGTGAGTCTTTACTTACTTGTAAAGAATTATTTTTATTATACATTCCTACCAATTCGTTAACTTGTGCCAACACAACTGGCGCAATTAAAAAGCCATGCCGATATAAACCATTTACATGTATGGTGTGGTTGTTCACAATAATTTTTGGTTGGTTATTACTAAAGGCTGGGCGGCATTGGTTAATATGTTGCGTAATATTAGCTTCGGCAAACCCAGGGTGAACACTATAAGCTGCACTTAGTAATTCCATAGCTGAGCGTACAGTTATAGGCGACATATCATCGCTTTCGATTTCGGTAGCGCCCACCACAAAGTCACCATCACCTTTGGGAGCGATATAAAGTTGATACCTTGGATGCATTAGCCTAATGGGACGTGAAATATTGACATTAGGTGCAAATAAATGAAACAGCTCGCCACGAACAGCACGTAAATCAGTTAACGCACTGGTGTTACTAATTTTCTGGTTAGGTGCGTTATCTTTGATACTTTCTGGTTTAGCACCAGTTCCCCTACAATCAATAACTAAATCAAAAGCCTGTGTTAAATATTCATCTATTTTATCTTTTTCAAAAGGCTTAGCTTGGCTCTCGTTTGATTCCGCTTCAACCTTAACGGCTTTATAGCTGATTTGGGTATTATCAATAGTCGATTTTATTTCAACGACTTCTGTATGGCTAAGCCAATTAATATCAGCTTTATTAAGGGCGCTAGCTAAAGCAGTTAATAATTTTCGATTATTTATTTGCCCTTCCTCAGGCAAAAATAACCCTTGATTAAAAGCTCTGCCTAAATCGGGCTCCAGCGCTTCAAGCTCTATTCGGTTTAGAGGAGTCAGACGATGTTGTGGGTAATGGGTTTTAATATAGCGAGCAAATTGTAAATAGTCGCCTTGGTCTTGGCTATGACTCACCATAATCGATCCTTCTTGTTGAAAAAAGCTTTCCCCCTCAAGGGTTGCCAATAGGGTTGGCCACAACTTAAGGGATTCCATGCCCATTTGAACAATATTAGGCTCACAATGTATCGCTTCACCAAGCGGAGTTAATAACCCAGCAGCAGCATACGCAGCACTGTTGTGGGCATTTTTATGGTCTTTGTCTATCAACGTTGGCGTATAACCTTGTCGAGTTAACGACAAAGCAATAAGCCGTCCGATTAAACCAGCACCAATAATAGCTATGCTATTTTTCATTAACGGTTATGATTTAGCTGGGTGATAAATTTCACTGCCGGTAGCTTTAAATTCAGCAGACATTGCTGCCATACCTTTTTCAGCTTGTTCTGCGGCAGAAAGTGAGGCGTCTAATACCACCACTTCATCTAATAATTGTATTTCAATTTTTTGCCCTGAGGCTAAATCAGCAGCGTAATCACGTACCTCTTGAGATATTTTCATCGAGCAAAATTTTGGCCCACACATCGAGCAAAAATGCGCAACCTTACCTGACTCTTGCGGTAAGGTTTCATCATGGTAAGACTTAGCTGTTTCAGGGTCTAAACCTATGTTAAATTGATCGTACCAGCGAAATTCAAAACGCGCTTTACTCATCGCGTTATCACGAATTTGCGCACCCGGATGACCTTTCGCTAAATCGCCAGCATGAGCGGCTATTTTATAAGTGATCAAGCCTTCTTTAACATCGTCTTTATTGGGTAAACCTAAATGCTCTTTTGGTGTTACATAACATAACATTGCACAGCCGTACCAACCAATATTGGCAGCACCTATGCCTGAGGTAATGTGATCGTAACCCGGCGCAATATCAGTCGTTAATGGGCCTAAGGTATAAAAAGGTGCTTCGCCACAATGTTCTAATTGCTCTTCCATGTTTTGTTTGATCATATGAAGCGGTACATGACCAGGGCCTTCAATAATCGTTTGAACATCATGCTGCCAAGCAATTTTAGTTAGCTCGCCTAACGTATGTAGTTCAGCAAATTGTGCTTCGTCGTTAGCATCAGCTACCGAACCCGGACGTAAACCATCACCTAGCGAGAATGACACATCGTATTGTTTTAAAATTTCACAAATGTCTTCAAAGTGAGTGTATAAAAAGTTTTCTTTATGATGCGCTAAACACCATTTAGCCATGATAGAACCACCGCGCGAAACAATACCTGTTACACGTTTAGCCGTCATTGGAACGTAACGTAATAATACGCCAGCATGAATCGTAAAGTAGTCAACACCCTGCTCGGCTTGCTCAATTAACGTATCTCGAAATATTTCCCACGTTAGGTCTTCAGCTACACCGTTTACTTTTTCTAACGCTTGGTAAATAGGTACTGTACCAATAGGCACTGGTGAGTTACGTAAAATCCACTCACGGGTTTCATGAATGTTACGACCGGTTGATAGATCCATTACGGTGTCAGCGCCCCATTTAGCTGACCAAACCAGCTTTTCAACTTCTTCTTCGATTGAAGAGGTTACCGCTGAGTTACCAATATTGGCATTTACTTTTATTAGAAAGTTACGACCTATGATCATCGGTTCACATTCTGGATGATTAATATTTACAGGGATAATGGCACGACCACGAGCAACTTCGTCACGTACAAATTCAGGGGTAATTTGTTCTGGGATGCTTGCCCCAAAAGATTGCCCTTTATGCTGCTGTAGCAACATTTCATCTTTAACTTCTTCACGTTTAAGGTTTTCACGAATGGCAATATATTCCATTTCTGGTGTGATAATACCTTGTTTAGCGTAATGCATTTGCGAAACGTTTTTACCTGCTTTAGCACGAAGTACTTTTGGTAAATGTTCAAAGCGTAAATCATTTAAATCTTCATCGGCTAACCGTTGTTTTGCGTAAATTGATGATTTTGAAGATAATATTTCAACGTCATTACGACCTTCAATCCAGCTTTCACGCAAACGAGGAATACCTTTGTGTACATTAATTTCTACATTTTCATCTGTGTAAAAACCCGAAGTATCGTACACACATAGAGGCGCATTTTTTTCGTATTGAGGGTTATCTTTAGGGCTACCCGGCAATAAAGTATCGGTTAAGGTAATTTCACGCATACCTACTTTGATATCATGAATTTTGCCTTGCACATACACTTTTTTAGAATTTGGAAACGATTGGTCTGATACGTTTTTTAGAAAAGCTTCAGCGGCTTCACGTTTTTCGCGTCTGGTTGGTGTTTTTTTCGTATTGTTAGTCATGTTCTCTCACCTTAATAGTTTTATTAAAAAGGCGGAGCTATAGGGGGCATAAACGAGGAATAGCTTAATGGTATTAAGCTTTTCTCTTGTTCCCTTCGCAGATGTTAATCTGAATCAGGTTCTACGGATCCCGCTTTCGCGATCTCAGCCTATGGCACTCCGACAAGTCTTTTCCCAATTAAATAAATTCTACTATCAAGTAAAACTAGTTCAATTGGATTACGTTTAGCCTAAACTCATATTTAAACTAAACGCGGCATGATTCTAACGCGATAACTTAAGCGCACGCAAACGTTATTTCAGCTGATACGAGATAGTAATGCGCAATATTATTAATAGCACACCTTTTTCTTGAGGTTTTTATTTAGAATTTTGAGGGAACATATCAATGCCGCCTCTTGAGCCCTATATTTTTTGAGCCCCCAGCGACCAGATGTAATATTTGACTTTGGATCTGTAGCAACATCACTTATTTCATGAAGCACTTTATTTTTACTCCAGTTTGATGAAGGCTTAGTTTCCCCCGATACGTTCGAATTAGGACCCTGCTTATTTTAAGCAAATCATACTTATTATGGTGCCTATATTTCTATTATACTCAAGTCTGTTCGCAATTTATTCTAATAGTTTAATGTAGAACAGACATTGAGCAGGTAAATTTATAAAAATTTTATTTAAAACGCTATTTTCGAGTCATTATTTGGAATTTATTCCTTTAAAAGTCGCCAAGTATCAACAATAAGAGTCTTTTATTGAAAGACATAAAAATTAATTTGTGTACAATAATAAAATTGAACAAACTTCGTCGATCACGCAGCTAATTAAATCAAAAAATCACGAAGTGGTCTGATCAATGTCTGGTAGAATGATGCTGCAATATTTTACTTGTTGTTTCACTGATATTATATTGTTTAAAATGAACACCAGCGGAGCAATATAACTATGATAAATTTCAAACTTATCCCCGTCTTATTTTTTCTTTTATATTTAACAATTTTCAAAATTTCTGCAAAACAAATTTTTGCTCCTGCAAGCCAAGTTTCTCAACAAGATATTTTGCGAGGCTCTATAACTCCTCAAAGAGCGTGGTGGGATTTAACTCATTATCATCTTGATATTAAGGTAGATCCTGCAAATAAATCTATTATTGGCACTAATACCATGAAATACCGAGTTTTAGATGAGCAAAAAGCGCTACAAATTGAACTTCAACCGCCATTAACTTTAGATAAAGTTACGCAAAACAATACTCATTTATCTTTTACTCAACAAGGTTATTCGTATTTTATTAACACTTTGCCACATGCAAAAGTGGGTGAAGATTACCAACTCGTTATGCATTTTTCCGGAATACCTAAAGAAGCAATAAAAGCGCCTTGGGATGGAGGTATAACGTGGAGTAAGGACGATAACGGGATTGATTTTATTGCTTCGTCTTGCCAAGGTATTGGTGCCAGTATTTGGTGGCCAAATAAAGATCATGCCTACGATGAGCCCAATAACGGGGTGTTGATGAGTGTTGAAGTACCTGAACATTTAGTCAATGTTTCAAATGGTCGTTTAACTGATATTGAACATAATAAAACGGCTAAAACAAAAACTTACCACTGGCAAGTTACTCAGCCTATTAACAATTATGGTGTTAATATTAACATTGGCGATTACGTAAATTTTACTGAAAGTTATCAAGGTGAAAACGGCAAACTTGATATGAATTACTACGTACTACGCCATAATTTAGCTAAAGCTAAACAACAATTTAAAGAGGCCAAACGTACCATTGAAGCATTAGAACATTGGTTTGGTCCCTATCCTTTTTATCAAGACAGTTACAAATTAGTGGAAGCTCCTTATTTAGGAATGGAGCATCAAAGCTCGGTTACGTACGGCAATGGCTATCAAAATGGTTACTTAGGTAAAGATCGAAGCCAAACCGGTGTAGGGCTATTGTTTGATTTTATTATTGTGCACGAAACAGGTCATGAATGGTTTGCAAATAGCCTCACCAGTGTTGATATTGCTGATTTATGGATCCACGAAAGTTTTACTAGCTATTCGGAAAGCCTCTTTGTTGAATATCATTTTGGTAAAGATAAAGCTTTCGAATACGTTAAAGGCCAACGTATGAATATAGGCAATACCGATACAATTATCGGTGAATATAATATTCATCAAGAAGGTTCGGGCGATATGTACGACAAAGGTGCCAACATGTTGCATACCTTGAGGCAAATTATTAATAACGATGTTATTTGGCGTAAAATACTGCGTGGGCTTAATAAAGAATTTTTTCATAAAACAGTTACCAGTCAACAAATAGAGCAATATATTAGCCAACAATCAGACCATAATTTTGCTACAGTATTTGACCAATATTTACGTGATATTCGTATTCCAACGCTTGAATATTTTATTAAAAACAACGTTGTTAAAATAAAATGGAGTAACGTTGTTCAAGATTTTACGATGCCTGTTAAAATATTAATTAATAACAAAGAAAAATGGGTCACACCAACCCAGGAATGGGCTGAGGTTGATTTTTCAAGCCTCAAGCTAACAACAAGGGAAGATACTAAAACAAATATTACTCTTACCGTAGATCCTAACTTTTACATTAGTACGCTAAATATTTTGGGCAATAATTAACTCTTACACATTAAAGGTATAAGCATGACACAACAATTTATTAAATCGAAAGCCGCCATTGCGTGGGGCCCTAACCAACCTTTATCCATTGAAGAAGTGGACGTAATGTTGCCTAAAAAAGGCGAAGTTCTAGTAAAAATTATTGCTTCAGGTGTTTGTCATACCGATGCGTTTACTCTGTCGGGTGAAGATCCTGAAGGCATATTTCCGGTAATTTTAGGGCACGAAGGTGGCGGCATTGTTGAACAAGTGGGTGAAGGTGTAACAAGTGTAGCGGTTGGTGACCATGTTATTCCACTTTACACGCCTGAATGTCGCGAGTGTAAATTTTGCTTATCAGGCAAAACTAACTTATGTCAAAAAATACGTGAAACTCAAGGTAAAGGGTTAATGCCTGACGGTACAACGCGTTTTTATAAAGACGGCGAACCTATTTTTCATTATATGGGTTGTTCAACCTTTTCAGAATATACGGTGTTACCTGAAATATCGTTAGCTAAAGTTAACCCTAAAGCCCCACTTGAAGAAGTATGTTTGCTTGGTTGTGGTGTAACTACCGGCATGGGCGCAGTAATGAATACGGCTAAAGTTGAAGAAGGCGATACCGTGGCCATATTCGGTTTAGGTGGTATTGGATTGTCTGCGGTTATTGGCGCAACTATGGCAAAAGCATCACGTATTATTGCGATAGACATTAACGAAAGTAAATTTGAATTAGCTAAAAAATTGGGGGCTACAGATTGTATTAACCCTAAAAATTTCGATAAGCCAATACAAGAAGTTATTGTTGAATTGACCGATGGCGGTGTTGACTACTCGTTTGAATGTATTGGTAACGTAGACATAATGCGCTCAGCGCTTGAATGTTGTCATAAAGGTTGGGGTGAATCAGTCATTATTGGCGTAGCTGGTGCAGGGCAAGAAATATCAACCCGTCCGTTTCAATTAGTTACTGGTAGGGTATGGCGTGGCACTGCTTTTGGAGGTGTTAAAGGGCGCACAGAATTACCTGAATATGTAGAACGTTATTTAGCTGGTGAGTTTAAATTAGACGATTTTATCACTCATACCATGGGGCTTGAAGGTATTAACGACGCGTTTGATTTAATGCACGAAGGAAAAAGTATTCGTAGCGTTATTCATTTTGATCATAAATAAAAATGGCTGAAAATAACATGACATTAGCTGACGCTAGCCTAACTAAAAAGAGTGAAGTAACGGTGTTTGCCGGTAAACAACAACAGTTTACCCACCACTCAACCAGTACCAACACCAGCATGCAATTTGCTATTTACTTGCCACCTCAAGCCAGCGAGACCAATAAAGTACCGGTACTATATTGGCTTTCTGGCTTAACTTGTACCGATGAAAACTTTGTACAAAAAGCCGGAGCACAACGTGTAGCAGCCGAGCTGGGCATGGCTATTGTTTGCCCAGACACTAGCCCTCGTGGTGAAAGTGTAGCAAATGACGAAGGTTATGATTTAGGTCAAGGCGCGGGTTTTTATGTAAATGCCACCCAGCAACCTTGGGCGGAGCATTACCGCATGTATGATTATATTGTAACCGAGTTGCCAGATTTAATTGAAGCGAATTTCCCTGTAACCAACCAACGCGCAGTGAGTGGGCATTCAATGGGTGGGCACGGCGCTTTAATTATTACACTTAAAAACTCATCGCGTTATTCGTCGGTATCAGCTTTTAGCCCTATTGTTAATCCAATAAATTGCCCTTGGGGACAAAAAGCCTTTACTGCGTATTTAGGTGTAGATGAAAGTGATGAAAAATTTGTTTGGGCTGAGTATGACGCTTGCGCGTTAATTAAAAAGTTAGCTAAACTGCCTAATTTGTCGACCTTACCACCTATGTTGGTTGAACAAGGACTTGCTGATAATTTTTTAACTGAGCAACTTAAGCCTGAAAATTTATTAGCAGTAGCAAATAGTGTTAATTACCCACTAACCTTAAATCAGCATAAGGGTTACGACCACAGCTACTTTTTTATTGCCAGCTTTATTGAAGAACATTTACGTTTTCATGCAAAACATTGGCATTAATTAAAACTCACACACTTTTAGCATTTAAGTAACTTAAATATATTAAGTTACTGATATAATTTATTTTTTTATATGCTGTCTTGGTGACACCTTCAAATTGTCGTAATAATGTCATGTAGTTGTCGCAGTAATGTCTCTGCTTTGGCGTGGTGTTTAACGCTTTATTTAGTTCAAATAGATCCTAGAAAACAGCTAAGGAAAAAATAATGATTGTTAGAAAATTAAGATTACAACAAGGTTGGTCACAAGAGCAATTATCTCAATGTAGTGGTTTAAGTATTCGCACCATTTCGAGAATTGAACGAGGACAAAATGCCAGTGTTGAATCATTAAAAGCTTTAGCTGCAGTTTTTGAAGTACAAGTAACCGATCTAACTCAGGAGAAGACCATGAATGAAAACACAGTTAAACCCCAACCAGTAAATCACGCAATAATCACGGAAGAAGAAGAAATAGCAATAAACCAGGTGAAAGAAATTAAGGGTTTTTATTCACACTTAATGACTTATACCTGTGTAATTATTGGCATGTTTTTAGTTAACTTATATACCAACCCAAACGAAATGTGGTTTTTGTGGACTGCATTTTTTTGGGGTATTGGTATTGTTTCACACGCGTTGTCGGCATTTGAAGTTTTCAATTTTTTTAGCCCTGAATGGGAAAAGAAACAAATTGAAAAGCGCTTAGGTCGCAAATTGTAAAGTTACACCGTATAAAAAAACCTGCGAAATGCAGGTTTTTTTATATTAGTTTATTAACATTTTAAAATGTTACGCTTAATCTACATGTCATAATTAATCACTTCATAACCTAATGCTTCAAGTTGGGGTTTTAATACATTAGCGTTACCCACAACCACTATTAACATTTGTTTTAAGTTAAGGTGTTTTTTAGCTAAAGCATTGATTTCTTCGGCGGCTATGTTTTCAACTATTTCATTGCGTTTTTTAATAAAATCAGGCGTTAAATTATGCTCTAAAATTTGTGCTAAAAAGCCTAACTTGGCTGAAGGTGTTTCATATTTTAGTGCATCTTTTTGATTAATCGCTTTACGCATAAATTCTAATTCTTCCGCTGTTATCCCTTGTTTAGCATAGTGCTTAATTTCATTAACAAATTCAATAATAGCTTTATCGGTTACATCTGCCCTTACCTCAGCACCAGCGGTAAACACACCGGCTAATTTGTCGCCACTAAAGTATGAACGCGCACCATATGAATAACCTTTATCTTCTCTTAAATTTAAATTTAATCGGCTATTAAAAGCACCTCCTAAAGGAAAATTCATTAAGTACAATTTATAAAATTCGCCCGTTATATCTTCGGGTATTGAGCGCTTTCCAATTTTGATAACAGATTGAGCCGCATTATCTTTATTAACTAAATAAATAACGCCCATTTTAGTGTTGGGTGTTGGTAGCGTTAATGTTAATTTTTCACCTTCGCCCTGCCATGTTTTAAATATGTCAAACACGCCTTCAATGTCTTTTTGAGCTAAGTCTGAAACTATAATAGCTTGCGAACCTATTGGTTTTATTTGCTGTTTATAAAAGGCTCTTATGTCAGCTAAGTTTATATTTTGTAAGCTTGTTTCAGTACCACCGCTAGGAAGTGCGGCAATATTATTAGCATGCAACAGTTTTGCATATGCTGTGTTTGCTAAATATCCAGCATTCTTTTTATTATTATTAACCCCTTGAATAGCATTGTTTTTATTACGCTGAAATTCACTTTCAATGAAAGCTGGCTTCATTAATTTTTCGTTAACTAAATTCATTGTTGCCATTAAATGTTTAGTTAAACTGTTCACATTAATGGTTAGGTAATCATTTGATGAAGATATACGAACTGAACTCCCTAATTTTTGCAATGCTTTACTCATCTCTTCTGCACTGCGAAGCGTAGTAGATTCATTCAACATTGTAGCTAAAAGGTTAACTAAACCAGCTTTATCTTTAGTTTCGTAATAATGCCCTGCAGGTATTTTTAGTAGTAATGACGTTGTAGGGGTTTCCGTACTTTGTGTTCCTAATACCTTAATACCGTTGGCTAAAGTATTTTGCCACATTTGAGGCAGATCAACCGCTTTATTGGCTTTAGCAGTAGGAATAATGCTGCGATCAAAATCATCTTTCGGTTTGGCTGTTTTTATAACATTTTCATTTGTTATTGAAGGTGTTGAGTGAGCTAAGGCTTTATCAACGTTTTTTTTGTTTGGAGTGAAGTTATCTTTTGCCGCTATCATATCGAGTTTCCCATTAGGTACCACACTCATAATAACGCCATGTTTGCCTTTTATGTATTGTTGATAAACACGCATAACATCGGCTTTAGTTACACCCGAATAACGTGCAATATCTTGCTCAATGTAGTTAGGGTTATCTTTAAAAGTTTGGTTTGCAGCTAGTTGGCTCACTTTCCCTGCAACACTTTGTAAACCAAAAATAAAGTTAGCTTCCATACTGGCTTTTGCTTTAATTAAGTCGTCGTCTTCTACACCTCTTGACTCAAACTCAAGCAGTGTTTTTCTCATCACCTTTTCAATATCGGCTAATGATTTCCCTGATGCTGGATGAGGTAAAGCGTACAAATTAAATGTACAGGCAAGCTCTGAACATGGGTGGCTTACTGATGCTTGAACTGCTATTTGATTTTTAACTAAATTTTTATAAAACAATGACGTTTTACCACCCCCTAATATGGTAGATAATAAATCCAGCGGCGCTTCATCTTCGTGCCTAACGTACACTGTTGGGTAAGACATATAAATAAGTGGCAAATGAACGTTATCTTCCATTGATATATATCGGTCAGCCGATATCTCAAATTTAGGTTTTTCAGGCATTTTTACTTCAGGGCCACGGGGAATACTACCAAAGTATTTATTTACCAATGCCAATGTTTCGGTGGTATTTATATCTCCACCAATGGTTAATGTTGCATTGTTCGGACCATACCAACGTAAGAAAAACGCTTTTAAATCGTTAACATCTACCCGATTTAAATCTTCAATATAACCAATTACAGGCCATGAATAAGGGTGACCTTCTGGGTACAATGCCTCTGATACCCTTTCATTAAGCCGACCATAAGGCTGATTATCAACTCGTTGCCCACGCTCGTTTTTTACTGTTTCGCGTTGTACTTCAAATTTTTCTTGGGTTACGGCATCAACTAAAAAACCCATACGATCAGATTCAAGCCATAGCATTTTTTCTAATTGGTTGGCGGGTACGGTTTGAAAATAATTAGTTCGATCATTATTGGTGGTACCGTTCATAGTACCTCCAGCTTCTGTCACTAATTTAAAATGCTGTTCGTCTGCAACATGCTCAGAACCTTGAAACATCATGTGTTCGAAAAAATGAGCAAAACCTGATTTTCCTCGTTCTTCACGAGCTGAACCAACATGATAAGTAATGTCTACGTGTACTAATGGATCGGATTTATCGGTATGCAAAATTAACGTTAAGCCATTATCTAAAACATATTTTTCATAGGGTATGACAGTTTCATTATTTACTTTTTTTACTTGCTCAACAAAATTTACCCCCTCAATTGTAATGGGTTTAAATGTTTCTGTTGTATTAGGTTCTATTGTTTTTAAAACAGTGCTTTCACACGCGGTTAAACAAGTGAATAACAAGGGAAGTGTCCATTTTTTCAACGTTGATGCTCCTAGAATAAATTTGCTGACGATGACCGATCATATTTGCTTAATACTTTATTAAAACCGAAAACAGCCTTTTTAACCAGTGCTAAACATGATTATTTACAATTGAAAGCTTTATTTTTTAGATATTTAGAATGCTTATAAACTCGTATAAACATAAAGTTTGACTAAAATTTTTTGGTTTAGGAATTCATAAATACAATGATGTTTACAATTAAATGAAATTTTATTACATAAATATTCACTAAAATTACATTTTTATTACAAGTTATTTAAAGCGCAGTTTATAACAGGGTATAAAATGATGTTATTCATAAGAAACCCGACCTATTAAATAAAAATACTCAGTAAAATTTAGACAAAAAAAAGCCAATAACAAAGTCATTGGCATAGTTAGCTCTGGGGAAAGCTTAAATTACAATTTTACAACAAGTGTTCACAACAGGAACAAGTGAATTATAGAGCAGGTACTCTATAAATGTAAAGTTAAATATGTAAATAAATTACACATTTGTACTAAAAGTACATTATTTTTAAGCTAACTGTAATTTTTGGTGCGCATTTTAAGAGTTTTCTGTATTCGCGTTAATAAAAAAACAGCATAGATCTGTCAAATGGTCGCTTACAAATGCTTTTAAACAAACATTTAAAATCTGATAAGGCTTTATAAACGTTATACCCGTTATCTATCAAAGTGCTTTTTTTAGAGCGCTTAAGCGTCAATGTTTATTTTATAGTCAGTAATTCAAGGCAATATTGTTGTAATGGTCGTTCCCTTATAAAAAAGTATGGTTGATAAAGTCATCTTTTAAAGGAATAAACACTTAAGCACTTCTTCGATAGAGCTAAAAAAATTTATGCGTTGTTATTAAGTTTAGCTTTCACTAAACCCTGCTTCTTGAATGGTAACGAGAGTAACTAATGTGCCTCATCCCAGTTGTTGCCTATACCCGCTTCAGCAATGAGTGGCACACTTAAACTCACTGCATCGTTCATCAGTTGTACTAAGGTTTTAGTTGTGTCGTTAACAATGTCTTGATGAATTTCGAATATTAGCTCATCGTGTACTTGCATGGTCATTTTAATGCGTGCGTCGTTTTGTTCTTCAATCCATTTATCTACGTTCAGCATCGCTTTTTTAATAATATCAGCCGCTGTACCTTGCATAGGTGCATTAATGGCAGCACGTTCGGCTCCCTTTCTTCTCATACCATTTTTAGAATTAATGTCAGGTAGGTATAAACGACGACCAAATAATGTTTCAACATAACCACTTTCAGTGGCTTTTTGGCGAGTGTTTTCCATATAATTTTGCACATTAGGATAACGCTCAAAATAAGTGTCCATGTATTCTTGCGCTTTGTGACGTGGTACATCTAATTGTTTAGCTAAACCAAATGCTGACATACCGTAAATTAAACCAAAGTTAACCGCTTTGGCACTTCGACGCTGGTCGGTAGTTACTTCATCTAACGGTACTGAAAATATTTCAGCAGCAGTCGCTTTATGTACATCTAAACCTTTACTAAAAGCAGAGAGTAATCCGGGATCATCAGATAAATGCGCCATAATGCGTAGCTCAATCTGTGAATAATCTATGGCTACAATTTTATGATCTTTAGGGGCAATAAAAGCTTGACGAATTTTACGACCTTCTTCACTACGAATAGGAATATTTTGCAGGTTTGGATCGGTTGAAGACAATCGCCCTGTAGCAGTAACAGCTTGATGGTAAGAAGTGTGTACTCGTCCAGTTTTCGTACTTATTAACAAGGGTAGTTTGTCGGTGTAAGTAGACTTTAATTTACTTAAACCTCTGTTTTCTAAAATAACTTTAGGTAAAGGGTAATCAAGCGCAAGCTCTTGTAATACTTCTTCTGCGGTTGATGGCGCCCCTTTTGGAGTTTTTTTAATTACCGGTATTTTAAGCTCTTCAAATAATATTTTTTGTAATTGTTTAGGAGAGCTAAGGTTAAAGCTTTGTCCAGCAATATTGTGCGCTTCTATTTCTAGTTCGTTTAAACGCATTCCTATGGTGTGGCTTTGTTGATCAAGCAAATCACAATCAATAAGTACACCATGCTGCTCCATACGAGCAAGTACTGGTAACAACGGCATTTCAATTTCATTAAATACAGCTAGTTGCTCGGTTATTTTGCTTAATTTTGGATACAGCGCTTGATGTAACCTAAGCGTAATATCGGCATCTTCTGCGGCATAATGGCTGGCTTTTTCAAGGTCTATTTGGTTAAAAGTGAGTTGCTTTGCCCCTTTACCCGCTATGTCTTCAAAATGTACGGTGTTATAACCTAAATATTTAGTGGCAAGCGCATCCATATTATGCCGAGTTGCTACGCTGTTTAAGCAGTAAGATTCAATCATGGTATCGAATACAATACCTTGCATTTGAATATTATAATGAGAAAGGACATTGGCATCATATTTTAAGTTTTGACCAACTTTCGCTAACTTTTTATTTTCTAATAACGGTTTTAGCTCAGCGAGTACCCAAGCTAAATCAAGTTGTTCTGGTGCATTTTCATAATCATGCGCCAATGGTACGTATGCTGCTTTGCCTATTTCTACACTGAACGATAAACCAACTAAATCAGCTTTCATGTAGTTAACACTGGTAGTTTCAGTATCAAAAGCAAAATACTCTGCGGCTTCTAATTTATTTAACCATGTTTTAAATGACGCTTTAGTTAGCACCGTATCGTATTGTGTAGATATGTTAGAGGGTGTAACCGCCTCTTCAAGATCCTCATCGGCAAGTTCTGATGTTAACCCAAGCTCTTTTTGATTTTGTGTTGTGCTGGCATCGCCTTTAGTTAACTCTATTAATAAACGTTTAAGTTCGTAGGTAGTATAAAGTGCTTTTAATTTTTCAACATCACGCGCTTTTGGCGCTAAATCAGTTGCACTTACCTCTAATTCGACATCTAATTTAATGGTGGCAAGCTCGTAAGATAATGGTAAATGCGCTAATGCAGTTCGCAGATTTTCACCTACTTTACCTTTAACGCTATCGGCATTAGCCATTACGTTATTTAGTGTATCGTGCTCTAGTAACCATTTAACTGCTGTTTTAGGTCCACATTTTTCAACACCGGGAATATTATCAACCTTGTCACCCATAAGTGCTAAATAATCGATAATTTGATCAGGTCTTACGCCAAATTTTTCTTTTACGCCTTCTACGTCAAGTTCAACCCGAGTCATGGTGTTAATTAGTCGTACATGGTCTGTAACTAACTGCGCCATGTCTTTATCGCCAGTAGAAATTACCGTCTCTAAACCAGCGTCGCTGGCTTGTTTAGCGAGCGTGCCAATAACATCGTCAGCCTCTACTCCATCAATAACTAACAAAGGTAAGCCCATAGCTTCAACAATTTCATGAATGGGAGCTATTTGGGTACGTAAATCGTCAGGCATGGGCGGGCGATTTGCTTTATATTCAGGATATAAATCGTTGCGAAAAGTTTTACCCTTAGCATCAAAAATAACCACAATATTGCCATTGGGGTAGTCTTTTTTTAAGCTACCCAGCATATTTAATACGCCTGTTATTGCGCCTGTTGATTGACCATTGGAGGTCGATAATGCTTGAAGATAAGGAACATGATAAGCGCGGAATAAATATGATGAGCCATCGACTAAAATAAGTGGCGATAATGATGAAGTTGACATGATAATTTTTTCTGACCGACAAGATGAAGCAAGAATGCCATATTACGCACCTTGTCTCTACAATTATGATTGAAATTACTGAAAATTAAGACGTTTATCTGTGGATAACTTTGTTGAAAACATAACTGTTCAACATAAAGATCTGATGACCGATACGCAAAATTAATACTAAGCTATTGATTTATTTAAGAAAATTAATACAGGCAGGATTTAATTAACTTATTATTATTATTATTTGTTATGTGGATAAATTTATTTTTAGGCTTTTTATAATATTGCTCACTTTGTGAACGACCTAAATAATTGAGACGAAAGATTACCAGAATTCTAGATGATTACCAGATAATTGTTAAACTATTTTGAAAGAAATATGACTACACTAAATAACAAAAAAACATAAGCGAGTAATGGCGAGGCTTGTAGATATATTAAAAAATAGTTAACAAAAAATTCACATAAAAAAAGGCTTTTGCACTACACGATCAAAGATGTTGTTTGATCGACATATACAAAAGCCATTTTGCTTTTTCACTAAACTATTGTTCACTGAACTATTATTAGTTATTTATATTAATAGTTATTTAGATTAATCGTTATTTGCTAAAACTTTATAAAAAGTTAATACCCTTTTTTAACATGGCAGCAGCTGTACCATAATCATTTTGCTCTAAATAATTAGTCACCGTATCCACAAATGGTAAAACCGTCTCTTTTGGAATACCTAATTTTTTAAAAGCTGAGTCTAAATAACCCAAGCTCATGGCTGCTTGCCCTTCTGCACTGCTATTGCCTATAGAAGAAGCGAGACCACCTAGCGAAGATTTTGCAGCCTCAGGAGCATTTTGAATATAGTTTTCTACTCCTGGTATAGCATCGCTTATTGAAGAAAAATTATCTCCAAGGTTATCTTTAGCTACTTTAAATAGCGCACCTAATGCACCTGATGTCATTTCTTTTGATAACCCAAGTTGTGAAGCAGCATAACCTACTAGATCATTTCCTGTTTCAGCACTTGCTTGAGCCACTGGTGTTATTTCAGCTTCTTTAGCGTTAAGCTCGTTAACATTGGCTTTGGCAGCCTTTTTAGCTTGCTCGGCTGATTGTTTTTCAGTTTTTTCTTCACCCATGCCGAATGCTTCTTTGATGGTATCTAAAAAATCAAAGGCCTGAGCAGAGAAGGTAGTTGATACCAAAAGTGATGTTATTAACATTGTATGTAATTTCATATTATTCCTTAATGGTGTGTACAGTTGTGTGTTTTAAATAAATTGAATTTTTGTTTTTATTGTTTGGCTACTGCCGTTTAATATTGGGGTTCGTTGCCGGCCTTCCATTTTATATTGCAACCAATAGAAGCTTGCTGGTGTTCATTTAATGTTTTACCTGCTAACAGATCTTCAATAGCTGTTTTTAAGTGTTGCCCTGTCGCTGGTGATTTACCTGAGTCGTAATTACCTGATGAGATACGCGTTGGTCTGGTATCGTCAAATTGACCTCGATAGGCCAATTTTTGCGCTTGATCAAAAACAAATATATCGGGTGTACATGCTGCGTCAAAAGCTTTAGCTACGGCTTGACTTTCATCAAATAAATAAGGAAAACAATAACCACGTAAAGTTTTTTCTTTGATCATGTTGTCAAAACTGTCCTCAGCGTAAGTTTCAGTATCGTTACTATTAATAGCAACAAATTGCACACCTTGTGTTTTATATTGATTTGCTAATTTTGCAAGCGCTGGAGCTATATGGATAACATATGGACAGTGATTACAAATAAACAAAACAACTAATACTTTGGCATTATCAAAGTCAGATAATGAAGTGTTAGTATTTTCAGTATTTTTTAACGTAAATGATGGTGCTTTAGTGCCTAAAGCCATCATTGTAGATTCTGTCATTGCCATCTATTCCACCACACTTATTTGAATGAGTTACTCACCTTATTTTGAAGCAAACCAACTCAAATTAATAGCTACGAATGCATTTATTTACTTTTCATTAACATTTGAGTGGCGAGTTTTACTGTGCTTACAGCCTTAAACTGCATATTCTATTGAGCTTTGCCCTTAATAATTTTATTTAAAAAAAAGGTTAAAAAACTAAAAAATAATGAGATAAAATTTTGGCTTTTCTTATCATCAATCAATAATTTTTATCTTAAAGGTAAAAATTATTAGCTTTTCTTCCTAATTTTTTAATCGCATTATCTAGCGAAATTCAATAGGGGGTTTTAGAGGATTGATGATGAACGTTAATGAATATGATGACGCATGTTTGAACGATGATATAAGTTTAGATGATGCTTCGTATTTCGATAATGGAATTTTAGGGTTTGAAATAGCCTATGGCTCTGGAAATAAAACTGCCATTAAAAGAAAAACCAAACATAAGCTTGTTGTCAAAAGAAAGCTTGATACCTTGCATGAAAAACGTTGGTTAAATAGAGAAACCAACACGTTATATGATCAGTGGGAACACTAGGAAAAAAAATGAAAAAATTATTATTAATGACTTTACTCACTGGCTTAGCCAGCATTAGCACTGTAACGTTTGCTGATGATGCTGAGTTAGAGCAAGCGCCGGCAACTTACATTCAATCGTTAATCGCTATGTGTAAAGAAGACGCAGTTGAAGACGATGTACCTGCTGATGAATTAAAAGATTATTTACTTGAATGTGTAAATGACGATTTATCCGCTAACGATTACAATACAATAACATCTCTACCTTCAGCATAACTATAAAGCTGTAGTAAAAACTCATTTTAGCTTGTGCGTTTATTTGAGCGCTTAGGCTAAGGTGAGTTTTTTTTGCGTGTTTTTTATGTACAAATAAAATTATTTAAGACTAATGATCTTAACTTATAGTTTTACAAACGGAAATAACTCTATAGCTTGCTTTATCATATCTACTTTTTGACTTTTAGCTAAATAATTTGCATAAATTTCACGCGAATAAATAGGCGCATCTTCTACAATAAATAACTTTTTTTTACGTACATATTCAAATGTCATTTGCTTAGGTAAATAAGCACTCCCGCCTACGTCTAATATAAAATTTAACGCAATTATGGGTTGGCTCATATGATGCTTGGCGGCTGGTGCGTGTTGAAAATCACGCATATATTTCACATTTACCGCTTCACCATAATCAACTATCACAAAGTTTTCAGTTTCACTTTCATACTGAGGGTTGGTGGTTACTAAATGTAACGGTACGGTGGCAACTTTTTCGGTGACTAAATCTTCTACAAACGAGGGTTCAAATAAAAAGGCAATATCAATAATGCGATTGAGTAAGCTTTTTCGAAGCTCTATAGGGCTATAAGTTTTAGTGAGCAAACTACAATCATCCATATTTTTATGTAATTTTTGCAACCAATCTTGTAGTGCAATATCCCATATCGACATCATAGAACCCACAACTAATTGCATAGTATTACTTTGCGCAATGCCAACATCTTGCTTAGTTTTTTGCCACATAAAAATAAGCTCATTCGCATGTTTAATAAGCCGATGCCCTTCTGGGGTTAATTTTAAGTGTTTTTGACTACGGTCAAATAACAAAACACCTAAATCATCTTCCAATAATTTGATTCTAGCGCTAACCGCAGACTGAGTAATAAACAAAGCTTCAGATGCCACTCTAAAGTGTAGCGTTCGGCTTACTTCTAAAAATGTTTTAAGTAATTCAATTTTCATTATTTGAAATCAACCATGTAATCAAAAAAATTTGTTAAACAGTATAAAATATTTAGTTTTATTGTCTAGTAGGTGATCTATACACTGCTAAGTATATTAAGAAATTTGTTATATTGTTGCTTTTGAGCATATAGTAACAACAAATACCCACCTACTTTATTTAGGAAGATAATCACAATGAAAATAGCTATTTTATCAAGAAACGCAAACTTGTATTCAACTCGACGTTTAAAAGAAGCCGGTGAAGCACAGGGACATGAAGTTGATGTTATAGACACATTGCATTGCTATATGGATATAACCAGCAGTCGCCCTACCGTTCGTTATCATGGTAAAGAGTTACCAAAATACGATGCAATCATTCCAAGAATTGGTGCTTCAGTGACTTTTTACGGTACAGCTGTTGCTCGTCAATTTGAAATGATGGGTACGTTCAATGTAAACGAATCAGTTGCTATTAGCCGCTCTCGTGACAAATTACGTTCATTACAATTATTATCACGAAAAGGCATTGGTTTACCAAGAACCGGCTTTGCAAGTAAAGCTGATAATATTAAAGATTTAATTAAAAATGTGGGTGGTGCCCCTTTAGTTATTAAGTTACTTGAAGGTACACAGGGTATTGGCGTAGTACTAGCTGATACGGCAAAAGCTGCTGAAAGTATTATTGAAGCGTTTATGGGATTAAAAGCCAACATTTTAGTACAAGAATATATTAAAGAGTCAGGTGGTGCTGATATTCGCTGTTTAGTTATTGGCGGACGTGTAGTAGCAGCAATGAAACGCCAAGGAGCTGAAGGTGAATTTAGATCTAATTTACATCGTGGTGGTTCAGCTGAAGTAGTAAGACTAAGTAAAGCTGAAAGAGAAACCGCGGTTAATGCGGCTAAAGCTATGGGACTTAATGTGTGTGGTGTCGATTTATTACAATCAATTAACGGTCCAATGGTAATGGAGGTTAACTCATCTCCTGGCTTAGAGGGCATTGAAAAAGCAACGGGTAAAAATATCGCCGGGATGATTTTCGATTTTATTGAAAAAAATGAAAACAATACGAATAACAAAACCCGCGGACAAGGATAATAAACTTAATGAATGATGTATTAAAAATAGGTGAATTTGAAATTTTACCCGGAGAAGAGCGTAAAATTGAACTCCCTGTAGCCAAACTATATACCGATGCAGATGTATCTTTACCTGTTCACATCATTCGAGCAAAAAGAGACGGCCCCACTATATTTATTAGCGCTGCAGTGCATGGTGATGAACTTAACGGCATTGAAATTATTAGACGCTTAATTAGCCAAAAGAATTTTAAAATAATTAGAGGCACTGTTATTGCTGTGCCGATGGTGAATGTTTATGGCGTTGTTAACCAAAGTCGTTATATGCCAGATCGTAGAGATTTAAATCGTTGCTTTCCGGGGTCTGCAAAGGGCTCGTTAGCTGCACGTATTGCTCATATATTTTTGAATGAAATAGTAAAACATTGCGACTACGGCATTGATTTACATACCGGTGCTATACATCGTTCTAATTTACCTCAAATTAGGGGCGACATGAAAGACGATGAAACTAAGCTTTTATCCCAAGTATTTGGCGTACCTGTTATTTTGCATTCAGCAATTATTGATGGTTCGTTAAGAGCTGCAGCAGTTAAAAGTAAAACCAAAGTATTGCTGTACGAAGCTGGCGAAGCATTACGTTTTGATGAGTTTTCAATTAGAGCCGGTATAAAAGGTATTGAAAATGTATTACAGCATTTAGGTATCATGCGTAAAAAAGTACGTAAAAAGAAACCAACCGATCCCTATATTGCTAATAGTAGTGGCTGGCACAGAGCAAACGCTAGTGGCATTGTTAATAATAAGGTTAATTTGGGCGACCAAATTACAAAAGGCGAGTTACTTGCCGAAATTGGTAGCCCATACGGTGATATTTTAGGCAGAGTAAGAGCGTCTCGGTCAGGTATTTTAATTGGCAAACAGAACATTCCTTTAGTTCAAGAAGGCGAGGCAATGTTTCATATTGCTTACTTTGAGGAGTGTGATGAAGAAATTGCTGAACACATTGAAACAGTACAAGACTTATTGTTACCCGATACCGACTTATACGCTTAAACCAATAACAGTTACACTTTACGAACAGAGAATTTTATGAAAAACGACACTAAAACAATTATTGGCCGTTTAGAAACCATTGCCTTACCTGAGCTAGCCATTACCGAGTTACAGGTAAGAGTGGATACCGGAGCAAAAACGTCTTCACTACATGTAGATAATATTGTTAAATTTATAAAAAAAGGTAAACCTTGCGTCACCTTTGATATACATCCTGATATTCATAATGTGAGTCATTTGGTTTCTTGTACTGCCCCACTCAGTGATATTAGAAAAATAAAATCGTCTAATGGTGAAGCTGAACAACGCTATGTTATAAAAACACCGATCACGCTAGGTGAAAAAACTTGGTCAATTGAAATTACGTTAACTGACCGCTCTGATATGAACTACTTAATGCTGCTTGGGCGTGAAGCGCTAGCCGATCAATTTTTGGTTGACCCGTCACTGGTTTTTTTACAAACCATGGCACAAGATAATAACAAAAATATGGGATAAATCGGTAGTGCTTTAGCAACAATTACTTACAGCATTAGTACTTAACGGCGCCTATTACAGTTCTGGTGCCCTCAATATTAAATTGAAAAAAACTATAACATTTATATGGTGGTTCTATGACATTTGAGCAAATCATGACATTGCTTCATTCAACTATCTTTGTAATGGGTGAACAACCAATCACCCTAAAAAGCATTTTACTGATCCCTGTATGGATAATACTGGGCTTAATGATAACAAAGATTTTAGTTAGATTTATTTCAAAGCGCTTGGTTACCCGTAATACCGATCCCAATGTTATTCATTTATTGCAGCGATTATTTTATGTTGTTGCGATAACCGTTTTAGTCATCACCATATTAGATTTAATCAATGTACCTATTACCGCCTTTGCCTTTCTTTCAGGGGCTATTGCCATTGGCTTTGGCTTTGGCGCACAAAATATTATTAACAATTTTATTAGTGGTTGGATTTTAATGTGGGAAAAACCTATACGCATAGGAGACTTTTTAGAAGTGGATAATGCTAAAGGCGTGGTAGAAGAAATTAACACTCGTTCTACCCGCATTAGAAGAACCGATGGCGTACATTTATTAATACCTAATAGTAAATTACTTGAGAATACCGTTGTTAATTGGACGCTAATTGATCGAGTGGTACGAACGTCGGTTAGTATTGGTGTAGCTTATGGTACATCAGCAAGCTTAGTCGCTGAATTACTGCAACGAGCCGTAGAAGAGCAACCTGAAATACTTAAAACACCAAAACCTCTTATCTCATTTGAAGATTTTGGCGATAACGCCTTAGTATTTGAAGTTATTTTTTGGATAAACTCAACCGTTGAAGGTGGATTAAGAGTTTCTCGTAGTAATATTCGATTTAAAATAGATAAACTTTTTGCAGAGCACGACATTGTTATTGCTTTTCCACAAAGAGATGTTCATATAGACGGCTCGTTAATTATTAAAAATGTAGTTGAGAAATAAGGACTATTGCTAACGGGTATATGCTAAAGCAACCTACCTTAATATTTTGAAGTTGAGTTGTAGGCTGCTATAGATTTTTAGTTGAAATTAGTTATAAAGTAATATTTACAACGATTTATGCTTTACTGCCCATAAATGCATAAGCTCTAATCCAATAGTTGCCGCGGCTAAAGCAGTTATCTCACTACTATCGTATGACGGAGCAACTTCTACAACATCCATACCTATAATATTAATGCCTGAAAGACCACGTAATATTTTAAGCACTTTGTCGGTAGTTAAACCTCCACATACGGGTGTTCCTGTACCTGGTGCATAAGCGGGGTCTAAACAATCTATATCAAAAGTTAAATACACCGGCATGTCTTTTACTCTTTCACGAATAATTGCAGTAATGTCATCCGCTGCCATGTCGTTGGCTTCTAAGGCATTTATAACTTTAAAGCCGTGATCTTTTGCTGAGTAGTTGGTGCGAATACCGACTTGCACTGAGTAATTTTTATCTATAAGCCCTTCTTTAGGAGCATGATAAAACATGGTGCCATGATCGTATCGGCTACCGTCATTGTAAGTGTCGGTATGGGCATCAAAATGTATCAATGCCATTTTTCCAAATTTTTTAGCGTAAGCCCTTAGCAGTGGTAAGGTAATAAAATGATCGCCACCTAACGCTAAAATAGTTTTATCGACTGATAAAAGTGCGCTTACGGCAGTATCAACTTGCTGGCAAAAGGCTTCTGCATCTCCGCAGCTATAAATTAAATCGCCAGCATCTACAATTTTACATTGTTTAGCTAAATTAAAATGCCATGGGAAGCGTTTACCTTCCCAAGCTAAGTTAATAGATGCTTGACGGATAGCTGTAGGTCCCATTCGTGCACCAGAACGACCTGTCGTTGCAATATCGAATGGGAAACCTAATACCACAATATCTGAATCACTGCGGGTAGGGTCAATCACCAATGGTTGACGCATAAACGTCATTGCATTGGAATATATTGAGTTATCTACTTGATTAAAGCCATTTGTCATATTGTGCTTACTCACTTATAAATCTTCTAAATAGGTGTAACCTTTAAGCCCTGCAACCAGTTCTTTATATATACTTGCACGTTCGTGACTAGGTATTTTACTTTCAACCAATTCGGTGTAAGTTTCTTTAAATGCTTCAGCATCTAAATGAACATAATCGAGCATGTCTTCAACACTGTCGCCTTCGTTAATTTCAGAAATTTCTATATTTCCATCTTCAGCTAGGTTAACCACAACACTATGAGTATCACCAAAAAGATTATGCATATCACCCAAAATCTCTTGGTATGCTCCCACTAAGAAAAAGCCCATATAGTAAGGTTTATCTTCTGTCCATGCGGGTACGAGTAAAGTACTTTCAATACCTTGTCCATCAACGTAATGATTAATTGCGCCGTCAGAATCACATGTAATATCAAGCAATACCGCACGTTGTTTTTTCTCGTTATCTAAATTGTTAAGCGGTAATACTGGAAATACCTGATCAATACCCCATGAGTCGGGTAATGATTGAAATAGTGAGAAATTAACGAAAAATTTAGCCGCTAATTTTTCAGATAATTCATCAATAATCGGTCGATGAAAGCGATTTTTTGTATCCATTAACTGGTTCAATTCAAAACAAATACGTAAGTTAACTTGTTCAGCCCACGAACGTTGTTCTAAATTAACTAAGCCCAAAGCAAATTGGTTGTGCACTTCACTAATATCGTTTTGGGTGTCGTGGTAAATTTCAATTAATGCACGATCATCATTACGCTTTTGTAATTGCTGCCACGACTGCCACATGTTGAGCAAAATCAAAGGTACTTCATGTTCAGGTAAAGTAGCTACATTACCTTTTGAAAGAACCTGAGAGGTCACTTTGGTATTTACCGACTTGGGTTCAGACAGTTGTTCTGGCTCATAACATTCAGCGCCAATCACATTTGAAATTAATACAGCGTGATGAGCAGTGAGCGAACGGCCAGATTCTGAAATAATCATAGGCATGGGTTGATCATAGCTTTTACAAATATCACCAATGGTATAAACAATATTATTGGCATATTCAGCTAAGCCATAGTTCATCGAATTATGAGATTGGCTTCTTGTGCCGTCATAATCAACCGCTAAGCCACCACCAACATCCATACATGTAATTTCAGCGCCTAAGGCTCTTAATTCACAATAAAATCGTGCGGCTTCACTTACGCCCAACCTAACGTCACGAATATTAGCTATTTGAGATCCTAAATGAAAATGCACTAGTTTAAGTGTATTTAATTGCCCTGCGTCTTTTAAGGTATTAATAACATGAATAATTTGCGTAGCTGATAACCCAAATTTTGATTTTTCACCCCCGCTTGCTTGCCATTTACCTTTACCTTGAGAAGCAAGTCGCACGCGTATACCTAACCTTGGTTCAACGTTTAGTACTTTAGCTTCTGCTAAGATCATCGCCAATTCAGAGACTTTTTCTAGAACGATATGAACCTTGTGACCAAGTTTTTCACCAATAAGCGCTAAGCGTACATATTCTCTATCTTTATAACCATTACAAACAATAACTGAAGATGCTTTTTGCGCTAAAGCTAATACCGCTAAAAGCTCAGGTTTACTACCAGCCTCTAAACCTAATTGCTTAGTTTCATGGTTAAATTGACTAGCAATTATTTCATCAACCACTTCACGTTGTTGATTTACTTTAATTGGGTATACCAATAAATATTTTTCAGGGTAGTTATAACGTTTAATTGCCTGATTAAATGCATCACACAAACTATGCACTCGGTGATGTAAGATTTGCGGAAAACGCACTAAAGCCGGTAAGGTTAAACCTTGCTCTTGTATTTTTTCAACAATGTCGCTTAATTCAGCAGTTACTTCTGGAGTTTCGTGTACGGGTGCGACAAAAACATTGCCGTTATCGTTGATACCAAAATGCCCTTGACTCCAATGACGTACGTTGTAGCAAGCTCTTACTGCATCAAGAGAATTGTAATCTTTCATTAATTTGTCCAAATATGTAATGACGTAAAGATAGTATTCACTATCGAAAATATTGAGGGGGAATTTAATAAGCATGGCTCATAAAGTCCAACAAATAAAAAAGCTGCTATTGATAAATAAATTTAATCAAAGACATTTTTCTTGCTTAACTTAGCTTAGCTTAATACTAATGCGTACTGGATAATTTGTTAGTAGCGATGGGGCTAAAACCTGCATCTTGAATGGTAACGAAGATAGGCTATTTTGTTAGTTGATCTGTCAAGGTTTTTTGCTGTTGCTGTTGCTGAAACCAGTATTGCATTAAATCGGCTGTCAATTTTTGTTCAATATCCATCGCTCTTTCTGTTGGGCAAAAGATTGTAAATAAAATTTGTGTATCGCCTACCTCTGAGGTTGCTACGTGTATTTGCGGATCTGGCCCGGCTATGTGCACATCTAAACGGCTTTCGATTAATTGATTGTAACGTATGGCGACTTCTTTAAAGTCAGCGCAATATTCGTAGGCTTTTTTTCGCAGCTCTTCTAAAAAAATAAAAGGGTTTACGCTGGCATCTCGAGTTACTGTAAAATGATGCATTGCGTAACGCTTTAAAAAGTTTAAATTTTTAATCGCCGAGGTAATTAATTGGCTATTGGGTAAATAAAGAGTTTTGCCGGTGTACTCGTAGGCGTCAATATTAATTTCTAATAAGGTAAGTTTAGCCCAATCGGTTGAATGAACTTCACCATAATTATTGCCCACTTGTACCCAATCGCCAATACGAAAAGGCCGCGTTGAGATAATATATAAAAAACCAATAAAACATTGAATAAATTCTCGGGTAGCTAGCACTATTGCCACGATAAAAGCGGCAATTGAAAAAGCAAATTTTTGAATTTCAACCGACCAAATATTAAACAAACCAATAATAATTAATACCGTTACGGCATTATTTACCATATTAATTTTTAAGCGCTTATTTTTTTTCTCTTTCCGTTGAATAAATTTAACTAGAAAGAGTTTAGTCAACATCACCAATAAAATTAAACCAATCGAAATTACCGTTTTATTTTCTATTAATACTTCAAAAACGTAGTTAACTCTTTCACTGGCGGACAACAACATATCAAACACGTGACTAAAACCCTTGGAATATTATATAAATAGTTTACTGAGAAGCTTCAATTTTGGCATTAAGTTTTTGTAGTTTTTCTAAAGTACCCTCAAGACCTAACTTAGATATACTCGAGCTTAGTTCAGCTTGTTTTGTTTGTACTAAACTGATCCCTTCAATAACAATATCAAATACTTTCCAGTTATCTTGCGTTATTCTCATTAATTTGATCACGGCTGTATTTGTATTATTACGACTTTCAATATTTAAATAAACTTGGGCTATTTTTCCGCTTTCAGAAATTGAGCTTTTATTAAATACAATTTTTTCATTATTGTAGTTGCTTAATAAATTAGCATAACTGTTGATCACTTGAATTTGTAACTCTTTTGTATAGGCGGTTCTTAAATCATCTGACATATTTGATGCATATTTACCTAACGATTTTAGAGTAAAATAGCGTGACTCAACCTCTGGTAATAAAAATTGGTTAAGGATTTTTTTAATTTCTGCGCCAGTAAATTGATTTTTTTGCTTTAAATTAATCAGTTCTTTTTCAATATTAACAAATGCCGATTTAATTTGTTTTTCAGGTTCGGCATTTGTTTCTGCTACTGCAAACGTTGTAATTATGCTAGTCGCTAACATAAAAACAAAAACTAAATAGTTAATTGAAGTCGTTACGATTTTTTTCACGTGGTATTCCCTTTCGCTAATGTAAAAATGGTGTAGTAATAAGCCGCTATTATAATCGGAACTGATTTTATTGCTAATACAATAATGTAACCGATGATTATATTTTTAATAAACATAAAAAAATCCGATAAACAGCGTTTATCGGATTTTTACATTGTTCAATAAGTTCTAATTAATGGTCTAATTAGGACCTGAACTAATTACCTTACATTTTAAAGTTTTTAAATATAACCTTAAAATACAAGCTTTAATATAGTAGAGAATTAATGAGCTAATTCAATCATACCCCATACTTCAAGATTGTTAACCGTTACAACTTTATCACCATTACCGTTAGTGGTAATAGTAAGGTTTGTACTAGTGCCACCAGGTAAATGTAACGTTGCAGTAGTAATACCTTCAGGGAAATAACCTGATGGAATTGCCACTTCAACACCGTTAAGTGTTGGTGTTACACCACCAGCGAATGGGCGGTTTATTAAGTGTACAACGTAAGGTGCGTCAGTATTAGTTTCGTGAACACGTGATAAAGCCGAAACAGTTTCATCAGCCGCTGCTCCAGCAACTTTTACTGAAATGTTTGCAGCTTGGTAGCTAACAGAGTCACCTACTGTAGCGATTTTACCGTTGTAAGCATTTAACACCGCTGCTTGCGCAGGAGTTAAGTAGTTACGATCACCGTCAACAAAAATAACGTCGTATTTGTCAAAGTCTGAAGCTCTTGGTACAACCGGATAACCTTCATCACCAAACACCATTAAATCGAAGTTAATGTTTCTATGGATCAAGGTTCTTACACTTGATTGTAAGACAGCGCCACCATCAATAAAACCTGCTCTCATTGAAGAGTACATAGCGTGTACTAAACCAGCTTTAGCATAAGATGTGTAGTTATCAAGCAATGTTGCTTGGTCACGTACAAAGTGATAAACATCACGGTAGTTATCAGCACCTGGAGACCAAGTACCTTCTCCACCAACCCAAACATCAGCAGGAATAGAGAATAAACCACCCATTGCGTATGATTGTGCTACCCAACCTCTACCAAAACGCGGCGCACTATTGTCGCGAAGTGCTGCAAATTCCCAAGGGTATGGGAAATAAGCTAACGTTTTATCAACTGCTTCAGCACCTTTTAAATGCACAGCAATATTGGTAGGTATTTCACTGATACTTGTTCTTGCACCTAAGTTTAACTCACCAGCTAAGAAGGTAATATTTTCATTAAATAAGTAACCACGAGATTCAAATAAATGCGTACTTGCACCAATTTCAATATCAGGACGTAGTACACGAATATAATCTAATACCTCAGCAAATCTTTGGTTCCAAACATCGCGGTTAAAATAGATGAAGTCTTCAAGTAACGGTACGCTTCCTGAAAGAGTATCTGCGGCTTGTCTAAATGAATCGTGCGTTACACCAGAATCAAGTAAAAGCTGCTTGTAGTTAAAGGTACTAATGTTGTTAATGCCCATCGCTGCAAGCTCTGAACTGCTATATTTTTTGTCTAACCACTCACGGAAGTTAGCCATTGCATATTCATTAAAATCACCACCAAAGGTGTTCATGTCAGTTGAACGTGTTGAGTTAGTTTGTGTATCAAACATTAAACGTGACGGATTAGATTTTAGTATTTGATCTACTTGTGATTTAAAGAATGGTACAAACGCTGGGCTATGATTACTTAACCAGTTATTGTTGTATCCTTCGTGACTGAAATAGCCCATAAAGGTCATTCTTACTACACGATCGTCAAGCGTTTCAACTAAGTGTGGTTGAGGATTTGTTAGGTATTCAGTAACCCAACGGAAGCCCCAATCAAATTCACCACGAGCAGTATATTTAAGACCAACATTTTCATAGCCTTGAACAAGACTTACCCATTCACTGATCACTGACTCATCGTAAAAACTCTCTTCTGGTGGATGTCCCCAGAAAGAACCTGTTGCACGGAAGTCTTCAAAACCTTCTAGCTCGCTATTTTGTGGATATGTGTACCAAACGTCTGATTTTAATACTTGATTAGCGGCAGGAATACTCACTGGAGCTTTTAAGTATTTTAAACCCGCTGATGGTACTTCAATAGCAGGAACGGTGTGCTCATTAGGATTATAAAGTCGCGCAGGTGGTGTGGTTACATCATCAACACGAACAATACGTACGTTATCACCACTCCATTGCCAATCAGATCCGCCAATAGCTTCAATACGCATTGTGTATGTACCAGCAGTTTCAACAATAAAGTTACCACCGTAAAGCTCTACTTCAACAGCGTCCCAACTTCCGCTTTCTGCAAAGTAACCCCAAGCAACAGGTTCACCATTAAGATCTATACGAGCACCGTAGCTGCCTGCTGGTTCTTGAGCATAAGAGAAGAAGGCTCTATAAGTGCCTGATTCTTCAAAAGTTACGTTGTAATCAGCGTAGTCACCATTAGTAACCCAGTTTACACCTGTGGCTGTTTTAGCAAAACCTTCAATGGTATCTCCGCCAACTCGGCCAGTCGTACCTGTAGAAACAAAGTCTTCAAGTTCAACAATAATGCCACCTTCAGGTGGTATTCTTGGATCACCTGTTACAGTTCCATTGTAAGTAAATATATTGCTGCTTAAGGTTGATGGATGTACGAAATTAGTACCACCGTCTACATCTACACCAAAACCAATACCACTTACCGGACCGCTACCGCCATCAGCGTTACCTAGTCTAAGTTCAAAAGCATGTATACCCGGAGAAAGGTTAAGGTTGGCAGTTGATTTACTGTTTTCCCAGCTATCATCTGACAGAACTAAATTTCCATCGATATATAAACGAACGCTATCATCACTATTTTCATAGAATGAGATATTACCATCTGCATCGTTAATAAAACCTGTGTAAATTTCAGTGGTGTTGCCACTTATTTTATCTTCAGTTTCTAGTATGCTGGTAGTTACAAGCCAATTAGGATTAACTGCAGTTTCATTCATTGCACCGCTAACTTCACCGTATAATAAACCACCACCACTTGTCGCTACGCCACCACCATCGTTAACACAACCGTTAGCATCAACTGTTGAGCCCGCTGGTGTGTTAGGGCATTGGTCTAAGTTGTCGTTAACACCATCATTATCGGTATCAACTTCTACAACTACCGCACAGCCGTTAGCATCAACTGTTGTTCCTGCTGGAGTATTAGGACACTGATCTATGCCATCGTTTACGCCGTCGTTGTCAGTATCAACTACTACAACTATCGCACATCCGTTAGCATCAACTGTTGTACCTGCTGGAGTGTTTGGACATTGATCTACGCCATCGTTTACGCCGTCGTTATCAGTATCAACTACTACAACTACCGCACAGCCGTTAGCATCAACTGTTGTTCCTGCTGGAGTGTTCGGACATTGATCTATACCGTCGTTTACGCCGTCGTTATCAGTATCTACTACTACAACTACCGCACAACCGTTAGCATCAACTGTTGTTCCTGCTGGAGTACTCGGACATTGATCTATACCATCATTAACGCCGTCGTTATCTGCATCTGAACTTCCACCTGTTTGGTCTGATTCATAACTAAACGCTAAAGTGTCACCATTCCACTGCCATGTTGAAGAACCATAGCTTTGTAGCCTAATGGTATAAGTACCTGGACTATTGATAACGATATCACCGTTAAGGTCGAAATCTACATAATTATCCCAACCACTCGTTGCTGAAAGCAACGAAGAGGCAACAACGCTATTATTGATGAGAATTTGTGCACCAATTTCACCTGTTACTGGTGTTCCTGCTGCTAAGGTAGCACTATAAGTACCTGCTTCTGCAAAGGTTACGCTGTAATCGGCATAATCACCTGATGTGTTAAAATTAATACCAGAACTTGTTGGATTAAAACCATTAACACTATCACCAGCAACTGTTGCGCCTATTTTTCCGGTACTGGTAAAGTTTTCAAGATTAACCGTTATATCAGCAACATCAACTGGCGTTGTATCATCATCTTCTGACGTTAATGAAAAAGATTCTAAATTCCATTGCCAGTTACCGCCTGTGGCTTGAATGCGTACCGTTGAGCTACCCGCAGGTAAAGTAACAGTACGACTATGAGTAAGTGGTTGAAAATCATCCCAACTGCCTAAAGGTACGGCTACGGTTCCTTGGCTTACCCAAGAACCATTAACGTTTACAAATAATTCAATATTGGCATTAGCAGCAATACTTGTACCAACAGAATATACAACGGTGTACTCACCGCCGTTAGTGTCAATATTATAATCAACAAAATCTCCATTATTAATCCAGTTAATGCCTTCTTGGCCATTCACTGAATAAATAGTAACTGGGTTTGGTTGTCCGTCGTTGAAGGTTCCCCCCGAATTGTTAAATTGTTCGGCTTGAACAACCACTGTTTCGGCGTAAGCTTGTGTTACTGCACTACTAATTGACAATGCAATGCATGCATTTAGTAATGAGCGTTTAGTCGTAAAGTTCATAAAAAATCCTGTTTGTGTTTTCCCAACTTCACTGCTTTTATATTTGCAGTGCTATTTTTATATGTAAAAGTGTTATTTTTCAGTAATATAAAAAATAATCATCTTTAATATATGTGAATAAAAAACAGACAAACAGACTTTTTTTTAACTTTTAAGAAAATAGCCTCATAATGTATGTTTACTTAAAAAAAGAACATTAAAATAAAATAAATTACACCCTATTTATTCAAAATAAAACTTAATATTATTCTTATTGTGTGTAATTTTTGAAAACTGTTAACAACGCTAAATTCTAATGTTAACAATATTGAGTAAATTGTTAACAATATTTCATTAATTAAAGTACAGAAACACATTTATTCTTTATTTTTGTACTTAAAATTTTGTTGTTTATTATAAATAAAAAACTATAACTCTTGATAAAATACCCACCGTAAACATTGGGTTTTTTATTTGTTTATGAATAACTTTATTAAAATAAGCAATGATCATGGAAAATTTCTTATTATATAAAACTTATTAATAACATCATGTTGTCGCCAAATGGATACACTTTTATTCTTGATACTATCGCCCTTAAGATAATAAAAGTGTATTAATGACAGTTAATTTTATTGTGGAAAAAATAGTGAACTTAGTAAATAAAAATTCAATAAATGTTGTATTTACAGATAATTTATCTGGGCTAGATTAAATTTTTAATTTTCGAAATTATATTACAATAATATTATTTTTTATTAAAAAATCGAAAAATTTTGTATTTGATGATAAATTTTATTTTTAAACGGTAAAAGTACCATTGATAGGCTATTTGGGGGGCAATTAGAGGGGGATCAGGTTAAATTTCAAACAATAAATCTAAAATAATCAATTTAAAACAAGTCACTTATTAGAAAAACATGCCTATCTATAGATCATATATAAATTCATTGTTATAACATCACAAAAAACAGTGTTATAATATCACAAACAGGTAAAGTTTTAGCTAAGGTTAAAATAATGAATATAAATACTCAAATTATCGACAAACTTGCAATTACAATTTCAGGCTTATGTATAGCGCACTGTTTAATTATTCCGGCATTGATCGTGTTAGCGCCGAGTTTAATTACTTTAGGACTAACCTCTGAAAGTTTTCATTTATGGATGGTTATGGCTGTAATACCAAGTAGTATTTACGCTTTAGTATTAGGCTGTAAAAAGCATGCTAAAATTTATATTGTTGTTATAGGTGCATTAGGGCTTAGCTGTTTATTATTAGCCTTACTTTTAAGCCCTATCCTATTAAATGAAATCGGCGAAAAGATATTAACAGTGATTGGAGCGTTATTAATTGTATTTTCTCATGTTAAAAACTTTAAGTTATGTCGCACGGCAGATAACTGTTTATGTCATAGTACTGACTAATCATTACCATGAAAAAAATGAAAAACAAAAGCTTCGCGCCATACCTATAAATATACCCGTTATCATTCAAAATGCAGGTTTGTGTGGGAACTAAAAAAAATTTAGCCACAGATTTCAAGTTCCAGACGAAATCTAAGGACGACATCCCATGTATGCAAGGCATTAAGTTTATGTCAGGTTGTTCTCGGTAACTGCTCCTGCGTCACCCTAATGCTCTATATCCGTGCAGAAACATGATTAAACTTAATAACGCCGCATAAATCGTTTTTAAACCCATCGAAGAAGCGCTTGAGCGTTTATTCCTTTAAAAGATGACTTCATCGTTAATACTTTTTACAAGGGAATAACCATTGCAATAAAGCATTGCCTTGAATTGCTTACTATAAACATTGATGCTCATGCGCTCTGAAACGAGCATTTTGATTGGTAACGGGTATAGTTACGGGCTTTCTGGGCTGGAAAAACATCGGCAACTTTACATTTATTAACACAAAAGCCCTCAAACGAACGGTGGGCTATACTCGTTAGTGAATGGGAACATGAGCTATTGAAATGCTTAGATAATTTAATAGTAAAATAGTTTTTATCAATAATTAAAAAACATATTAAATAAACGTTGGCTTAATTAAATTTTAGTAATAATTTGGTAGGGTAGTATTGAGAAAAGGTTAACGCTAAAGCCGCTTATTAATTAAGCGGCAATAGGTTAATACTGTTAGTGATGATCATGCTCTGTTTCAGCAATACCCAACCAAGTAATACTTGCCGGAGAAAACTGTAGCTCTATATCACCTTCAATTTCCATATCTTCTAAATGGATCTGCAATACATGTTTTGCAATAGGATCTGCAACATAAGCATAGTGTTCATTTTGAGCAACGGTCATGCTAAATGACATTCCTTCTGGCATTGTAGATACGTCTTCCTCAGTGATATCTATTTTTGTTTTTAGTTCCCACTCTTTATTTCCATCATGCTCATGCATACTTAAGATATTTAGAAACCCTTGGTTGTCTAAAATTAAAAACAATTCTCCATCATGTGAAAAAGCATAAGAAACAGGCTTAGCTTCAGGCTGCCACTCTATAGATTCCATCAAATTAGTTTCAACATTTAGGTTTACCAATATGGCTTTTGCGCCACCATGACCAGAAGCAACTCCAATTAAGCTATTGCTGTTTTCGTGACCATAGATATTACCAACTCGCATGCCACTTAATTCATCGATAGGTGCCATTTTCTGTGCTTCGTACTCATCACCTTTTTGATGTGCAACTAAAATACCGTCACTGCAACCAAATACTACGGCTGCTTTATTTTGTGCAGCGCCATGTAAATCAGGACAATTTAGGGCAAGAGTTTGCTCCAATTCATATTCCCCATCATGTAAATGAAATACACCTACCTGATCGGGCAGTATTTTTGTATTAGAAGTACTCTCTACATCATCACGACGAATACTTGCTAACAAATGCTCACCACGAGGCTCAGCAACACCATGCATGTTGGTTGTAAATGTTATTTCTTTTGGATCAGCTTCTGCCGCTATCATGGTTTCTGTAAGAACTTGTACTGATGCAGGAGATGTACTTTCAGCATCACCGTCGTTAAATATAGCTAATTGACCATCGTAGTTAACAACATGTGTTGGTTTGCTTCCGCCGAGCTGATAAGGGCTTAATGCCGGTGTTTGTTTATAATCATGTATATGAGCTCCGTGATCTTCCCTCCACAAACCACCATCAATAAATTGCATAAGGTCATTCTTACGAGCTTTAGCACTGACGTATCGGTAATTTGGTGAAGCTGCCAAGGTCATATCGTTATATATGGTATTAATAGTATCTAATTTTTCTTTATTGTCTAAATCATAAAGATGCAACATATTAGTACCGCTTTCTGACACGGCTAAACGGCCTGCACTTTCAATAATAATATCACCATCATTGTGGTTGTCATCGTGATCGTGATCATCATTAGGTACCTTAATAGGCTCTTTTTCAATAATGGTAGTTTTTGCGTCTCCACAACCTGTTAGCAAAATAGATCCAAGCGTAACAGCCAATAATGAAAGCTGTAATGAGTTTTTCATTAGTTTTTCCTTTTAAAATTAGTAAATAAAGTATGAATTAGAAATAACCTCTAACACCCAAAGCAATACTTCGACCAGGTAGTGGAGCAATATTTTTTAGGAATGAAGAATGTACTCTCGCTTCGGTATTAGTTAAGTTACTTCCTTTTAAATAAACAGCTATGTCGTGGCTGAATATTGAAAGGTCATATGAAATACTTGCATCTATTAAAGTATACCCATTTGTCTTTGTTTCTTCTGATGCGATATGGTCTTGTTTTTGATAGCGAGTAACATCTAAATGAGCACTTAATTTTTCGTTCTCATAGCTAAATTGCGTTCCAAACCTTAACGGTGGCGTTCTAGGAAGATCGCCACCGTTTTGAAGACGTGCGCGCACTAAATCTGCAAAAAAGGTAGTTTTAAGAGTATTTGTAGCCTGCCACGCAACTTGCGCTTCAAAACCATGCAATATGACATCGTCAGTTTCGAAAATGTATACAGGGAGTTCGCCTTGATGTTCTTCACCATTTGACTCTTCATGGCTACCATGGTCGTGACCATCACCTGCATATAACTCGGTGTTTGTTTGGTAATAATAATTGTCAATTTGATTATAAAACGCGTTAATAACAAAGCCTAAACTCCCTTGTGTTTTTCGAAAGGTTAAATCAATGTTATTAGCTGTTTCAAGATCGATAGTTTGCTCTGTTAAACTAATATGGCGTTCACCATCATCTTCATGCAAAGCAAACAAAGCACCCACTTCGTATGTGCCCGTGCCAATATGTGCACCAAATGACATTAATTCAGATGTGGACGGAGCTCGTTCAGAACGCGAAACAGACACACCAAGGTTGTAGCCTGGTGTAACGTCCCAAACTATCCCCGCTGATAAACTAATCGGAGTGAACTCTTGTTTTGCACTAAAAACACGCGTTAGTGCATTTTCTTCCTCATGTTCATGATCATCATGGCCGTCGTCATGTTCGTCGTCGTGCCCATGAAATTCCACATGAGGTAGTAACACATTATCGGCTTTAAGCGTTACTTGCTCTATACGTCCACCTAACTGAAGTAATACATCGCCAAAATGTTTTTCTTCCATTATTGATAGCGCAAAGGTATTTGCCTTGGAGGGTGGCGTAAAGGCTTCTTGACCCGTTGCTTCAACTTTGCTGTTTTTATAGTGCAAGCTTACGGCGCCATTCCAGTCAAATAACTGCTGATGAACCATATCTACTCTAAGCTCTTGAGTTTTATTTTTAAAAACAGTACCCGTGGTTCCCCCTTCAATTTCTTCGTGGTTATAATCGGTATACCCGCCACGAAGTTGAATTTTGCTTAACCATTTACCATTCGTATTATATTCACCTTGAAGTTGAAATCGAGTTTGATTTAAATCAGCAAATACATCTGCATCGCTATGTTCACCCTCATTGTCTTGCTCACCACCATGATTATGATCATCGTGGTTATCTTCATCCGAGCCATGACTGTGACCTGGAATACCATATTCACGCTTAAAGTTTTCTACTGAAATACCTATATACCCATTTTTAAATAAATAACTACTTCCTAGAGTTAAACCATGAGATTTTTCAGCGCTATTCTCAACAAAATGATCACCGCCGTCATGATGCTCATCTTCTTCTAGTTCTGGCGCAACAGGTACTTCATAATCGTTTGATTTGCGAGAGTAGCCGTCAATATAAAAACCGAATGATTCTGTTCCAGTCGTCGCATTAAATGTGCCTAGCTGCTGGTCATCAACAGAATTGGTTTCAAGCAACCATTCACCACGTGTTATGTTATCTTTTGGCACTCGACCATCAACCACATTAACCACTCCACCCACAGCTCCGCTGCCGTAAAATAAAGTTGCTGGCCCTCGTAAAACCTCTATTTGTTGTGCAGTTGAAGCTTCTGAGGCAACTGAGTGATCAGGCCCAACTCGAGATACGTCGCTCACATCTAAGCCATTTTGAGCTATTAATACTCTCGGGCCACTTAAACCACGAATGATAGGTGTACTTGCCACTTTTCCGTGAAAATTTGTATGCACACCTGCCATTTTTTCAATGCTATCGCCCAACGATGAGGCTTGCTGACGACGTAAACTTTCGCCAGCTAATACACTTACGGGCGAAGCAGATTCCATTGCTGACATGTGTATTGGTGTTGCAACAACGTCTATAACTTCAATTGGCGATGGATTTAAGGTAAAAGTAATTTGACGAGTATTATCATTGTTAAGGATCAGATCCTCATGTAAATGAGCAGAACCTGCCGCTGAGATATGAAGCTCTGTTTTACCTTCTTTTAGATCGCGCAGAACAAATCGCCCTTCTTTATCAGTTACTGTGCTAAATATCGTTCCTTCAACCTCAACATTAGCACCTGCTACAGCTTTTCCACTTTTATTAAGCACAACACCCTCTATGGTTGCCGCTAAAACACTTGCAGGCATTAATGCACTAATGAGTGCTGCAATCTTCGTAATTCTGTACATTTTGAACCTCAAAGTAATGTATTGTATACTTCCATTATCGTTATGTTATATTATAACAATAATGATAATGTTATAATATAACAAAACTTAGCGCAATTAAAATATTGAACACTACCAAACAGTTTTAATGACATAAAAATTTGAGGTTAATGCTAAGAAAACCACTACCAAAATAATGAATAAATTATTGCAATAAAAACAATTAATTATCTTTATAAAAATGAATGAGATGGGATTAGATAAATATGAATAATAAAAATAATTTAGCTGAGGTTTCAGCTCAAATAAAAAGCGACTGCTGTGCAAAAACTCGTTGCTGCGCTCCGGTTGAAACAATTAAATATGATCAACCTAAAGTAGGTAGAAACGACCCTTGTCCATGTGGTAATGGTATTAAATTTAAAAAGTGTTGCGGAAAAAAATAAATATTCAGTTTAAAACGAATACTCTTGACATCAACTTCTGGAAAAACTCTGGAAACATAGAACAAATAACACTTTACCTCTCTTTCCAGAAAAAGAATGTTTTTTTGCAAAAAAATGCAAAAATTTATAAATCTGGAAATTAAGTTTCCAGACCTATAATATTTAATTTTAACTTGCATCAGTCTACGAAAAAGCTATTTCACAATTAGATTTAATCCATGCTTCCAATAAATCAATTTGAACAAATGCTGTTGGTACAGAGTATGGAGGAGAGAACATCCACCAATAACTATTTCTACTGACATAAAGTTCTTTAACTGTTATGTCATGTGAATGATTAGGTTCTGGCCATTTCAATAAGATTCGCATAAGTTCAAAATTTGCATTCAAGAAATCCCTTCTTTTTTTAATTTTACAAAGGTGACTTTTCCCCTTAGAGGACTCAAACATCTTATCTCTGAGCCGTCTAGAGTCCTTAATACAAAAAGGAGGCTGTATGTACTTGCACTCAATCGTAAGCCAAACGTTATTTTCTGGCCAATAAGCCAAAACGTCATAGTCACCAACATCCTCAAAGCCTTGTTCTGGAAAGCGCCTTTTAAAATCAATTCCAGGGATAAAGTGGCAGGCATGTCGAGAGACAATATCTGAAGCTACTACTTCTAATTGCTTTTCCAAGCTTGCTTTAATATTCCTTATCGACCGATTGATAGATGAAGAATTCAAATCTGCCGGTAAATAACCATCTAAAACACTATTTGACCAAATAGTGTGTGCCTTACTTGCCGCATCTGCTCCCCACAGGATATTTCCGTTATCAAGAGAAATTATTGGCCTTATAGTATATCTATGTGCTCTTTTATTGTACTCCCAAATAGGAACATCAGATTCAATTACTTCTTTCCCAGTTAGCCTTCTAATTTGCAGTGGATTTAATGTTAGAAACTCTAAGGCACTGAGAACAGCTTCAGTATCAATTTCTTTTAAAGCTTTAGCTATTGTTGCCACTACATCTTTCTTATTGCTAATGTAAAAAAAATCAGGACTTTTTTCTGTACCAATAGTCGTCCATTTATACAGCCCCTCCAATACTTCTAACATTAATGATAATGTAAAGCCAAATTCTTGCTCGAAAGCATTATGAACTTCAGCAAGCAAGTTTTGGGAATTTACTTTTAACTTATCTGAATCATTTACACCCTCTCCTAAGCTTACATTAGCTTCATGCTGCTTAAACTGCTCTTCAAGTTTTTGTCTTTTATTTGAATAAAACACTTCGGGTATATAATCATCATCAATACGAATTCCTCCTACATCAATATCATTGTGCAAAACATCACTAGCACTATAAAGCACCATAAGCCAGTCCACTTTACCTGTAATAGCTAATATATCCTCAATCGAAACACTATGAGAGCCAAAGCTTTCCATGCTGATAAAACATTCGATCATATACCTGTAATTTTTTGAGTCTTTGATAAACTCTTCAGAAGTATTCGAATATTTGCTAGCTCTATCAAAACTAACCTCATGCTTTAAACTTTGGTGAATCCTTGCTTGATTGACACGATACCCACTTGATAATGAATCATGTTGTTCCACGCAATATTTCAAAAATTGAGCTCTATCGAATTCACATAGATGTCTGTGAAGCGAGTCTCTAAAAACATTTCTAGCTTCATCTATTATTGCCTTCGCTTCAGCAAGCTCATACGTACCTGGCTCAACCCCCAACTTTTTCATAATCAAGGCTAGTTCTTTTCTCGCTAACTTATAATGTTTAGGCTGAGTCTTTTTATAGGATGATACTTCAGGTACAGAAATAGACTGCTGAACTATATCAATCAACATTCTTGGAGGCCTTGATGAGGTATCATCTATCTCTTTTGATACGTCATTCGGAAACTTAACTCTTTTATGTTTACTTATAGAGGAAATAAACTCATTTACGCAACGAGATTGAAAAGAAGCATCAACAGCATCAGTTAAAGCTTTACTAATCACCTTTAAATTTAGCGTAATATTTATCTGAATAATTTTGTCATTCTCCCTTTCAGAAATTGACCATTTCGTCACGATTGGTTTGTTTGAAATTTCTTGTTCCGTTATTTCAACTTGATCATCCACTAAGAAATCAAGATCAGCAATACAATTAAAAAATAAAGCGTTTTGCTTAAAAATAGGTAAATTAGAGATAATATCTACTCTTTGCTGAAAAGCATCAGCAAAGCATTCAATCGCTAGAGATAGTATACGTGTATTATTGAGAGTTAATTGATTAGGTCTATAGGCATATATGAAATGAACTTCACATCCTTTAATTGCAGTAAACCAAGAGTCTACTAACGGTGACTTTGAAATAATATTACTGATGCCATCATAGCTAGTGCCCATCTGCCACGACAATTGTAACTTTGAAAAGTGTTTAGGCGCTGCCTGCCAAAATTCTAATAGATTTTTATACCTCCATTCACAGCCATAATGAGGGTCAATCATTATAAGGTTTGGAGTATTAGCACCTTCAACCAAAACAGAGTCAGAATCTTTATAAGCTGCTAATTGATCAATTAGTCCAGCCATAGATCCGAAGCCTGCTCCCTCGTTTCTAAAGTTAAATATTTCGTCAAGAGAGTCATCTTTATCGATAGATGAAATTAACGTTACAAAATCTGCCAACGACGTTAAATATGCTGGTTCAGGTGGGGCATCTATAAATGAAGGGCCAGTAGATACATCCATCAAAACAATCAGTATTTTGATATTATTTTGTTCAAAGCTAAACTCGCTGCTTAATCTGATTACGTGATTAAAGTTCAAATTAAAGAGATCTATTTGTTCGAGGTCGGTTACAGATTTTTTAAACTCATTAACTAAAGCAGTGATCCCATCAAGCTCTTCGCTATACACAGGGATTGGAAGGAAAAGTATGTCCTCTGATATTATTAAACTTGGGTATAGTAAATCTGGCGTGAAAGATTTATCCTTGATAATACTTGGGCCTGGCACATTAGTATTAACATTTACATCGATAAAACTGGATAGCGCTCTTGTGGAAGCATATTTACTGTCTTCAACATCTTCCTTATCACTCCAATAATCCATAACTGTACTAGTAAAATTCCTTATTGATGCTGGGTACAATTGGTCATCATATTTGATAAACAAGTGTTTTTGGAACTCTCCTTCCATTATTAGATTACCAAAAGCACTCTCTGATTCAGGTAATATAAAGGAACCAAGTTCTATGCTATTAATGGCCGTATGTTTATTTAATCGTTGCTCATGATTGAAGCCTTTAATAGCCGATTTAATTTTAATCCAAAAAGTTTCTGATGGAAGTGAAACTGCTCCGGCTGAGATATTACCGGTGTTGCCTGCAATCTCCCTATTAACTGAAGATATTATTTTGGCTTGAGCCATTATTGCCAATTCCATTGACATTATTGCATCAGTATTACTTGCATATCTTATTTCAAATGCCTTTATAAAATCAGTAATTCGTTCGACACTGCCACCAAAAAAAACAGGCCAATTCTTCTGATTATAAATAACATGGATTTCTCCCCAGTCTGCTTGGGGCGTGAAATCTTCTAGCATAGGAAAGTTTGGCAACAAGCTATGGGTAGTTTTAAGAAAAGAAACTAACTTTGAGTAGTTATCAATTTGATGTTTACCTGTAAATTCATCAGGAGTCATCGATGAAATGACACCCAAACATAATTGATGTTTTACACCGCTTGCTACATTAGGTAACCATATCTCTGATGTAATAATAGACAGAAGAACGTCTTCACAACCATATTGTGAAAATAACCTTTTTAAAGCCAAAACCGACCTTTCATAGGAACTTTTATTTCTAGAAATTTCCTTTCTCCGAAAACTAGAAGTTGATTGCTTTAACTTTGCTTTTTTTGACCTTTTATTCTTAGATTTTGGCACTTTAACTTCCTTTATTTACTACTTCCTACTGCGCTGCAACAATACATTTGAATTCTGTCACGTCATAATCACTATAAGTATTTTCTCTGGTTAATATTTTTATTTTACATATGAAAGCTTGAGGCTTTTCCTTTTCTGACTCACCTATCCAAACCGAGAGGTTATTTTTATCTAATAAAGTGTATGTACCACAGAGTGACTTTAATCCCTTAGGGTGAATAGGACTCCACTCAACATACCAATGACCAAACTCTCCTATCAATTCGTCCTCATAAAAAAACTTCAGATTTTTTCCCTGATAACTAGCCCCTACATACTGCTTATCACTGGCGATTAAAGGTACAAAAACACCTCTACTTTCAAAATCCGTGTGCCATGCGCCATAACGTGTAAAAGGAAATGTAGAACCCAATAGAGGCTTGACTTTCATACAGGAATTTAATTTTTTAGTATTACCAAAAAACTTTAACTCTCGCTGTAACTCTTCTCCTATAGAGTACCCCATTGAATGATCATTGGTCGGGATTTCATTAGATGATTCAATTAAGTGAAGACTTCTTTCTATTGTTATATCAAGCCAATTATTTTGAGAAATTTTAACAGGAAAAGACAAAGCTCCCAGCATATTATAAGAAAACGATGACGTAATATTTATGGTTAATAAAGTAATAAAGTTCTTAATGTTTTCTTCATTAATATCATCACTATATTCCCAATCAGGTAGCCATGAGGGCTTCTTAGGTTTAAGCCGAGAAAATGCCGGTTCAAGGGGCAAAGCAAGGGTTGCTAATGTTTCAGCATAATTAACGGGCATATCCCAATATAAGTGAGCAACTTGAAGTGTTCGTAGAAATGCAGAGCGACCTCGGTGACTATTTTTAGTGTAAAACTGACCGGTTGCATAGTCTCTTTCTGAACCAAAGAAATAACTGATTGAGCCACTTGGGGAATCATCATAGTCAAAAGTGTTACTCCATTCGGATCTAAAGATTGAAGTAAATGGAAGCTCAGTTCTTTTTTCTTCTCGTTCTAGGGCACTTTTATATTGTAGAGGTACTTCAGTTCCTTGCATCCGATCGAACTGATGATTACCAGCAGGTATACAAGCCCAAGGATTAAAACTGGAAGCATAACTTCCATAACATTCTTCCAAAGGCTGAATTTCTTTAATGATCATATCTGATAATACTGAGCGTGCATTTATATATTCGCCAAGCTTATGCTTCGTTACATGCCCCAAATCAAAAGCCATTAAGAATACGCATAAAACTTCAATACATTCTGATTCCAATTTTCTTTTAGCTAATTCAGTAAGTAATGCTTCTTCAACGATTTTGTCATTCCCTGCTAGCATTTCGGAGATATGCTGACTTACAATTAATTTTGTTGAAGGGACAGGCCAACTTAAACGCGTTATAAGAGCTTTTGTATAGATTTCATTTTTCGATGTGTTTGACTCCCAATCCCAAAGTGGGGTGCTAAGATTAAGGTTCCTTGTTTCTTCTTCAAGGCTGTAAAGCATCGAATTAGTCAAATCAACAGCTTCTTTTTCCCTTCCGCATTCAACAAGTAAAAATACTAAATCATCACTTGGAATAATTAGCTCTTCACTATTCCTGCCCAACGGACTCCCTACTGTTGTTTTTTTGATGAACTCATCTACTCTTTCTGGATAGTCATGAGCTACGATATATAACCTTTTTCTCTTTGTTTTATCTGACTCATACCAACGAGACCAACCATTTAATGTGCAATGTGTTTTGACTAAATAATCAAAGGCTTTTTTCTTTCCTTTATATTTCCGCACAGAATCATATAGCGGTTCATAAAGATCTTTAACACCAGATAAGCTATCACCGTTTTTTTCTAAATATGGGATGAGAACTTTAAATAAATATTGCTCCTTGCCTTGAACCTTCCAATAAGCAAACCATTCAAGCCAAAAACTTCCCGTTGAATACTTCCCTCTAAGTGCATTTATAAGTTCATTTATATTTTCTGGTGGGTAATCATCTGGTAATAAATCTATTTTTTCGTCATTATTTGAAGTACTTTTCTGAGCAATATCTTCTAATTCGGTTACGTAACCTAATTGCTTATTAATTTTTTTTTGTATGCTTAACGCGTTTTCGTTACCTAAATCAGCTGCTTTATTTACTTCGTTACGACAGTCATTTGTTAAACCCGTTAAGCATAAACGCTGCAATGCTTCAGAGCAAAAATCAGACTCATGGAGAAGAGATTCTAGTGAATTATTGGCTAAATACCACTCTGCGGCTTTTACTTCTTGATTAAATTTTGAAACTAACGTTTGAGGGGAAAGCTTTGCTAACAAGCTATTCATTGTTGTTAGTGCATGCCTAGTCTCATCACCATCAGTAAAATCTGAAACATTAAAAACAATAGGAGATATACGGTTTAAGAGTATCAATGCATCATCAGGTGATTTTTTAGATACATGCTCAATTGACGACATTACATCAAATATTCCAACATCTTTATGATGCCCGTAACCAATAACATAGTCCCAAGTTAAACGTATATGCTTTTTGAACAAATCGTCTAGATCATGCCTTAAAGCTATTAAGGACAGTTCAAGATTTCCGTTTGATCTTTCAATAGTTTCTTCAAGCATTTTATTTTGTTCTTCATATTCCAACTCAATTATCTGCCTTGCAGCATCATTAGAAAGTAAAGGAATCTCATGCTTTATATACCAAAGACGTAACCAGGAAGTAAGAAAGTTATCATTCGCAATAACTAAATCTAATTCATCAACAGAGATAGCAGAACTTGTAGTTAATAAATGACAATCAGCGGCTATCTCCAGCCAATCTCGTTTTAGCCATATTTTTGCTCTTCTTTCTTCATAGTTAACTATCTGATCCTCATTTATATCAGGGAATAGATAAATTGTGTCGGAAAATGTAATTGTATTATCTTCAGAATTAATAATTAATTCTGCGGCGTCGCACGATAGATTTGAAATTAGCATCATATCTTCCGATACATCTACACGCTCTTTGCTAGAAGTTATGGGGATCCAACAAAAATCTCCCTGTGCGGTAAGTCTGGTAATAAGACAAGAGAAAAACCATTTATGATGGCTAATAGCCCCTATATCAATCGTAGTGGTGGGTTTACTCTCTGGTGGCGTTATAAGTACATCACTTAAAGTGCCTTCTTTGAGTATTTTTAAACAGTGGCTCAATGGATTAAAGACAAATTGTTCAAATTCATCCCATTTCGTAATATCAGCTCCCTCAACAAGGCTCAAACGTATAGCCGAAGCTTCTATTGAGGATCTATGTAATGTACTAGTTAAAGAGCTGTGTGCTTTTGTTAGTATATCTAAATCAGTATTAATGCATGCAGAATGAATAAAAGTATTTACATATTCATTTGACCAATCATTCATTTTTCCTTCTTCAAACAAAACCTCATAGTTCAATGAACCGGTTAAAACCCCAGCTTTGATGATTAATTGAATTTCTTTATTTATTTCTTGGTCATTATGTCGATTATGTAACTTGCTTTCAGAGTGGTGTTTTTCTATTGCGCTAACAGCTAAGGATTTCGCAATATCAGCTTCTCCACGGTACCTAAGTACAATTGCTAAAATTGCCAATTTTATGGGGGGATAATTTTGTGACGATGAAATGTACTGTTCAATTAAATCTTGCGATCCATCTAATAGCGAAAGGCACTCTAATGTAGGATAATCCCAAGCTTGGAATTCAGGACCATTCAATAACCTTGTTTTCAAGGCTCTTTGAGTATATGCCTCCGAAAAATTCTGCTCCGCAAATGAATACCCTTCAGCTTCAGATAACATCCTTATACAAGTTTCGGTTTCAAACCCTTCACTCAATCGTTCAAGTACCCAATCTCGCGTCAAACCTTCCCTAAGAGGGGATGTATCCCCAATTTTGGCTAGACTAGACCAATACCAACCATGATGTAAACATGCTGGAGATGACTCTTTTAGCCAAAGAACTACTCTTGGTGTAAGTTCAGTGACTCTTTCTTTGTGCGTATTAACTTTTCTAATAAATACAACAAGGCTTTCATGAAACGGCTTGAATCCTGATTCTGTCTCATAAAGTAAGTGCGTTACTGCATGAAAACTTGGTTCTTTTTCCGTAGCTTCATCTAATATTTGAATAAAAGCTTTGCGAGGCCAGAAAAATGAAAAACTACTACAAAGGTGAAGTACATCCCTTTGTTTGTGACTTAATCTTCTCCATAACTTATTATAATAAGATTCAATGCTTTCACCTTCTAACGTTGGTAACTGTTTTACCTGCCACGATGATAATGGATTACCATCTTTGATAAGTTCTTCAATGGAGTAGAGGACATGTAATGGATATCCAGAAGTTATAGTCATTAGCTCATTAGCAGCCTCTTTAACTTCCGCTTCTTTCATGTTCTCATTACAGTTTAAATACAACCTACCTGATATATATTGATGTTTTATGTACTTATAAATCGCATTACCGCTCATTGCTGGCAACCAAAGCCATTTTTCTTTCGGGCAATGATCCAATAAAGTTTGTGGCAGCATTTCATCGCTTACTGGTTGTGTACCGATCAGCAACACAACATTTGCAGGTAAAGGTAATAAAAGTCTAAATAACTCATCCAAAGGTTTCTTATTTTCATTGTTATCTCTCCAAACATGGTCAAGACCATCGATAACTATAATGAAAGGGATATTATCTAATTTATAACGTTGCCCACACGTGGTTAATACCTTATTGAAATTTTTATATTCAAAACTTTTTATATCAATGTCTTTTAGGTTTTTTTTAATTTGTAGTAATAAGGAGTCCATTACTACTCTTGGACTTAACCTATCTAAAGTTTGGTCATTATTGGAAAAAAAATAATGATGCCTGATAACTGGGTAATTTTTTTGTTCTAACTCATTACACAAGTAACTTAAATAAGTGCTTTTACCTCTACCAGGGCTTCCTGATATTGTAAATACACCTTCACCAGTACTAGAGATGATTTGGAGCATACGTTCATGAAAGCTATCGTCAGGTAAGCAGTAGTTATCAGGAACAAGAAAGGACTGTGGAATTGGACGAGGCCGTTGTTTTGATAAAATTTCACGTAAATTGTGTAAGTAAATCCAACCATACTGCGAAGGAAAATCCTCAAACATTGCCCAAGTTCTTGCTTCTAACCTAAGTCGATTTATACCTGCATCATTCGAGTGTCTTCCCAATTCCATTTTTAAAGTTCTATCGAGAGATTCATACTCTTGATAACTATGTTTTATTTTTAAAATGGAGAAAAATCTGATTGCTTCTGTCTCTGTACCTAACTGCTGCAATATAGTTGCCTGAGTTTCTGGTTGTATTTTTGAGTAATCAAAATTATCACCAGTTATACATGACTCGACTTCCTGGTTTGGGAGTTTATTAGTTATTAGAGTAACTAAGCCGCGCTTTCCCGACGGTACTTTTTCAATTGCATCATATAATTTTTTCAAGAGAGAACGGGAACGATCCGTTTTTCCACTTCGCTTTAAAAGCCAGTCCCAACTTAAAGAATTCTCATCTTTATATGCAGAGGGGGTAAATTTAACTTGGTAATAATCAACCTTCCCATCTGTTCGTTCACATATAACATCATCAATACCTTGCGGTGCATCATTGTTATCTTTGTCTGCTTCAAAACTTATTCTTTTATATTCAGTAGGAGAATTTAACCACTGGGCTAGTAGTAAAACGCCAAACATTGTTTGATACTCGTACCCTGTATATATGATAGCTCCATGTTTAACTCTTAACATCCGTGGTTATTTCCTTATTGAGAGACCTTAAATTTATTGAGCGCCTTATTCAGTGTTGGCCTACTCACATTAAAATGACGAGCAACCTCTGCCTTTGTCATTTCAGGGTCAAACAACATCGCTTTAGCTTTTTTAATATCACTTGCTGACATTTTTGCTTTTCGACCACCTTTACGACCTCGAGCACGGGCAGCATCTAGCCCAGCTTTAGTTCGCTCGGAGATTAACCTTCGTTCAAATTGAGCGATAGAACCAATCATATGAAACGCTAATTCACCAACAGCCGTTGTTGTATCAATACTCTCATTTAAGCTTATAAACTGCACCTGCTTAGACTTAAAATCATCTAACAATTCTATTAAGTCTTTTAAACTTCTACCAAGTCGATCAAGTCGTTGTACTACAACGACATCTCCGTCACGTAATACATCTATCATGCGCTCAAGTTCAGGGCGTGACTTTGATCTACCGCTATATATTTCACGATAGATTTTCTCACACCCAATAATTTTTAGTGCATCAATTTGAGCGTTATCAGATTGTTCATCCGTACTGACTCTTGCATAGCCAATTTTCATTAGATATCCATAAACAAAGGTAGGTTTGATTTACATAGAAAACTTTACGGCTTTATTTACACGGAAACAAGATATTCTCATGTTAATATTGATGATCGGGTGTACGAGAAACAAACGGTCGTTTGGTTTACGTCTTTATAATTATTACGAGGTAAATTTAATCTATATCGATTTTATAATTAATTCTGTCCGGCATTATTTCTTCAAAATCACAATTAAGAGCATTTGCTAATTTATATAAAGTTTCTAATTTAATATTAACGCCTCCTCTTTCCATTTTGCCGTAATTACCTCTTTCAATACCCACATAAGCGGCGAAATTTTCTTGAGAGTAGCCTGCTTCTTTACGTTTTGAACGAAGCATCGCACCAAATTCTTTAACTAAATCACTCACCAAAGTATTCCTTTAGGCAAAATGATTAGATTTTCATGTTGAGTGGCAAGACACCACGCCCTATAATACCCATTATTATTTTGAGTTGATTAGAATTTATTTTGAAATTAGACCCTTTAGTAGCTCAAATTATTACCACAACAAACTTTAATCACTTTACAACGAGTGATGTCCGATCAACTTATTTAGTGTTAAAAAACGATATTACTTTAGAGCCTACGAGTGTTAGACGAAAGATATACGCAGAACTTTTAAAGTTGGTTAAAAAAGGCTGGCTTGAGAAGTTAATACCGAAGAATAAAAAAGGACCTACTCGTTTTAGTAAAACAGCTCTTTTTGATGTTGAACAAATTCAATTAAAAAATGAAGATGAACCTATCGAAATTATTAAAGATATCGATAAAAAAAAGGAACAACTACTAAGTAAGTTGAATATTTATAAAGCCGATCTGTTATTGAATATGGGTGAGTCTGAAGCGTATAAAGAACTGTACTCAGAGTTTCCTGAACTGATTGATGAGATACAACCTAAATACAACAAAGCTAGAGATAATAATACAAGAATACTAGGGAAGATAAGAGCCATTGAAGGCTTAATGGATCAAGATAGCCCCTAGGTAAAATATGAAATTAAGACAATGGCAAAGTGAGTGTATCGCTTTAGCATTAAAACAATACCAAAATCACCATAATCACTTTTTAGCCTTGGCAACACCGGGAGCAGGAAAAACATTAATGGCGTCTAAATTAGCTGATCTGCTGTTAAAAAATAACCTCGTTGATTTAATCATTTGTTTTTCGCCTTCTTCAATTGTGTCTCAAGATTTTAGTGAAAGCCTACAGCTAACAACTCAAGAGAGATTTGATGGACTAATAGGTGCTAAAGGAAGATCGCTTACTTATCAAAGTTTACAGTATTTAGATGTTAATTTTTGGCAGTTATTTGAAAGATTTAGAGTGTTTGTAATTTTTGATGAGATCCACCACTGCGCGGGGTCGAACCTTGATAATGCCAATGCATGGGGTGAACAAATAATACTGAACATTCAAGATAAGGCTGAATATACATTAGCCTTAACAGGCACTCCTTGGCGATCAGACGCTGCTCCTATCGTTCTTTCAACTTATATGCACCCTAGCAACAAAATATCATGTGATTACGTTTATGGGCTTGCTGAAGCTATTCAGGATAATGTTTGTCGTATACCGCAGATAATTGCGGTGGATAACAATAATATATCAGTGGTTGATATTGAGGAGACTAAAACATTTACTAGCTTTAAATGTTTATTGTCGCAATCAATTATTCCGTATCAGGAAATAATTGAAAATGAAAAAGTAATTAAATACGTCTTTTTTTCAGCTCAAAAAAAACTAAGTTCGATTAGAGCAAAAAACGCTGACGCCGCTGGATTAATTGTTGCGTCATCTATCGAGCATGCAAAACAGATTAGAGCCTTAATGAAAGACTGTTTTAACGAAGAGGCCGTTGTTGTTACTTACCGAGAAAATGAACCAACGAGTATTATTCAACAATTTAGACATGCTCAAACTAAATGGATTATTTCCGTAGGGATGATAAGCGAGGGAACTAATATCCCTCGATTGCAGGTTTGTTGTCACCTCACCAATATCAAAACTGAAATGCATTTTAGACAGATATTGGGGCGAATACTGAGAATGACGGATTCAAAAAATCAAGAAGCTATTCTGTATATGCCTGCGGAGCCTAAGTTGTTGGAATATGCTTATAGAGTTAAGCAGGATGTTCCCTTTGAAGCTGATATCGTTAAGTTTGAGAAGATGACTAATCGTATTGAAGAGGATTTTAGTGAGGATGTTTCTGACACTGTTACTTTCGACAAGGTAAGCAAAGTTAGCCCTACAACAGAACTGGAACTCGGTGGGTTTGATAACCATATTGAGCACCGAACCTTTGACATCACGAGTGAAACAGTCGAAGAACACTTTTTGACAAGTTCATATGAAAAAGTCGTTAATATTTTTGGTCGATTTCAGCAAGAAGCTATCGCTTTAGGGCTGAGTGAGTTGAGGTAATTATGCTGTATGTTAAAAATGAGAGGTTTGAATGAAGCTATATGAGGTAATGATATTAACGATACCGGTTAAAATTTTTAATTTGATCATTGCCGTTATTCCTGCCTATTTCCTTTGGAATTGGATCATACCCGATATTTTTCCATTGCCAGAAATTGGTCTACTTCAAATGACGGGGTTAATTATTTTAATTCAATGCATTACCAGTAAGGGCTTTTTTTCTGTTAATGCTGATACGGTTTGAAGTAGAAATGGCTAATGAAATTAACAGATGATTGATTTTAAAATAGTAATCCATCTTTATTGGTTGAGTTTTACAAAAAGCCATCACTTTACGGCTAAGTGAATTGAGGTAATTATGCTGTCTGTTGAAAAGTTTACATCCCGTTTAATACGACCTAATCATCCTGATTGGTTACATGTTGGTGTCGATTCAAAAAATGAAAGCCAACTATACATCATTGTTAATGGTGGTATGGCCAATATAAATTGCGCTCCTATTGAACGATACGCACCAGAAATAAAAAATTGCGCACTAGAAATGATTACTCAAAAGCATCTGTATTTAAAAGCAAATGAAAAGCCACTGCGTATTGGCCAAGGAAAAGGTATTTATTGCTATACAGTAAAATTAGATGAGGATTTAGTGAAAGCTGATCCGAGCACTCGACGGATTTATTTTTCTAGTTTATTTATTCGTTGGCAAAGAACACATCAACTATCCGATAAACATGCTCAAGAAAAGCTAGGGTTAACAGCAAAAGAGTTTCAGCTGTTCAGAGAGGATGAATTAGCTATGACTCAAACCCTCATCAATAAACTTGCTGAGATTACGGGCGTATCAGAGCAATTTTGGCAAAATAAATGGCATCAAAAAATAAACAACAGGAGCAGTGATGAGAACGTTTAAAACGGTCACTACGCAGGAACTAACAGCAGTGGTTTGTGATGGCTGTGGTTTACAAGCAAGTGCGGACAGTGATTATGAGTTTCATGAGTTTATTTCAATAGGACATCATTGCGGCTATGGCTCGATTCATGGTGATGGTAAACAGATTGAAATCGATTTATGCCAACAATGTTTTGCGGATATGTGTGGCGACACTCTCAGGGTAACCGATGAAAGCAATGCCCCTACTGAATACAGTGATAACGAACAGCTTGAATATAGCAATATTTTTGATGTGATTTGCCAATCAAAGACTAAAGCAGGTCAGCTAAAAGATAACTGCGACTTAAGGTTGGCTGCAAGGGAAATATTATTGAAAAATAAAATATCCAATAATAATGAGCTAACGGCTGCGCTGAAACGTGTAGAGCAACTTTGGGATGCACAGTACCAATCAGCCGGAGGTAATGAGCTTCATCAACTTGCCGATTTAATTTGTACTTATGAGAAAAAAGATTGGAACAGTTATTTTGAAGAAGTCCCATTCGCGGATGATGATTTTATGCCTGGCAGGTTAAATTTCAAATCAAAGTTCTCTTTTGACGAAGAACAATCTGCAAGTGGCATGTTATCAGGCATACCCGTAAATACTGAGATTAATGATGAGTCGTCAAGAGATTCTGCTTTAATGGAAAGTAATATTGATGATGTGAAAAGCCACTTGTTAATGAGCATTACCAATGTAATGGCTAAATATCCTGAATTACGTTTGGGACAATTATTAGTAAATGCCATGAGTCTTCAACAATCATCCCCTGAAATTTATCACGATGAAAGTACAGCGCTTTTTTATGTGAAAGATAATATCTTGGCTGAAAAGCTTGAGCAGTTATCAAGGGTATAAATCGTTAATTATTACGATTTGAATAAGAAAAGAGAATAACGAATATGAAAAAAACACTCCGAAAACATAAAGCTTTTTACACTCGAATTTACCGTCTTGCTAAAGCTTGTGATGTGAGTTTTGATTTAGCGCTGCAAATGATAAAGCTAAGAGCAGATGATAAACGATTAACACGAAAGAAGAAGTCCCATGGTAGTTTTATGGATTGGAATACTGCGTCAATGGATACCTTAGGTCTTATGGTCTGTGAATGCTCTAAAAAAGATGGTGAAACTATCAAAATACGGGTATTTATGACTAAAGAAGAGTTGCCTGTAGATAAACAAAATCTATGGCAAGAAAGTGCATCGTATTGAGCTAGCTGAACAATATTCATTAGGTTAATTGATAATATGTTAGCTATATGTCACGTCACATTAAAGGTTTATCTCGCTCCCAAGCAACCCTCTTTCCAGAAATGCTTGACGATTTTGTCGCTAAAGAAAATCCGGTTAGAGTAATTGATGTATTTGTCGATAGTTTAGATTTAGAAAACCTTGATTTCAAAGGTGTTCAAGCTAAAGTCAGCTATCTGCAAGGAGAGCTGACTTTAGCACATATACTCTAAGGCGCTTTCGCCCCCAAAGTGAGCTGGGTATTATTAAATTATCACGATAACCAATGAGTAAAGTTATAAATTAAATAGAAGCTCTAATGTATAACCATATCCTAACTCGATCTATTATTAACGATCTAGTGACTTAATAATCCCACAAGCTTCTACGGTATTTTCAGTAGTACATGAGCTAGCCATTTGTTGAAGTTCAGCCTTTAACGCTTTAAGTTCTTTCATCCGCTTATTAACCAAATCAAGCTGCTGCTCAATCAGCTTATTAACACTTGCACAACTCTCCTCCGGCTTACTCTTTAATTCATTAAGACGTTTGATGTTGATTAGTGGTATATCCAAACTTCTACAATGTTTTACAAACTCTAATTCCTTCAGAATTTTATTACCGTACAGTCTAAAGTTCCCCTCTGAACGTTCAGGGTTTGAAAGTAGCCCCTCCTTTTCATAATACCTAATCGTTTGTACTGAGCAGCCTGATTTTTTTGATAGCTCACCAATTTTCATAAAAGTTCCTTGCTCTTGACTCTATGGTAACTATAGGGTTTATAGTTATTGTATTCAAGTTATTTAGGGGCAAAAAATGAGTGGTTGCAAGTGTGAGGTTGAATTAAAAGATAACCAACAAAAAACAGCTCTATACTGGCTATTAGGGATAAATGCGGTAATGTTTATTTTTGAAATTGGCTTTGGTTGGATATCAGAATCAACCGCTCTCATTGCGGATTCATTAGACATGCTAGCAGATGCCGTAGTATATGCTATCGCTCTCTATGCCGTAGGAAAGTCAATAAAACATAAAGCAAATGCAGCACTCGTAAGTGGGTATCTACAACTGGCGTTAGGTGTGTTGATCCTGCTTGATATTGCTCGAAGGTTATACGGTGACAGTGAGCCTCATTCGTGGTTTATGATTGGCATTGGTATGATTGCTTTGGTTGCTAATGTCACTTGTTTAATACTTATTCGAAAACATAACAATGATGAAGTCCATATGCGCGCCAGTTGGATATTCTCCGCGAATGACGTAATTGCAAACCTAGGTGTTATTATCGCAGGGGTCTTAGTTTTGACACTCAACCAACGTTGGCCAGATATTGTCATTGGTAGCATCATTTCAGCTTTAATACTTCGAGGCGCTTACCGAATATTAACTGATGCGAGGCAGGAACTAGCGGGTAGTCAAGAACCATGATCAAAAACCAGTTGAAGACATCAAAACAAGCTATTGTAACTCAAGGTAGAGTGAATAATATGAACAGACAATATTTAGAAAGTACCACGATAGTCAATTTTAACCATCCAGCGATACAGTCGTTGATTGAAGAAAGACAGTGGCAAGAACTTGATGACTACAACAAGATTGGTGCTGCCTACCAATTTGTAAAAAATGAAATTCTATTTGGCTATAATCATAGTGACGATATGTCGGCTAGTGATGTGCTCGCTGATGGCTATGGGCAATGTAATACCAAAGGTAACTTATTAATGGCGTTATTTCGGGGGTTAGGTATTCAATGCCGCTTCCACGGATTCACTATTGATCAACAATTACAAAAAGGAGCGATTCCTACCTATGTATTTTGGTTAGCGCCTAAATATATTATCCATAGCTGGGTAGAAATTTACTTTGAAGAACGTTGGATTAACCTAGAAGGCTTTATATTGGATGACCAATACATAGGGGCTATCCAACAGTTTACTCAAATAAAAAATGAATTTTGTGGGTATGGTGTGGCAACTAAATGCTTATCGTCACCTGATACGGACTGGCATGGCAAAGATACCTATATTCAAAAAGAAGGTATCCATGATGATTTTGGTATTTATGATTCACCTGATAAATTTTATCTCGAAAAAGGTACAAATTTATCAGGAATTAAACGCTGGATGTATCAGCGAGTGATCCGTCACTTAATTAACAAGAATGTTGATCACATTAGAAATAAACTCACTATAGAGGTGGATAATGCACAGTCATAAGGTAAATGGCTAGCCCATATACCTTAACCCTGATACTCTAGCGTTTCATTTATAAAAGGTGCTTACCTTGAATTTTACTGTTGTTTTTAAATTGCTGTTAGTTATTTCGATTGTTTTGCAATCGTTATCTTCTGTCGCATTTACAACATCAGCAGACCATCAAATAGATCTAGAACATTTGCAAACCCAACATGAGCATAAAAACGATGTAAATGCTTTTGAGGGTAACGTAGATGAAGCCGGCCATAACATCGATGATTGCCACCATTGCGGTCATTGTAGCACCAGTCATTTATCTTGGATCTTTTTTACTCATATCGCTAGTACACCGAATATTTATTCTTTAGAGAGAATCCCTTATCAATCCTCCCAAACTAAAGAATATCTAGACACTATTCAACGTCCCCCTATTTCTTAATTTATTAAATTTTCAACCAGAAATTTATTGGACTCACAATAAATTAACTGACATTTATTAATTAATAAATTTAAGAAGTCTTATGTATAAATATATAAAAAATACAGGTGTATTCCTGTCTTTTTGCCTAGCTGTAAGCATTTCAAATATGTCTTATAGCAAGCAAAAGAGTATTTCGTGGCTTGATGCCCAAATAAATAAAGACCCTGAAGTTATTGAGGCTAAAGAGTTATTAAAAGCAAGTAACTTTCAAGCTAAAAACTTAACACAGGCTGTCTATAACCCCGAACTTGAAGCTAGCTTTGAAAAAGAAGGTGATTTCAATAATTACTCCATTGGTTTATCTCAAATAATAGATTTTTGGGATAAAAGAGCTACTAATACATCACTTGGTGAGATCGCTTTATATGCGAGTCAACAACAATTGTTAGTATTACTTAATTCTAAAAAAGCTGATGCGTTGAGTGCCATAGCCACATGGCAAGCCGCCAAGGATGCTTCACAGCTCTCTACAGAAAGAGAAAAGCAACTGCAAACCTTGCTTACTATCGTAGAAGAAAAGCAAGAGGCGGGGTTGCTTGAGCCTCTAGATGCTGAATTGGTTTACCTCAACCTTTCACAAGTTTTCAGTGAAATAGCCAACTACCAAATAGAACTGAAAAATGCTGAGTTAAAGGTACGTGAATTGTTGCCTGATTGGACACCTGAGTTAGTCGATAAGACCTCGTATGGATTTGGGTTAACAAGCTACACATACCAAGCTAAGTGGATTCAAGATCATCCTGTTGTGCAATTGGCTAAAACACAATGGAAAGAGAAACAAGCTAAAGCAGAATTAACCTCCATAGAGTATAAAACTAACCCCACTTTTGGAGTTAGTGCAGGACAAAATGGAGGTGAGAATACTGTAGGGTTAACCCTCTCTGTGCCTTTGAACATCCGAAATAACTATTCAGATGCAACAAAAGCAGCCTACTCAGAGTCAATTGCAGCCGAAGCTAGTTTTCAATCCGTTTATCGAAAGCAATCTTTCGAAGCTCAAGCTAACTATGAATCCCTTCTTGTCAGTAAAAAATATTATGAACGATGGCAAAAACTCATTCAAAACAGAGTAGATAACAGCACAAAGTTGCTAAACGCACGCTGGGAGGCTGGAGATATTAATACCCCCGACTACCTCTTTGCGTTGAGTCAACAAGCTGTAGGCTTGCACTCAGGAATTCAATTAGAAAAAAACTTTAGACTCACCGAAATATCCTTTATTTGGAGCATCGGTCAATTATCTATGATCTGGTTTAATGGCATTGGACACTTTGATAAAGGATAATATCCTAGTTAATCGAGGTGTTTATGAATCAAAAACGGCAATACAAAACTTACACTAAAGCTTTTAAAGAAGAAGCAGTCGCTTTAGTTACCGATCAAGGTTACACCGTTCCAGAGGCTGCGCAGTCTTTAGGGGTAAGAGCTAATTTACTTTATGGTTGGAAACATCAGTTCGAAGACAAGCAATCAGGTGTAGTTTTAGCCGATGATGAGCGTAGTGAGTTAATGAAGCTCCGTAAAGAAAACAAACAACTGCGTATGGAAAAAGAAATATTAAAAAAGGCCAGTGCCTTCTTCGCAAGAGAAATGAAGTAAAGTTTAACTTTATTAAACAGAACGAAGGCACTTTTCCAGTAAAAAAGCAGTGCGAAGTAATGAACGTCAGTCGCAGCAGCTATTATGCTTGGCGTAACCGCCCCGCGAAAGTTATCAGTGAGTCAGAGTTAATGCTGTATCGACGCGCGAAAGCTTTATTTAAAGAAAGTCGTCAAAGTTTAGGCTCTCGGCAGTTAATGAAAAACCTACGTAAAGAAGGCTTTGAGGTTGGCCGAGATAAAGTGAGCCGTTTGATGGATAAGCTTGGCTTGAAGGTAAAGCAACGCGTTGCTTATAAAGTGACCACGATGCGTAAACACAGTCACAGTGTTGCCGATAATATTGTTGACCAGCAGTTTAACCCCAATCAAGCCAATCAGATTTGGGCTGGTGACGTAACATATCTTCGCACGGGGCAAGGCTGGATGTATCTAGCTGTTGTGATGGATTTATATTCTCGCCGTATTATTGGCTGGTCAATCCATAAGCGTATGACCGTTGATTTAGTTGAACGAGCGATGCAAATGGCATTGAACCTTAGGCAGCCAGCTAAAGAGCTAATATTCCACAGTGATAGAGGCTCTCAATATACGAGTCATCGCTTTCAACAGCTGCTAAACAATAACAATATTATTGCCTCGATGAGTGGTCGTGGCGCGTGTTGGGATAATGCTGTGGTTGAGCGGTTCTTTGGTAGTTTGAAAAATGAATGGCTATTAAATATTTACCACTTAACACGAAATGGTATGAAAGAAGATGTTGAGGCTTATATCAGATATTACAATCAGATCAGGCTGCATACATCAAATGGTGACTGTTCTCCAATTGAGTTTGAACAGTCCACAATAAATGTGTCTTATGCGGCTTGACCAGAACACTAAGTTTGAGATTTAAGCAGACAACACTGTCAGTTAAATCTTAATATTCAAAATATATAGGTATTAAAATGAATACATTATTAAGCAAAAAATTATCAGCAATAATAATTAGTGGGCTTTTTTTAGGAGCCGCTTTAAGCAACGACTTATACGCGCAATCACTAGACACAAGCTCCCCTGAAAACGCGCACACCAAACTCGGGGATAATGAAAACAGCCACGACCATGGTAGTGAAAAGCATGATACAGAAGAGGAGCATCACGAAGGTGAGCACTCTGATGACTCTTCTGAGAAACATGATGAACACAATCATGGCAATGAAAATAAAAATGAGATCAGTGAAGAAGAACACGAAGAAGGTATAACACTTAGTCCTCAAAAAATGTCTATTGCAAACATCCAAGTGACAAGTATAAAACCTGAATATCAATCCAGTACTATCTATGCGCCAGGAGAGGTTAAAGCGAATGGTTATAAAAGCTATGTGGTTTCACCACGCACGGAGTCAGTTATTATAAATCGCCATGCAACATTAGGTGAACATGTAGAAAAAGGTCAAAAATTAGTAACCCTGTTCAGTGAGGCTGTTGCTCAAGCGCAAGCAGATTACTTAATCGCTTCAACGGAGTGGCAACGAATTAAAAAATTAGGAAATAAAACGGTCAGTGGAAGTCGTTTACTGCAAGCGCAAACTGGTTTCAATGCCTCTTACGGTAAGCTAATTGCCTTAGGATTAACAAAGCAGGCCATTGGTGATATTTCAAATAAAGATGTTACAGCGTTTGGCCAATATACGTTAATAGCACACAGAGAAGGCGTTGTGTTGCAGGATGACTTCATACTGGGGCAAGGTGTTAATGCAGGTGATACTATCATGCTTTTAGCCGATGAAAAGCAGTTATGGGTTGAAGCCAAAGTCTCACCGAATAAAAAGCTACATTTATCCATTAATTCTCCGGCTCTTGTAGTATTTAATGGCGATAATTACCAAGCTAAGGTCATTCAAGAAGCTCACACCATAGATCCTACTACGAGAACTCGAATAATTAGACTAACGGTAAACAATGACAATCATGACCTTCATTCAGGTATGTTTGTTAAAGTCTTATTTCAATTTGAAACTCAACATAAAGTAATAGCCGTTCCAGAAGAAGCCTTAATTAGAAGTTCTGATGGAGACTGGACCGTTTATGTTGAAGACCACCCAGGAGAGTTTAAAGCAGTAGAAGTTGAATTAGGTCGTTCTTTAGGTGAATTCAGAGAAATTATCGGCTTAGAAAACGGTACACGAGTGGTTACTCAAGGTGCATTTTTTGTTGCTTCAGAAATAGCTAAAGGCGGATTTGATCCGCATAACCACTAGGGAGAGTTTTGATGTTTAATCGAATTATAGATTGGTCTATTAATAACAGACTGCTGATACTGATTGCTCTCTTTGCCACGATCATTGGGGCAATACTAGTGATCCCTAAGTTGAACTTAGATGCTTTCCCTGATGTGACCAATGTTCAGGTTGTTGTAAATACTGAAGCGCCTGGTCTTGCTGCTGAAGAAGTCGAACAGCTCATCACCTATCCAATTGAAGCGGTGATGTATGCTTTACCAGATGTGGAACAAGTACGTTCAATATCCAAAACAGGCCTGTCTGGCGTTACTGTCGTCTTTAAAGAAGGTACCGACATCTACTTTGCTCGGCAATTAGTATTTGAACGATTGCAAGCTGCCAAAGAGCTAATACCGGAAAGCGTTGGCACACCTGAAATGGGGCCAAATACTTCCGGCTTAGGTCAGGTGTTTCAATATTTATTAGTGTCTGACAAAGATGCTGGTTATGACGCAATGGCACTGCGCAGTCTTAATGATTGGATCATAAAATTACTCCTTATGCCTGTTGATGGCGTTACTGATGTTTTATCTTTCGGTGGCGATGTTAAACAGTACCAAGTGAATGTCGATCCTTCTAAGCTCCTCTCCTATAGTTTGACTCAAGAAGACATCGTTAAAGCTTTGGAAAGTAACAACACCAATGTTGGTGGTTGGTATATGAACCGAGGTCAAGAGCAGCTTGTTATTCGAGGCACAGGTTGGTTCGAAAGTGGTGAAGCGGGCATAGGGAATATTAAGCAAGTACCCGTTAAAACAGTCAATGGTACGGTTGTCACTGTCTCTGATGTCGCTAAAGTTGAAATGGGTAGTGAAATTCGACAAGGCGCGGTGACGATGACTCGCAAAACTCCTGATGGAAATATTGAGAGTTTAGGCGAAGTTGTATCAGGCATTGTACTTAAACGTATGGGAGCAAACACAAAAGCGACTATTGATGGAATTAATGCAAGAATTCCATTAATCAACCAAGCATTGCCTAAAGGCGTGAGCTTTGAACCCATCTACGATCAGGCGGATTTAATCGAGCAAGCTGTTAACACCGTAGTGGATGCGCTTGTGCTTGCCTTTGTATTTATCTGTATCGTACTTTTGCTTTTTTTAATGAATTTAAGAGCAACTTTTCTTGTACTTATTTCAATCCCAATATCTGTAGGCATTGCATTAATGATAATGGCTTGGTCAGGTATTTCAGCTAACTTAATGTCGCTTGGTGGTATAGCGGTGGCTATTGGTATGTTAGTAGATGGCTCGGTTGTCATGGTTGAAAACATGTTTAAACATTTAAACCGACCTGATGCAATTCATGATAAAGATGTGCAATTAAGCCTTCCTAATGATGTAGACCCTTATTACGTAGAAAGTAATGACCACGGTATAGAGTTACGCTTAAAAGAGGCAGGTAAAGAGGTAGCTCGTCCTGTCTTCTTTGCGGCATCAGTCATTTTAGTTGTTTTCTTACCTTTATTTAGCTTTGAAGGTGTTGAAGCTAAATTGTTCCAACCTATGGCTATTAGTATTATTTTGGCTGTGATATCTGCCATAGTCGTAGCACTGTTTATTGTACCTGCACTTGCTACTTTTATGTTCAAAAAAGGGGTCAAGGAAAGAGAAAGTTTTGTCTTAAAACCTTTAGATAAACTGTACCGAGTTGGTCTACGTTTTTCCCTAAAGCGAACTAAGTTAGTTATTTCAATATCCTTGTTATTGGTCGTATCTGCTTTTGCGGTAGTTCCATACATTGGCACTGAATTTGTGCCTGAGCTAGAGGAAGGTACAATTAACTTAAGAGCTACTCTTGCACCGTCTTCAAGTCTAGATACAGCGCTAACTGTCGCACCAATATTGGAAGAAAAATTAATGGCTTTTCCTGAAGTTACTTATGCGCTAAGCCGTATTGGTCGACCTGAAATTGGTGGTGATCCTGAGCCTGTAAACAACATTGAAATCTATATTGGACTCAAGCCTGTATCTGAATGGACAAGTGCATCAAACCGTTATGAATTGCAAAACAAAATGGAACAATCGCTAGAAGAGTTTCCTGGTCTTTTGCTGAACTTCTCTCAACCTATTGCCACACGTGTTGATGAACTATTGTCAGGCGTTAAAGCACAATTAGCGATAAAGCTATTTGGTCCTGATTTAGCGCAATTGGCATTGAAAGGCCAAGATATTGAAGCGGTAATAAAAGAGGTTGATGGCGCTAGAGATGTTGCACTTGAACAAATAGCGGGTGAAGCACAGTTAGTGGTTAAACCTAATAGGCAAGAGCTTTCACGCTTTGGCCTTTCGGTAGGCGACATTATGGAAGTTGTTCAAGATGGTATAGGTGGTATTGCAGCCGGACAAATCATTAATGGCAATGAACGCTATGACATATATGTTCGGATTGAAGAGGCATATAGAAATAATAAAGAAGCTATTTCTGATATTCGCATTCAATCTCCCACTGGTGCATGGGTTCGCTTAGGGGATGTTGCTACAGTCTCATTTGAATCGGGTCCTCCACAAGTGAGAAGAGATGATGTGCAAAGGCGTGTTGTTATTCAAGCTAACGTACAAAATCGAGATATGGGCAGTGTTGTTGCGGATATTAGAAGTATTATTGCTGAGAAAGTCGATTTACCTGCGGGATATTCTATTGCAATAGGTGGACAATTTGAAAGCCAAGAACGTGCTCAAAAAAGGTTAGCGATTGTTGTTCCGTTGTCATTGGCATTAATAGCTTTGTTACTCTACTTTGCTTTTGGCTCAGTTGGTCAAGCAATGTTGATTTTAGTGAACGTACCGCTCGCTGTTATAGGTGGTATTTTTTCATTGTCCTTATCTGGTCAATATATTTCAGTTCCTAGCTCCGTAGGGTTTATTACCCTGTTCGGTGTAGCCGTATTAAACGGTGTTGTGATGGTGGAAAGTATTAACCAACGGATTAAAGATGGTCTAGATGCAAATAGTGCTGTTTTTGAAGGAGCAACCTCTCGATTAAGACCTGTACTGATGACAGCAATAACCTCGGCTTTAGGGTTAATTCCAATGTTAATGTCAAACGGTGTCGGTGCTGAAATACAAAGACCGCTGGCCAGTGTTATTGTTGGAGGCTTAGTGACCGCGACACTGCTGACACTCTTTGTTTTACCTGTTTTATACCAATGCTTCTCTAAAGAAAAAATTAAAGAGTTGAGCCGTTAGCTTTATTTATAAGGTATTTATTAACGCTATTAAGGGTTATATAGAATGATTTAATCACCTGACATTGACTTATAAATGTCAGGTTTCTTCAAGAAATAAATCAAACTAAAAAGAGTAATGGCTTATGAATAAATGGATAAAAAATAAATAGAGCAAGCAGCCAAAAAATGGACAATGCCGATAAGAAATTGGAAAACGGCCTTAAATCGATTTATGATTGAATTCGAAGACCGTTTGAAAGATGTTGTTTGAATCTGGTAGTTACACAGAATCTGTTACAGGGTCCGCGGTTTGCTAACAATTGTTGCCATTGTGATGATGTGCGTCGAGTTGTCATGAATATCTCCTGATCAAAGTCAGGTGATATTTTCAGGTATAGCAATTAGCAGGGCTAGGCGTAGATCGCCGGACGCTTACATAATACTCAGCAAAGAGCATTATTCTAAGTCAGACTATCTCTTTTAATAAAGCCTACATTATTCTCTAATTCCAATACTCTTTGTTTAAATTGCTGAATAGAAATTGCAAACTCATTATTTTGTGATGCTAATAGAGACAGTTTCTTTTTATACTCCTTAATTTCTTCTCTATATTTTTCTTTTAATTTTACTTCTTTTTTTAACCTAGCTCTTAGAGCATCATCATGCGTTTTTTTATTCTTATCACATGGTGTTTTACTTTCATTAATAGCAACTTTAATCTTTTCAACTACAGCTCCATAATAATAAGCCGTACCGTCCCCTAAACCAGCCTCGTCTTCAACCGCCTTTACTGATAACTTCCTTTCGGGAGAAATCCGTATTGTTTTCTGTGTAAGTATCCTGTTAAACGCTTGCTCTAACTCTTTAATGGTTAATTGTGATTTATCCATATTTTTCCTCATTAAAATCTAATGGTTTAAATTCTATTTGAAAATATTTCATTACTTTTTCTGCTGCTTTTATTTGAGTAATAAAGTGACTAAATATAGACTGATTCAATGTCCCTAATAGTTCATATTCAATAAGCATTTCACAACATTTTTGATATCGGCTTTTCCAATTCATCGCTTGTTCTTTATCAATCAATTGGTTTTCACAATTCATACAGTTAGCCGGAGATGTAACTTTTTTCATTGAACATTCATATCCAGCTAAACAGTATGAATGCATTGTGCCAACCAAATCTAGACGTCCCTCCTTAACATGATCATAAATAGCTTCCCACGATTTATACATTTGAGGCAATTCTCTTCTTTCACGCATTAATGCCCCTCCCATACGACCGTATAAAAAATCTCCTCTATTATACCAACCATGAATTGTTTCCGTTTTATATTCAGCAGTAACCTCATTAAGAAGCGATTTTAATTCCTTATCTAAATGAAGGTTATTAAGCTTAGAAGCAATGCCTCCCTGACCGTACCATTCAGCGGTTGGTAAATCTAACTGCTTAAATTGTTGCTTAATAGCAACATCAGAACAAAGGCTATGACGTTTAGCAAAAACGGCAAATGTTCGTCTAAATTGATGCGTCGTGATAGGCCAAAGTTCACCTACTTTAATTTTCCTATCAGCATGCAATGGATTACAGTTAGGGTTAATTAATTTAAACTCCTCTAAATCCTCTGCAGTTATATATGCATTCGCTTTCTTAGCAATTCTATAAAATTGCTCTCGCATACTACCTTCAGCCCTAATTTTAGGAAGTACCGCTTTACGGGCTTGCCCCAGCCATAAACAACTTGAGTTATGTACACTCATTGGATCATCGTCAATGATAAGTTGATGTTTTAAATCTCGAACAATGGCCTCGGCTAGTTCAATAGCTTGTTTGACAAAAGGCACTGTGATCCATTCAGATTGGGTACCTCTACCCTGAGTCATTTTGTGATATGTTGACGATAATGTGTGATATTTTTTATTAAATAGCTCAGTTGTTTTAAAGCTATTTTCATGTAGTCCGTATAACTCACTCCTCCGCATCCCTGTATATGCTCCGCAAATGATAAAACAACTAGCCTGTACTTCAGAAATCCACCCCTTAATTTTAGTCATATTTTTTGGCACATGTTTTTCTAGTAATGAGCCGTTCACATGAGCGTTAATAATCTCTATATAATTCGATGGTTTGGCTTTATTCACTTCAACTCTATAGTCAGGAGAGTCCTTTGTTATCCATTTCCATATACCCGAATCAATTTTTTCATCAACAATTAACTTACCTAGAGAGTAGTTTTCTCGTAAATCAAAAAGTAATTTATGAATGTTTTCTTTATAAGGATAGAGCGCCTCAATTGTTTTAGTTGCTTCGCTGTATAGTTTTTCCATGATTCTGGTGGGTATAGCATAGAATTGATTTTTTTGGTCAATACTCCTCGTATCAGCAATGTCTTTAGCTAATTGCGAAAATGTTCTATCTATCGGAATAAAAAAATTAATTCCTGTAATTTGAACTAGCCTTTGTACATGATTCAATGCATTAAGAATTAGTCTAATATTTCCGACACTATGCTGTTGCTCTTCTATATATTCACAATATTGATGAAATATAATAACATTCGCTAAATAAGTTATTGATTCAATAGCTTGTGCGTCTAGGTATTTATATGTGGACATAAGTTTACTATGCCTTGCGATCAGAGTTGCTGGTTTAATAGTACTGCTTTTCCTCGCATTTCCGGCTGCATACATCCAAGTAAAAACAATTATTTTAAATTCTATCGCTAGTTTTTCGTTGTTTATTTCAGAAAAAATCATTTTGGTTTTATTTGTAATTTTCCCATCCACATAAGCCGTTAAATCCCATTCTTCATCTCCAAAATAACTCTTAGATTCGCCAGAATAGGTCTTCGTCACAACAATGTTGTAAAGTTCTTTAAAATTTCCCTGTCGATATAAATCTATTACTTTATTAAAGCCGTTATTATTTTCTTTAATAACATCACCAGGCAGTTCAAATAATGGAATCATTTTATTTCCCTAAAAATCTCTGTTTATATCTTCTGGCCACATCGGATGCCGTCCAATTAAATTAAGTTTATTTTCTGACTTCCTGCGAATTACGGGGTTAACCTTAAATAACACAAGATCTATCTTTTTAATAACTTCGGAAAAGTTCTTTTGGAACTGGTCTTCATTGGCATGAAACACTTTTGAGTCTATTATTGATAATTTGAAACTCATCAAACACCAAATATCATCAACGTCTTCGATGACGACTTGATTTTTGCAAAAAAAACAATTTGAGATATCCGAGCACGCTAAGTTTTTTACGGGAAAGCTTTTGGGATTAAAGTTCATCTTTCTTTGAAATTTGTCTGTTTGCTCTGAATGAGGGTTTTTACACGCGGTACCTATTGCAGTCTTTTGGCCTTGAGTTCCGGCATACTTACCAATAAATTCTTCATATGGAAGTATTTCTATGTTGAGTTCTTTTTTAGTTTGTTCCTTAGCACTATTTATATCTGAACACTTAACGCTATTCTCTAATGTTAATGCTGTTGCTAGTAACTGGTTATTGTTTTCGCCTTCATTGCCACTACTATAATGTCTACTTAGTACCTGAGGTGTGTTCCCTAATAGTATTGAAGTATCTATATTACTTCCCGTAAGCATAAGGTATCTATAACTCCCACTAGCCCTGAACTTTCGGTTGGTCGGTTTTAATAAATCACCATTGTCGTCTTTTAATGAAAATGTTGTTTGAAACCATTTAGAAAAAGCGGAAAGGTCTTGCGATTCTAGAGGGCGTACTTGGTTATTAGTAAGTTGACTTAATAAATGATTATTTGTTGACACTATATTGCTCAACTCTAATAACTGTTCAAAAAACCTTAATGCATATTTTGGCACATGAAACGTACCGTTATCTCCAATAGATATACTTACAAATTTATTAGCTCTCGGTTTTAAAACACTCTGTTCAAACCATATATATTCACTATTTTCATTTCTTTCTACTTTGACCATTTTTAAGAGTGAACTACAATTTGAAAGAGTAAAATATGAAAGTAAATAATACGCCACGGAGAAGCACTTATTGATTGCTCCTGAAACCTTAATGGTGTGACTTTTATATACAAATATTGCATTTTTCTTTCTACTACTATCTGAAAGGTATAATCCTGGGTTTTTTATTATCTGTTTAGATAACTGCCTAAACATTGGATAAAAAATTTTAAGTAGTTGAACCAACTCTTTATCTGAATAGCTTTTCGTTGGGTTAATTTCTGATCTAAATATCGAGTGTGCTGAAAACCACGATTTAGATTCTTGATTTAACAACCTAAGTATAGTTTTAATACTAGAAATGAGCTTTCTAGCTGAATTGACTTTCATGCCATTTAATCGAACCTGTTCGACTAAATGTCTTTCCCAAAGAATTACCGCGCTTTCAGATTCAGGTTCTACCCTATGCCTATCACATACCCTAATATATTTTATAAAATCTTGGATATACCCATGCAATGTTCGGTCTGCATATTCGTTGTCACTCTTGAAGCAGTTATACCACCTGTATACAGAACCATCTCTATTCGCATTTATAGATTTAGAAATATTTTGACGAATAGGTACTCCTAAAAACCTAAGGCGATTGAAATCAATCACAGAGGTTGTAGCTATTCCAGTTTCTAGGCGAAGCCTAAGGCCTTCTAACATATTAAGGCTTCATCTAATATTGCATCTAACATCGAAATTGCATTTTGATGGATCTTATCTTTATTCAAATATTGTAAATACTTCCATGTGGTTCTTTCATCTTTATGTCCCAACCACCCCATGAGCAAAGTCATAGCAATACTAGGTTCTATATGCTGAAGTAATGACGCGAGCCTTAATGTGGCATAAGTGGAACGTAAATCATGAGTGCGATGATTAAATATAAGCCCATCTTCTACACGTAGCTTTAACCTAAAACGATGGAAATGCCTTTGAATACCGACGCTGGTAATAGGGCAGCCACTTTGGTTTAATAAAAGGGGCTCAAATTCAGTGAAGACTTTACCTTTAACTTGTTTTCTCAACCTTAAATCACTGACCGAATATAAATACATCCGATGCATTAAACTTGCTGACACTTCAATTATTCTTTTTTTCCCATATTTAGTCGAAACTCCGTTATGAGGACCAATACTGACCTCTATCGTCTTCTTATCATACGGGGGAGGTACGATAATAGATAATGGAAAGGTACATGCCTCTTCAACTCTCAGCCCTGATTGAAGCTGTAACAACTGGTGAATTTTAAATTCTTCATTACACTCATTTAGCTTATTAATAAAACAGCGTAACTCTTTTTCATTGAGAGGGTTTAAGCTTTTTTTATCGCCTCTGTTTGGTACTCTTATTTTTAAATCTGTTGTTCTCACAGCAAAAAATTTATTTGTGTGTGCCATCATCCCTTGATTACTAATGTTGATATATTCGTATTCAAATGGCTTTGATGACTCACTGAATTTTATTATTTGTTCATAACCCGCCCATTCATAGAACTTGATAACATGTAACATATAGCTTGAAGCTGTAGATGCAGAAAGAACGCCATCTTTAACTGCTTTAAGCAGGTTATCGTTTCTGAACCTATAGGTAGGTTTTAATGATTTATTTGGGGGAAATAGGTCCCAGGGTAAATGATTTTTTTCTAAAAAATTCCAGTACCGTTTAATTGCCCTTACATTAGAATTTATGCTTTTAGAACGTTTAATATTCACCAAATGATTAATCCAAAGATTAATTGGGCTTATATAAGTTCCATCCTCGGAATAAAAAGTAGGGAAACCTTTGAGAGTGACTTTCGAGCCTAAAAGTCGAGAGCTAACACAGCTACTATCTATTTTAAAATCATCGGAATCTATAATAAAAACCATACTAATGTCGATGCTAAATTAATTAACTTACATAAACATTAGTACATTTTCCAGAAGCATCAACTATTCTGTTTTTGGTTTCCAGAACTAACTGGTCATAGTGACAAATTCTTCAGCTGAAGTTGGATGAATCGCAATAGTGTTATCAAAGTCGGCTTTTGTTGCGCCCATTTTCATCGCCACTGAAAACCCTTGCAACAATTCATCGCTTGAGAAACCGATGCTATGAATACCTATTATTTTTTCTTCCTTACCTACACAAACTAACTTCATACGAGTTGGATCGCGATACTCTTCGGTAATAGCTTGGTATAAAGCGGTAAATTGAGATTTGTATACTTTAACGTTTTCTTTGCCGTACGCTTCGATCGCTTCATTTTCACTGAGCCCTACCGTACCAATAACAGGGTGACTAAAAACAACGGTTGCTATGTTGGAGTAATCTAAATGCTCGTCAGGTTTATTATTAAATAAACGTTCGCATAATCTACGCCCTGCGGCTACAGCTACGGGAGTTAGTTGAGCCCTCCCTGTGTTATCGCCTACAGCATAAATATTATCTATGTTGGTATTTTGATATTTGTCAGTAGGAATAAAACCTCGTTTATCTAGGGTTATGCCTGTTGCTTCAATATTTATATTATCAGTAGCTGGATCCCTGCCAATGGCCCAAATAACCTTTTCAACCGGACCTATCGATTTTCCGTTTTCTAGATGTATTCTCAATTGACCATTACTTAATTTTTCAATTTTACTTGGTGTGCTTTGAGTATGAAGTGTTGGCCCATGTTTAGCCATTTGCTCTACTAAGGTGTCGCTTAACATGTCATCAAATGAACGAAGTGGCTTGTCATTTCTGACTAACAAATGTGTTTCTGTACCTAAAGCATAAAATACGCCGGCTAATTCAACGGCTATATATCCTGCACCAATTACCGCTACACTTTTAGGTTGTTCTGTTAAAGCAAAAAAACCGTCAGAATCTATACCATATTCGGCACCTTCAATGGTAGGTATACTTGGGCGTCCGCCAGTGGCAATTGTTATATGGTCAGCAGTATAAAGCTCGCCATTAACCTCTAAAGTATTTTTATCTACAAATGTCGCAAAACCATTAATAACTGTTACGTTGTTAGCATCAAACCCTCTTTGGTAGGCTGCATGAATACGCTCAATATATGCTTCTCGGTTGTTAACTAATGTAGCCCAGTCAAAGGCTTTTAGAGGCGCTTTAAAACCATAATCGGCGGCGTATTTAAGAGCATCTGAAATTTGGCCTGCATACCACATAGCTTTTTTAGGTACGCAACCAACGTTTACACACGTTCCACCAATATATTTTGCTTCAATAACGGCGGCTTTTTTACCTAATTTAGCGGCGCGATTTGCTGAAGCAATACCGCCACTCCCGCCCCCAATGGAAATATAGTCGAAATGTTGTGTCATGAATGCCTCTGTTTGTTAAATTAACTGCAAAAACTTAAGACCTGCTAATAGGTCAAGTACTTTCAAGGGTGTTAAAACTAGGTAACGGGTAGTGCAACATATTCATTAATGAATGAATATCAATGTCATGTTTTTATAGATGGTTTGCATAAGTATTCTTTCGTGCTAGCTTCATCCATAGGGCGGCTGTATAAAAAGCCTTGTATATTATAGCATTGTCGCTTTGTTAAATAATTAAGTTGCTCTTTTGTTTCAACGCCTTCGGCTATACATTTCATGTTGAGTCGTTTAGCTAAAACGATGGTAGCATCAACAATAGCCTCATCGGTATCGTTTATACCAATACCTGCGACAAAGGCACGATCTATTTTTATAATATGTAGGGGTAACTGCTTTAAATAAGACAAAGATGAGTAACCCGTACCAAAATCGTCCAGCGCAATCAATATACCGAGATCAGATAAGGCATTCATTACTTTAATCGCCATTTTAGGGTCTGCAATTAATGCACTTTCAGTAACTTCTAATTTAATAGCGCTTGGAGGTAAGTTAAATTTAGTTAGTTGCTCTTTGATGAACGGGAATAAATTATTTTTTACAAAATGTAATGGTGATATATTTATTGATAAAAACAGCTCTTTGTCGATTTTTCTCCATTCAACTAAATTGTTTAAGCCTCTTATAACCGCTTGTTCGGTAATATCAATAATTAAGCCTAACTCTTCAGCGATAGGAATAAAAATATGAGGGGAGATAATTTCACTCCCTCTTTGCCAGCGAAGCAACAATTCTAAGCCTATGGTTTTCATTTCAGTTTGATTAAAAATTGGTTGGTAGTAATTAATCAACTCGTTATGATGAATACCTTGCTTTAACTTAGATTCCAACGTTAATTTAGAATTAGTTTCCAAGTTCATTTGTTCTTTAAAAAATTGAAAAGTATTTCTTCCCATTTGTTTAGAATAATACATCGCCACATCCGCATTGTGTAAAAGTTCATCCGAATTACTGGCATCATTGGGATAAAGCGCAATACCGATACTTGCTCCGATACTAACAACATTTGATTTGAGCGTTACCGGTTGCTCTAAGGTGGTTAATATTTTTTGGGCTATTGTACTAAGCTGAGCATGACCTTCAAAATACTCTAATAAAACCACAAATTCATCGCCACCTATACGAGCAATAGTATCTTTTGGTCTAAGAATAGAAATAAGTCGTTTAGTCACTTCTTGCAGTAATAAATCACCGTGGTCGTGACCTAAACTGTCGTTAATTTGTTTAAATCTATCCAAATCTATAAAGAAAAGCGCAATTGAGGTGCGTTTTTTTAACGAATAAATCATGGCCGATTCAATGCGCTCTAATAACAATGAACGATTAGGTAAATCAGTTAAAAAGTCGTAGTTTGCTGAATACCAAAGCTTTTTTTCTGCAGATTTTTGCGCGGTAATATCAGTACACACACACACATAATGCAGCTGATTATTGGTAGTATTTCGACTAACCGTAATGTTTAAAATAACATGATATTTTTCATGATTATCAGTTTTAATCACATCTTCGCCTTTCCAGTGCTCTCCTTCTTTTAAAGATAAAAATAAGCGCTGATAATGCTTTTTCTGTAATTGATTAAAGCCAAATAAAGCTTGGCTAAAGGAAAATTCCTCGTCTTTCCAACCAAATACTTCGCACAAGGCTTTGTTAGCGGTTACTCGCGTAAAATTATGACTGATAATAAACACCCAATCTTGAGTGTTTTTAAAAGCGTCGCCGTAGTATAACGCGCGTTCTTCAGCTGCTTTATTTTGAGTAATATTGGTATAAGAGCCTGTAACTCGACTAGGTAAACCCGTAAGTGAAAACTCTACAATTTTGCCTACATCTTTATACCAAAGCCACTCGCCATTTTTACTTTTTAAGCGGTATGTACAGTTAAACGTATTTTCTGACTTTGCTTCTTTTATAAATTCTTCCCACTGCGATACAAAATTGTTTTTATCTTCACAGTGAATAAGGTTGATATGCTCGTCAAACGGATAGGATTCTGTGTATTCAATCAACTCTAAATCTTTAACCGCTCGATTGGCGAACATTAAATTGTTGTAAGCTTGCCAATCCCATACGTCGCTATTACTACCAATTAAGGCTAACTGTAGCCTTTTTTCTCTAAATTTAACTTCTTCATGCGCAACAAGTAATATTTCGTTTTGCTGTTTACGCTTATAAAGCCAACAACCCACAATAAAAACACTTAACACTAAATATAAAAAGTAAGCAAAAGGAGATGCCCAAGGCGCATAACTAACTGAAAATTTAACACGTACGGGTTTTGAGAACTCTCCTGAAATAGGTGAAAGTGCTCTTACTTCAAGTACATGCTTACCTGAAGGTAAGGTCGGAAATGTAATACTGTGTTCATAGGTTAATGGGTAGGTAACATCGTCGCTGCCTATTAATTTATATTCGAATCTAACATTTTCACTGTTGGTATAAGTAAAAGTAGAAAAGTTTACTTTAATACCAACGTCATCGTAATCTAAGTAAATAATTTTATCGGTATTAATAATCGTGGGTAAGTTTATCTCTCGAGATAGCACATTGATATTAGTAACTTTAACAGTAAAGTTTTTAACTGAATTTAAAGCTTTTAACTTCATAGGTTCAAAAACACTAACACCTGCCATTCCGCCATAAACTAATTTATTGTTACGTAATTTATTACCTGTATTGAACTCTTTATTTACTATGCCCTCTTTTACCCCAAAATTTCTAAAATGATGAGTTTCACTGTCCATCATATAAATACCGTTATGGCTTGAAAACCAAAAATCGCCAGACTCATCAAGCTGCAAGCTATAAATATTGTCATTGATTGTAGAATTACGGCTTGTGTAATGATATTTGACGGAAAAATCAGTTAATGACAATCCAATCAATCCGTGGCTAGCAAAAGTTAGCCACAAGGTGTTTTTTTTATCAACAACCCAATTATCTATATTTGAAAATTCAGACTTATTACCTTTTGGCAATTTATAAAGCTGCTCAACTTTATCTGTAACTTGGTTATAAGCCCATAATGATTGGTGATTTGAAAAAAGTAATAAAGGGCTGTTCGGTAAGAAACCCAATAAATTAGTAATATCTTCATTAGGGTCATTGTAAATAGGGTTGATGGTTGCATCGAAAACTTTTTTTAGCGTTAAATGTTGTAAATCTATTTTATAAATACTTGTATCGTCTGCCAACCATAAAATATTATTATCATCTACATAAATGTTTGTTGCAGGTTTTTTTAGCAGTTGATTAATTTCTTCAGAATAATCATAAGGTACTAGTTGTTGTGTTGATATATTAAAAACTTTAATTCCGTCATAAGTACCTAACAACAAGTGGTCTTTACCATAATAGACCATGTGATAAATATGGCTTTCTCCATAAAAATCAGTCGCCTCGTCTACCGCTAAATAAGACTTAATTGTTTGATTTTTATCATCAACTAAATTCAAGCCATTGGTGGTTGCTACCCAAAAAAAATCTTTTTCTTTATGGTGCGGAAGTATGCTCCACACTCCGGAATAACTCAGGCTTAATTCAGTTTTATTATTATAACGATAATTTGTAATTAACTCTGCTGAAGGATCCCATAAGGTAACGCCCAAATCATATGAACCAAGCCAAAATAACCCGTTTTTGTCTTTAAATATTGAAAGGACAATATTATCTGATGCTTGTTCAAACAACTTCATATACCCAAATAAATGTTTTATTTCATTATTTTTTAAATTTAAAACGTAAAAACCCTGATTACTGGCAATATACAAAAGTTCCCCATCTTTATAAAAATCCCAAATGGATAAACTGTCATTGATGAGTTTGTAGGCTGGTAATAACTCATCTTCATTAAAGAAGCGATCAATATTACTTATATCGAGTAACTGTAAGTTAATAAAAGTTGCTATATATAAATTATTATTTTCAATATGTAGGCGATAAACTTTAGACTCTTGAAGTGCTGCAATTCCTTGATTACCTGTCCCGGTATTGGTTTCAGGGAGCTTTTTCCGTTTTTTTAATATTGTATGATAGAGAAAAACCCCTTTATCAGTGGCTAAATATAAGTAATCGCCTTTAATAACAACTTGCTGAATGTCATCATTATTTTCCCCTGCCATTTCAGTCGTAAAATCTAATTCAACTGCCATTTTATTTTGTGTTCTATCATAATTAAATAATTTTTTTGAGGAGCTTATCCAAAAATTTTCATTTGTTTCAACGACATCGGAAATATAATTTCTTTTACCTATTTCGGATTGAGAAACAACAAGTTGGTAACGGTTTTTTTTAGGATCATAGGTATAAAGCCCTTTGTTATAAACATTGAACCAAATCCTTCCATCAGAGTCTTGTAAAAGGACTTCGATTTGAAACGCATCAAAATCACCCTCTGGGCCTTTTAATGTTTTAAAGGTATAACCGTCGTATATATTTAATCCATTATTTGTACCAATCCACATAAAACCCGCAGAATCTTGAATGGCTGAGTTAGAAGAACTTTGTGACAGCCCGTCATCAACACTTAATGAGGTTAAACTTAAGTTATTAATACTTGCTTGAACTTGAGCGGATACACTTATTAGAAAAAAAAGTGTACTACAGAAAAAAATGGTAAGATTTAAAGACTTTAACATGCTATTTAACTTTACCCCTTTTGTATTTTTAACAAAAGCCACATAGATTGCGCTTAAGAGAACATGGCTCTACCCTTAAGAATAGACGTAATCGTTAATTTAATACAATAAAAACATAATAATAAATAATGAATCCAACCTTGAAAAACAGTTAATTCGTAAGCACATCTATAATACAATTTTTCACTTAAATAACACGCCATGACACATAATCTACCTATATTTTCAGAGATTGATCCTAAAGCAATTAAATCTAACGTTGAACAAGCGATTAAAAACTGCAAAAACGTCATTGCCAATGTAGTTTCTTCTACCGCTGAATATACATGGAAATCTTTAGTAGAACCTATTGATGATATTGATGATACATTAGGTAAGTTATTCTCACCTATTTCACATATGAACTCGGTTGTAAGTAGTGATGAACTTAGAGAAGCTTACGAGTCCTGTTTACCTTTATTGTCTGAATACAGCACATTTGTAGGACAGCACCAAGAGCTTTATCAAGCTTATCAGCAACTTTCTGAAAGTGAACATTACCATATGCTAAATAACGCTCAAAAAAAGGTTATTGATAATACGTTACGTGATTTTAAGTTATCAGGTATTGCCTTAACTGCCAATGAGCAAAAGCGTTATGGGGAAATTACGGCACGATTATCAGAGCTTAGCTCACAATTTAGCAATAATGTTTTAGACGCTACTCAGGCATTTACTGTGAATATTACTGATGAAACTGAATTATCAGGCTTACCAGAAAGTGCAAAGGAAGCAGCAAAAGCTTTAGCCGTTGAACAAAAAAAATCAGGTTGGTTATTTAGCCTAGATTTTCCGAGTTACCTACCGGTAATGACGTATTGTGACAATCGCGAATTACGCGAAAAAATGTATACCGCTTTTGCAACCAGAGCTTCAGATCAAGGACCTAATGCAGGAGAGTTCGACAATAGTAAAAATATGCTTGAAATATTAAACTTGCGTCACGAACTTGCTCAATTATTAAATTTTAATAATTACGCAGAAATGTCAATTGAAACAAAAATGGCATCTAAAACCAGTGAAGTGATCGAATTTTTGGAGGATTTAGCCGCTAAGTCAAAAGCGCAAGGTCAAAATGAATTAAACGAACTCACTGAATTTGCAAAAACCATAAATGCAGAGGCAACCAATCTTCAAGCATGGGATTTAGCTTATTACGGTGAAAAATTAAAACAAGAAAAATATGCTATTTCTGACGAAGCATTACGACCTTACTTCCCTGAAAACAAAATTATTGCCGGTTTATTTCAAGTAGTACATAAACTTTTTGGTTTAACCATTACCGAGCAAGAAGGGATTAATACTTGGCACAAAGACGTAACGTTTTATGACGTATTTGATCAAGACAATAACTTACGTGGTAGCTTTTATTTAGATTTATATGCCCGCGCCAAAAAGCGTGGCGGCGCATGGATGGATGATTGCATTGGTCGAAGAGAATTACCTAATGGCAGCATTCAGCTACCCGTAGCTTATCTTACCTGTAACTTTAATAAGCCTATTGGCAATAAACCCGCCCTATTTACACACGACGAAGTAGTGACTTTATTCCATGAGTTTGGACATGGTATTCACCATATGCTGACACAAATAAACGCCAGTGGAGTTTCAGGTATTAATGGTGTGCCATGGGATGCTGTTGAATTACCGAGTCAATTTTTAGAAAACTGGTGTTATGAGCCTGAAGCACTGGCCTTTATGTCTGGCCATTATGAAACCGGTGAGCCACTACCTAATGAGATGCTTGATAAAATGCTAGCCGCCAAAAACTTTCAGTCAGCCATGCAAATGCTTAGGCAGCTAGAGTTTTCATTATTTGATTTTAAAATGCATTTAAATTTTGATAATAACAAAGATAATAGTGCCTACATACAAACTATTTTGGATGAAGTAAGAGCTGAATACTCAATTACCAAAGCGCCTAGTTTCAATCGTTTTCAACATGGTTTTGGTCATATTTTTGGTGGTGGTTATGCTGCTGGTTACTACAGTTATAAATGGGCTGAAGTGCTTTCAGCTGATGCTTTTTCAAGGTTTGAAGAAGAAGGTGTATTTAACCCACAAGTCGGGCACGACTTTTTAACCAATATTCTTGAAAAAGGTGGGTCACAAGAGCCTAGCGAATTATTTAAAGCCTTTAGAGGAAGAGAGCCAAGTATAGAGCCTTTGTTACGCCATTGCGGCATTCTTTAAAGAACTTAGCTTTAAACGATTTAGCTTTAGCTAATTTCATATATACCCGTTACCAATCAAGCTACTCATTTTTGATTGGTAACGGGTATAGTCCCTCCCTTATAAAAAGTATTAATAACGAAGTAATTTTGCTCAGACAGTTAATGCATTTTTGTTATACCTTTATAAAAAAATATTAATTAATGCAGTAAAAATTTAGTGAACCTTATTTTATGAACAAACTTGAATCATTTAACGCGTTATATCAACGAGCGGCTGACCGTAAAGGTGGAAAACAAGCGCTTAACTTATTATTAACTGATATTGGTGCAAGTAACAACAATAGAAAAAACACCTTAACTGATGACAGAATATTATCTGCTTTCACTAAAAAAGTATTTCAATCGGGCTTTGTATGGCGCGTTGTTGAAAACAAATGGCATGGCTTTGAATACCTCTTTTTTAAATTTAATATTGAAAAAATATTAATGATGCCCGAAGAAATGATGGAACGAAAAGCATCTGATCCTCAAATAATTCGTAACTACAACAAAGTAAAAACCATTAAAGCTAATGCGCAAATGATTTTTGATGAGCAGCAACAGGGTCATACCTTCGCCGAATTTCTTTATCGTTGGCCCGCTAACGACATAATAGGTTTATGGGCGTATCTTAAAAAAAATGGTCAACGTTTAGGAGGAAATACTGGCCCTTACGCTTTAAGAGCATTAGGTGTTGACACTTTTTTATTGACTCGTGATGTTGAAGCTTATTTTCGAGCTCATGATATTATTTCAGGTGGTATTCAAAGTAAAACAAGCTTAAATGCCATTCAAAATAGCTTTAATCAATGGCAGTCTGAGTGTAATTTATCGTTAAACCAATTAAGCCGACTGGTTGCCTTTGCAACTGGTGATAATAATATATAAAACGATCGATTAAATGATCTACAAATAACCTATAAGTAACCAGATATGACCTCATCACATATTGCTAATAATTATATAGCGATTGGCTATGTAGATCGCACAGATGCTAAATTAGCAAAAAAAATCGCAAAAAAATGGCAACTACAATACATTGGCGATGTAGCCGCTGTGGTTAACTACCCACAACTGACCTTTTTATTACAAGTTAACTTTCAAGCCCTTGAATTAATTAAAATAGATGAGCCTAAACTCAGTGCAATAAAAGTTGATTTTGTAGAAGGTGGTGTCGCTCATCGGCGTAAATTTGGTGGCGGAAGAGGTCAAGACATTGCAAAAGCTTTAGGGCTAAAACATGGTTTTACACCTCACGTGCTTGACGCTACTGCTGGGCTGGGGCGCGACTCTTTTGTATTAGCCTCATTAGGCTGCAAAGTTACCATGATAGAGCGCATGCCTATTGTAGCCGCATTACTAGAAAATGGCTTAGCGCGCGCAATACTAAATACAGACGTACACGATATAGTAAATAATATGACACTAGTACACGCCTCGTTATCACAAAACCCCCTTAATACTGTTACCGCTAATAATATTAACAATATTATGCCGGACGTGGTTTATTTAGACCCAATGTATCCGCATAAAGAAAAATCAGCTCTGGTAAAAAAAGAAATGCGTGTTTTTCAAAGCTTAGTAGGAGAAGACAACGACGCTGATGCATTGTTAGCGCCAGCACTAGCAATAGCAAAATACCGAGTAGTGGTTAAACGCCCAAGTTATGCAAAGCCATTAGCAAATAAAAAGCCGTCCATGAGTATAAACATGAAAAAAAACCGTTTTGATGTGTATGTCAACCAAGCTATTCCTAAAAATAACTGATCTGTTACTGATCTTATTTAAAACTGAGTTTGCCAATACCAGACATTTGTTCCAACCAATCTTACTAAGCTTTTAGGTGCTAATTTGTGATGATCAGTTATGCAATTAACCTCAACATATACCCGTTATCAATCAAGATGCTTGATTGATAACGGGTATATGTATTAGTTGGGTAGCTGCGTTAACTACTTGCACCTTCTGTCATTTTACCAAGCGCTCTTTTATAACGCATTTTCACGGTACTTAGTTTTTGATCTACGATCAGTGCTATATCACTAAATTCTAGATCTCCAGCTATACGAAAAACTACAATAGAGCGCTCTTCTATGCTCAATCGATCTAATAATTTATTAAGCTGTTGATTTTTATCTGCCAAATCATTGGCTGTATTTAATACTTCTTCGTTTTCTGCTTCTTCAAGATCAACTTGATTTAGCTTATTTTTGCGAAGTCTGGTTAACGCTTGGTTATAAGCAATTCTATATATCCATGTTTTAAAACTAGCGCGTTGCTCAAAGCGGTGTAAATTGTTAAACACCTTGAGCATGGTGTCGTTAACAGCTTCTTCTGCCTCTTCTTTTGAATTTAAATATCTATAGCACACTTGTATAAGTTTGTTATGGTATCGATGAAAAAGCACTTCGTAAGCAGTTGTTATATAAGGTAACTGTAACCTAGCAATACGCACTATTTCAGAGTCATCTAAGGTTGATAACCGTTCAGAGACAAGGTTGTTCTCTGAGGTGCTCATAATAAACTTAATATCTTAGTATTATTCAAAAAATTATTTAGGCGTATTGTTCATAGGTGTCGTCATAAATTTATGGGTTAATAAGTCTTGATTTGGCACACTTAGTCGCTTCCCTTCTTTGTTTTCCAGTAACGTATTTACTGTACTTACGGCGATAACATTACCAATAAATCCTTCAAACTCTACTTCGTCACCTGGCATTAATTGCTCTCTCGCATAAATACCAGAAACAATGCTGTTTGCAATACTCTTGGTACCTAAACCTAATGCCAGCGCTAAAGCTACACCTAAACTCGCAATTAACACGGTAAACACTGTATTAAGTAACTCGGTTTCAAGCTCAAGCTGCCCAATCACTAAGGAAAATGTAATAGCTAATACAAGTATTTGCAGAACTCGCCCCACCGAAGAACCATACTCAACACCCAAGTTATCAAATGATGTTTCTACTTTCGACTTACCTGTTTTTGCAATAAATAACCCAAGTAAGGTAATAATCAACGCCCCTAATAACTTAGGTAAATATAAAACAAATGCATCTAAAATATCAGAGAGCCTTTCAAACCCTAGTGTTTCAGAAGCCGCCACTATAATAATTAATACAAAAAACACATGTAACAAACCCCCTATTAATTCTGAAGGGGTCGATTTAACACCTAAATTTGCTAACATTTTATCGGCATTAACTTTAGTGCAAAGTTTATCAAAACCCAGTTTATTAATTAATTTGGCGACCCATTGGGTAATTATTTTAGAAAGAAATAATCCAACAAATACGATAACAACGGTTGCTAGTAAATTAGGTAAAAACCCAACTATTTCTACCCAAAATTTAGATAATGCATGACTAAATGATTGTGTCCAAACGTCAATATTCATTTTAAGCCTCCGTTATAATCGTTAATTTTTTTTGTTTGTTGCATGTTTTTTTCTTCCTGAGGGTAATGTTTATTAGCAGATTTTATTTTTAACTGGTTTTTATTGTGTAACTCAAGCTTTCGTTTGGCTGAATACATAGACGCACCAAAACCTAAAAAAACGACCCAGACCCAACCAAAAAACAAACCAGAAACATCTTTGGTTGCTGTCACTTTAGCTGAGTTTTTAAGCACTTTTTTTAATGCCTTATCTTCATTTGAAATGGGTGCGGTGTCTTGCCACATTGATTTAAGTTCGTCTTCATTTAAGCTCATAACGGTATCCAGTTATTAGTTTTTGGTCTATGTTCAACGTTTGTTTATTGTGTTGATATCTGTGCTGATATTCGTGTTGATACTTAAGTTGTCTTTATTTACTAGGTATTAATTGTTTATAGCACTTAGCTTAAAAGAACTTTAATGCTAAAGCTTATAATTTTGGGTGCAAAATACTTGCACAATCAAAGTGGTTGATTATGAAAAACTAAAAGCTTTAGCAATAAAAAATGGTTAGATAAAATTTATATCGGCTATCAATCAGGTTGCTCATTAAAAGCGTTTAAAGATAACCGACATAAATAAATACCCATATCATTAAAGATATGGGTATATGATTAGTTGATGATCAGAATTTCAACACGTCTGTTTTGTGCTCTACCTTCAACGGAGTCGTTGCTAGCAACAGGTTTTTCTTTACCGTAACCGTTAGACTTAACGCGACTTTCGTCAATGTTACCTACTTGCACCATAAAGCTTGCCACTGTTTTAGCGCGCTCTTTAGAAAGTTTAAGGTTTAAGTCTGCACTACCGGTAATATCGGTATGCCCAGAAATAACAATATTTGCTGCTGGGAATTTTTTAACCGCATCAATTATTTTATTTAATAGGGCAAAGTTAGATGATTCAATTTCGCTACTACCAGGCTTAAATGCAAAGCCTTGAGCACGAATTAAAACATTATCAACTTGGCGATAAACATTGGCTTCGTTTTCAGTAAACATTGATTGAATGCTATTAAATCTAGCCGTATCTTCTTTTTTCGCTTTTTGTTCTTTTTCAAGCTCTAATTGAGCTGACATAAGTGCTTGATCTTTATCTTGCACTAATTGCGATTCTCTATTTTGTGAATCTGTTTGTAAAGCTGTTAGTTGTTGCTTTAAATCAGAAACTTTCATGGATAAAGCTTTATTCTCATCAAGTTGCTGACCAAGACTTTGGCGCGTTAAATTGATTAACTCTTTATTTGATTTTTCAAATGGCAGTGCATCATTTAATGGCGCAAAAACTGTGGCTAACTGATCTTGATACCATAGAATTTTTTGCTCTTCAGTAAAATCAGCATTTTTAAAGTATTGATTTACATCGGCAATAGCTTCAGCACGCTTAATTAACCAAATAGCTTGATTAGAATGAATATTTGCTTTAGCTGTATCTGTTCTGTTTACTTCAAGTATGTCTAAAGCTAGTTTGTATTCATTTTGAGCTTGGCTAACAGTAATAGGTGCAACGTCATCTAAATCAGCTTTTAGTGCTGATTTAATAGTACTTTGAGCAACACTTAACATATTTACTTTTAGCGCCGCTAATTCAATTTCTAAGTATTGATTTTTTAGGGCATTAATATCACGTTTTGCGCGTTCGTCTTCACCAGCTTCTAGCAACACTAACATTTTATTTAATTGTTTTTCAGCATCTTCATATTTTTCAGGTACTAATGCATTCGCATTAATGTTGACAGCTTTATTGCGCGCAACTAAAACATCTTCAAGCACATATTTAGCTCGTTCAGATTGCTTCATTGCTGCATTAACTTCATTTATTACTTTTTCAGCTGCTGCATTTGCTGATGTTGAACCTGCTTTAGCTTGTTTTAGCGCATCGTCATAAACATTTTTAGCTATTTGCATTCTTTTAGGTGCAAAATAATCAATATTTTCAGTATTTGCTTTTTCTAATAAAGTACGTGCTTGATTTACTGTTGGAAATTGTTGCATGATTTCTTTTTGAGATAGAGCCGTGTTAGATGCACAGCCTGCAAATAACAAGAAAGATAAAGTACTCGCGATAACTAATTTTTTCATTTTTTGTTCCCGACTTAGTGAATAAAATTTATAATTTTATATTTGTTGTTCCTATAGACGAATATAACAGTTCATAAGTCACAAAAAAAATTAATATATTTTTATTGTGGCTTTTACGCTATAACTCACGTCCAAATAATACGCATTATTCATTTTTTAATAAAAAATATACACACTGGAGTGCAGAATATGTCTGAACCATTACCTGATTTAATTGAAGAGGTTATTAGCCATTCTGAACTTAATATTGATACTGATGACACTGCTTTATTTATTGCACAAGCAAACGAAGATGAGGTCGCATTATTATTAGAATCGCTCCCCATTGATGAACGCATAATCCTCTGGCAAGCAATACCTGTTCACAAACAACTAAATACCTTATTACAAATGCGTGGTGACCCACGTGAAGTTTTAATTAAAGAAGTAAATCCAGAACAGTGGGATAAATTATTTGTTGGCATTGACTCTGAAGATTTACTGGAACTAGCCGACTCTTTACCACCTGAACTGGTTGAACGTGCCTATACTGCAATGGACAGGCAGCAAAAACATTACTTTACTCGGGCAAATGAATATCCTGAAGATCAAATTGGTCATTGGATTTCTCATGACTTTTTAGTGTTGCCGATTAATGCACGTGTTCGTGATGCTATGCGTTTAATTCGACGAGAAGTACCTCGTCACACCGATATGATTTTTTTAATTAATCGCTCAGGACATTTTTCTGAGGCGGTGCCAATCGCTAAACTTTATGGTTTACCAGAGCATATTCCGTTAGTTGATATCGCGCTTGACGATTTTTTAGTAATTTCAGCAAATGCTGAATGCGAACAGGTAGCTAAAGACGTGCAGTTATCAGGTTTTGGTTCGCTCCCTGTGGTTGATGAAAACCAAAAATTATTAGGTCGAATTGACGTTACTACCGCATCAGAACTTTTGCTTGAATACAACGAAAGACAAATAATGAGTAGCGTAGGTATGGACGAGAATGAAGATTTGTTCTCGCCAGTACGTAAAAGCGCAAAAGGACGAGCTATATGGTTAGGAATTAATTTATTAACCGCATTTTTAGCCAGTGCTTTTATTGGTATGTTTGAAGCTACATTGCAGCAGGTGGTGGCTTTAGCGGTATTAATGCCTGTTGTTGCTAGCATGGGCGGAATTGCCGGTAGCCAAACCTTAACGTTAATGATACGTGGCTTAGCACTCAAACAAGTTAATCCTGCAAACTTTAAAATACTTTTGATCAAAGAGTTTAAGGTTGGTAGCTTAAACGGAGTTATTTGGGCGATAGTTATTGGTTTAGTTGCCGTTGCATGGTTTCAAGACCCATGGCTTGGTGTAGTTATTGGTATTGCTATTTTATTAAATATTATTGCTGCCGCCTGTGCAGGTATTTTTGTGCCTGTTATTTTAGATAAATTGAAAATAGACCCTGCACTTTCAGGTTCGGTAATTTTAACTACCGTTACCGATATTGTTGGTTTTGTTGCCTTTTTAGGCTTAGGTACATTATTTTTGATTTAGTTTAGCCCCAGCTTAGCTGCATTAAGTTAAGTTGCGTTAAGTGGCTTTAGGTTGCAATGTTCATAGGTATTACGGTTCAAGGTTTATCATTTTATGCACAATCATTTGAATTGTAATGATATCTTGAACTGTAATCATATAAGGCAGACATATGCCTGGTATCATTCAAGATGCAGGTTTCAGTGAAGGCTAAAAACAGCTAGGCTGTTCGCTCTACTAGTAAATCAGTTAAGCAATCTTGCTCTTCACCAGATATTTGCTCTCCATCATTTTTAGAGACTAAAAAAACGTTCTCAGTAGACTCTCCAAGCGAACTTATTTTTGCCGAATGAATGGTTAAATTAAGCTGGGAAAATACCAAACAAATCTTTTCCATGTACCTTGGATCATCTAATGTATTAATTTTTAATAAAGATTTATTTTTTTTACTCGACTTTAAAAACTCAACCGCCGTGGTATTGTCAAAATGCTTGATAAATTTTGGCGATGTTAAATGATGATCAATAGCTTTATTATGAATAGCATTTTCTACTCTTTTAATAATTTGAGCGATACGGCATTCATCAACAATAGGCTCATGGTTATTATCGAGTAATTTAATTACTTCTAATACGTTACCGTCTTTTGCTCGCATTATTTGCGCATCTTTTACACTTAATTTTGCTGCGGCAAGCACATTAAATATATCTACAAATAATTTGGCTCTATCTTGAGTATAAACAACCAAACACGTTGAACCCGACGATAAATGTTCAGAAACAAAAACAATATTATTGTTAACCGCCTGATTAATAATTTTCTCTGTAATATATACAATCTCATCAACGCTGTTACTACTGAAAAAATGATTAGGTAAATTACTCCACAACCTATTTATTTTTTGCTCGGTTATCTGCATTTTTGCAAGTAACGCTTTAGCTTCACTTTTGTTTTCTCTGATAAGCGTGCGTGATTCAAATATATTTTCAATGCCCTGTTTTAAGGCTGTACGAGTAGATAAATAAAGTTGCTTAAGTTGGCACTCGTGCCATTCATTCCAATATTGTTCGTTGGTGGCAATCATATCGGCTACGGTAAATACAAATAGTGCATTTAATTTATCAACCGAACCTACGGTTTTTGCTAACTGTTTGATCACGCTTGGGTCAGTAATATCGTGGCTTTGTATAGTGGTTATTAATAGCTCTTGATGGGTAATAAGCCAATAAATTAGTTTAACGCTTGAGTTTCTAAGCTGATGCAATTCCGCAAATTCTTGGGCAATTACTGCACTTAATTGATGGTCGTCACCGACTTGTTTACCTGAAATATGATGACAAAGGGTTGCCATGATCAGTGCATGTTTGTCTTTAACAAATTGATTAACAATATAAACAAAGCTTTTTTTATCAAAGCCATGGTTGAAACTATCAAGTGCCTGAACCGCTTTAAAAGTATGCTCGTCAATGGTGTAAGCGTTATGCATATCGTACTGCATTTGACCTTGTATACGCTGCCAATGCGAAAAATATGAGGCTAAAATGTTGTATCGGTGCATCAAACTCAATGAGGTTTTTAGGCCATTAGGGTGTTGTAAAAGTTTAGTAAATTCTTCTTGGCAACCTTGAAAACAAATTAACTCACCTAATAATCTTCGTCTGGTCTGCCTTAATAACCTTATAGTTTCTGGTGCAATACCATGAACATCATCATGCTCTGCAATGAGTAAAAATAGCCTTATCACTTGTCTTTTATCAATAAAAGCTTCATCGTATCGTACTTGAATTAAGTTATTTTTTACCGAAAAATATTGATCTATCGTTCGTTCAAGTTGGTCAGGCTGATGTTTTAAGATATCAAATAAAAAAGAGTCTTTAAGCATTTGATTAAGTTCGCGAATACGGGTCATAGCTCTGAATAAAAACCCCATCATACTTTCAATTGCGTGTTGGGTATTATCCCCATTACCAAAGCGCATAAAATCAGCAACTGCAGATTGATAGTCAAATAATAAATTTTCTTGCGGGCGATTTACTACAGAGTGCAGAGCCCACCTTACCCTACAAATAAAATCGTAAGACTCTAATAACTCAGAGGTTTCGTCGTTAGTTAAAAAACCTGTTGATTTTATGGTGCTAGCCGTATCGGTGAGAAAGTGTTTTTGAGCTATCCATTGAATGGTTTGAACGTCACGCATACCACCCGGATTATTTTTTAGATTGGGCTCTAAATATAAGGCAGTATTTTTAGCTTGTTGATGGCGGTTTTCTTGCTCAAGCATCTTTTCTTCAAAAAATACTTTACTAGTTAGTATATTATTGCCGTACAAAACATCTTTAACTTTTTTAGCATGAGATTGAGGGCCATATAAGGGTCTTAAATCAAGTAAGTTTGTCGCAATAGTAATGTCTTTTTTAGAAAATTGAATTGATTCTTCAATGGTTCTAACTGAGTAACCTACGTCAATGCCCAAATCCCACAATTTAGTTAAAAAGCTGCTAAGTACATCTTCCTCTTTAGGTAATATTTTTCCCTCGCTAATAATGGCTAAGTCAATATCTGATTGAGGGTGTAGCCTTTTTCTTCCGTACCCACCGACTGCATTTATGGAGAGAGCTGAATCATTTAATTTATATGAACACCAAAGTGAAATAAGTAGTTCATCAAAAAATTCAGCTCTTTTTTCCATTAGTGACTGAATGGAATCTACATGAAATTGTTCGTTAAGCGCCAAAGTGTGGTTTGCTATATATTGGCGTATATCAATTCCTGTAGATTCTTTTGAAACGGAGTACATTAAGTGATCTCTTATAGTTGTTTAGACCAAGTATTTAAACTGTCTAACTGCCCTTTAAAAAACGATTCATTCATTAATCGTCCTCCAAATTCAAACTCATTTTCAGTACATACTTTATTAATGAGTAAACTACTTGCCGGAACTGTTGTATAAGCGGTTTTACAATCTAACGAAGCGTAATAGTTTTCCATTTCATTAATCAATTTATGAATGGCTTGATCTGGTTTTAAATTAGATTCTATAGTGGGATTTACCGTAAACTCTGAAAATTCGACCACTTTTTTCTTATTGCATAAATAAGCATTAGCCGTTGCCGCAATGGTATTACCTACTTTAGCGCTAAACATTTTTTCACCTTGTTTTTTAGGTGTTGGTACTTCCCTGCTAGAAAAAACAAATGGCTTATTGGAGTTTATAGGGAATTGATTGTTTCCAGATAATATTTCAATCGATTGATTTGAAAGATTGTTTTCTAAATTAAGAATAGGCTGGTTATTTACATTAACCGTAGCGTCAAGGATGGCATCATGTTTTTCTTCAAATTGATTTTTTAAATAAAAATCTTTTAAATAGTAAGCAATATAAAAGGCATCTTGTAAGCCATAATAAGCCAAAATTGAAGCTTCTATTTTAAAACCATGCTGAAAAAAATAAACCGCAGCAGACTCTTTAATTTTTATACTAATTTTGGCTATTTTATGCTGATAAGCATAGTACTTTATTAAATGAACAAAGTTATTTAAATCGCCTGTACCAATATCTTCAACTATTAATGTATTAGCTTCTTTGTCGTGTACATATTGTACCGCTTTAGACTTTGCATAATCTTCAAAATAACCTTCATTGATACTCACAAGTAATACCCCTTTTTAAGTTGTAAAAATAAAATAACAGTTTCAATTAAAATAATATCAACTCTAACTATTTTTTTCAAACGCTAAATATGTTAAATTCTGTTTCAGTTGTATAATCAAACAATATAATATTGGGGATATTAATACTGTTTAACATGACTAAAAGAATAAATTGAATCAGCAAAAAAAGTACGTAAGCCTTTATTTTAATAACTATACCCTTTACCAATCAAGGTGCTTGTTTCAGAGTATCTTGAATGATAACGGGTATAGTTCTAATGCAATCTCAATTTATAAGTTTACTCAATATATAATTTTTTATTAAATAACGTTAAGGTTCACGCTTAATGCTTTAACTAAACTATTTTAACTTTAACTAAACTATTAATTAGAAATAATATTGACCACCATAAATTATAAGTAGTCGATAAACTATTAATAATAATACTGTAGATGTAAATTAATATGAAAAAATATGATGAACTCCTAGTGTCAATTCGAAAGGTAATTCGCGCGATTGATCTTCACTCTAAACAATTAACAAAATCGTCGGGCTTGACGGGTCCACAATTATTAATAATGATTGAAATAGATCAAACTCAAGCGATTACAGCAAGCCAAATAGCAAAAGCCATTAATTTAAGTGCTGCAACGATCACAAATATTCTCGACAGGCTAGAAAACCGTGGCTTAATTCAACGTGTGCGAAGCGTAGAGGATAAAAGAAGAGTGAGCTTGTATTTAACTGATGCTGGTAAAGAATGTTTAATAGATGCACCAGAGCCGTTACAAGAGCATTTTATTAAAAAGTTTTGTCAATTAGAAGAATGGGAGCAATCATTATTATTATCGTCAATGCAGCGTATAGCTACAATGATGGACGCTGACGATCTTGATGCTGCCCCCGTATTGGCAATAGAGCCGATGTAGGTAGTGAGAAAGGGGTACTTTATAGTTAATATTAAACTGTAAATCGGTTAACTAACCGGTACATTTTTTGACTAGCCTCTTGAATAGAACCACCTAAAACAACTAATTGTTCACCATGCTGTAATGAGTTTTCACTCATGTCTGTAATTGAATTTATTGACTCATCAATAAGTTTACATGTTACTGATTGTTCTTCTGTAGCAGATGCTACTTGATCATTTAACAACAACATGTCGTGTACCATTCCTTTAATTTCTACTAGAGAACTTCCTGTTGATTCTGTGGCTAGAACAGTTTTCTCAGTAACAGAGGCACTTTGTTGCATAGAACTTACTACTGTATTAGACGAAGATATTAATTCGTTTAATAATGTTTGAATTTCAACTGTAGATTGATGGGTTCTTCCTGCTAAGCTTCGAACTTCATCAGCAACTACAGCAAAACCTCTACCTTGTTCACCAGCTCTTGCCGCCTCTATTGCTGCATTCAATGCAAGTAAATTAGTTTGTTCAGCAATGCCTTGAATGGTATTTAGAATACCACTTACATTACCTACTTGTTGTTTCAACTGATCTACGTTACTTGATGTAGCATTGATCTCATCTAATAAATTATTAATAAAACCAATAGACTCAATTGATCTTTCGTTGCCATTTTCGGCAGACGTTGTAACATTTTGTGCTAAAGCTGATGCGCTGGTTGAGCTTTGAGTAATGTAACCTACACAAGTTAATAACTCTCTAACTGCTGTGGTTGAATCTTGAATAGAATCGTTCTGTTTATTGTTTTGCTCGTTCGCTATATTAGTGCTTTCAATTAGTTCTTTAGAAATATCTTCTAAGGTAGAGGTTGTATGAACAACTTCTGAAATAATGGTGTGGAGTTGATCAACAAATTTATCAAAACTGTCAGCTAATTTACCTAGCTCATCATTATATTTGTAATTTAATCGTTTAGTTAAATCGCCATTACCGTCCGAGAATGCTGTTAACGACTGGGTAATTAACATAATACTACTAGCTACATTTTTGCTTAGTAACCAATTGTAAACGAATAAACAAACTACCCACAAAATGGAGATAGCTGCAGCCATCCATCGTGCATCTTGCGCCTTTTGTTCAATACCTTGTACGCTATCAGTTAATTGGTTATCAGCTAAAACTTCTAGGTTATCAAGGGCTTTCTTTAACTGAGATAAAGTGTCATTATTTTTTTGAGCTGATTTTTGTAATACATTTAAATCAGCATCACCTGAAATAAACTGCTTTGCTAGCTCAACACTTTCTTTATTGTACAATTCAAACTGCTTAACAATACCTTCGAGCCCTTCTACCTTTACGGGGCTATTTTCTATTAATTTAAAATTTGCTCTAATATTGTCAGTGAATCCTGTTGTTTCTTCCAATATATCGCTATCATTAATAGTTACACTAAGATTAATAGTGGATTCCAATTGCCCTAAATATAGTTTACTTTCTTTAATTGCCACTAAAGTTGGGTAATAGCTTGTTTTAATTGATTTAGCATTGCCAGTCATAGATGAAAATGCAAAGTGATTAATGCTAAAAATTGCAATAAACCCCACTAACGCAGCAAAAGATACTGATATGATTTTTTGTCGTATGGTTAAATTCAACACGAACACTCCTATTTTTTATTTATGTTAACCAACTTATCCCATGTTTATTATTAGGCATAAGCTGGTTAAATACATAGCTATTCTACTTAGCTAAAACAACTACATCTGTAGTAATTTCTGAGCTATCTATATAGCCAATAATTTCAGGATTGCTTGCAATCATGTTGATTAGTTCCTTACTATCAGAAACTTCTTTTGGCATTTTTCCCTTTCCAGTAAATATTAAACGACTCCAATATGAATTTAATTGGGATTGCGTTTTTTTAGTGAACTTACTATGAAACTCTTCACGAACAGAGCTGTCTTTTGCTAATTCAACCACCTCAATTTTTGTACCATCAGGTAATGCAAGACGTTTTCCTAGAAATAAGTTTTTAACTTCGGCTTGGCTTAATGTTGTTTTTACACTGGGATTACCAATTACAATAACTTCGGCTTGAGCAATGGCTGTTTGAAGGCAAAGAGCAGTGGCTAAAATAAATAATTTTTTCATAAGTCTCTCTTCCTTAAAAAATAGCTTGTAAGCTAACGCTATACAATGTGTTATCAGCTTCAATCATCTTGTTATTAAATAATCCAATTTTCTTATCAAATCGATCAACTTGAGCTTTAAAAGCTAAATTGCTTGAAATATCGTAACGGGCACCAATAGAAGCAATACTTTGTTGTATTGATTTTCGATTATAAAGGTAGCTTTTCGAACCATCATCAGCTTGGTAAATATGTTTACCTGGACCACGCTCGTTATCATTTAATGATTCTCTGTATTGATACATTAAATATGGTGTCATAGCTCCAAAGCGATAACCTACTGACGCAGAATATTTACCATTATCATGTTTTCCACCGTCAGTCATTTCAAAGATAGTTTCTGCATCAACTTTCCATTCACCATCATCATAAGCATAACCTAGAGAATAAAAAGTTTGACGATCGCCAGCCCAATAACCCATGGCATGTAGCTTTTTTTGACCTGCAGCATTTAGGTAAATAAAATCTTCTAATTCGCCAGGCTCTGTACGAGTAGTAGCGCCTAGTTTAAATAAATGCTCATCCAACGTATATGTAAGATGCAAGCCCATGATGTCATCAATAATAAATGTTTTACCGCTATTTGATTGTTTTGTAGCACGGGGGTCTTCATTTTGACCATAAAAAGCTTGAAGTTGAATAGTCCCATCACCAACATAAAAGTCTTGTAAAATTTCAATCCCTGTATGTCGTTGTACTTTATCATTCGCATAAATTAGCTCAGGCGTACGTAACCAAAGTTGAGCGAAGCCCATATCTTTATAATCGCTGTCTTTATAAAGAGGTATACGTAATATACCTGCACGTATTTTTGTTTGATCTGTTAATTTGTAAGTCAAATAAGCTAAATCAACACCAAAGCTATCATCAAAAGGTCGGCTTTCAGCAAAAAATTTAGTTAATAAGGTAAAGTCTAAGTTGTCAGAAGCTTTAAAATCAATTTGAATACCACCCCATGTTTCACTGGTTGTATTTAATTTATTATCATAAGGAAAAAATTCTTTTTCTTTTGCTGTACCAGCCGTTAAATTGAGATAACCAGAGATTTTTACCTTGTCTAGTGTTTCAATAATGCTGTCAATACGACTATCAGCAGATGCAGAAAAAATAGGTTGTATCAGTAAGCATGAGGCAATAAGTGAGTATTTAAAAATTTTTGTCATCAATTAAGTCCATATGTTGGTCTAATAAAAAAGTTATATAGTATAACTAACGCGAAATACTGATATAAACATAGTTTCAATTGAGAATAAAAACAATGAACTAACAAATAAAAATCAAATATAAACAGTAAGATACACTAAAAACCAATTACACCCACCTATTTAACAATCTATAAACAACTTATAAACAATTCATAGGAATAATTTAAAAGCTTTTATATTTTTTGCATAATATATTTTTAAAAAAATGGCGTTCATGGAGAGATTTTAGAATTAATAAAATGGGGTATTGAGCGAAACCATAGATCTGATTTTGCTCAATATACCCGTTACCAATCAAGATGCTCGTTTCAGAGCGCATGAGCGTCAATGTGTATAGTAAGCAATTCAAGGCAATACTTTATTGTAATGGTCGTTCCCTTATAAAAAGTATTAACGATGAAGTCATCTTTTAGAGGAATAAACGCTCAAGCGCTTCTTCGATGGGTCTAAAAAACAATTTACGCGTCGTTATTAAGTTTAATCATGTTCACCGTAGAAGTAGAGCATTAGGGTAACGCAGGAGCAGTTACCAAGAATAATCATGACATAAACTTAATGCCTTGCATACAGGGATGTCGTCCTTAGATTTCGTATGGAACTTGAAATCTGTGCCTAAATTGTTTTTAGTTCCCACACAAACCTGCATTTTGAATGGTAACGGGTATATGTGAAAGATGAGTTAGTGAAATTTTATAAGTGGCTAAGGTCTTGCCACTCTTCTTCATTTAATATTTTTTCTGCATTTAATAAAATGAGTAATTCACCACCCTTATTAGAAACACCATCAATAAACTTTGCAGTTTCATCATTACCAACATTTGGCGCTACATCAACATCGCTTTCTTGAAGACTTATAACCTCAGCAACACTATCAACTAAAATACCAATAACTTGTGTTCCTACTTCTAAAATCACAATACGGGTATCGTCTGTTACCTCTAATTCAGGTAAACCAAATTTTTCACGAGTATTTAAAACACTGATCACGTCACCACGTAAATTTATAATACCTAAAACGTAGCTAGGAGCACCTGGAATAGGAGAAATTTCACTGTAGCGCTGTATCTCTTGTACTTTTAATACTCGAATACCGTAGCTTTCACCACTCAGACTAAACTTTACCCATTGTGTTGTTTCGTTTTGGGTATCGATCGCAGGCTTATTCATGTGTAAACTCCGAGTGTACATTTTAAAGATAAAGTATTTAAATACTGTAGTTGCTATCTTAAAATTATACAATTAAAAAGCGGTCTCATTATCTGATCAATAAATATGATGGGTAGATATAATGATAAGTAAAATGAACACAATAATGAGGTAAGGTTAGAACAATGAGTAAGTCTTTGTGTAAATGGAAAAAGAGAGAAATTGAAAAAGGACTTGTAGAATTAGCCAGTATTGTTGATAAACCTCGCTTTCTTTGTAAAGATTGTGCAAGAGCTGCGCACGAAAAAGGTGTGCTTTGTAAGCCCACTAAGCTGCCATTGCCAAATTAACTAACTATATTCTAATATTATTTAATCAAAACAACGTTAACCGAATTCAATATGTAAAATAATTTTATACTCGTTACCGTTCAAAGTGCTGGTTTCAATAGGAGTTAAAAACAATTTAGGCACAGATTTCAAGTTTCAGAAGTAATCTAAGGTCTACATCCATGGTGAACCTGATTAAACTTAAGAACGCTGCATAAATCGTTTTTAAACCCATCAAAGAAACGCTTGAGCGTTTAATCTTTTAAAAAATGACTTCGTCGTTAATGCTTTTACAAGGGAGCAACCATTGCAATAAAGTAATAAAGTATTGCTTTGAACTGATATCGCTCATACGCTCTGAAACGGGCTTCTTGATTGGTAACAGGTATATTGTGAACAACACTTTTCATAACATTATATAACTTTACTTCAATAAGGACTTACCATGATCAAGCAAAATGAAAAAATGCCAACCGGTGAACTACAAGAATTAACCAGCGATGGAATGATCACACACAATACCGAAACACTGTTTGCTAATAAAAAGGTCGTTTTATTTGCTGTGCCTGGTGCTTTTACACCAACTTGTTCGGTTTCGCACTTGCCGGGATACGTAGTATTGGCTGACCAATTACAAGAAAAAGGCATCGACCAAATCATGTGTTTATCGGTTAACGATGCTTTTGTTATGGATGCTTGGGGTAAAGCAAGTAACGCCGAACATATTACAATGTTAGGAGATGGTAACGGTAGTTATACTAAACTTCTAGGGTTAGAAAAAGATACAGCGGCTTTTGGCGGGATTCGCTCTCAACGTTATGCCATGGTTATTGATAATGTCGTTGTAACAACATTACTTGTTGAAAAACCAAAAGAATTTGAGGTGAGTAAAGCCGAAACTGTTCTAGCAAGTTTATAAACGACTAATACTATTCATGTTAGTAAAAGAAATAAAAACCATTACCATTATAAGCTACTGTTTTTAAATGGTTTTTATTTCTTTTTTCTTGATTTTTTAGTATTAATCAAGCATACTCTTTTCAAATTTATATTTAAGAGAAATATCATGCTAAAAGCTTCAATGATTGAAAAACTCAATACTCAAATTAATTTAGAATTTTATTCTTCAAACCTCTATTTACAAATGAGTGCTTGGTGTGAAGAAAAAGGCTTTGAAGGTGCCGCGCAATTTATGCGTAAACATGCCAACGAAGAAATGGATCACATGACTCGTTTATTTACTTACGTGAGTGAAACGGGTGCATTACCCATTTTGGGTGCTATTGATGCACCACCGCATAACTTTGAATCATTAGCTGATTTATTTCAAAAAACTTATAAACATGAGTGTTTAATTACAGAGCGTATTAATTTGTTAGCTCATGAGGCTTTTACTAGCCAAGACTATTCAACATTTAACTTTTTACAATGGTATGTAGCAGAGCAGCATGAAGAAGAAACTTTATTTAAAAGCATATTAGATAAAATTAGCTTAGTTGGTCATGACGGACACGCGTTATTCTTTGTTGACAAGGATTTAGCAGAAATGGCCAAAACTGGCACTTCACCTAGCATCATGTCGCCAGCCAACGCCTAGGGATAGTGGCTGACTTAGCTATTTTGCAATTTAAATAGATTAGTTTGTGATATCAAAAAGGAGCTATATTAGCTCCTTTTTTTGTTTTTCCCCTTAATCACTTAAGATACAATTTTGACAGGGAAGTAGACAAATTATTAAGTTTATACCCGTAGCTCAATGACTAAATTAACGAGCGTCATAAATTATTTTATAGCCTTCGAAGATGGAGCTTTTACCTTACATCTTTATTTGCTTTGATTAATAATATTTATTTTATACCCTGATACTGTGTCGACATTAGTTTCGACCACCATAAACATGTTATTCGATTTTTCATCAATTATTATTTCAAAACTTGATAAAATAATACTACTTCCGTCTACCTCTGCAATGGCATATACCTGATAAGTATTATTACGTAAAACAACTGAGTCTGCCTTAGCATATTCTACTGATTTGGTAAGTGATGCACTTGATATTGTTTCGTTATCCCTAACAAAATAGAATTTTATAACTTTAAATTCTTTGTCTTCGATCAAATTAATAATCGATATGGTGTGATCATAAAGGTTTTTTCTAGCGCTGTTATTAACAATCAAAGAATTTACTTTCACCGCTATATCATCAAATTTTCCGTCATCATTTGTATCTATCTCATTTTCTGTAAGGTAAAAAAAGAATGTTTTAGAGCTGTTTTCATCCAAACTGAGTAAATGATTCCTAAGTAAATAAGTATCTTTTTCACTTGCTTTAATATCAATACTGTAATCACCATTATTTAATATCAGCAGCTCGCTTAAGTTATTTTTTTCTAAAGCAAGCAAATTTCTATTTTGATGAATACCTCTAATATCAATATCTACTTTGTTATTATAACTAGGTAATAAAGTATGAGTTTTTATCGCATTATAGGCACTAAATTTAGCTACTGCATCAGCATCTAAATAAGCTTTGGTAAATGAATTGGCAACTTTATCTATTGCATAAGGAGATGAACCCGCACCGAAATTTTCACGAACGACCATTGTGTATTGTGCAGGATATTCATATTTTACGGCTTTTGATTTAAACAGCACACTTTTTTGACCGGCTTTAGTGATATAAAAAATATAGCTGCCTTGGTTAAATTTTTTATTTTCCGAAAGCTCAGTATAACTATACTCACCTATTAATTTTGCTTCATTAAAGGTTTCATTATTGTTAGATATATAAACATCTATACCTTCTGTATTCGTGTGTGTATTTAATATACGAAGATTAAAACGTTTATTTTCTTTATCATCTTTATTGTCTAAAATTGGAATGTTATAAAAATTTAACTTAGGTGTAGCTATGCTATTACTCAGTACTACTAATTGCATAGCATTTGCATTTACAGTAAAACTACCTTCATCAAAAACTTTTAAATTTTTTCGTTCATTACTATCATTATTTTGCCAAGCAACTTCATAAAAATAGTTATTAGGTTTAATTTCATAATTTTTATTAGCTTGTGTATATTCAATGCCTTTAAAGGTGATTTCAACTTGATCTTTTTTATTATCTTCTAAATTTTCGTCTACAGTAAAAAAAATAGCAGGTGAGTCTTTTGAAGCATTATAAAATTTTATAACACTTAAGTTGTTTGTTGTTTTTTTATCTTCTTCTTTACTGGAACCACAGGCCGTTAACATAAACATGCTGATTATAGCCATGGCAACTGTTTGTTTTGCATTAAAGCTTATTCTATTAAAAAAATACATTATTCGCCCTTTTATTTGTATAAATAATTGTTACTACTGATAAAATTTAAATTCTGCTTTTGAAGCACATATATTGCTTAAAAAAAATAAAATTAGGGGTAAAAATTACAATTATTCACAAAACTGATACATCTGATTACATCAAGCATGATGACAAGCTGTTTAATTCACTTTATATGATTTAAAATACTGAATTGGGTTATCAATTATTATACCCGTTACCATTCAAGATGCAGGTTTCAGGGGGGAGCGTTTATTCCTTTAAAAGATGACTTCATCAACAATACTTTTTATAAGGGAACAACCATTACAACAAAGTATTGCCTTAAATTACTTACTATATATATTGACACTCACGCGCTCTGAAACGAGCATCTTGATTGGTAACGGATTTATAACTATTTGTTGTGATCTGCACCATTCTTGCAATTTAAAAATCTTCCCAATTAACTTAGTAATTCCTGTGGAATTCTGCATTCTAAGACCATATCAATGTATAATATTATTCACACTGTTTTGAATATTTAATTGAGCTGAATTTTGATCATTACTGATGTCCTTATTATTGGCGCAGGCGCTGCAGGATTAATGTGCGCGGCACAAGCAGGCTATCGTGGTAAAAGCGTAACCGTATTAGATATGGGTAAAAAACCCGGTCGTAAAATTCTCATTTCAGGTGGTGGCCGCTGTAACTTCACTAACGAAGGCGCAAAACCAGAAAATTACCTCTGCCAAAACTCACATTTTGTAAAGTCCGCACTAAGCCGCTATACCGCGCAAGACTTTATAGAACTCGTTGAACGCCATGGTTTGCAGTACCACCATAAAACCCTAGGGCAATTATTTTGCGATAACAGCGCACAAGACATTGTTGACATTTTGACGACTGAATGTGAATGGGCAGGTGTAAAAATTGCGTTACGTAGCGAAGTAATTCAAGTAAATAAAACTGACTTGGGCTACAAGATTGAAACCAATAATGGTAGCTATGAATGTGAAGCCTTAGTAATTGCCAGCGGTGGTTTAACCATGCCAAAACTTGGCGCGACACCAATAGGCTATAAAATTGCCCAGCAGTTTGGTTTAAACGTACTGCCAACAGCAGCAGCATTAGTTCCTTTTACCTTGCATGAACACGACAAAGAACGCTTTAACGGGCTTTCAGGTATAAGTATTTTAACCGAAGTTACTAGCGAAAGCGGTGTGAATTTTAAAGAAAATATCCTGTTTACTCACCGTGGGTTATCTGGCCCTGCTATTTTACAAATATCTTCATTTTGGAATTCAGGAGAGTATGTAAGTATTAACTTACTTCCCGAAATTAATATTGAAAAATTGGTAGATGAATGGCGTGAAAGCAACCCAAAAAAATCTCTTAAAAACATGCTTGCTACCATACTACCAAAAAGCTTTATTGAAGCGATGGTAAGCCAACATGAAATTATTGATAAAAACATTAACCAACTCGATAAAAACGAAATAATCCAGTTAAGTAATTACCTACAAAACTGGCAAATAAAACCCAATGGCACCGAAGGTTACAGAACTGCCGAAGTTACCTTAGGAGGTATTGATACTGATGAATTAAGTTCAAAAACATTCGAAGCGAAAAAAGTGAAAGGACTTTATTTTATTGGCGAAGTAATTGACGTAACCGGTTGGTTGGGAGGATATAACTTTCAGTTTGCGTGGAGCTGCGGCGTGGCCTGTGGGCTGGCTGTGTAAACCTTAATTATTTAATGATAATGGCAAAGATCAAATACTACTGCAAGTTTAGATAATGCCATATACCCCTGTTATTGTTAGTGCTCTAAAATAAACATCTTGATAGTCATCAGATATATATCCGTTACCAATTAAAATGTATATTTCAGAGCACTTGAGCATCAATGTTTATAGTTAGTAATTCAAGGCAGTGCTTTATTGCAATGGTTGTTCCCTTGTAAAAAGCATTAACGACGAAGTCATCTTTTAAAGGAATAAACGCTCAAGTGCTTCTTCGATGGGTCTAAAACGATTTATGCGACGTTATTAAGTTTAGTTCCCACTGAAACCTGCATCTTGAATGGTAACGGGTATAAACAATACAAGTAACACCAAGTTAACTAATCCGTAACAGACCATTAAATAACACTGTCAAAAACCTTTACATTCCCATTGAACTTTGTAAATCAAGTGCACTCTATGTGACTGTTAAAATAAAGATTTATTTTTATGGCTCATTTTATGCTAAGATCCTACTTAATGAATATATTGTATTAAATAATTCTCCAATATTCGGAGAACTGAGAGGTAACATGAATTCTAAATTAATAAACTCAACTCTATTAAAGGTTACTCTAAGCATTTTTGTTTTATTTTCAACGATTAGTGCAAATGCTAATTTGATAACTGGTGATATATACTTAGATGGTGATGGAGAGCGCTGGGAATATGTAACCCTTTTCGACTTAGTAGGTAATAACAACCCCAAAGGTGAAGCCTCACCTAACTGGAGAAACGCTAAGCCTGTTAATGGTTTAGAAGCTGCAGCATATTTTTTGGATGATAATACAAATAACTTAGCTATTTCTGCATTTTTACCGGCGTTCGATATGACATCAATTAGCGCTGGTGACAATGTTGTTAATCACTTAGCTTGGTATGATGGTTCCATAGCAGCGGTTTCAAGACTTTCAGAAAATGTTACTGCAGACGTTAACGGTGATAACCTTTATGATAATACAACTGATGTGTCTGCTTGGATTGATGATAGAGCATTTAGTGGCGACTATATCAATTATGTATTTAAAAGAGTTACTGATGTACCAGAACCTTCTTCAATCGCTATATTTTCTTTATTTTTAATCGGTTTAAGTTTACGTGGCTTTAAAAAACGCCTCATTAAATAGATTAGATCACATAATTTAAATCGGTAATATTATTAGATATTACCGATTTTTTAAAAAAATTATCGCTTTAAAATCCATAAAAAATTTACATCTTTATTGAAATATATAATTCAGCGGTTATTTTTTATCAAATACTACGCCACCGCCTTCATCACTCTAAAAATATCTTCTTATTTCTTTGTATATTAACTTTTAAGTAAAATTTAGATGAGTTACTCATATACTGCTATAGTTAAAGTAGAGTAGCTGTAATTACCTAATCCCACTTACATGTAGTGCTTTGATTTAATTAGATTAATAAAAATTTCGATTTAAATTAATATAATTATTTTTTCACCATTCAGCTACCTTCGATATACCTGTTAACACCAAATTAACGAATTTTTAGGAATATAAATCATGGAAAATTTTGTAGTTCAACAAAATGCCAATATTATAGACATAAAGGGAATGGTTAGTACCAACTCGAATATTGATATTCAATTAAATATAGGCGATGAAATTACACCTGCAACTATGATTTTACTCTCAGAAGGTAGTGAAATTGTACTGGCTTTCGATGATGGTAGTCAGCAAAAGATCACTTATAAACTAGATAATTCAGAGTCACCTTTAACTGTTGAGAACTTACTCGGTGATAATGTAATAAACCCTGAAGAAATAATTAACACCGCTAATCAATCCATCACTAGTATTGAAGATATCCAAGCGCTTATAGAGTCAGGTGAAGATATTGAGTTACCAGATACTGCAGCTGGCCTTACATTAAGTAATGGTGGCTTTAGCTTTAACCGACTTGATCGAATTGCAGATGAAACACTTGCGCAGGCAGGTTACGATACCACGGGATTTGACAGCACTTTTTTGCCCCCTACCCAGCCTGACCCTTTAAATAACGCGGCAACCTTTGCAGGTGTTCCAAGTTCAGATTTAGTTGATGCAAACGAAGTTGTGACTACCGCTGAGGACACTAACGTTTCAGGTAATTTATTAACGAACGCCTCAAGTGCTGACGGCACACCGGTTATTACTGAATTTACTATTGGCGGTACGGTGTTTACTGCCGGCACGACCGCTACCCTTGCCGAAGGTGAATTAACCATTAACCCTGACGGTAGCTACACTTTTGTACCTGCTCCTGATTATAACGGCACAGTGCCAGAAGTGATTTATACCATTTCAGATGGCGTGAATACCGATACGTCAACCTTGAATATCTCGGTTACGCCCGTCTCAGATTTAGTTGATGCAAATGAAGTGGTGAGCGTTTCAGAAGATACGCCTATTTCAGGTAATTTATTAACAAACGCCTCAAGCGCTGATGGTACTCCGGTTATTACTGAATTTACGGTGAGCGGTACTGTATTTACTGTTGACCCAACTGGCTCAGGCACAACCGCTACCCTTGCCGAAGGTGAATTAACCATTAATCCTGACGGTAGTTATACTTTTGTACCTGCTCCTGATTATAACGGCGCTGTGCCAGAAGTGGTTTATACCATTTCAGATGGCGTGAATACCGACACGTCAACCTTGAATATTTCGGTTACGCCTGTGTCAGATTTAGTTGATG
>Ga0209185_1000140_pt1 | contig 111012 bp, 101 predicted proteins | sample SidtaG_2_FD_187425 | JGI IMG/M metagenome (GOLD analysis project Ga0209185, IMG submission 187425) | Marine algal microbial communities from Sidmouth, United Kingdom - Sidmouth_Asex2 metaG (SPAdes) (version 2) | ecosystem: Host-associated > Algae > Red algae > Unclassified | place: Sidmouth... | reverse complement strand
AATCGATCCACTATTTCGACAATGCCGATCTCATCGACGATACCGGCAATAATACCGAGATGGTCAATATCCTGAACGTCTATCTCTTGAGGTGAATACATGGACTTGCGTTGAAGGACAACCTCAAAATTATCCCTTGATGGTTAGTACCTGCTGAATGTCGGCTCTAGCTTCTTGGAAAATGAAAGCGTCTTTCGGACTAGACGAGATACTCTCTGACGCATCGTACAGTTGAACCGTTCGATGTACGAGGTTTTGCCTGTTTCCTTGCCTACAGGTCTATGACGTTTCTTGGGAAACACACAGCCATACGCATCCCAGAAATCGGTATAAGCAACGGCACATTGACGTTATACCCCAGGCAACGCAAGCCATAACTGATGAGCCCCCTTTTTAGAGTGTGTTCCCACATAAACCCCAACAATCTCACGAGTGACAACATCAAGAGCCAGCCAGATCCACTGTGTGTTGCCCTCATCCTTTACAAACGACCATTGAATGGTTAACCGACCTTTTTTTTGAGGATACAGTCACGGTTTGAGACACTTCCGCATATTTGCAGTTCACATATTCTTGTAGCCAACTTTCGGAACCATCACAAACCCTGGCGATACCAGCTAAGGGTATTTTCTCAAGCAGTAGCTTATCGATCAGGGCTTTAGTCTGTGGGTCAATGCGCTTCTGTTGGGGGTCTTCGACAAATTGACGACCACAGTCTTTGCATTTGTGGTTTTGCTTACCGTTATGGATAAGACCGTTTTTAACGACTCTCAGGGAACTACAACTAGGGCAGGGTAGCGTTGTCATTGCTGATGATGCATTACTTGGATATCTCTATCCTTACATCTGGCGGACTACCAATCTTTAGTAGATGGAGTTTCGATATTTTGACTATGGCTATTGCTCCTAGGCAGTCTAAAATTAAAGTCAATCTCAGTTAAATCGTCGGTGTCTGCATGGGCGCTGTTATTCATTCGCTAGTCCTATCAGTTTGGGAAACCCAATCCAGTTTTATGGCCGATACTATAACCCCAGAAATTAGCGATCGCATCTGCAAGCACATGAATGATGACCATGCGGATGCTGTCTTACTCTATGCCAAAACCTACGGCAATATGGCCGCAGCCGAAGCGGCTCAACTGCAAAAGGTGGATCCAGACGGCATGGATTTAACCGTCGATACGGGCAGCCAGCAGTCTACCGTCCGCATTGGCTTCGATCATGTCCTCCAAGATTCTGAGGATGCTCACCAAACCCTGATTGCAATGGTCAAAGCAGCTCGTGCCCAGAGGGCCTAAAGCGTCAATCCTGAGTGCTAGTCGGCCGGGAATGAGATGGTTGTGGGCCAGGAGGTCTGATTCGGATTGGCCTTGGGTATCGAACTCGCCGCCGCACGTCTTGTACTGCAAGTCCAGACAGACCCCCAGCGGCTAGGGTAAACACCGGATTAACCATGGCGTTGACGAGGCAATCTAGACTATAGGCGAACAAAGCGATGGCCAAGGCCGCGACAGGAGCCGCAGCAGGATGGGTCCAGTTGGCAACGGGAATCCGCCGAGTCATGCTGAGGATAGGGAGTACCAAGGCTGTCATCAAACTGACTAACCCCACGAGACCGTGCTTACCAAAGGCAATGATCCAGAGACTATCTGTCACCGAAATATCCTGCCCTTGCTCGTCATACACTCGTGCTCTACCCCAGCCGCCCCAACCAAAGATCGGTCTTTGACGCGCCTTGGTTGCCAAAATCCGCTCGTTGTTTAAGCGAAATTCTAGAGACTGGGCTCTTTCTGGTCCAGTGACCTGGCGGGTTGTGGCTACAATCTGTTGGGCAGAGGCTGGGGTGAGTAAGCCCGTGGTGCCAACTGCCAAGTAACCTGCCATGAGCAGGGCCAACAACCAAAGTGCAAAACTTGTTCGGGATCTCGTCACAACAAATAGCAAGATTACACTGAGGACGAGCAGAACATAGGCCCCAGTGGATTTTAGAAAGATGAAGGTGAGTCCTAACACTAGCACCAGCCCCACCATGGGCATATTCCATAGGTGAGTGAAGGTGCCTGCTCGCCATAGCCAAATTGCCATCAATGTCGCTGTCATCATCCATACCCCAACCATGAGACCATGCTCCATGAACACGGTCGGTCTAAACCCGCCTAAACGCATGGTTTGGGCGAAGGAATGGGCATGGTAACCGTAAAGCCAGCGATGCAGTTGAGGACTGAGCCGAATTTCCAGCCAGCATAGGGGGACGTAGAATAGACCACCTCCCATAATTCCCAATGCCAATTGTTGCAGCCCCCCTAAATTACCTAGGTAGAGCCGCCCCAAGAAATAAGGAAAGCCCCAGGTTACCGTTTGCTCAAGGGCTGCAGAGAGTCCGTCGTAAAGCCCTAAACCATTGGTCAAAGACGACAGCACTGGACAAAGGCACCATATCAGCATGGGGGTATCAATCCAGCTCCACTTGAATAGCCGAAACCGCTGGGCATCAAAAATAATGGTAGCTAGCAAAATTCCGTAACAGGTCGCAGACATCTTGGTAAAGTCTGGCAGGCCAATCAGGGGAAAACTCGCTTGCGGCAGAAATAGCCAAGCCCCAATAAAACTCAAGACTAACGCCCGCTGCACGGGAAGTTGGTGGAACAAGTAGAGGACGACAGGAATCCAACCAAACAAAACGAGGTAAACCAGTAAATTCATAGGTCGGCGAGGCTGGATGTATTGCTATTCCAGCAAAGTAATAGGACCGATATTGGGCAGATTGTGGGCATCATTTCCATGAAGACACTAATTTTGATGCTATTGAGGTGTGAGTGACCGTGCCCTATCGCCGCCAACTGTTGCAGCATTCTCGAGAATGGTCGCTGGTTTTGCTATTTGTGGCGATGATAGGTCTGTGCATTGCCGGGTTTAATCAATCGCCCCCTTCTACTATTCAGGCTACCCATGCTGCGATGCCGCCTCAACTCGGGATGAATTTAGGGGCCGTCGTTAGCTACACCTCTCAATGGCCTTTTGTAGATGCGTTTCAAATTGCCCGTCCCTGGATTTCGGGACGGGAAGGGGCTAGTTTTGGTGAAGGGGGTCCCTTGAAACTTACGCCTGAAGGCTGGGTTGCGTCTCTCGATCCTGGGCAATATGCCGAAACGGTCCTGTTTGAAAATGGTCACGGGCATTATCCAGCGGGTGAGTATATCCTCCGCTATGAAGGCGAAGGTGACATTGAATTTGGGTTTGAGAGTGCCCAAATCCTTAGCCAACAACCGGGGAAAATGGTGCTAAATGTCATTCCTCAGGACACAGGCATCTGGCTAAAGATTAGTCGAACTAACCCTCAGCACCCTATCCGCAACCTCCACTTGATTTTGCCAGGATTGGAAGAGACTGATCCTCAACCACGCTTCCATCCGCTATTTCTGGAGCGACTGTGTCCTTTCAAAACCTTGCGATTTATGGATTGGATGGCAACCAATGGGTCTGAGATTCAACATTGGTCTGATCGCCCTACCCCCAACGATGCCACCCAAGGGGCCGACAAAGGTGTGGCCCTGGAATACCTGATTGAGCTGGCAAATACACTACAAGCCCATCCTTGGTTTACATTGCCCCATAAAGCCACTGATGAGTATGTGCGTCAGTTTGCAACGATGGTGCGCGATCGCGTCGATCCCAGCCTCAAAATTTACATTGAATATTCCAACGAGGTCTGGCATGCTGCCCCAGCTTTTAGCCAACAGCAGTATGCTCAAGCACAAGGCGTGGCCCTTGGGTTAGCCGATGATTCTTACCTGGCAGGTTTGCGCTATTACTCGCAGCGATCAGTAGAGATCTTCAAAATTTGGGAGTCGGTATTTGGCGATAGAGAACGTCTGGTCAGAGTTTTGGCTGGCCAGTATGCCAACCCCTGGACTGCGGAGCAGGTATTGACCTGGCAAGAGGCCTACCAATTCGCAGATGCATATGCCATTGCTCCCTACTTTAGTGGGGGATGGGACGATCCTCAGAATTTGCCCCGGTTACTGAAGAGTTCAGAATCCGAAATTTTCCAAGGAATGGTGGATGAGATTCAGTCCTATGGTGCTTTTTTGCAAGACAACTATCAACAAGTGCGCGAGCAGTATGGTCTAGATCTCATTGCCTATGAGGGGGGTCAACACTTAGTCAGCGCGGCCTTTGGCGACCATGAGCCGGAGATGACCCGGTTGTTCGCAGCCCTCAATCGCCATCCCCAGATGCGCCAGCTTTACACCCAATATCTGCATCAATGGCAAGTCGCTGGTGGAGGGCTCTTATGTCATTTTGCGGATGTTACACCCTATACTCGTTATGGCAGTTGGGGAGCTTTGGAATATCAAAATCAAGATCTGCGCACAGCTCCCAAGTACCAGGCCTTGCTCGATTTTATCCATGCAGATGTAACGAAAACTGCATCTTGAGGTGCAACACGGTCTGTAGCTTGGGAATCAATGATTGATAAAAAGGGAATAAAGTCGGTGTTTGGACTTGGCCAGGGAACCTTTCAAGTAAGGGCAATAGTCTTCGGTTCTAAAGACTGATTTGTAGAGCTGTGGCGACAAGCGAGCAGGATTCTCGCTAGAATAAGAAAAGGTTACAAAATATTAAGCTGCTGTGTTCATCAAACTCCCCGTAGTCGGCAAGGTCAAGAAACCCAAAATTTGGGTCGTTGGGCTGGTCAGTGCTGTTGTTCTCCTAGGAGCAGTGGGTGCTAGGTCTTGGATGAGCCAATCCTCCAATCAACCTACTCTAGAAGACTTAACCGTTAAAGTAGAATCCAAAGATGTCACCCTCAGAATTGCTGCTAGTGGCGCGATTACGCCCGTCAAAAGTGTCAACTTAAGCCCCAAACAAGCAGGGGTACTGGTCAAACTCTTGGTAGAACAAGGAGATAGTGTGGAGCGGGGACAAGTGATTGCCCGGATGGACACCCGCGATTTAGAGGGGCAGTTGCTCCAAGCCAATGCAGCCGTTGCTCAAGCCCAGGCTCAATTGGCTGAAGTGCAAGCGGGCAATCGACAAGAAGAAATTCAACAAGCTCGGGCTGGAGTCCTTCGAGCTGAGGCCCAACTGGCTCAACTGGCTGGCGGTAGTCAGTTAGAGGCTATTGCCCAAGTAGACAGTCAAGTTGAATCTGCTCAAGCTCGCCTCAAACTGGCGCTGGCCCGCTTAAAAAGTTTTGAGCAATTGTACAAGGTGGGGGCTGAAACCCGCGATCGCAGAGATGAAGCTCGGGCAGAAGCAGAAACAGCTCGCGCTACTCTCAATGAAGCTCAAAAGCGCCTGCAAATTCTAAAACAGGGATCTCAACCTGCTGAGGTCCTCAGGGCCAAAGCTGATGTTGCGGAAGCTCGGCAAGCTTACGCACTCGTCAAAAAAGGGAGTCGCCCTGAAGCAATTTTGCAAGCAAAAGCTGCGTTGGCTGAAGCTGAAGGCCGCAAGCAAGTAGTGATGACTCAAATCTCCGATACCATTATTCGGGCACCTTTTGCAGGCACGATTACTCAGAAATATGCAACGGAAGGGGCTTTTGTGACGCCTACCACCTCTGCATCCAGCACCTCGTCAGCAACATCGACCTCCATTGTGGCCCTGGCGCGTGAGTTAGAAGTGCTGGCAACTGTACCAGAAATAGATATTGGCCGTATTCGTTCGGGCCAAAGGGTAGAGATTCAGGCAGACGCTTATCCCGGGCAAGTGTTTAAGGGGAAAGTCCGCTTGGTTTCCCCAGAAGCAATTGAGGAGCAAAACGTCACCTCTTTTCAAGTCAAGGTAGAAATTACATCAGGCCAAGACACACTGCGCTCTGGTATGAATACAGACCTTACCTTTTTAGGCGATACAGTGGCAGATAGTATGGTCTTGCCTACGGGTGCGATCGCAACTGAGAACGGCCAGACTGGAGTCTATATTCCAGATCAGCAGGATAAACCTAAGTTTCAACCCGTAACCATTGGCACTGCCATCGGTAATCAAACCCAAGTTCTGGATGGCGTCACCCCTGGACAACGAGTCTACGATACTCCCCCAGAAGGCGAAAAGCTAGGGAATTCGCAAGAGGAAGAATAAAAGTGGATGTTCTTGAAAGTGTAAAAATGGCCTCTGCCACCTTAGTGGCCAATCGGCTGCGCAGTAGTTTAACGATGCTGGGCATGATTATTGGCAATGCCTCGGTGATTGCTATGATTGCCGTGGGCCAAGGGGCGCAGAAATATGCGTCTGGGCAATTTGAATCTTTGGGACCCAATATTCTATTTATTGTCCCCGGCACAGATAAAGCGCGGCGACAGACCTTTGATGTGCCTAAAACTTTGGTGTGGGCAGATGCAAAAGCCATTGCAGAGGCTGTGAGTTCAGTCAGAGAGGTGACGCCTCAAATTCAAAGCCAACTGACCACTATTTTTCGGGGTGCGAATACCAGTGCCTTGGTGATGGGAACGACAGAAACCTACCCCATTGTTCGCAACCACGATGTGGCTAGGGGACGTTTTCTGAGTCCACAGGACGTCCAGCGGGGTAATCTGGTCGCAGTTTTAGGATCAGATTTAGCGCAGCGCTTGGTGGGGTCAGATAATCCCATTGGCAAAAAAATCCGCATCAAAAATCTTAACTTCGAAGTCATTGGCTTAATGGAAGAAAAAGGCTCTTTCTTAGGCAGTAGCCAAGACGACGTTATCTTTATTCCTATCTCTACCATGGCAAATCGTGTAGTTGGGTCTACCTCGCCCTTCGGCAAAGAACTGACGTTTATTTCCGTTTCTGCCAAAGACGAAGCCAGTATCCCCGCAGCCGAATTCCAAATTAGGAACCTGCTCAGGCTGCGCCATAAAATCATTGACGAAGATGATTTTACCGTTCGAACTCAAAAACAAGCTTTAGAAATCATCGGTAATATCAGCGGAGCCTTGACGGTGATGCTGGCTGCCATTGCCAGTATTTCCCTACTAGTAGGCGGAATTGGCATCATGAACATTATGCTGGTGTCCGTGACCGAGCGCATTCAGGAAATTGGTTTGCGCAAAGCCATCGGAGCATCGCAGTCAGATATCTTAGTGCAGTTTATGATTGAAGCCATTATTCTTTCTGCCGTGGGTGGCATGATTGGTACTTTTGTGGGTGTGGGTGGTACGGTTCTCGTTGGTGCCCTGACGCCTTTAGAAACAGGCATTTCAATTCCGGCTGTCACATTGGCTGTAGGCGTATCGGGTGGCATTGGCCTCTTTTTTGGTGTAGTTCCGGCTCGACGGGCAGCCCAACTGGACCCGATTGTGGCCTTGAGAAGTGCGTAAAAGAAAGCATAAACATGACCTCAACTCAACCCTCACCAACCTCCGAATCTGCCACAGACCAGTCAACGCCACAGCCGATCATTCGCCTAGAGCAAATTGCCAAGATCTATGGTGCTGGCGAAACTGAAGTGCGAGCCCTAGACGGTGTGGATTTAATCATTAGTCCTGGGGAATATTGCTCGATCATGGGCGCCTCAGGTTCAGGTAAATCCACCATGATGAATATGATTGGTTGCTTAGATCGGCCCACCTCTGGCCAATATTTTCTGGATGGTGTGGACGTCGCCCAATTGAGCGATACTGAACTGGCCCATGTCCGTAATCGCAAGATCGGTTTCGTGTTTCAGCAGTTTCATCTATTGCCTCAAGTCAGTGCCTTGGAGAATGTGATGTTGCCCATGGTCTATGCCAATGTTCCTGTGCAAGAACGACGAGAGCGAAGTAAGGCAGCGTTAGAACGGGTAGGACTGGGCGATCGCGTGCGTAATCGACCGACCCAACTTTCGGGAGGACAGCAACAAAGGGTCGCAATTGCCCGTGCCATTGTCAATGAACCCGTTTTACTCCTAGCCGATGAACCGACGGGTGCCTTAGATACTAAAACGACTCAAGAAATCTTGGATATTTTCTCAGCCTTAAATAGTAGCGGTATAACCGTCGTCATGGTTACCCATGAACCGGAAGTAGCTCGCACCACCCAGAGAGTGATCTGGTTCCGAGATGGTCAAGTGATTCATGCCCACCTCAGTCCAGACGAACTTAGCACCAGGGCATTTTAAAAAATCTTTAAATACTATCTAAAAGACTCGAAGTTTTCAGGGCTCGCGTCTTGAGCACGGCTAATGAGATTGTCTTCACTCAATAATGTCAAACTTTTAGAGATCGGCAAAGAATATTGTTCGCAAGTACAATAATTCTTTGCGATTTCATTGTGAATCGAAATGAAGCCACAAGCCCCAAGAAATCAGTTGTCTAATCAAATCTATAAGTATGCGTTTACGGTTTTTACATCGACTTATAATCGTGCTGGCTTACTTCATCGTGTCTATGAAAGTCTCCAGGCACAAACTTATAGAAATTTCGAATGGCTGATTTTTGACGATGGCTCCACTGATCATACTGAGGACTTAGTGCAAGAATGGCAAGAAAAAGCCGACTTTCCCCTTCACTATACATGGCAAGAAAATAGAGGCAAAGCCAAAACTATGAACCGTGCTGTACAAGCGGCAGCAGGAGAATTATTTTTAGCTTTTGACTCCGATGATGCTTGCATACCTGAAGCTTTGGAGAGATTTAAGTATCATTGGGACTCTATTTCAGCAGACGAAAAGGGCGAATTCTCTGGTATTACAGCTCTTTGTGTCAATCAATATGGAAAAATTGTAGGAAATTCGTTTCCCTCTGATATTTTAGTCTCGAACTCCTTTGAACTCCAGAGTAAATATTTTGTATTTGGAGAAAAATGGGGATGTCAGAAAACTGATGTACTCAAACAATTTCCTTTCCCAGAAATTACTGGAGAGAGATTTATAGAAGATTCAGTGGTCTGGCACAAAATTAGCCTTAAGTTCAAAACGAAGTTTATCAACGAAGTCTTACGCATCTATTACGAAAATGCTCCAGATGGTACTACCACTTTTTCAGCTAAGCTACGCGCTGACAATCCTAAAGGTGCACAGCTTTACTATAAAGAATATACCCAGCTTCCTATTCCTTTAATTTGGAAGATCAAAGGTTTGATTAACTATATTCGTTTCTCATTGCATGGAGGTGTCAAGCCTATGCTGATTATCAAAGAGAGCGATTCTGCTTTTTTGGCAACAATATTTTTTGTGGCTGGGTTTTTATTTTATAGAAAGGATCTCTCTGATTTTTGATATAACTTGGCAGGTTAGTTCTCAGAACTTCTACAGTCTGGACAATGGCACTAGAGCGACATGAGTAGTGCCCTCTTCTTTTCTGTCTAGGATTGTTGAGCTTGGACCGGAGGACGATAAATGTTAGCAAGTTGAGCTTTAACCAATTTCTAATGCTTGCGCAGCTTTATGCAGGTCATATCACTAGGTAATTGATATATACCCCAGAGTTTAGAGAGTCCACGCTATTACAGTAGATAAGCTTTGTTTACATGCTATAGTCCGAAATTCTAAAGCGCTAGGAAGGTTGCTGAGTCAAGTTTTGGGCATGAAATTCTTTCTTAGAAATTGCTACTTTTGGATTTAAGGTGACATTAATCTCTGCGCAAAATATAATAGAGATTAAAAAGTATAGAAATAAAAATGCGTATAGTTATGTTAGGGTGTGGTGGCTTTATTGGTAGCCACTTGCTAAATCGTTTGCTGGCTGAAGGGAACTGCGAAATTCATGGTTGGGATTTAACAGATGACAAGATAAAGAAGCATCTTACTCATCCGAGTTTTTGTATGCATCGAAGCACGATTTCTTCGTCTGCTGCTCTGCAAGAGATTGAACAGGAGATTGAAAGATCTGACGTTGTTATTAATCTGGCTGCCATCTGTAATCCGGCTGAATATAACACCCGTCCACTCGAAGTGATCCACTCGAACTTGTTTGATATCTACCCACTCATAGAGCTTTGTGCTAAACATCGACGGTGGCTGATTAGCTTTTCTACGAGTGAGGTTTATGGGCGGACAGTTGCGAGTTATCTTCCCGACAAAGACTACGATGATCCAAATTTATATGAGTTGCGAGAGACTGAAACCCCACTGATTATGGGGCCAATTTCTAACCAAAGATGGACCTATGCTTGTGCTAAGCAAATGACGGAACGTCTTATCTACGCACATCATATGGACAGTAAGATGCCATTCACAATTATCCGTCCGCTGAATTTCTTTGGCCCCAAGATGGACTATATTCCGGGTCGAGATGGGGAAGGAGTGCCCCGAGTCTTGGCCTGTTTTATGACAGCATTGCTGGATGGAAAACCGATGTATCTTGTTGATGGAGGCACTGCTCGGCGCACAATTGTGTCGATCCATGACGCAATCGATGCGATTCTCCTCATACTTAAACAACCTAACCAGTCCCAGAACCGGATTTTCAATATTGGGAATCGTATGAATGAGGTAACTATTGCTGAACTAGCTGATCTGATGCGTCAAACCTATGCCCAGATCACTGGCAAGATGCAATACAAGGAGCATCCTATTTTGACCATAAACTCTAGTGAGTTCTATGGAAAAGGTTATGAAGACTGTGACCGTCGAATGCCTGATCTAAGCAAGGCGCAGGAACTCCTGGGCTGGACCCCCAAAATCCCTCTAGCTGATGTGCTGTTGGAAACCATGACCTTTTATCATCAAAATTATGCTCAAACACCTGTTGCAGAGAGTGCACTGAAAACATGTGAGGGAGTTTGATATAACTTCGTATACGTGTGTTTATGAATCAACCCCCCTTGAGGTGATGCTTTATCCTTTGGAGATAGGATTGCTCTTGATTTTGCCAATTGTATGCCTGAAGGCCCTGAAATAAAGCGCGCTGCTGCTCGTATTGCTCAAGCGATCGCTCGTCAACCCCTCCAAGAAGTTTGGTTCGCATTTTCGCACTTAAAACCCTACGAAGCTCAGCTGGGTGCCAGTCAAATCCGAGAGATCCAAACTCGAGGAAAGGGGATGCTGATCCACTTTGACTGCGGTCTTAGCATCTATACCCATAGCTTGTTGTATGGCAGGTGGATGATTCGACGGGCTTACAGCTATCCAAAAACGAAGCGACAGTTGCGGCTGGCCTTGCAAGGCCAGCGCAAGTCTGCCCTACTTTATAGTGCTTCTGAAATTGATGTTTTAGATGCTGCTGGTATTCAGACTCATCCTTTTCTCAACCGAATGGGTCCCGATGTTCTCAGTGACTCCATCACAATCGATCAGGTACAGGAGAGATTCAGGTGCGATCGCTTCCGACGACGACGGCTCACCACTTTGCTGCTGGATCAGCACTTCCTAGCAGGCTTAGGAAATTACTTGAGGAGTGAAATTCTGTTTGTCGCCAGCGTTCATCCGACGCTCAGGCCCATGGATTGCTCACCGGATCAATTACGAAAGCTGGCAGAAGCAGCCTTATCATTGCCCAGGCAGGCTTACAAAACAGGGGGCATTACCAATGATATGGACTGGGTTGCTAAATTGAAATCTCAAGGTTTTCGACGACAGGTTTATTGCCATTGGGTCTTCGAAAGAGCCGATCAGCTATGTTGGATTTGCGCAACGCCCATTCTCAAAGACTACCAAGGGGGACGGCGATATTATTACTGTCCTCAGTGTCAGGAGAAATAGGTCTAGGGAACGTTGCTCATGTTGCTGTCATCATTCAGCAGCAGTCTCAAATCGAGCTTAAAGGGTGGCTAGGCTGCCATATCAAAGAGCAAGATTTCAGATGCTTCAGACCGTCCTTGCAAAGTAATATCGCGGAGATCGGTTATGGCTGCTGCATCCCCAGCCATCAGGTTGTATTCACCATTAAGTTGGACCATTCCTTGAGCCACGTGTAGCCAAGCCCGCCGTTGTCCTGGTAAAGCATGGCTAATCGATTTATTCTGACTCAGGTTTGCTGCATACACATTCACATTTTGATGGATTGTCACCGATCCATTTCGGCCATCACGAGACCCTAGTAGATGTAAGTGGTTTTTCTGTTCACCGATCGCAATGTGGGTTTGTTCATAACCAGGATCCAATCCACCCGTTTCTGGCACGATCCAAATTTGCAGTAAATGCACAGGACTAGTAGCAGAGGGATTAAATTCACTATGGTGAATGCCCGTTCCAGCCGTCATGCGTTGAACATCACCGGGTCGAATTATAGAACCGTTGCCAAGGCTGTCTTTGTGTTCTAGAGAGCCTTCTAATACATAAGTAATGATTTCCATGTCCTGATGTCCATGGGTGCCAAAGCCCTGATCCGGCTGGATGATGTCTTCGTTGATGACCCTTAAGGAGGCAAAGCTCAGGTGGTTAGGATCGTAGTAATTGCCAAAGGCAAAGGTGTGATAACTCTCTAACCAGCCTGCGTTCGTAACTCCTCTATCCTTGCCCAAACGAATATCGATCATGTTGAGTCAACCTCTCAGCTACAAAATAACCATGATTGGTTCAGTTTTGGAGATTCAAAGCCTCCAAGTACTACGGACTAACTGATGGCTGAACCAATCAACGCTCAAACTCAATAAAATAAAACACCCTAAGGTCCAGATCACCGCAGAGCCATCAAAACTACTCAGTTGTTCACTTAGTAAACGTCCTAGCCCTCCAGCCCCGACCAAGCCGACAATCACTGTTTCCCGCATTCCTACTTCCCAGCGGTAACAGGAATAGGCTAAAAACCGAGGTAGGGTCATGGGCAACACCCCGTACAGAAAGACGGCAGCGCTGGGCACCCCTTGGGCTTGTAGGGCAATGAGAGGACGTTGATCGAGGTTTTCATGCACCTCTGCCATCAGTCGTCCCAGAATTCCTAGGTTGTGGATGCCGAGCGCGATCGCACCTGGCAGTATACCTGGGAAGATAATAAACAGCATCACTAATGCCCAAATTGGGGCTGGAATCGATCGACACAGCAACAAAAATAGTCGAACTAAGCCCACAAATAATCTGGATAATCCTCGTTGGACAAAACCAGCATCCTTCCGTAGAAATAGCCCTCCTGGCAAGAAAAAGTTAGCTGCTGTCCCCAATGACAACAGCATTCCGCCTATTCCTGCCCCTAGAATAGCGACTAGAGACATACTGAGAGTCTGTAGTGATATGCCTACCCACTCGGCTAACGTTAGGTCGCTGGTCGATAACGGCCATAAGCCAGCGATCAATTGCTGACCATTGCGCCAAGTCTGGGGTACAACCAGTTTGTTGAGATCTGGGCCAATATGATACCAACTCCAAGCTATGGCACTAGTCAGACCACCCACAAATAGACCAAAAAAGAGCAGCCTTGTCGTAGGCAATGATTGATCTGAGCTAGGAATAAGCGATTCTCCTGCATGAACTTGATCGGAATGTGATGTTCGTTTTAGATGTAAATTGATCCGAGTCTGGCAGCCAAGACGGCGGCGACACCAACCACTGCTCCAATCTATGAGGCCATTGAGAATGATGAGAGTATAGATAAAGGTCCACACTTGTTCATATTGAAGAGACTGTAGACTCAAGAAAATTTCATGGCCCAGGCCACCCACACCAATAATCCCTAAGGTTGCCGCTGACCGTAGGGAACATTCAAAGCGATAAAAACAATAGGATAGTAAATTCTTGCTAGCCAAGGGCAGCAACCCGTATAAGAAGGCATGCAATGGTTTGCTACCACCTTGAAGCATCGCTTGGAGTGGTTTATGAGGAGTATCATCGAGGATGTCAGCAAAGACCTTGGCGACAATAGCGCTATAGGGAATCGTAATGGCTGCGATCGCAGTCAACGGATCCAATCCCCACAAATTGATCAATAATAATCCCCACAGCATTTCATGAATGGCACGAGGGACTAAAAGTACAATTTTTATCCCCCTTCTTAAAAGAGGCAGTGTAGTAATCCCTAGAACCTGCCCACCTACCTCCGAAATCAGGACACTACCTATGAACCCCAGGATTAGACTTAGGATAGTGCCGCAAACAGCATAGGCTAATGTTGTTAATAACGCTTGCCAAGCTGTGATCAGCAGCGTGGTCGTGAGATTAGGATGGAAGCTAGCTTGCCAAAACTCCAGAAACTGTGGCCACCCGTTGGGATTCCATAAGCTGTCTGGGGACACCCAAACGCCCCAGCTAACTATTGATAACACCCCTAGTAAAGGTGGCCATAGCCGTCTGCTTACGATGGATCTCGAGGCCATGTTTACTCGATAACAGCCTATTACGCTCAGCCGCTTGCCAAATTGTGACAAGTTGAGGTAAGCCAGTCAGAGCTTATCTTTAAGATCATACTTGCTCAGACCCGCTTGATGAATACCAACCCTGTCAACAATGTTCAAAAAAGGAAGCCCTCATGCTGGTTAAATCCTTCTCAGGTCAGCAGTAGGGCCGTAGACGCAGTTAGGAGGTATCTTGCCTAACAAGTTAGCGACACTATTCAGCAAACAGCAGATCTCTTAATGAAGTCTTCAGAGTTGATAGTGAAGCAACCTCCATATTTAATATAGCTTCCGACTTTTTTGCCTTTACCAGAGAATTGAGACCTACAATATCTAAATGAATATATTCTCTGTTGGTGCAAGGTTTGTGGCTGTAGCAGCTATGTTTTAACTTGGATCAACCAGAAAAATTTGATTGCATCCCTAGATCAGGGATGCAATCAAATTTGAGGTAGTCCTACAACTTTTGTTTGAAGTGTAGGGCTGTTTAGGGTGACAATCATCACCATTGTCTTAATAAGCTCTTGTTCTACCCATCTTGAATGCTTTTTTCGCAAGTACTCTAGAGCACTTGCGAAAAAAGCTATTAAATAGCCACAACATCGTTGTGAGAGAATCCTGAACGATTTCCCCATGAGGGGTTTGATAACGTTGCTAAGCGAGTTTGACCTTGACCACCACTGCCATCAGCATCGAAAAACAGATCACCCGTATTTTGGTTGTAAATAAAGCGATCATTACCATCTTGGGCGCTGGAACCTAAGACAAATGTATCAGCAGCTATCTTGCCAGCAGAAACCCCTGAGAAATTACTGGCAACGACCTCAATTTTATCTTCTCCAACAACGTAATCAAGAATAATATCGCGACCATCTGCAGCAGACTCAAAGCGGAATCTATCTTTGCTATAGCCCCCTAGTAGCGTATCATTACCTTGATTACCGATCAGAAGGTTTTCGCCTCCTCCCCCTTTAATGGAGTCGTTGCCAACTCCTCCTGTAAGGGTGTCATCTCCCTCACAGGCCAGCAGCATGTCATTTCCCTGGTCACCAAAAATACGATCACCTCCTACGTCGTCGTTTCCTCCAGCCAAGGTGTCATCGCCGTAAGAACCACGAAGAGTATCAGCATCGTAACCGCCCAGGAGGAAGTCACTTCCAGATCCACCTAGCAATAAATCATTCCCTCTACCGCCGTTCAGAGAGTCATTACCAACACCACCGTAGAGAGAATCATTTCCCCTATTACCATCTATGGTGTCATTGCCAGCTTCTCCATAAAGGCGATCTCCTAATCCAGATTCGTGGCCACCTACGAACAAGTCATTGCCATCTCGACCAAAGAGGACATCAGCACCAGTATGTCCAAATAGGCTATCGTCACCAATCCCTCCATCAAGAGTATCGCGCCCAGAACCAGCTCTGAGCATATCCGAGCCTGAGTTGCCAAATAACCGGTTATCACCATCGCCACTAAGAACAGTATCGTTGCCACTGTCCCCCGCTAGAGTATCATTGCCGCCAGCTCCCCAAAGTTCATCGTTACCATTGCCACCATTGAGAACACTACTACCCTCTTGGTCACCCAGATAGTCGTTCCCATTTCCTCCAAAGTATAGGTTGCGACCGGCGCCACCATAGAGCGTGTCATGGTTATCACCGCCCGATAGTCTGTCATTATATTTGCTACCTATTAATCTATCTTTGCCCACTGTGCCATTAAAAGTACGATTGATATTGATGGGCATAGCCTAAGTCCAATTACTACAATTACTAGAGGATATATATACACAATGAACCCACCTGTAGGTCTAGAATGCTGCTATGATTTCATAGCTTAAGTCACCAGACAGAGGTGGGAGAATCATGCATTAGTGTACAAATTAAATGTGAAGAAATGGTGATCCCCCTCACCTGAACAAAGCATGCAAAGTATTAGCAAATAATATTGCTTAGAGGACTTAGTAGATCAAGTAAAATAAATATGCAGTTTAAATCACAAGATACTATTTTCTGGAATTGCGTAGAGATATTTATAAAAGAATGTCGTCTACAACGTATGCTAGAAGATATATTCAAAAATAATATCTATGATATAGACTACAAAAATCTTCTTTTCTTATCTTTCGTAGGTCTTGGTTCTAGAAAATATTCATGAACTAACTTGTCGATGCTTTATTCTTATGAAAGATTGTATGATTTCAGAATTCTCAATATCTCTAAATTGTTTGGGCTACTCAGTGCTGAGAACTCCAAAATTCTGTTTTACGAAACACTATAATACCTAAGCATTAGATCATTTTTCTTCTATGCATGGATAAAGCAAAAGGAATTCTAGTTTAGTCAAACTCTTTAGCATCGTACAGGTTTATACGTATAGTTAAATGCATTTTTGTCCATCTATAGAAAATATTTAAGAGAAGCTGGTTCTAAACGATACTCTTAATGATTCCTGGAGTAGCAACTGCCATGAATGCACTCATCAAGCGCCAGATTGCCTCAAATCTCAGCAGCAGCGACGCATGGGATGTCTTTGCTAACCATCGCCATCAAGTGACTTCGCTGCTCAAGGATGGCTCAAACCAGTCTCGTCTATGTATTCTGGGTGCTGGCAATTGTAATGACTTGGATCTGTTAGCACTCCTCAACTCTCATCAAGACGTTCATCTAGTCGACATTGACAAGGATGCCTTAGTAAAGGGTATAACCAGACAAAATCTTGATCATCATTCTCGTATTTATCTGCATGGCGGTATCGATCTAACAGGGATGACGGATCTGATGACCCACTGGTCCCCAGGTTCCACCCTTTCAGAAGCTGATATTGCTGCTTGTATTGATGCTCCCATCCACTGTCTAGAAAAATTTCCAGGCCCTTTTGAGGTTGTAGCTTCAACCTGCGTATTGAGTCAGTTGATCAAAATCATCGTTGATGTGATTGGCGAAAATCATCCTCAGTTTGTGGAACTCATTCAAGCTATTCGCATGGGACACCTCCGCTTGCTCATGCAGCTCATTGCTGCCGGTGGTTTGGGTGTGCTGATTACAGATGTTGTCTCTTCCGATTCTTTTCCAGAATTGGCTTCTGTTCCCACACAACACCTCAACCAAGTTCTGGTGCAATTGATTCGACAGGGGAATTTCTTTCATGGCGTCAACCCCGCTATTATCGTGAATCTCTTTCGCCAAGATCCCATGCTGAGCAAGGAGGTCACCACTCTGGAGCCTATCGGTCCTTGGCGATGGAATCTGGGTTCTCGACACTATGCTGTCATTGCCATAAAGCTACAAAAAAGGTGATACTTTCTGCAGTTATGCATTGAACGAAAGATATTCTGGTCTAGGTAACGGTGCAAAGACTAGTAACTCGACCTATGAAACATCTTTCGAAATCTCCGTTTACGACGGTTGACTTGTCACTTCTTGGCCCCCCTATTCAACCAAAACCGATATTGTGAATCCTATTCTCCTGATTGCGGCTGTCATCGTGGCTTGGCTGGTCTTTACCTGGCTGATTCGCGTTGCGAAAACAACCTTAAAAACAGCATTGCTCATTGCTTTGATTGTTTTGGGTCTACAAGTCGTTGTTGGCATTGGCCCCGATCAAGTTCTGCAAACTATTTTGGATTTGCCCCAAATTGTTCAAGATGTATTCAACAGCCAGTCCAATGCTCCATAGTTAGTAAACAGATGACAGCGTTATCAGCCCTCTATTTTGATTGGCAAATTTATGGGTGTCTATCATTGAAGTGACCAGCTAGAGCTAATGACAGCTTTTAGCCAGTCACTCTGACCACTAACGATTTGTTGCTATTGCGGTCCTAATCCAACAGCACCAGCGTAAGTTGCTTGATCACCCAGTTCATCCTCAATGCGGAGTAACCGATTGTACTTGGCCACCCGCTCACTCCGACACAGCGATCCTGTTTTAATTTGACCGGCACGAGTCGCTACCGCCAGATCAGCAATCGTCGTATCTTCTGTTTCTCCTGATCGATGGCTGATCACTGACGTAAAAGCATGGCGTTTAGCTAGGTCGATTGTTTCCAGGGTTTCCGTCAGAGTGCCAATTTGATTGAGTTTAATCAAAATGGAATTGGCTGATTGCTGTTCAATCCCTTTCTGTAATCGCTTTGGATTGGTTACGAATAGGTCATCGCCAACCAGTTGTACCCGATTTCCTAGCCGAGTCGTCAAGTTTCCCCAACTTTCCCAATCTTCCTCATGGAGCGGATCTTCAATCGAAACAATGGGGTATTTGCCTACTAATCCTTCTAGATAATCAATCAAATCAGTCGGAGAATGGGACGCGCCGTCATAGGTGTACTGACCATCCTTGTAGAATTCACTAGCAGCCACATCCAACGCCAAACCAATTTGATCCCCGGCTTTATAGCCTGCCTTCTCGATGGCCTCCACCAACAACTCTAGAGCAGCCTGATTGGATGCCAGATTAGGCGCATATCCACCCTCATCCCCCACACCCGTTAGCAGGTCTTGGGCTGCGAGGACTTGACTCAAAGCGGCAAAGACTTCTGCTCCCCAACGCAGAGCTTCCTTAAAGGAAGGGGCTCCATGGGGCACAATCATAAACTCTTGAATATCGACGTTGTTATTGGCGTGGGCCCCCCCATTAATCACATTCATCAGGGGGACGGGGAGCAAGTTAGCAAGGGGACCCCCCAAGTAGCGATACAGATTGAGATTAGAAACTTCAGCTGCCGCCTTAGCTGTAGCTAATGAGACTGCCAATATGGCATTGGCTCCTAACTGAGCCTTGTTATTCGATCCATCTAACTCAATCATGTTTTGATCGATACCAGTCTGATCAAGGGCATCTAATCCAATTAATTCAGGTTGAATTTGATCCTTAATATTGTTGACAGCAGATAGTACCCCGTTGCCACCATATCGCTGGGAATCCCCATCTCTTAATTCATGGGCTTCAAAGCTACCAGTGGATGCTCCACTAGGAACCTGGGCCAGCCCATAGGCACCACAGCTCAATACCACTTCTGCTTCCACCGTTGGACGACCCCGTGAGTCTAGAATCTCGCGCGCGTCAATAGCAGCGATTTCAGTTTCGTGCATGCGTTATATTTCCAACAACCTACAAAATAATTGAATGTGCTTGACCATCTGATCGACATTACTGCTGCTTCTTAATGTTATGCAGCAGTGATGTTGATATAACTATTTGGTCTGCTTTAAAGACATACTAGGTGCGATCGCATCAGAATGTAACTAATGTAACTGCCACCCACTAATTTCCTGACTTTAGAATCTACATCAAGTCCTATGAGAATTCTCCATACTATGCTCAGAGTTACAGATCTGGATGCTTCCTTAGCATTCTACTGTGACATCTTAGGAATGCAGCTCTTACGTCGAAAGGACTACCCAGGAGGTGAATTTACCCTAGCCTTTGTGGGTTACGGTGATGAATCTGATCACGCTGTTTTAGAACTAACCTACAACTGGGGTACTTCAGAATACACGCTGGGAGATGCCTACGGCCATGTTGCCATTGGCGTCGACGACATTTACGGTGCTTGTAAAAAAATCAAAGATCAAGGAGGGCAAGTCACCCGTGAACCAGGCCCTATGAAACATGGATCCACAGTTATTGCGTTTGTAGAAGATCCCGATCACTATAAAGTAGAGCTAATCCAACTCAGTTCACAAAAAACTGCTACCCGAGAAGTCACCAGCCAAACAGTTTGAGTCAACAACACAACATCTTGGGCAAGTAGAGCCTGAGACCTTTGGCGATTGACAATCATTGGGTACGAGTTTTTGAACGATTGTAGGCAAGTGCTTAGCAATGTAAGTTGTTTATGTTCAAAAGACACCCGTAGCACCTGCTTGTTAGCCCGTGAAGCTGGGCCAATAATTACACAGAGGCCGGAGAAAAATAGCTAGTATATGCCAATACAGAAATTGACTATGATCCCTTGGCTTGACTAAATAAATGGGGTATCTTGGCTACTATGAAGGAATGTGTACAGACACTCATCGTTATCTAAGCACATTCTTTCAAACTTATCTTCTGTATTCAGACTCAATGTCCTAATTGTTCATTAGTCTTGAGTTAAAAAGCTAAGTTATCGCGTTCAGTCTTAATCCAAAGATTTAGAACCACATGTGAGTGAGGAGTATGACCATGAAAAGAGTATATTTATTGGCTGGTAGTCTGAGTGTTCTCGGACTTGCTACCCTACCTGCAAGAGCTGCCAGCAACACCAGCGAGCAACTTTCTGCACAAATTCAAACCGTTGAAGCAGCTCCTGTTGCTGCCGAGCAAGACGAACTATTACTTGCTGACCAGTCTGTTAGCGAGACAACCTCTGTCGATAGCCTAATGGTTGACAGTGAAGAAGATTCTGTCGGTCAGGTGACTTCAGTCTCTCAACTATCTGATGTTCAGCCTGATGACTGGGCATTCCAAGCGATTCAGTCCTTGGTTGAGCGGTATGGTTGTGTTGCTGGTTATCCCAACGGCACCTTCCGTCCCGACCGCGCTATGTCTCGTCGGGAAGCAGCCGCTTTAGTTAACGCTTGTTTGGACAACCTCAGCAATCGTTTTGCCACTAAAGAAGACTTAGATGCTCTTAAAGCACTACAAGATGAATTTGCAGCTGAACTTGCTACTCTTAGAGGACGTGTAGACGGTCTAGAAGCCCGCACTGCTACTTTAGAAGCCCAGCAGTTCTCCACCACCACCAAATTGCAAGGTGAAGTGGTCATGGCTGCTCAGTTCGGAGATTTTGTTAGTAACGAGACTGACACCGTAGATGACGGCGTCAATCCTGTTTTGAATGATGGTGGAGACGATAGTCGAGTTTCAGCGATCTCCCGAGTTCGACTAAACTTTAACACTAGCTTTTCTGGTGATGATTTATTGACCACTCAGCTTGAAGTTGGCAATGAAGGTGGAGACTTCTTCGGCAGTGCGTTAGGTGATGGTAACCCAGGCCCTAATGGCCTTGCTCCACGCCTAGTTGACACTGGCGCAGCCGACTATGCCGGGATTAGCCAAGATGTTAGACTCCGCCGTTTGGCCTATACTTTTAAGCCAGGTGAGAACTTAGCTGTAACCGTAGGTACCAACATCTTCCCTAGCGATTTTGTTGACTTCAATAGCTACGCCAACAATTCTGCACAAGACTTTAGCTCAGGCTTCTTCATCAACAACCCACTCATCATCACTGATGCGGTTGATGTGAACGGTGGTGCTGGTGCCGCGTTTGACTGGAACCCAAATGCCGGACCACTTAGTGTTCGTGGTGTTTATGTTGCTGCTGATGGTAACTTAGCTACTTCTGACGACGACGGTGGTTTAGGAGGCGATCCCCACCAAGGGACTGTAGAGCTTGAGTTTGCCAACACATTTGGTGAAGACGACCAGAATAACTTTGCTGTTCGCTTACAAGGTACGTATGCTGAGACCTTCAATGTTGAACAGAAGGTCTTAGGTCTAAATGCTGAAGCTAGCTTTGGTAACATTGGTGTCTTTGGACGCTACGGCATCTCATTTGACCCTCAAGACCAAGTAGCTGATGCAGACTTGTTTGGAGATGGTGCTGCTACCATTGATACTGACGGCAGCAATAACATCCAAACCTGGATGGCTGGTGTTGGTTATAAAGATGCCTTGGTCCCCGGTTCTCTGTTTGCAGTTGCGGCTGGCATGCCTTACTTGGTGACTGGCACCGACGCTTCTAATGATCAAATCAATTTGGAAGCCTTTTATCGTTTCCCCGTTAATGACAACATCACGATTACTCCTACTGTGATGTATATCATTAACCCCTTGGGAACTCAGAATGGTACCACTGCTGCTGGAGGGAATGACAATGACGTCATTCAAGGTTTAGTCCGAGCTACTTTCTCGTTCTAAATTCGTAGCATAGGTGGATATCAATCTTGATTTAGATTGATCAAAAGCACTGAGGCTTATTGGCTTCGGTGCTTTTGGTTAAATATGCTATGTAACAGCGATATTTTGAGATGCACGCAATTGGCCACAGGCAGCATCCCGATCCAAACCGCGTGATCGCCGAATACTGGCTGTAATATGTTGTTTTTGTAGACAGGCCAGAAATTGTTGTAACTGCTTCTGCGTCGGACGCCCATAATCGACTTCTGAAATGGGATTGTAAGGGATCAAGTTAACGTGACTTTGGAAACCGCGCAGATGATGGGCTAATTCTAGAGCATGTTCGGGCTGATCATTGACTCCTGCTAACACAATGTACTCGAAGGTGATTCGGCGGCCTGTAGCAGTAACGTAGGTACGGCAGTCTTTAAGCAGCTTTTCTAACGGATAATGCTGAGCACTGGGAACAAGCTGTGTGCGCAATTTTTGGTTGGATGCATGTAAGCTGACAGCCAATGTGATTTGCAGCTTAAGCTGAGCTAATTTACGAATTTGTCCAGGGATGCCCACCGTTGAAACAGTAAGGGAGCGCTGGCCAATGCCGATATCTTGATTGAGAGAGCGCAATGAAGCTAACACGTTATTGAGATTTAACAGAGGTTCACCCATCCCCATAAACACAACATTGCCGACCCGCTGTTGGAATTCTTCTTGAACGGTTAAGACTTGATCGACAATTTCGTGACAGGCGAGATTGCGCTGGAACTGCCCTTTGCCAGTTGCACAAAAGTCACAGGCCATAGGACAACCTACTTGGGAAGACACGCAGACCGTCAGACGTTTGTGGGTAGGAATACCAACTGTTTCAATCACCTGCCCGTCTGCAAGTTTGAGTAAATACTTGATCGTGCCGTCTTCAGCAGTAGAACGATGCTGAATCTGGGAGCGGCCAACCGGAATATCTGCGATTTCAGTTCGCCATTGCTTAGGTAAGACGGTAATCTCGCTGAGAGACCGTATCCCTTTTTGGTAAATCCATTGGTGGACTTGTTGCCCCCGATAGGCAGGCTGTTGGTGCTGCTGAACCCAGTCTGTTATTTGGGAATGAGATGCACCCAGGAGGGGTGGGATAGCGCTGTTAGAAAGTTGATCAAGCATGATGAATGCTAATTACGGTAGAGGAATAATTTGGATAAGAATAGATGTAGTAAACCATCTATTCAAAAGTATCTTGTAGAAACCTTGGAATCAAAAAGATGCTTGAAGAGTAGACCTCTTAAAGCTTATACTGAGAAGTCTGACAAATTTTAGATAAAAAAACTAAGAGGAAGTGATATGTCGCGATATCGAGGCCCTCGCCTCAGAGTAGTCCGTCGTTTAGGAGAGCTGCCCGGATTGTCCCGGAAGACTCCTCGACGGGCCTACCCCCCTGGGCAGCATGGCCAAGCTCGCAAGAAACGGTCTGAATATGCAACCCAGCTAGAAGAAAAGCAAAAACTACGCTTCAATTACGGTCTTTCTGAACGACAGCTGCTGCGTTATGTGCGTAAGGCGCGTCGGGCAGGAGGTTCTACGGGACAAACGCTACTACAACTGCTAGAAATGCGGTTGGATAATACGATCTTTCGCTTAGGGATGGCTCCGACGATCCCTGCTGCTAGACAGTTGGTGAATCATGGTCACATCACGGTTAATGGCCGGGTGGTGTCTATTGCTAGTTATCAGTGTCGTCCAAGTGATGTGATTCAAACTCGGGATCGAGATGCTTCCCGGAAGCTGGTCGAAACCCATATGCAATTTCCTGGTTTAGCCAATATCCCGACTCACTTGGAATTCGACAAGAATACATTGACGGGCAAAGTCAATGGTCTGATTGAACGCGAGTGGATTGCCCTAGAAATTAACGAATTGTTAGTGGTGGAGTATTACTCGCGGAAGGGATAAATCGCGGCAACCTTCCCCAGTTTTTTCGGCGACAAATATCTATGAACTAACTCTCGGATCCGTCAGTCCGAGAGTTTTTTTGCTGGCGTTGTTCCAAAATCAAAGTTGCGATCGCGAGATCAGCAGGCGTCGTCACTTTCAAGTTAGTCTCTTCCCCCATCACAATATGAACGGGTAACCCTAACTTTTCAAACAAAGCTGCATCGTCCGTGACTTGCCAGCCTTGCTGCCGTCCCTGTTCATGACATTGTTTCAGGGCAGAGACTTGAAATCCTTGAGGGGTTTGGGCCGCCCAGAGTTGCGAGCGATCCGGGGTGTCCTGAATTTGCTGATTGGCATCTACCACCTTAATGGTATCTTTCATAGGGATCGCCGCTACAAATCCTTGGTACTTGGGCAACGCTTCAGCACAGCGGTCTAGCAACTCCGGTGTAGCCAAACAGCGCGCACCATCGTGGATAAGGACGTACTCTGCTGCGGCAGGTAGGGCTTGCAGGCCGTTATACACCGATTCTTGACGAGTCTGTCCACCGAAAATGAATGTGATGGGTTTACTAAGGTGTAACGCTTGAATTAACGCTTTCCAGGTGGGTTCATCCTCTTGTTGGCCAATAATACCGATCCAAGTAATGGCATGCGTAGATTCAGCGGCTATCAGTGTCCACGCCAACAGGGGCTTGCCTAGCAACAGCAGGCGCAACTTATTGCGATCGCTGCCCATACGACGGCCCATGCCTGCTGCGGGAATGAGTAAATGCATTGATAAAACTGCGCTGTACCCCTTCCTTATCCTATCTGAACAGCGAACAGATTTTAGAAGACTTATTGAGTTGTCGAGATGTTTGATTACAATGATTGAGCGGTCACCTACAATGGTTGGCGGTAAACGTAGACTTCATCCTTCACGGCTGTTCTAAATAATGACCCGCGTATTAGCTTTAATTCCTGGTGATGTTGGCCGGCAACTGTTGTTTTTTCCGACCTTAGCAACGCTCCGGCACCAGTACCCTCACATCGAAATAGATGTCATTGTTGAACCGCGGGCTCAACAAGCCTATCGACTGTGCCGCAATGTCAGCAATGTTTTGACTTTCCAGTTTGAAAATCGGAATGGTGCTGCCGACTGGGGCAATTTAATTGGGAAAATGCGAGATCGCCGCTACGATGCCGGGATCACTGTGAGTCGAGAGTGGACAGCAGGGTTGCTGTGTTGGCTGGTGGGTATACCCAAACGAGTAGGGTATGAAAATTTGACAATTCCTCCCTGGGTTCGTTTTAGTCGTCAACGGTTCCCTACTGTGGGGGGAACCGTTGCTGACTTGTCTGGCAGATTTCTGACGGCAGCGGTCTCTCCTAACGCCCGTCCTTACGATGCTCAGCGGTATCATGATCTGTTACTAGGCTTGAATATTGAGACCCCTTGCCCAGACATTACCATTCATATTCCTGGCGAAGATCAGCAATGGGCTCAGACCGAGCAAGAACGTCTGGGGATTGTCGGTAAGCCCTATGTTGTGCTGCATGGGGGCACGGGAGCCGAAAACTCCGATGATGAGCCCTCTCAGTTCTACCCCATTAGAAGTTGGGAATCAGTCGTAGGTGGTTATTTAGAAAAGGAGCCAGATACACCGCTAGTGATTGTCCAAGCTGAGGAAAACAAAGATTGGGTGGCTTCGTTGGTTAAGGTTTGCCCACAGTTGCAAATTGTCTCTCCTCAGCATGTCGGTCAACTTGCAGCTTTCATTGATGCTAGTCATTTAATGATCTGTGCCGATCGCGCGCCCCTTCATTTGGGCGTTGCCCTTAAAACCAGGCTCGTTGCTTTGTTTGGAGCTTTGGAGCCGAGTAGACACTTACCCTCAGCCGATTATTTCGGAGGTCTCAAGTCGTTGACGAGTAAAGTTGCGGATATTCCGCCGATCCAAGTCTTAGAAAAAGTTTGGGATGTTAGCTAGAGTGGATTCTATCCCACCTAGACAGAGTTTTGAAGGGTTGGTTGTCAAGGACAGGGGAGGAGATTATTCCCCTGCTGAATCTTATCCGTTAGATCCTGCCTGTTGCCATGCCCTTGGGTGGTTAACTAGATTTGGTCTTGGTATACTGCGATTTGCTAGTTGGCATCAGATGCCACTATCTGAGGCAATCCCATACTAAAATTCCGCACCCGACTGCTGAGGTTATAGCCTACGATTCCTTTTTGTAGTAGCGATCGCACATAATGTTCCAAATCCGATCCAATTCGGCGCAGGTTATAGTCTGTTAAATCTTCACCAGAATAGGCTTCGACTAGCTCGTCAAATTTGGTATATATCCGCTGGAGAGCATCTTCCCTCCAAACCAGCTCATTGTCGGGGTCAACATCCAGGGTCAACACATTCTCGCTGGGAACCAACTCGTTATTTTCTATCTCGGCTGTATAAATGTGAATGTGGCGAGTGGTTGACTTTAGTAGCATTGGTAAAGATCTCAACGTAGGAATTCACTGCATCTATTGTAAGCATTGCCTGTAGTATCCGATCAATACGCTAGCGATTCTCTGATCGAGTTCACCTAGAATCAATCGATCTGATACGGCTTGATGGGGTGTGCAAAAAAATAAAGATAGACCGATGATCAAAAAGGAGTCAATGGCAGCATATGATATGGATCCCTACTCCATTTTTGCCCAAACTCAGCGACCACGGGTCAGTGATGGCACCCCAGTATCACTGTTGGATGGCTGTGAGCAGGCGGTTTATACTCTGGTTTTGGTTTGGCCACAGCTAGGAGATTTTGACAGCTTGGAATATGCTTGGTGGATCCAAAGACAGGCCGACCAACTGCAAGCTAAAGGGGTGCAAGTACGGGCCGTGGGGATTGGCGATCGCAACTCCGGTCAACAGTTCTGCGACTATACTGGTTTTCCTACAGCGCATCTGTTCATCGATCCAGAAGGCAAACTCCATCACCAGCTTGGCCTATATCCAGGACTGACCTGGCAACTTCCTCTACTTACACCCCCGCAGAACGCATACCTAAACTTATTATTGATGTGTGCGGGCATTGGCAGTCCGGGTACTCTAGCGGAAGTTTTGCGAGGATATCGAGGCGATCGCACTGCCCCACAACTGATCGCAGACGCAGAAGTCATCCAAGCATTGCCGCTGCCGCCAGTGACGGGAGCCTTGTTTAATCGAGCTGGAGGTAAAGGGTTTCAACGTCCTTTTGAATTAGCAACGCTGCGTTTACGGAATATGGCAGAGGTGCTGAAACATTGGCAAACCTATGTTCCTGATGCTACTCATATTACCCAGCGAGGAGGTACATTTTTGTTCGATCATCAGGGCCAGCAGGTGTATGAACATCGCGATCGCGGCATCCTCGGATTTGCGGCTAATATGAGCAACCCGCTGTCTTTCTTACCGGAATGACATAATCCTCGTCCCACTACTGCATTTATGGCTATTCCCCAACGGGACAGCAGCGTTTGTTGCAGCAGTCCCAATAGCTTAAAGGAGCCGTTAGCTTGTCCAAGCTGGATGGGAGAGCAAGGCATTCAATACCTGCACTCCTCGGAGTTGATTAGAGAGGGGCAGATGTCCTTTGGGAGCGCTCAAGTCCCAGGTAAACTCATCGGGGTAGCGGGTCCAATTTCGGCCCGATCGCCAGTTGATTTTGGGCCAGAGAGCCTCCCAGTTTTTGCCCACACTCAACCACACTTGTCGTTGAATGCTATACCCAAATTTCCCTTCGGAGTGCACCAACCACAATTGATTAATCGTGTGCAAGTCGACGATGGGGTACTGCTCTATTTCGGTGAAATACACCCATTTACGTTTGATAGCCGCTGGTCCTGACAGCTCACAAAGTTTGGCTAGGGTTAAAGCATCAGCTGCTTGGAACGCCTGCTTTGCCAATAATTTCTGTAGCGGTAAATAGTCAATGCTTTGCTCGGATTGAAGGGGAACAACGCCTGCCTGAAAATGCTGCTGTAAAAATGTCTGTACTTCAGGCACATCAGTCCCTAATAGCAATTCGTAACAGCGACCGTCTATATAGGTGGGTAACTCTGACTGTTGTTGGCGAGACAGCAAAAAGCGCTGCAAAATGGGATAACCTGCTGCTCCCAAGGCCAGAATGTCCGGCATTACCTGGAGTTGAGTTTTTTCTGATCCAGTCTTGAGCTGAGCTTCCAACTCGGCACTATCAGGCGTTGGCGATTGAGCAGATGCAGCCATAAAGTTGTAACGAATATATCTTGTATCTTAAGCTATCAAACCCTGGGGGAGTCTGACGAGGAAAATCCTTTAGTCTTTATATCTCAGTCTATTTCAACCCAGAGGCAAGGCTACTCCGACAAAGTTTAAGGTACTTTGGGGTCTATGGTCTGGACCATAGACAGCACCTGATAGATGTCCACCTGTTCAACTTTACCTTTCAACGATAAGGTTCCCCAGTTCTCTACTGCAAACCGGTTATCCAAATAATCAAGTGTTTCTTTGGCAATTAAAATCCGACAAACAGTGTTGTGGCGTTGTTTGTCTAAGCTTTCTAAACGAGAGGCTGTATTGACACTATCTCCGATAACGCCGTACTCTAAGCGAGTTTTACTGCCTAAACTACCCACGACCACAGACCCGGTGAAAATACCCACCCGCATTTGGACAGCAGGCAAATCCCGTTGTTCCCATTGTCGATTGAGTTGGTCTAGGCAATGCCCCATATCTAAAGCACAGGCAACGGCATTTTGGGTATCTTGAGCGATCGCAGCCTGATGCTCGTGGGCAATGGGTACTCCGAAGACCGCCATCACTCCATCCCCGGTAAACTTATTGACGACGCCATGATGGGACTGCACACTCTGGGTGATCACATCCAAGTATTCATTGAGCCATACCAATAACTTTTCAGGGGGGAGTTGCTCGGAGATGGTACTAAACCCTTTCAAATCTGTGAAGAGTAGGGTGGCCATCAGTCTCTGGCCCGTCAGTTTGCCATCTTCCAAGAGTTCATGGCGACGTTGCCATAAGGTTTCAGCAATCTCAGGAGAGGTACTTTGGCCTAGGAGTTTCATCACCATTTGTTGTTGCTTCTGGGCCTGCTGAGCGTTATAAATGACGACAAAAACCGTTGCTCCCCCACAAGCTAGAAACGGAGGGACCAGCGGAATCCAAATCTGATAGAAGAACAGGACCCGACAAACCCCATACAGCACAAGCAGAGCGATGCCACTGCCCAAGGCTAACCCTAAAGGATGGCGAATGCCCCAGGCTAAGAGACCACCGACCACTGCCCAGCCCAAAATCCAAACCACCTCTCCGGGGTCAGGCCACACCGCAATGAGAGCACGAGTCCCATCCGCTGCATCCAAGAACTGACTTACCATTTGGCCATGAATCACCACGCCGGACATCGTTTGTTGGTCCGTCAGGCTAACGCTGTAGGGAGTATGGAATAGATCTTTGCCACTGCCAGCAGTGGTGCCCACGATCACAACCCGATTCTTTACCAATGTTGGATTCACCTGGTCGGTTAAGACTTCGGTAAGGCTGACTTGAGCCACACTATTGTGGGCAGACCGATAGTTGATCAGAACTTGATAACCCCTCATGTCAGCCCTGATATAGGAGCCATCATCGCTTTGGAGAGGCCAAAATACGGTGGGTCCAATTTGCAGCACATTAGGATCAAGGGCGCTGGGCTGATCTGTAAGGCCCTCATCTTTGAGGTATCGCAAAGCCATCCGCAGGGCAAAGGAAGGAAAATACTCGTCTTGATACAGCAAATTGCGGCGGATGATACCGCCCGGATCAACCACAACATCGTTAAATCCCACTTGGGTCTCGGCAATGCCTTCTGGAGGAGGAATTGCCGAGTCTTCTGCACTACTCAGTTTCGTAATCGCAATAATCCGATCTGAACGCTGCATCTGTTGTACCAATTGGGCATGTCCGGTTGTATCAGTAGGGTCAGCCAAATTAGGTACTGGTAAATTCCGCCAAATATCTAAGCCAATCACTCGGGGTTGATAGGTTTGCAGCTTTTGGAGTAAGGTCGCTAAAACGCGATCAGGAATCGGCCATTGACCGATACGTTGAATATCTGCTTCGGTAATGCCTACGACCAATAATCGAGGGTCGGGTCCCAAATCTGGTTGAGATTGAACGAAATGGTCATAAGCTGATAATTCCAGGGATTGTAACCCCTCAAATCGCAGAAAACCGACTTGCCAACGGGTCACTTGCCGCAGGCCTAGGACGCCACCCCCGATGACTAACCCCATCAACACAGCAAGGGTTAAGTTAGGCCAGCGACATCGAAGGTGCGGAAAAAACTGGAACAAAATGCCAAAAGACTCTGCAGTTGCGGTATGAGTATAGTGTAGAGCGACAGGGCTGAATAATTGATATGGCCGACTATCTGGTAGCAACTTTACCCGATCGCATCCGAGCAGAAGAAGTGTATTTGGCCTTGCAAGAAGGTGGTTTACCAGAAGCCAATCTCAGCATTTATGGCAAAGGCTTTAAGACGGGTGACGACTGCAAAGACTTTGACCCAGCCGTTATTACCAAAAGACAGGTGCAGCGGATGATGATCTTTCTGCTGCCCTTAGGATTTCTAGGAGGCGTTATTTTTTATCAGACTGTACGGATTGATCTTGTTCCGAGTTTTGGGCGAGTTGTAAATAGTATCACTGGTGGACTACTTGGGGCAGCATCGGGGGCTTTAGGAGGATTTACCACTGGCGGTGGCTTAGCTTTGATGCTGGATAAAACAGTTCCCTACGCCCAACAAATAGAGTCAGGTAAATTTTTAGTCGTTGTTCAAGATGCTGCTGATCTAAAAATGCGACAGGCTAACCGTATTTTAATGACCTTGAAGGTTGAGGATGTTGCCTTCTACGAGCGCCCAGACTAAACTTCTTCCCGAACTTATTTTTACATGGATACATCCTCGTTCGAAAATTTGACAATAACAACCTAATATCGGCAAATTCCAAAGAGGTTGCCTGTTTGCCGATATTAATGGGTGTACTTTCAGCCATAAGATCCTAGTTTCAGAATCTTATAGCTAAATCAGTTTGGACTGTTATTTTAATATCATGGCTGTTTGGATTTTGCGTGCAATCCGACATTTTTGACTTTACTGACGGACAAAATTGGCTAGTGAATGAGCCATGTTTTTTTGTGTTTTCTTTGTTAAAATGTGAAAACACTAAATTATATTTACTCAAAAATTAATTAATATATTTTTCACCTTATTGAAAACAATAGAAATAATTGTATGCAGACATTGGTCAATCGGACCTCCATCTTTGTGGATGGAAACAATATGTTTTATGCGCAGCAGAAAAATGGCTGGTTTTTCGATCCGCGCCGTATCCTCAGCTACTTCACTGAACCGACGGATGTCCGTCTGATCAATGCGTTTTGGTATACCGGATTAAAAGATCCTCAGGACCAAAGAGGCTTTCGGGATGCTCTGATTAGTTTGGGCTATACTGTACGGACCAAAATTCTCAAAGAATACTACGATGATTCTTCTGGTCGCTACTCTCAAAAAGCAAATTTGGATATCGAAATTGTAATCGATATGTTTAATACAGTCGATCAATATGATCAGGTAATTTTGCTTAGTGGAGATGGTGATTTCGAACGAGCAATTGAGCTGTTGCGGTCTAAAAACACCCATATTACAGTTGTGTCAACGGAGGGCATGATTGCCCGCGAACTTCGCAATGCGACTGATCAATATATCGACCTCAACAAAATTCGCGATCGCATCGAGAAATTCGACCCCTAATTTCTAAATTCAATTCTTCTTCAGTCAATCTTGGATCAGTATCTTAGAATAAGGACATCTTTAATTTTTGTCCTATTCGTTCCCCATTCAACGGGTTACTGGATGCCGCTATGATCAAAGTCCCATCCCAACAGGCTGATCGCATTCTTATTTTTGATACCACCCTCCGAGACGGTGAACAGTCTCCTGGTGCCACCCTTCATATTGATGAGAAGTTGACGATTGCTCGCCAGTTGGCCCGGTTGGGAGTGGACATTATTGAAGCCGGATTTCCCTTTGCCAGTCCTGGTGACTTTGAGGCTGTCCAACAAGTCGCAGAACAGGTCGGGACTGAAGACGGACCGATCATTTGCGGGTTGGCTAGAGCCACGCGGCAAGACATCAAAACAGCCGCTGCAGCCCTCAAGCCTGCTGTTCACCACCGCATTCACACGTTTATTGCGACTTCAGATATTCATCTGGAATATAAGCTCAAGAAGGCTCGCCCTGAGGTGCTAGCCATCGCCCAAGAGATGGTGGCCTATGCCAAGTCTTTTACCGACGATGTGGAATTCTCTCCTGAAGATGCGGTGCGCTCGGACCCTGAGTTTTTGTATCAGGTCTTAGAGGCTGCGATCGCAGCCGGGGCCACCACCGTCAATATCCCTGATACCGTTGGCTACACGACCCCTCAAGAATTTGGAGCCCTCATTCGCGGTATTAAAGACAATGTTCCCAATATTGACCAAGCGATTATTTCGGTTCATGGTCATAACGATTTAGGGTTAGCCGTTGCCAACTTCCTAGAAGCCGTTAAAAACGGGGCTCGTCAACTGGAATGTACCATTAACGGCATTGGCGAACGGGCCGGGAATGCTGCCCTAGAAGAGCTAGTGATGGGCCTCCATGTGCGCCGCCAATTTTATAATCCTTTCTTAGGACGGGCTCCCGAATCTGAGGTATCCCTGACTAACATTGACACCCAGCAGATTCATAAAACCTCCCGCTTGGTTTCTAATCTGACGGGGATGGCAATTCAGCCCAACAAAGCCATTGTCGGTTCCAATGCGTTTTCCCATGAATCTGGGATTCACCAAGATGGTGTCCTCAAGAACAAACTCACCTATGAGATTATGGATGCCCAATCCATTGGCTTGGGGGACAATAAAATCGTGATCGGTAAACATTCAGGCCGAAATGCCTTTCGTACTCGCCTGCAAGAACTAGGATTTGATCTTTCTGAACAGGATCTCAATAAGGCTTTTGTCCGCTGCAAAGAGCTAGCCGATAAGAAAAAAGAAATCTCTGATCGTGATTTAGAAGCCATTGTCAAAGATGAAACTCAAGCTCAAGTGATCGGGGGCTTTCGACTAGAGCGGGTGCAAGTTTCCTGTGGCGATCATACTTGTCCTACCGCCACTGTTACTCTCTATACTCCCGACAATCAAGAACTCACAGACGCCGCCATTGGCACTGGCCCTGTCGATGCGGTGTATCGGGCCATCAATCGTGTTGTCAATGTCCCCAATCGGTTAATTGAATTTTCTGTGCAATCTGTGACAGCGGGAATTGATGCGATTGGTGAAGTAACTATTCGCTTGCAACAGGACGGCAAAATTTTCGCAGGATACGCTGCGAATACCGATATTATCGTGGCTTCAGCCCAAGCTTACGTTAATGCTTTGAATCGTCTCCATGCTTCAACCCAAGGACAAACTAATGCTCAATCTCAAGACACTGATCTTTTAGCAGAGCAAACGGTCCATGCTTAGAGCAGACAGCTAACACTCTATTTTGGGGGCTGTACAGCCAAGTGATCATTTATGGGGACGCTGCTCGAATAAAGGCAATGACTACTCAACTTCCTTCACCCTCTAACTTTGATTCGACACAACAGTTAGAAACTGCTTGGCGCGAACGGGATCAAGCTCAGATGAGTGCTAAACGATGGCGTCGTCTATATGAGGTCGAGGCCCAACAGCGTCAAAAAGATGCTGAGATTGCCGATCAAACCATCCAAAGTTTGAGGGCAGAGATGTTGAATCTCTGCCAGTTTCCAGCCCCCGGGGGATCTTTACCCTTAAGTTCAGCGGGCCAGCCTGCTGTGTTTTCCACTTCAGTACCTCATCCCCGCCACCAAATTGCAGATCTAATCACTGAACGGGATCAATTGTTGCAAGCCCTAACTCAAGAACAAAATAACCATGCCCAGACTCGAGAAAACTTGATTAGTGCTTTAGGCGATGCTTTGGGATCTCAGAAGCAGAAATACTCTCTAGCCCTTCCGTCCTCGCGCGCTGGCGCTCGGGCTGGGGCCATTATCTTGAAGGATAGAGATGCTCGTAAGGTCAAGTCTAATTAAATTAGACTGCTATTGATGGGTGGGCTCGAAGGCAGCCCCTGTGATGGCAAACCTCGCTGACTATGGCATGGACCGATCTAGGCTACTGCTTCCAGGTTTGTTGTTCATGCTGGCGGTATGTATCAATCCCCTCGGGAATCAGATTAGTTGCGATAAAATTGATTCCGATTTGCAGAGTACTCAATGGCCTCCCAGTGCCCAAATTCAGCAAGAACAATGTTCTACTGGGTTTAATCCCAGCTATCAGTCGACGTTGACGGACTTGACCGATAAAACATGTCGTTTCTATCAGCCTTAGCTAGAATGAACAAGCCTTGCCTTCCCTCACTCTTCTGAATCTTTTTTAATTGCGACCTCAACTGCGACTTGGAGGCCCTTGTCGCGTCCCTCAAAGGAGTGGCCTTTAATGCTTTGTGATACTTGTCAGCGTCAATCCAACTGTCTGACTCACCAACTCGCCCATCAAGATCAAAAATTGCACAGGATGCTGGAGCAGTTGCAAGGCTGCCAGCAGAGGCAGCCTCAAGCCTCTCAGACTAGATCTTATCGGCAACGGCTGGTTCAGTTTAGAGAGAGCATATCTCGGGGGATGGCGCAGGACTTCCGCAAATAGTGCGGCTAGGATGATCAAAATCACGAATTCTTGGTTTGTCAGATTATTGCCACCGATAGCCTGATCTTGATCGGTTGGGTGAACAATGTGTTAGAAATAATCCATTCAACAAGATGGTGTGGCTTTTTGAACTGATGACTTTCGATTCTACTCAACCCGGCATAAGCTCAACTCGACCTAAAAATCGAACGGTCGCGATCGCTTTAGCCTTAGCTGGATTAATTTTGCCCGGTTTGCACAAACTCTATTTGGGCCAGACCCGATGGGGATTGCTGTATATAGTTCCCGGTATTCTCGGGGCAACGTTACCCATGGCCACGCTAACTCGAGTTGCCAGCCTCTGTGATGCCGTAGTGTATTTATCCCAAGGAGAAGATCGGTTTCACCAGACCTTTAATCCCGCTTGGCCTCAGCCTACTCAGCCCACCCTTGCACCGGCACAAATGCAAGCGATCGCAGCGTCTCTCCGTCAGTTAGAAAGTCTACGTCAAGATGGCTTGGTCACAGACTACGAGTTTGAACAACAGCGGCGGCAACTTTTGGGGTAACCTGATCGCTTTCGGGGTTGATCGCTATGCTCAATCGTTTTGTTACTTGGGCTCAAAATCAGCAGCAACCGCTGCGGGCGCGACTGCTGGCTGACCCCTACTACCGTTTTCAGTCTTTAGCAGATGTAGCCTTGGCCGCCGAGTTGGGCATCCGTATCGATGTTAATCAAGCCAGTGTAGATGATTGGCTGCGCTTACCCGGAATATCGATTCATCAAGCCAGACAACTTGTCCAGTTGACCCAGAATGGTGTTCAGTTCTATGCCATTGAGGATGTTGCTGCTGCCCTATCATTACCTATACAGCGGTTGCAGCCCTTAGCCGCAGTCATGCAATTTTGTTACTACGACCCAGACAGTGTGGCCTTAGCCCCAGCAATCAGCTTAAATGCCGCTTCTGTGGAGCAGTTATTGACGATACCAGGCATTGTGCCAAGGGTGGCCCGATCTATTGTTCGCGATCGCATCACAAATGGCCCATTTCGAAGCCTCGCAGATTTACAGCAACGCCTAAACTTATCCGCAGATTTGACTCAAACCTTGCTCCCCTATTTGCGATGTTGAGGTGCTGTTAACGTCTACTGGTTCGAATCAATACAAACCCAATCAAAAACCGACTCTCCTACTTATTTGGGCAGAGTCGGTTATGAAGTCAGGGGTTAAACAACCATTACATGACTAGCCATAATTTCGCTAGCCATGTAATGATTTGCCGATAAATAAGAGTACCTTGAACATTACGTCCCGGTTACTTGTTCATGCCTTGCCATTGCTCAATAGCAGCGGGGAAGATTCTGAACAGAGCCCAGCCAGCAGCAACAGCAAGTGGAGCTAAAACAATTAATAAACGTACATCCATGCCCAATGTCCTCTCAGAATTTATAAAAGCACTTTTTACTTATTGTCCTACAATTAGCCAGATTTTTCTAATCGAAATCCCTTAGATTTAGCGCTAAACTGTTTTGAAACCCAAATCAGTTCCTCGATTTGCGTGCACGAGCGCTAATTGTTGATAGTGGCGAGCATGCTCGATCAGCTCCTGCGTTTCTGGGTTACTCACTTCACGTCGGTGCTTTGCTGGCACCCCCACCCAGAGGGAGGCTGGAGGGACGGACTTGGAGACAACAGCCCCCGCCCCAATGATGCTGCCCGCCCCAATCCGAACCCCATTCAAAATAATGGCACCAATACCAATGAGACAACCTCTTTCGATATGAGCAGAATGGATGACTGCTCGATGACCCACCGTCACATAATCTGCTAGTAGCGTAGATTGTCCTGGATCGCCATGAATGATCGCTCCATCCTGAATATTGGTGTACTCGCCAATCTCAATTCGTTCGACATCGCCTCGCAGAACGGCACCATACCAGATACTGACGCCTTGCTGAATCTGGATATTACCAATCACGGTAGCATTGGCGGCCACGAACGCTGCTTGGGACAGATCAGGGGCTGGCCAATAGTGGGGAGAAGATGAACTCACGCCGTCGATATCTTAATACCATCGCCAAGATTCTACCCCGAACCTAGACCCTCTTTAGGTCATCCTTAAGGTCAAAGCGGGGTTAAACACAGTTATAATGAAGCCACTCATGGCGGCAACCAAAGTTCTTTAGGCTTTTCCTGACTTCATGACACATGTCAGCATGCACTATCCGATTTTTGGGCCTGAAACGCTTTGCCCACATTGTCGGCAAATGATGGCAGCCTTGACCTTGACCGATACCTATCTCTGCCAACGCCACGGTGCTTTTGAAGCGGATCCCAAGACGGAAGACCTTGTTCACTTGCAGTCTGGACGCCATTGGCGGTTATGGGATGGGCAATGGTATCGCCAGCATACGCATCCAGACGGCATTCGTTTTGAAATTCATGAAGCGCTTGATCGTCTCTATACAGAAGGATCTCGGGCGACAAAGGTGATTATTGCCCAACGCTATCGAGCCCTTATTAATACCTATTTAGAGCAGTCTCCTTGGTCGGATAAAACCCAAACAGGGCGTCCCCGTTTATATGGATTGCCCGTTGAGTTTGGTCCTGACCCCCTCGAAAATCCGCGCTGGCAGGTGATCAATTTCGATTTAGATCAGGAACCCGGTATTCCCCTCAACTCCCCTCATTCTCGCCTGTTCGATTGACCCTTTGGATTTCATTGATATTCATGGACTGAACCCGTCAGGGATGGTATATCTGATGGTCAAGATCTAAGAGTAGCAATCATGAAGGGACATCATATGTCGATTCGGACGGGAGATATCCATCGTGCGATCGCATTTTATAAAACCCTGACTTTTGACGTTATCGAACGGTTTACAACTGGGTATACTCTGGGTTGTTGGTTAGAGGGTCCTGCTGGCAGATTAGAACTAATCCAAATTCCCAATCCCAATCCGCCTGCTGATGCCTTTGGGGATGAGCAGTATGTCGGTTACTATCACCTATCCTTTGATGTCACTGACGACCTTTCACCCGGTCAAACCCTATCCACCTGGCTAGAACAATGGCGTGAGCGACTCAAGTCAGAATCCATTATTCTGAAAGTTTTGCTTTATCCTATCTCTCAAACCATTGGCAATCATACCTATGATGTTGCCTTTGCCGCAGATGCAGATGGGCTGCCATTAGAAATTCTTCACAATCTGGGTCCTATATCATCATCTGCTTCAGAAAATTAAACTAACTGTTCGCCTTTGCTCAAGCATGCCTGTCTCAGGAGACTTTGACTATGCTGGAAACCTGCCCTCGTTGTTCTCACCGATTAGGTCCACCCCTCAAATCCGGGCGTCAAGTTTGTGCTAATTGTGGGTGGTCTAGTGCCACCGTCTCCTCTAGTCAATCTGCAAGTGGAGGCAAATCCGCATCTACGGGTAGTTTGCTGCAAGTCTGTGGACGTATTCTGAGGCGCATCTTTCAATACGTTAGCTCTGTGCTAAAACTCTGGTTGGGCAAACTCCAAAACTCTCAGCAAAATGGCAATATGGTGCAAGGATTAGCCGCCAAGCTTAGTCATTTGGAGCAAGCTATTCCGACCGAAGTGGGCGATGCAAGACGGCCCTGGATGACGGTGGAGGAGGCATTTGTATACTTGGGTGGAGATGTGCGATATCCCACGTCTGTGGTGCATTCGTTGGATGGTCGTTCCCGTGTCCCCTTGGCCCGGTTCCGAGAATACTATAATGAGCAAGAATTTAGGGTCTATGGCTTGGAAATGAGTCTAGAGCGCCGTAGAGCCAATAAGCCATGGTTGCGGACATTGGCTCCAGAGACGCGTGTTAGTCCCTAGACCCATTGATGCGGATCATCTCGGTCAAGATGCTGTCAAGGCCGCCATTAACGTGGATATGCTCAATTTTTTCGGCAATTCGCTCTAGGACTTCTAGTTCTTTCAGGCGCAAGGCAACGGGGTTGCTTTCCATCACCTTGGCTGTATTGAGCATGCTACGAGTAGCTGCGGTTTCTTCTCGACGGCGAATGACGTTAGCTTGGGCTGATTTCTCGGCTTCGACCACCTGACAGAGAATCGATTTCATTTCTCCGGGCAAGATGATGTCCTTGACGCCGACAGATGCGATCGCAACCCCATACGCTGCCGTTTTCCCATGAATATACTCGGAGACGCTGGCATCTATCGCTCCTTTATCTTCTAGGAGTTCATCCAGAGACTTGGTCCCCACCGCTGACCGCAGCGCAAACTGAAGTTCCTTGTATAGGTAATCTTCAACATTACTCAAGCCCGCTTTTAACTGTACTGGATCTGTGATTCGATATCCTGCGGTTAAGTTAAGGCGAAGAGAGACTTTATCTTTAGACAAAATTTCTTGGCCTGATACTTCCAAGGTTTGTAAGCGCAGATCTACGACTTCTGTCGCCAACGCCCGACCAAAGGTCCACCAGACATGCCAGCCAGAAGCAAGGGTCTCCACAAAAGCACTCTTCTCGTACAGTATCCCCACATGCTGAGCCGGGACTTCTTGAATATGCAAGGCGTCGTAGGCCAAGTCCAGTACTTCTGGCAATCCAGCCACGAGTTCGGCCACTAGTGCAGACGACAGTTTGGCCGCCTCACTAATATCGATGACCTCAACCGTGACCCCTTGCCAGAAAAGCTGACGACTACAGGGCGGCAAAATAGCGATCGCTTTGCCCTTGTGACGAACAATGGCCACTTCTTGGGTGCCTAGCTGCACCGCGACACAATGACTAGCGACAAAGTCAGGATGTTGCTCGATTAACACATCCTCGGCTAAGTCAGGATCGGGACGAGTACGGTCGTAGCGGGTGATACTAATATTGCGATCGCATGTCCAAAACCCATACTCGCCTGGGGCAAGCGGACGGACAAAATTGTCCTGCTCATACAGCATTCCCAACTGCGATTCAGGGATCTGGACCCGGAGGAGATCAGGCAGTGTCACTTCTTTTAGCCGCTGGACAAACTCAGTGGGCAATTCAACACTGTTATCTAGGTTGAAAACATGTACCTCAACCTCAATGAAACCTTGCCAAAAGGCTTGCAATTGATTGGGACCCATTGTCTGCCAGGTCTGTCCCAGGCGGACTAAGGCCGCTTGGTTATAATCGGTGCGAACCACCGTAAAATACTCATTCATGCTGTGGGCATGGGTTTGCAGCAACAATTCCAAATTCTCAATGTTGGCTTGGGGCTGGTTGAGATCAAAGGTTGTCACCTGCCAATGCCAACCCATGCGGCGGTGGATCCCTGGCAGCAAAAACATCTCAAACTTATTGCGGTAAAACAGCATACCCCGCTCATGGGGCTTGATATAAAACGACTTGAACATATTTCTTTCCTGCTTCTTCGCGCAGATATTGACCGATGCGTAAACATCAAAGGGCGCTCTAGGATGCTGGTATCAACAGTTACAGTGCGGGCGATCGCCCGTGAACGGCTGGATTAAGTCGGGCATGGAACCCAGCACCACCCGGAGGCAGAACCTTGACTCAATGTCCTCACAAATAGGCCGTTTGAGTTCACATCTCCTGGCGCTCCCCTTCCAGGTTCTGCTCGTCAAAGGCACCTACTCAAGCCAATCATCAGTTGCGATCGCGCAGGCCTTTGGCTGTTGCCCTGTTCTCCACCCAGTGGCAGGGCTAGACACCAGCAACCGGGCGCCTATAGCGGACTTGAACCGCCTTGGGATTGCTCCCGTACCAGATGTTAAGAAACTCGTCCCACACGAGGTGCCCATACCCAGGGCGGGGTAGAAAGTACAGGATTTGAACCTGTGTCCGTCAGATTATGAGTCTGATGCTCTACCAACTGAGCTAGCTTCCGGTTGGTTCTCAATGTAGGATTCGAACCTACGACTTCCGGGGCAATGACCCGGCGCTCTACCGCTGAGCTAATCGAGAAATGGTGGATCAATATTGTGTGATTGGCGGTACACATTCCAGCAATTCTCAGCTGTTATGTGCCAGTCAGATATTCAGAATCTGAACCGCTGCCTCCTAGCACGCCATTGGCCCAGTCCTTGAACCTAGCACACCCAAATGGGAACCGCCATTGTCAAGCGACAGAATTTGTCCAGCCATGCTGAGGGATGGGCAACTCTCTAATTGGATGCCGTAGGGACTTGAGGGGGTATTGTCGTTTGGGGTACAAGCGGAGAAGGCACTGGCGAATTCCCAGGGTTGACTGGTGTGGGCAATGGTTGAGAGCCAGAGGGTAAGGCGGGTGTATTGTTAGGGACGGACAGAAGCGGATCGCTTGATGTTGAAGGCAGCGGCGGAACAAGTTCCGGGGGAGAATGCACGGCTAAAGCTAATTCAACCGTTGTGCCATTTTTACCTTTTTCCTGCCACTCAATGCCTTGCACAACAGCATCGTGGGGAGAGAGAATATCTTGAAGTGCCTTGAGTTGGGCCTCAATTGTTTTCAATTCATTGGCGAGCTGATTTTTCCGGCTAGCAGAATCTGTCTGTATTTGTTGCCGTGATTGTTGGGCAGTCTGCATGGAGTTGAGTCGATTAATGGCCTGTTCCAACTGGCCCTGAGCCTGCGATTTATTGGCTTGCAACTGGGCTAATTGTTTCTCCTCTTCTGGCAAAGGTAGGGCGCGGCGGGCAGCATCCGTGTAAGGAGATTTGGCAAGATAATCTTGGATGGCTGATTCTGCTGAGCGTACACGCTCCCTAGCGAACTTCACATCCTCCGCGGCGGTGGCCGCCGCATTGGTCGTGGAGGTGGCTGGAATATCTGCGGTGACCGAGAGCAGTGCGGCTTCCTGTTTCAACTTTAATTGGCGAGCTGCAATTTTCTGGCGGGCAGCAGATCGATCAACCAAGATTTGTCCCTTCACAATTAGATCTCCTTGTTTGACTGTTAATGATTCTGGAGAATCTAAAGTCAGCTTCAGCTTGGTTGACGTTGATGGCAACGGCCCAGGAGAATTAACGGCCTCAAGATCGTTGGGTGAAGTTTTGGGCTTAAGTTTAGATCTGGAAGTTGGCGAATCGCATCCACTGATCAAAATCAGGAGGATGCTGCTGGCACTGAAAAGTCTGAATCGATTGCTCTGGTTTAGCTGAAACCATGGCTTATAGGCACCCAGAATAGCCTTTGTGGCAACAGTAAATTCTGCAATTAGGTCAGAGGATTGATGCATAGGTAACTGGCGTGGCTTCAATTATTAAGCATAAAGGCTTAGCAACAAAAAAATGCGTTGAGATAAAATCTTGGCGGATTTAGGCTTTGAAATCATTTCCGGCCAATGGTTTGACCGCGAGTCCCTAGAGATATTTACCTTGCCAACATGAACAATGATTGCTGCAATATTGAATATGTTTCAATATATGAACATTATGTTGAGCGATCGCCTAGCTTTAATTACGACTTGTTAAGGGATAGAATGAGACTCGGTTCGTACAGTTTAAGGAAGCGTTGAAACTTCGTGCAAAACTCAATTGGTGTTGAAACTAGAGATTCCACTGTCTCTGGTGCTAGAGAACTGCCCTTTACCCTACAAGATATTAGGGCTGCTATCCCCCCCCATTGCTTTGAACCTTCAGCCTGGAGATCTCTCTCTTACTTCTTTTTAGATATCGGTATTATTGCGGGTTTATACGCTATTGCCTATCAAATAAACGCTGTTTGGTTTTGGCCAATTTTTTGGTTTGCACAAGGGACCATGTTTTGGGCCTTGTTCGTTGTTGGTCATGATTGTGGTCACCGTTCCTTTTCTCGATACAAGTGGTTGAACGATCTGATCGGTCATCTCAGTCATACGCCCATCTTGGTGCCTTTTCATGGTTGGCGCATCAGCCACCGCACCCACCATGCCAACACTGGCAATCTCAATACAGATGAAAGTTGGTACCCACCGACTGAAACTGAGTATCGGGAGATGCCCAAAGAGGTCAAGTTTGTCCGTTTCTATTTCACCTTGTTGGCTTATCCCATCTATTTATTCAAACGCACACCGGGGCGGAAAGGATCTCACTTTTTACCCAGCAGTCCGCTCTTCAAGCCTTCAGAAAAATGGGATATCATCACCAGCACAGTGCTCTGGGGAGCAATGGTCGCCTTTCTAGCTGTGTTGACCTACACTAACGGCTGGTTATTTCTGGTGAAGTATTATCTAGGCCCTTATATCGTTTTCGTAATTTGGCTGGATGTCGTCACCCTGCTACATCATACAGTTCCTAGTATTCCTTGGTATCCCAATGAAAATTGGTATTTTTTAAAAGGGGCACTATCTACTATTGATCATGATTATGGGTTGATTAATCCCATTCATCATAATATCGGTACCCATGTGGCCCATCACATCTTTTTGGGGATGCCTCACTATCATTTGTTGACGGCAACAGAGGCGATCAAGCCTATTTTGGGTGAATACTATCGGAAGTCTTCAGACCCCATTTGGAAGAGCTTATGGATTGCCTTGCGGGATTGTCGATATGTTCCAGATCAGGGTGAGAAAGTCTATTATCAGTCAGGACGAGCACAATCATAATTAACGATGTCTGAGTTGTTAATTGTTAGTTCCTTCCTATTCCTGTCTCAGCATGATATTGGGTGGGCAGGGCAAAAAAATCTGCACGAATTGCATAGGATATGAGTTGGAGTTCTAATGGGTAAGGATGCTCCAGCTAATGAGGATTTAAATACGAAGGGTTGATGGGCAACGATCAACCCTTTTTTTGTCTGATTATTTCTGGGCCAAGCTTGATGTAGCTTGTTCAGGAGGTCCCCATACTCATCGAACAGCCTCCATTCATCAGTTTCATGGTTGTAATTCTGACTCTAGCTGCTCGTTCTTGTTGAAGATCCTCATAAGGAAGATTGAGGAGATATTTGGTAACTTCTTGCTCTTGCTCAATCACTCGTGTCGCAGCAACCAATTTATTCGTGATTAGGCGTTGCAATGAAGCAAATACCTGATTGATCTTGTTGGCGTTACTACTAGGCATCAGCCAGGTCATCCGATTGGCAATCTCTTCACGACTAAGAGGATAAAGGCTCTCAAACAAAACCCCTTTTACGGCTAAGTCTAGTTGGGTTTTGTAAGAAGACTCTAGAATATTGTCTCTTGGATGAGTGGGGTTGGCTGCATACTTTATTTCTGCACGCCTTCTAGCTTGGCAGCCTCTTGTTGATTGTGTGTATTGATGTTGGTTTAACATTTCTATATGACTACTAACTAGAGAATATTTACTACAAACTACATCTTTTTCTAGGTAAAAAAGCAATAAAATCTACCACCAAAAACAAACTTTTCTTTTGGCTAAGCACTTGCAGAAGTGTCAAATATTTAGGAGCCTGATCTTTGGCTCTATGCCATGTGCAATTGCTTACTTTGCAATAACTACATCAGCAATCTGAGAACTGTAATTACTAGTTTATCCATGCTGATATAGGGTGGGCTGCTACTTTTGGTATATTTTGTGGCTCGATACAATAATGCCCACTTTCCGGAATCAGTATTACTACTGAGATAAATTAAATTCATTTCAGCCTCGTAATTAGCTCAGAATCAGTATTCCTACATAGAACTCGTTTCAGAATTCCGTCTAAACTGGTTCTGACTAAAGATCAGCTAAATGTGTCGTTTGTCATTAAGACAAGTTTTGTCGTATTGAATATCCTTCTCTTGCAGCTTCATGAAAAAATAGTTTGCCCCTAAATTATGCCTCGCAAGCAACTCGGTAAAAAAGATCAACTGATTATTAATCTTGCAGCTCAAAAGATAGGTAGGAGAATGAAGCAGCTGCGAGCCCATCTAAGCTTGTCTCAGGTTCAAATCTCTAAAAATCTGTCAATTTCTGTCAGACAATGGTCTGGCTGTGAATGCGGAGATTATTTACTGAATATTGATTTTCTGATTCTGCTCAATACCTATTACCAAGTTTCGATTGATTGGTTGTTGACGGGAAAAGGCAGCATGTTCATGGATGACACCAGTGAAATTGAGCCTAAAATTTCTAGCCAAGAATTGGCTGAAGAGCTCAAAGTCTTACTTGGACGTTTGGAAGACTGATGTTTCCCAAGACACTGAAGCCTCATAGCAGTGCCAGTGTTTTGTAGTGGAGAATTTTTTGCGCTCGGCATCATGCATTGCCGCTGCAAAATGACGTATGCGTGTAATAGCTGTGAGCTATTGCCGGGGAGCCCTTCTCATTCATGAGAGTCGCTAGGTAAAGCTCTAATCGATTGGTCTTAATGGAGGGGACGATACGATCGCGGTCAGTGTGCTGTAATAAGTTAAAGCTTTGGCCCTATTCTCTAGCGAGGCTATCGAGTATCTCCCTTATGAAAAAAGCGTTTGTCCTCGATACTAATGTGCTGTTGCACGATCCCAATGCCATATTTCGATTCGAAGACAACGATGTAGTTTTGCCAATCACAATTATTGAAGAGCTGGATCGGTTTAAAAAACAGCCCCAAGAAACAGGTCGAAATGCTCGTCAGGTTTCCCGAACGTTGGATGATTTGCGGACGCAAGGACAGCTGACAAAAGGAATTAAATTGGCTAATGGTGGCATGCTGCGGGTCGTATTGTGCGATCGCATCACCCTCAAAGAACTCCCACCTGAATTAGAAGGTGATCAGGCTGACAACGCGATCTTGGCAGTGGCCCTAGAGCTCAAAAATCAATATCAGTGTTATGTTGCTCTGGTTAGCAAAGATACCAATCTACGCATCAAAGCCGATGTCTTAGGGTTAGCCGCTGAAGACTACTCCACCGACAAGGTAGATTTTGAAGAGCTGTATACGGGGATGGCCGAGGTGATCGTTGAGGCCGAAACCATTAGTCAATTATTTCAGGCTGGCCATACCTCTCTTGCGGCTAAAGTCTGGCCCAATCAGGCCCTAACCTTGATTGATAGCGTCAATCCATCCCATACTGCCTTAGCTCTAGCCAGTGAGATGAACGGCAAAGTTATTCCCTTGCCTAAGTTTCCCCATCATGGAATTTCGCAAATTCGGGCTCGAAATCGAGAACAGAAGTTTGCCTTTGAACTATTGATGAAAGACTCGGTTGCCTTGGTGACCTTGGTGGGGAAAGCGGGAACGGGTAAAACGTTGCTGGCGATCGCAGCCGGGTTACATAAAGTCGCAGAAGAAAAACGCTATAGTCGGTTGCTCATTGCTCGTCCCATCGTACCGATGGGACGGGACTTGGGATATTTGCCGGGAGATGTTGATGAGAAACTGACGCCTTGGATGCAACCTCTCTATGACAACTTTGATCTAATCTTTGGCACTCAAGAGCGGAACGGCCAACCTCAACATTGGCGACGGGGACATGAAGAATTAATTGAGCAAGGTTTACTCCAAATCGAACCGCTGACCTATATTCGAGGTCGAACCATTCCCAAGCAATTTTTAATCGTGGATGAAGCCCAAAATCTAACGCCCCACGAAGTAAAAACAATCTTAACTCGGGCCGGAGAGGATACCAAAGTAGTCCTAACTGGCGATCCAGAACAAATTGATAACCCTTATGTGGATGCAGCTAGTAATGGCTTAACTTATGTGGTTGAGCGCTTTAAGGCAGAGCCTATCGCGGGTCACATCACGCTGTATCAAGGTGAACGTTCGGATTTAGCCGAGAGAGCAGCGGCGTTACTTTAGTTTCATCGGCTGGTCACACTTGAAATCAGATCAAAACTGGGCAAACTGGATATATCCTTGGAAATTGAGATCCTCATCTATCTAATTTGCGAAAAAGTTCTAACTTGGAGATGTGAGTCTCAAAATAGGCATAAAAGGTCTTCAGAAGTTGTGAATGGATGGATAAGAGGATGTTGATTGACACGTTGTATGACATCAGTAATGGCAAATTCAGCAATTCTTTGTGTTGATGATGAATCGGTAGTTTTAAGGAGTTTGCGAGATCAAATTGGTAAGCACTTTGGTGACCACTATCAGTGTGAGATTGCTGAAAGCGTGGAAGAAGCGTGGGAAGTCATTGATGAGCTCCAAGACGAAGATATTGAGATTTTAATTATCATTTCTGATTGGCTGATGCCAGGGGTTAAAGGGGATGAGTTTCTAATCGAACTTAACCAGAAATTTCCAGACATTTTGACAGTGTTGTTGTCTGGTCAAGCAGATGAATTTGCCGTTGAGCGCATTCACCAAAATATGAATCTTCATGCTTATGTTTCTAAACCTTGGAATGAAGAAGAATTAATGGGTACCATTCGGGCTGGATTAGACAAATTCAAAGAATAAAGATAATTATTAATGTTTATTCAATCTTTACGGTCCTATCCGGGCAAGTTTGCTCGGCGTCAGAAGCTGAAAACCATTCTGATTGTGCCCTTTGTCTTACAAGTTTGTGGTGCTGTGGGGCTCGTAGGTTATTTGTCTTTTCGGAATGGTCAACAGTCCATTGAGACCTTAGCCCGCCAAATTACTGTTGAGGTTGAAGACCGGATTGCAGAACGAACCAAAACCTACCTTAGTACTCCATATACTGTCAATCAACTGAACCAGCAGGCATTGGAGCTGGGGCAACTCCAAGTCAATGATCTAAAAAGTATGGAACGTCATTTTTGGCGACAGATTCAGATCTTTGATCGAGTGAGTTACATTCAATTTGGCAGTCCGCAGAATGAATTTGTAGGACTAGCAGCCAATGATGATGGTACCTTTACCTACCAAGTGACTGAATTGACCGGTGATTTGCAGACATACTCGATTCTCAACCAGGGTCAGCGGGGTAAATTACTGAAAACTTCACCCAATTTTATGCCGCAAAAACGGCCCTGGTATCTCGTTCCAGAAAAAGTGAATAAACCCGCTTGGACGGATATTTATGCTTGGGTGAATCCTCCCACCTTGGCGATTACTCTGGGTCAACCCTATTACGATCAGGCCGGAACCTTCCGAGGTATTTTGGCAACTGATTTGACCATTGCTCAGTTCAGCGAATTTTTAAAAACCTTAAAAATTGGGAAATCGGGGAAAAGCTTTATCTTAGAGCGCTCAGGACTGATGGTGGCAACCTCTACCTCAGAACAGCCCTTTACCCAGTCTAATCAGGGCCCTCAGAGACTCTCTGCGCTAAACAGCAAAGATGTTATTACCCAGGCTACTACCCAGTTTTTATTAAAGCGGTTTGGGAGTTTGCAAGAGATTCCTGAACGGCAGCAACTCGATATTGAAATTGCAGGACGGAATTACTTTTTACAAGTGAGTCCCTTACAAGATCAGCATGGTTTAGATTGGCTGAGTGTTGTCGTTGTTCCAGAAGCCGATTTTATGGAGCAAATCTATGCCAATACGCGCTCAACCCTAGGGTTGTCTATTGCTGCTTTGTTGGTTGCCATTCTCATGGGTATTGCTACAGCTCGTTGGATTATCGGTCCCATCTTAAAAATCAATCAGGCTGCTACGGCGATTTCGGCAGGTGATTTGGATCGCAATGTTACCCTCAATCGTTCTGATGAACTAGGTGAACTGGCTCGGTCTTTTAACCATATGGTTAATGATCTGCGGATCTCACTGGAAGAACAAAAAATTATGGTTGATGCTGTAACCGAAAGTGAACGGCAACTGGCTGAATACAACCGATCTCTAGAACAACAGGTTCAACAGCGAACTCAAGAGTTGATCCAGTCTGAGAAAATGGTGGCATTGGGGCAACTGACGGCAGGGGTAGCCCATGAAATCAATACCCCCTTGGGTGCTATTCAAGCTGCAGGCGAAAATATTGCCTCTTCTTTAGCAAAATCGATGCAGCGTTTGCCGCTGTTATTGCAACAACTGCAACCAGAGCAAGCACAAGCCTTTTTCCGCTTACTCAATGCTGCTCAACAGCATCAGGAATTGTTAACGTCTCGGGAAGAGCGGCAGTTAAAACGGGATCTGAAAAAAATGTTGATAGAGGAGGAAATTGCCTCTGCTAGTGGGCTAGCCACCACCCTCAGTAAGATGGGAATTGCTCCTAATATCACTCCTTACCTGCCGATTCTGGTGTTGCCGAACAACAGTGATATTTTGGATATCGCTTACGACTTGACGGTAGTTCATAACAATACCCAAAATATCCGCTTAGCGGTGGGGCGGGCAGCGAAGATTGTGTTTGCTCTAAAAAGTTATGCTCGTCAAGATTCTAGTCAGAAAAAAGTTAGGACTTCTATCCCTGACACTGTAGAAACAGTATTAACTCTCTACCATAACCAACTTAAGCAAGGAATAGAATTATCTAAAAAATTTGATGAAGTGCCAGAAATTCTGTGCTATCCAGAAGAATTAGCTCAAGTTTGGACAAATTTATTGCATAATGCCATGCAGGCCATGGAATACAAAGGCCAGATTGATATTGCCATTAAACAAGTACAGCAACATATTGCGGTTAGTTTTACGGATTCGGGGTGTGGCATTCCAAAAGAACAACAAGTCAAGATATTTGACCCCTTTTTCACAACAAAGCCAGCGGGTGAAGGCAGTGGCTTGGGATTAGATATTGTTCGAAAAATTGTGAACAAGCACGAAGGAAAAGTCGAGTGCCACAGCCAGTCTGGGCATACTAGGTTTGATGTCTGGCTACCCATTGAGGTCTAGCAAATAGGACTATTTGCAAATTCTGATCATGGTTTATGCCAAGCTTATGATTATCATTCCAATTGGTTTCCAAAGAAAATGCTTGATAGCTTAGCAAGAACTAGTGGAGCAATTGCGAGTAAAGGTACAGTTATTTGCATCGATGATGATCGGCTCATCCTCAATAGTCTTCGCGATCAGCTACAACGCATTATCAGTGATGCTTATGAAGTTGAGGTGGCTGAAAGCGGGGGTGAGGCTTTAGAGCTATTCTCGGAATTAGAAGCAGACCAAATTACGATGCCTTTGGTAATCTGTGATCAAAATTTACCGGATATGGGTGGTGATTCTCTACTGAGTTATTTACAAATCCAATATCCTAAAACCCGAAAAATTTTACTGACAGGTGATGCCAATTTAGAGGCGATTATTCATGCCGTTAATGCTGCTAATTTGTACCGCTATATTACTAAACCTTGGGATGAAACTGACTTAGGCTTGACGGTTAAGGCAGCCTTGCAAAGCTATCTGCAAGATGAACAATTTATCGAGCAGAATAAAAGGCTTAGAGCAGCCAATACGCAACTACAAGCACAGATTGATGAACGTCAACAGATACAGCAGCAACTACAAGTAAGTGAACATCGCTTAGAAAGTATTTTGAATTCCCTAGAAGATGTGGTGTGGTCGGCTGATATTAGTGGATCTCGGCTACTCTATCTCAATCCGGCCGCAGAAACAGTGCATGGCTACGCGGTCTCTGCATTTTTAAGTAAGCCTGAGTTGTGGTTAGAGGTTGTACATCCAGCAGATCGTCCTCAAGTTATTCGCTTTTTCGACCACTTGCTAGCTGCAGGGCACCTGATTGTCGAGTATCGGATTCTACGGCCCGATGGCGAAATTCGCTGGTTGAGAAATCGTGGAAATGTGATTGCAGATGAGCACGGATCTCCCGTCCGGTTGGATGGAATTATTTATGACATCACGGAGCAAAAACGGGTTCAAGCTCAGCTCGTTCATGACGCTTTGCATGATGAGTTGACAGGGCTGCCGAACCGTAATTTATTAATGGAACGGATTTCGCAATCGATCAAACGTCAATACCGCATCCCTGATTATCAGTTTGCATTGTTATTTGTTGATTTGGATCGGTTCAAAATCATCAACGATAGCTTAGGGCACACGGTGGGTGACCAGTTGCTGGTTGCGATCGCACATCTGCTCGAAAACTGTATTCGATCCTCTGATACTGTTGCCCGCTTGGGTGGGGATGAGTTCACCGTTTTGTTGGATGGTATTCAAGGAATTGAGGATGCGATCCAGGTGGCAGAGCGAATTTTAGACACGTTGAAATCACCTTTCCAAGTGGGAGAACACAGCGTCTTTACTGGGGCGAGTATTGGCATTGCCCATAATAGTGAACAGTATGCAGAGGCAACGCTACTGTTGCGGGATGCAGATATTGCCATGTATCGGGCTAAAGCTCTGGGCAAAGGCTGTTTTGTGGTATTCAATCCAGAGATGCATGCCCAGACCTTGAGTCTTTTGCAACTAGAACGAGATCTGCGCTCTGCCGTTGAGCGCCGCGAGTTGTTCCTATACTATCAGCCAATCATCCGTCTCCAAACCGGAGAGTTGACGGATGTTGAGGTACTAGCCCGCTGGCAACATCCTGAACGGGGATTGGTGATGCCCTCAGAATTTATTCCGTTGGCTGAAGACACAGGTCAAATTATTGAAATTGGCAAGTGGATTCTCCAGGAAGCTTGCATCAAATTACGTGAGTTTCAGCAGCAGTACCCTTCAGCTTCGACCCTCCGATTTAGTGTCAATTTGGCGAGTGAGCAGTTGCAAGAGCCCAACTTTATTCAGGATATTGAGAAAATCTTGTCTCAGTCTGGTTTAGAGGGTCGCTTCCTAAAATTGGAATTGACCGAAAGTATGCTGATGTCCCATGAGGAGAAATATATTCGCACCTTGCAGCAATTGCGCGATCGCAACATTACAATCAGTCTGGATGACTTTGGCACCGGCTATTCCTCTCTCAGCTATTTGTATCGGTTTCCCTTAGATACGTTAAAAATCGACCGATCCTTTGTCAGTCGGATGATGGCTGAGCCTAAGGACGCTGAAATTGTGAACACGATCATTTCCTTAGCGCGAACGCTGAATATGGATGTCATTGCCGAAGGCATTGAGACAGAGGCGGAGGTCTCCTACCTAATGCATTTGGGCTGTGAACACGGGCAAGGGTATTTCTTTTCACCCCCTATTAGTCAGCATCAGCTAGAGGAATATTTACAGTCCAATCAGCATTGGCTGGGGACATCGCCTCAACAACCTGCTCTGCCGCCATTATCTGCCCATCCTTAACCTTTCCAAATGATGATGGATCTGCACAACTAAAGGCTTGTAAAGACTGTCTCGATTTCCGGTTGTGAGCGTTGATAGCAGAGGGGCAAGCTACAGGATAGATTCAAGGCAACGGGGGAATCCTGAGCCCAAATGCTGGCCTCTAGGACTAAGCAGTCCTGTGCAGAGTTTGGCTATTTTGAGCTGGTTTTGGAGTCAATCTGAACCGGAATTTCAGCAGTTTTTGAGTCCTTAGTGCCGAATATACGAATTCTAAGTGAAGACAAAAGCTCTCCCGGACGCCGCAACTTTTCTCTTTGATTCACAAAATAAATACTTAATAACGTCAGACAAACGCCAAAGGTTTGCACCTGACTCAAGACTTCAGATAAAAACAAATTGCCAAAGATCAGCGCAAAAACAGGGGTCAAAAACGTCAAAGAACTGAGGCTTGTCAGGTTCCCCTTGGATGCAAAGTAAAAAAATAGGCCATAGGCGATCGCGCTCCCAAAAATAGCTGCATAGGCAATGGCTATCCAGTCTGAGCCGGATAGATCGATCCACTGCTGGGATTCCCAAAGACCAGACCCCAGAAACAGTGGCAATCCCCCGATCAGCATGTGCCATCCTGTAGCACTGAGTGGGTCAGCATAGCGGCACACTTGACGAATCATGACTGTTCCTACTGCCATAGACAATGCGGCTAACAGCATGAGAAATTCACCGCTATGGCTGATCTGGTCTAAATATTGCCAGTTAAGACTGAAATGCCAATCCTGTTGCCACCATGCTCCCGTGCCAAGCTGCAAAATCCATGCGTCCGGTAAGCCAATACAACTAATACCAGCGATGCCAATCCCTAGTCCTAGCCATCCCCAAAGGCCAATCCGTTCGCCATAAAGAATCAGAGCCAACAGTGCAACAGCCAGCGGTTGGGAATCGATCATGACAGACCCCAATCCGGCTGATGTTCGTGCTAGACCTAAAGCTAGAAAGCCTTGGAATAAAGTGACATCGACCAATGCAAACAGGAAAATCCACAGCCACGCCCGCCAGCCTTTGGGCTGCGCTTTGCCCAATAGAGCTGCGGCTGCAATCACGAGTATGCCTGCCGGAGCAATTCGCAGTCCACCCATAAATAGCGGCGTGGTATGAGCCAATACCCCCTTCATGGCTACCATGGCAGTGCCCCAAAGGAAGAAGGGGGCGATCAGGGTAAGGCGTTCTGGTAACCGTCGGGAGTCTGTCAGGCTAGATTGCATCATTCATCTAAAGGGAGAATTTCTAAGAGTGAGGGTTGACTAGCCCCATGGGTTGCTAGCCCCCAATGTAGAGCCATGCTTGTCTAATCGGCAGATCAGTCAATTCAGTCTGAGTACCTTAAAGGTTTTTTAACATTTGTTTTGATTATAAGATCTTGGCTTCGGAGATCACAATTCTGCTAGGCGGTTATCTGGGGTAATCATAGAGTTGATGCCCAAGCTAGAATACAGACTTTGGGGAAACTTAATTGCTCTCAATTGATGGCTTTAGGTTGGCTGAAGGCTAGTCCTAAAGCAGTATTTTCTAGGCTGTCAATGTCAATTTGTCCCTCTCAGTTCTATAGTGTTGACTACGTTCAATGGTAAATTTTGCCCATGATTTGGCCGTTTAAGGGTGGTGCCCGTAAGCAAATAGCCCGTTTAGAAGTGAAGGGTGCGATCGCAGGCGCCACCCGCAACCATGTGCTTGAAGCCCTCAAAAAGATTGAAGAAAAGGGGTATCCAGTCTTGCTCTTGCGGATTGATAGCCCGGGTGGAACTGTTGTTGATTCCCATGAAATCTATAGTGCTCTCATCCGGCTGCGAGAAAAAGTCAAAATTGTGGCTAGTTTTGGCAACATATCGGCGTCGGGGGGGGTATATATCGGCATGGGTGCTGAGCATATTATGGCTAATCCCGGTACCATCACGGGCAGTATTGGCGTGATTCTGCGGGGCAACAATCTAGAGCGTTTATTAGATAAGGTGGGTGTCTCGTTTAAGGTGATCAAATCGGGGCCATACAAAGATATTTTGGCTTTTGACCGAGAGCTGACAGAACCTGAACAGCAAATCTTGCAAGACTTGATTGATAGCAGTTACTCCCAGTTTGTCCAGATCGTGGCAGACGGCCGTAACTTAGAAATAGATGCGGTGAAACAGTTTGCAGATGGTCGAGTGTTCACAGGACAGCAAGCGTTGGAGCTGGGTTTGGTGGATCGGCTGGGAACCGAAGAAGATGCCAGACGCTGGGCAGCTGAGCTGGCAGGCTTAGACCCAGACAAAGCCAAGTGCAATACGTTGGAAGAGCAAAAGCCATTTTGGAGCAAATTGGTACCAGGCAGCCAACAATCGAAGTTGCCGCTTCCGGCCCCCGTGTCTGATTGGATTAACTTTGAACTATCTACTAATGGTCTTCCCCTCTGGCTCTATCGTCCCTAATATTAGACTGAGACTCAATCAAAGGTTGAGCCGCTTGCAAGTGTTCACAAACATCGTTGAGGTTGAGAATCTTTGACTTTCTGTGGTTTCTATCGATACCTTAAAGATGTCAAGTTTGCTAACATGACGCAGGTTTTCTCGAATCCTGAGGCATGATCTAGCTATGGAGGACAATTCTGTGTCATGGAGAGTGCGCGCAATCCGAGGAGCAACAACTGCTTCTGGTAATTCCGTGGGTGCCATACGGGAAGCAGTTGTTGACTTAATGTCTGCCCTTGAGACAGAAAACGCATTGGATTTTGATGAAATTGTGAGTGTGACATTTTCGGTCACTCAAGATTTGGATGCAATTTTTCCCGCAGCAATTGCTCGGAAGCGACCAAACTGGGAGAACGTGCCTCTATTGGATGTTCAGCAAATGTATGTCGAAAGCGATCTAGACTTTTGTATTCGTTGTCTGATTCATTTCAACACCCCCAATCCCCATCAACCCATCTATCACATTTATCAACGGAATGCCAGGAATTTGCGCCCTGATTGGGGGTTTGCTAAGGCTAGGGTTCCTTCTACTCTTCCCTCTCATTAAACTCGACGAAATCGTGTCGTGCTCATATTAGTCTCATGGGTAGCCAAACTATTCCCGCTAATCCAGCCTGATGCATTACAGTATTCATGATCCGCTGAATGAGCAGCGTTTGAATGAATACAGGAAATATAGATGACAACATACGACGTATATGGCCTTGGTAATGCCCTAGTAGATATTGAATGCGAGGTGTCTACTGAGGTATTACAAGAACTTAAGGTGGATAAGGGGGTTATGACCCTCTTGGAAGAAGCCGATCAACACCGCATCATTGAACGTTTAGATGGCCATCCACTCAAGCGTGGCTGTGGGGGTTCAGCGGCCAATACGATGATTGCAGTGAGTCAATTTGGCGGCAAAGCCTGTTACTCCTGTAAGGTCGCCAACGATGAACCTGGGCAATTTTATCTAGACGATTTGATCCGCTGTGGGGTAGATACCAATTTGCAGCAGCATCAACCTGAACCTGGGGTGACGGGTAAATGTTTAGTCTTCGTGACCCCGGATGCAGATCGCACTATGAATACATTTCTAGGGATATCGGGGAGTTTTTCCGAGGCCGAGTTGTTGCCGGATGCGATCGCAGCCTCCACCTACACTTATATTGAAGGGTATCTGGTCACTTCGCCTCCAGCCAAAGCGGCTGCCATCAAGGCTAGGGATATAGCCAAAGCCGCAGGCTGCAAAGTTTCTCTGACCTTATCTGATTTCAACATGGTCAGTTTTTTCAAGGACGGCCTATTAGAAATGATTGGCTCTAATTTAGATTTGATCTTTGCCAATGAAAGTGAAGCCTTAAAAATGGCCGAAACAGACGATATTTCGGCGGCGATTGAGTATATGAAAACCTTGGCGACCTGTTTTGCAATTACTCGTGGCCCGCAAGGATCATTAATCTATGATGGTCAACAGATCTTGGAGGTTCCACCCACCCCCGTTCAAGCCATTGATACTGTGGGAGCAGGCGATATGTACGCAGGTGCAGTCCTCTATGGCATCACCAATGGCATGAGCTACACAGAAGCAGGACAACTTGGGTCTGTTGCAGCAGCGAAACTCGTTGCCAGTCTTGGCCCGCGTATGCCCACGGCAGTAACACGCAGCATACTAGAAGACGCAAAAGCTTAGAGGATATAAAAGCTAATACCTAAAATGAATATAGATTGGAGCTTACTGGCCCATACCTGACATCCATCATGCTGTCTCTATCTCTGGATAATTAATTTATCGGCCTTTTTTCTCTGGGTGATTGCGAGGCGGAATGGAGCGGCCTTTATGGAATTTGTGTTCCAATCTTCCCAAACTTAACCAGGCAACTGAGGACGCAAAAATGAGCACGGTGGCAGCGATTGACAACTTAATCGAAAATAGACCAAATCCAAAGGCCAATAATGGGGTAAGCGTCCAAGCGACCAAGCCAAGGCCCACCACTACCTTCCGTAACCGTTTGACGTTTTTCAATGCCCCAGAGCAACTGGAACAATGAACGGTGTGGGAATAATATCTATCCAGCAACTGAGCACGGGTTTGAGCAGGGGGTAAGTTTTGGTTAGGGAACGGATTGGCTAGGAACTGTTCTTGCCATTGATGCAAGGCCAAGACAAACCGATCTGCCCGTGTTGGCAAATAAAAAGCTTGGGCAATTGACTTGCGTTCCCTAGTATGTTCTAGGTATCGTTCTTGAAAGTGCAAAAAGATTTGATCATCTTCCAGAATGGCATTCTGACCCAGATGAGAGATCCAAGTCGGGGTATGACTAATCATCCACGCCGGAAATTTAGAGGCAAATTGAAAGGGGAAACGCGCAAAAATACGACATTCCCCTTTACGAATCGGTGTGGCATAAACAACGGTCAACGTTCGGCCAAACTGACTAGAGGTTAAATCATGCCACATTAACCCTGGTGCAATAAAGGTGGTTGTTTGCTTACCCAGTTTGCCCTGACGGGGGCCTTCTTCCCAGATTCCTTCGAATCCCTGTTTGCCAGACTTGATAACCTCTAGCTCAACAGGTCCTGCATTACTACGGTTGCCCACTGAGCGATGATGCGTATAGGGCAAATGACTCGGATCCAAAACATTTTCTAATAGTGTCAAAACATCATAAGGAAGATCTCGAAAACCATCCAAAATAATCCAGTCATCTGGTGATTCCTCAATCGCTTCAACAATGGGAACAGGTGTCAAAGCTGCCCGTTCTGTCTGACCCGGATAAACGAATAACAACCCTTGCTGAATACTGATGGGAAGTGAGGCAACACAAGCCCGAGGAGAAGCTTCTGCAGTGCGCCCATTCACCTGCTGAGGAATGCGTTCACAGTCGCCTGAGCCAGAAAATGCCCAACCATGGTAGGGGCATTCAAGCAATCCATCTTCATCAATACGACCTTCTGACAAACGGGCTAATCGATGAGGACATTGATCATCAAAAACTCGCCAAGTATTCGCATTGTAATCCCACCAGATGACCAAATCTCTTGCCATCAAGGTAAAGGTTGTGAGTTGGTCTTTGTCCAAATCCTGCACGTAGGCAATGGGATGCCATACTTCCTGCCAGTCAAATTGACTTGGATTGTCACCGCCCGCTGGTAACGTCTCTACATTATTTCCAAAGGTAGTGCTAGCCACCGATAACTCTGACGAGTCTGTGGCAATTGAATCAGCGTCAACCAAGGTCAGAGGAGATTTCATGGAGTTGAAGGAGTACAGGTAAAGAGGATGAGATCAATCGGTCGATGCACTCGGATACTCAAGGGTGCCCGATCATCAAACTCTAAATGACTCATGCTTGTATAACTGCAATCTAACAAAAAAACAAACATTTGTGTTTTTTTATTGCATTTGCTGCTTTAGCCATTGTTCAATTGTGCGTTTTATGCTTTCTGGCTCAATAGTCTTTGCTAACAACCTTTCCGTCTGATTAAGTTTGTTCCTGTCTCTGTAGCCTATGACTATAAATGCAAGCAGTGTATTCTTGCCAATTAATCTGCTGCTAAAACTGATTCTGTGGAGGTTGTGCTTTCGACAACGAGTAGATCAATCCTGTCGCTGCTGGCCAGCATAGATGGCTCATCTCAACTCAAGCAAATTGGCCGCTTCTGTAAGGAAGCGGCCAATTTGCTATGGTATTTAAAATTTATCTTTAGAGCCTTTATTGGGCTGGCTCCAATTAGTTATGAATATATATTGGCAAATATTTCCTTATTTTTAACTAACTTTAATATTTATTTTATGTTTTTACTTTTCTTGACATTCTTTAAACATGCCCGGTAATTACCCGTCCTAACTCGAGATACGCTCCAAATTTTGATAAAGCCAAAGTTCTATGTCGCGTAGCAAACTGCCAGGACTTACGGGCTCCACCAGAATCGTAAACAATCCCAAGCGGTTTCCGGCTAGAACGTCTGTGAATAAACGATCACCCACCATTGCAACCTGTTCGTACGGTAAATTCATGGCTGAGACAGCTTTTCGGAGTTTGCGACGGGATGGTTTTCTAGCTCCATGTATATAGGGTAGGTCTAGACTTACGGCAATCCGTTCAATACGAGACCGCTTGATGTTATTGCTAACCAGCCAGACGGGGACTCTATTTTTGATCTCAACTAACCAAGCTAGGAGTTCAGGGGATGCCTCTGCAGCTTTTGTAGAGACTATGGTGTCATCCACATCCAAAACTAATCCTTTCAGTTGGTAGTTGTCTAACAGCGTGGGTGTCAATTGCAGAATAGAGTCATTGAGATATAAATCCGGTTGTAAAAGTGAAACCCAGGAAGAAACTGGAGGCATTACGTTCAATGGATGAAAGCTAAAGATTGGTAGAGTTTTGTTGGGTATCTTGCTGATCCCGAATTTTCGCCTGGGCTTGCAAATGCTCAGACAAGGTGCGGCTAAACACATGGGTGCCGTCATATCGGGCAACAAAATAAAGGAAATCAGTTTTCTCGGGGGAGACAACAGCTTTGAGACTGGCAAGTCCTGGACTCGCAATCGGTGTAGGGGTTAATCCAGCATTGATATAGGTGTTGTACGGTGAGGGCGTTTCTACTTGCGCATATGTGAGGGGTTGATCCGGCGTTTGGGTGATGCCTAGGCCATACTCTACGGTTGGATCAGAACCGAGGGTGATGTCTTGGCGTAACCGATTCCAGAATACGCCAGCAATGCGAGTCCGTTCGTCAGCGATCACCGCTTCTTTCTCGACAATACTGGCAAGGGTAACCCAATCATTGAGGCTGAGGTCTGAAAAACTAGACCGATTCTCATAAACAGGTAAAGCAGAATCTTGAAAATGAGTGAGCATGATGCCAATCACGGCCTCTGGGGTGCGTTGATCCACTGAGATCTGATAGGTGTTGGGAAAGAGAAAACCTTCTAAAAAAGGAAGGTTTTCGGGTAGCCAAGGGTAGCGATCGCGCGGAATTTGCTGTGTTGCATCCAAGAACTCTTGGCTCGTAAACCATCCCAGATTGTCAAAATAGCTAGCCATTTGTTTGAGAGACCAGCCTTCAGGTATGGTGAAGCTGACTTGCTGGACTTGTCCAGACCATATTGCTTGGGCCAGATCGGGCAAAGAGGCTTGGGGAGAGAGTTGATAGGTGCCGGCATGAAATCCACCAGCAGAGTGTTGTAGCCCTGCCCACCGCGTCCAAACCTTCCAAGCGGTAACAGAGCGAATTAGACCCGCTTGCTGCAAAATTTGTCCGATTTCTTCGGCTGAGGCTCCATTTGGAATACTGACTTGGCGCAAATTGGCAGCAGACTTTGTTTGACTTTGACTTTGACTTTGATTTTGAACAGGTGCGATCGCAGATTGCCACCAATACCAACCGCCGCCTCCAATACCACCGACTAAAGCAACAATGGCAACTACTAACGAAATAGCCAGATTGCGGTGAGGCGGTCGAGTCTTTTTGTTCACGGTCAGAAATAGTCGTAGTCTACAAATTCAACACTTAGTCTAAGTCATCCATTAGCCGTTCTTCTAATAGGGGTTGAAGCTTGGGCTGCAATGCTCGAAACTCATCTGGAGAAAGAAGCTCTGGTTGCATGTTCTCCCGTAACCTCACTACGAACAGAACTGGGTCTATAGGAGTATAGATCGAATATTCTTGCTCTTTCTCGAAAAACGTCGCTAAAAGCTGATACTCTTCCTGCTCAGCAATGGAGTCTCCGTCTTCCATCTCCAAGATTAAGATTTCTTCTTCATCAATATCAGGAAGATCGCCTTCTACAGTTAATGACAAGGCACTACGCTTCAGTTTTAAATTTTGTTCAGATAAAACGGCTTGAGCTGTAGGAAAGATATTTCCTAGTTCTGCCTCTTCAATAGGCTGAATGATCTCATCGTCCTCTGCATTGACCACCCAACTAAAAATATCAACGGGATAATCGACGGGGTTCAACAGAGCATATTCTTCCTGCTCAATTGGGACAGATACTTCGACATAGCAAGTCAAGGAATGCCCTGCTTCATCCATCAGAGTTACCGTAGAACGGTCCATTTCCATGCGTGTTTCACCTCTTTTCCCCAGACTTACTGACTACAGAACTGTTGCAGTCCATAGGCTTAAGTTTAGGGGGTAATGGGCTTTATGGATGAGAAAATTGATCGAAAATTAGAAATGGCCAAAGCAGCTTACTTAGAAGATAGCCAAGGTTTTTGATCAAGCCACTGTTGTAGGATTAAAGCGGCAGCTTTGCGATCAATTAAATCCCGATGTTCTGCTGGGTTTAGTCCCTGAGTCCGCATCATTGACTCAGCTTCATGGGACGTTAACCGTTCATCTATATAGTCAAGTGGTAAGTCCAATGTCTTAGCGATCCGGTTGGCTAATGTTTGGGTTCGCTGAGCTTGGGTGCCTAATTCCCCTGACATCGTGTAGGGGAGTCCAACCACTAAGGTTTGTACTTGCCGTTCTGTCACAATTTGTCGCAACCTTTGCATATCTTGGGCAAAAGAGGTTCGTCGGATGGTTGTTAGTCCTGTAGCGATCAACCCAGTCCCATCGCAGCCTGCAACCCCAATTCGACGATGCCCCAAATCAAGTCCTAGAGCAGAAATACGCAGCATAGAATTTGGCTTAGAATTCTGGAGGCCAAGACCGGTGCATTGACCTTGTTTGCTGATTTGATAGGGTTGACCACGAGGCGGAGTCTGGACGGCGACGGTCTATGCTTTCATCGGTTCGGGTCAACCAATGGATCATTCGACCTGGTACCGGATTAGGGTTAGGTTGCAGCCCTTGCAACATCTCGGACAAGGGTAAGGTGTCAAAGGAAATGGAACGGGACTCTCGCAACTTATGCCAAACCGAGCGAGACATCATCAAGGTCTGCTCCAGATCCTCAGCACCGATTTGTTTTAGATACTCTTCTCGCTCAGGTTGGTAATCGGTAGAGTCCAATCGTAGGGGAGCTGAAGGATAAACTTGAGTCAATCGAGCCATATGGGCCAACAACTCTGGATAAAGCCAAGTATAGGCAGGATGAACTGTCAGTCGAGCTTCATGGGGCTGAGTTGCATTTCGACAGAGATTCATCTCAAAATAGCCAATTGCCGCTTTCCGTTGAGGCTCAAAGACGTAGGCTCTTACGAACTCTTGTGTTTGTCCCCACAGTCGAACGCCAGACATAAAAGACTTAAGCAAACTGGTTTTGAAATCTTCGATGTGTTGATCGAAGACTTGCCGAACTAAAGGTGGCATTGAGGCGGTATCCAGTTGATATAGCAGAGGCGCATCCGCATTATTGACTGGCAATAGGTTGGGCAACGCGGGTTCTCGCTCAGCTAGCTCACTTAGTTGTTCAGGTGCGACAGACCAGTAAGTAATGTGAGCTAAGGGTTGAAAGCCATTATGACGATACAGGGCTAAGGCTGCATTCTGACTCATGGCAATCTCAGTCAGCCAGGTGCGAGCTTCCCAAATGTTTTCCAGGCAATATCGCAACAATTGGGTTCCCACATCTTGCTGACCGACAGCAGGTACAACGCTAACTTGGTCAAACTGCCAAGTGCTTCGGGAATGGTTGAAAGGTGAAACTTGAACCACCCCAGCTATATCGTTATTTTGCTCCCAGACGTATGTTCTGAGGTGATCCGAGAATTGATTAGGGAAAAACTGTAACAGCTTCAATAAGCCAGGCCAACGGTGGAGTTGATTGAGTTGTTGGTCATGCCCATAGAAGGACCCAACACAAGCATGGGCATGATGATCTGTCCACAGCCGCTTAATTGCCTCTAAATCACGGTACTGAACGGGGCGGATTATGGGTTCAAATTTTGGAGCCACTGAAGTCATATGAGTCGCTAGCCTGAGAGAACTTAAAGCCCTAAAAGTAATTTAGAGGAATGCACGGCTTAAAATGAACTTGCCCAATCACTGATGGGGCGACATTCAAGTTGAATAGGTTAGCCCAAATAAATGAGACTAGGCGTTTGAAGCTGATTCTATGGTATAGGATCTCCTTCCAAAACGGGAATAAGCCTATCAGTCTTCAAACTTTCAAGCCGGAAAATCTGATCATACTTGAGGTTCTTTAAGCATTGCTAGGTCTAATCAATACTACGGGGGTTTGCTCGTCAGCGTTTCCTGCCGGATTGTTCCTTAGTGCCTCTTCGATGAGGGGTAATGGCGCTTCCTTTGTGGCGGCTAAAATTTTAACTCTTTTAAGATCGTTAACATCAACGATTGCTGCTGCCAATCCTGTCTCAGCCTGAATTTGATTGACAACTGCTTGAGGATCATCTGGTCCTAAGACTATAAACTGATCAAACGGGGGTAAAGTGCCTGTGACATCATCAATGAGGCGAGCTTGCTCACCAGCAAGGCGATAGAACATGCCTGCTTGTCCGAATACTTTTGAGATCGCACCCACCGCGAATGCCAAAAACACCCGCACTGGTCCCTCAATATTCACAAGGGTTTGCAGACCACAAGCCGTCGCTAAACTCGACGTAGGCAAAAAGAAATAGGCCAGCCGAGTTGCGACCCAACCGGGCTGAATGGTACTGGGATGAAAAATACGACCTTGCATGATCGCCACCGGGGTTTCGCCGATGGTAACGATATCGCCTTTTTGAGCGTGGGGACTAACGTATTTCTGAACAATGTCTGGGCAAGTATCCAGTTGAGTTAAGAGATGGGTGGGAACAGGCAAGACCTGCCCTCCAGGTACCGGACGCCATGCCATCGGCTGCTGTGGATCGGGAAAGCGTAGGGGCACCACTTCGTGATGGGTATGATGAATGCGTCCTTTGGGGCCATAGGTGATGTAATGAATGCGCACCCAAACGGCCTTTAATTGTGTTAAATCTGGGCCTGTAATATCTAGACAGATTTGCGCCGCAGTCTGGTAACCAGATTTAACGATGTAGGCAAACCAATAGCCGTCGGGGCGAGGTTCCGCATCAGGGTGCTGGGGTACAACCTTAACTGTATGTTGAATCTCATCTAGGCTCCCTTTTGACAGTAGAGTTACCTCTGCCGATAGTTCAGGGATCATCACTTCTAGTTTGTGAGTGGGATTCAAAAAGGATTGTTTTCCCACTAACTGATAATGTTGGGGCTCCTGACGCTCAAGGTGCCAGCTTCCGGGCAATGCCTCTAATGCATTCCCTTGACGACGACGATGGGTCCATTCCAAACCTCCCCAAGCGATGAGGATGACAACAACCAGACTAATACCAATGCCAATGCTTTCTATGATCATTCTGCGATTTGAATCCTTACCTTGAGACGCTGATGGGACTTGGAGACTTCTCGATTGGTTATGCTCAGTCCTGCGGAAATTCTATGAACAAACCGAAATGATCATGCCATATGACTGACTTTTCTCGAAGATGTTTAGAGTCTGAATTATATGTGTAAGCCCTAAGTCTTTAAGGGCTAAGACTTAGGGCTTACGACTGAATTCGTTGTGATTCTTAAAAGTTAGAACTTGAATGTAGTCCGAACCAGCGGAACAATAATATCGTCGTCAATATCGCCACTTTCAGGGTTAAGAATTACGATCACACCAGGCGTGATGGCAATATTATCATTCACCTTGAACTTGTAGCCTACCTCCGCATGATAAGACGTAGCGGCATTATCGGGGTCTATGAATCCACCGTCAGTCGAGATAATTTCATAGGGTTGGCCGAAAAGCACGTAACCTAAATTGCCTTCTGCGCCTAAATCGGGAAACTGCAGAGAGGCAGCCCAATTCAATAAGTCTGCAGATTGATCATCCGCATCATTGGCTGTGCGAGCAAACGTATAACCCACCCAACCCGAAAAATTAACCCAATCAGCGGCTTGAATCATGGTTTGAAAACCTAGATGATCGGCTGAAGTGTCTAATCCATTACCAAAAGGCCGCCGCTGGGTATCGTTGGTAGTGCTGGAGGTAACATTGACGTTCCCCGCTTCGTCAAAAGAGCGGACATAAGTCACACCGACCTTGACCTTTTCGATAGGCTCGACGGTCAACTGAGCCAAGGCTGCATAACTTCCTCCAATTAGGCCACCTGTTGGGTCATCAATGTCTTCCCCTGCGCCTGTAGCGTTTTGACCTTCGTCAGCCAAATAACCGACTGAGAAGGAGGCTTTCTCAGCAATATCCCAGACGACGGTTGCACCAATACCGTTACCTCCTTGACGGAAAATGGGGTTAAAACGGCCAAAACGAGAAAGGGCACCACTACCGCTACTTTCTAAAGGACTGAGGGTCTCAACGTTATCTTGAAACTCTCCTGCGTTGGCGTCTATCTTCACTGTGAGATTTTCAGTGGGCTTAAATTGATAGTTCAGCTCAGTTAATCTGAAGTCATTATCATTGGCGCCGTCAAAACCAAGACGAGCCATCCGAGAATTGGTAGAGTCATTCAATTCCGGTATGTTATTGGATTCGAGCCGAACTCTCAAGCGATCATCGCCTGAAAAACTAGTATCGAAGTTAAGACGAACTCGACCTGCTAAAAAGGCACGATCTTGTTGGAAGGTAGGGTTGTCAACATCATCATCTGTACTGTCAATCAAGTCAGATATCCCTTCATCAATGGCGTATCCAGCACCAAAAACCACTTCACCTTTGAGTTTGGTGGTTGTAGAAAACTGCTGGGCTTCCAAAGTAGCTGTGCGAGCTTCTAGTCCATCCACGCGACCTCTCAGGGTAGCGAGTTCGGCTGCGAACTCATCTTGCAAAGCTTTGAGAGCATCTAAATCTTCTTTAGTGGCGAAGCGATTGCTGAGGTTATCTAAGCAAGCATTTACTAGGGCTGCTGCTTCTCGCCGAGACATGGCTCGATCAGATCGAAACGTACCGTTGGGATAACCTGCAACACAACCATACCGTTCAACTAAGGATTGAATTGCTTGAAATGCCCAATCATCAGGTTGGACATCCGAAAGCTGAGAGACCGAAGTTACTTGCTCTAAGTTGTTCCCCTCGGCTTCATTGACCAAATCGGATACGGAAGGGGTTTGGGCCTCGGCATCAGCTAAAAGGAGCGGCTGAGATACTTCGCTGATCTCTACTTGCTCTGCGATGGAGCCAGTTTCATCGGGCAACACTGTTTCAGTAGATTCGAGAGACTCTGCTGCGATGGTCTCTAATTGACCTTCAGCCATCGCACTCGTTGGCAACAGCAGCGCTAAACCGATTAATGCAGGACTAAATAACCCAAATTTACGCCAAATCGTTAACATCAGAATTAATCTCCTCACACAAAATAAAAACAACCAAGCTGAATGTAGCTGGTTATTAGATATTGAAGCAATTTTATAGCTTCAATCCTTAATTTAATCTAAGGCAAAAGTGACAACAGAATCTAAATTGTCTACAAGTCCGAATCAGCCTCTGATATAACAAATGATTCAGCTTAAATCATTTGTTGAGGGAGCCCATTGCTAACATGAGTTCTTCCGGCTAGAGCATCATCAGCAATAAATATCATTTGGCAAAAGCCAAAAACAACAAAGGTTAGGTTAAGAAAGTCTGATTCTACAGCGCAAAACTAAAAGTCAATCAAAGAATTGAACGACATATGACATGACAGGCTTCCAGGCTTAACTATTCAGATCTCGCATTAATCAATTCTTTGATTGAAAATATCAAGCAAATAGACCTCTGAACAGCTATCTTTACTGAAGATAGAAGATACTCAAGTTTTGGTCGGTTCGCTCGAAATTTATAGATTTCTGAGCATATAGATCTTAGTGAATCAAGACCATACGCGAGAACATCATAGGTCTTATTATGTAAAGAAAATAAAGGGCTTAATGAAGCTATATGAATGAGAACAACTCGGATGCTAATGTATTAGCGTAAAATCGAGCTGTTGCTTAACTGCAGTCTTGAGCTTGAGTACTCTCGTGACGTTGAAATTCACTGTTGATGGCCTATAAGTTAGGTCGTAAAATGAGCATTTGTTAATTGGCTGATGGTAGTCCCCTCCGCAATTTATGCAGGGTCTCTTTGACCAAAATGATTAGGAAGATACTGTTAGAGGCTTATGAATCGTTCCTGAGGAACGATAGGTCGTTTCTTGGAACCACAGGAATAAACTAGGCCCAAACACAAGACTTAAAGGGATGCCATATATTAGCCAACAGGCGATCGCAATCCACCAAGACATTTGGTGAGGGGGCAGAGATGATAGTCTGTAGGTATTTTAAATCTGACCACAAAATTATTGATCGAGAGCATCGGTTAAGTCTGTGATACCTATCATCAGGTGGGGTGATTACCCTACTCTAATGGCACGTTACGCTCGCCGGAGATGCAAGTGACCTGCCTGTAAATCTGTAGTTTGTTGAAGTTCCAATCTCTGTTGCTCAAGACCCTATCGTTGGATAGATGAATTTTTTAACCCTACGTAGTAATGTTAATGTCAAAACCCGTCCTACACTGGGGGGCTACGTAATGCTGTCCCTTGTCCTGCGAATTGTTGTTGATGTAGTTCTAAATGACTAGAATGCCGACTGTCACCGATCAGCGCCTTGGTACTGTATTACAACAGGCTGGCCTTATCTCAGCCAGACAAGTGACGGTAGCATTGGGAGAGCAAGATCGCTCCGACCGCCTCATTGGCGAAATTTTAGCGGATCACGGCTGGCTAAAACAGGAGTCTGCTGACTTTTTTGCAGAGGTATGGCCCTGGATACAGGACCAGTCTTGGCAGGAACCTCTTGGTCAATACTTGAAACAAGCAGCTTTGCTAGAAGAATCTCAGATTCAGACGATCTTGCAAGAGCAGCGCCAAACTCAGCTTAAGTTTGGCACGTTAGTTATTTTGAAAGGATGGGTGCAGCGTCGCACTATTAACTTCTTCCTAGAACATCTAGATCAGTATCAGATGAATCTTGCTCACTCACGGGAGAGTGCCCATGATTTTGCACCGGATGCTGAGGCGATTAGGAAGGGTTTGTTGGAGAATAAAACCGTTAATCCTTTCTTTCTACTCCTTGCGTATCAGAAGATTCTAGAGCAAGGAGCCGTCGCTGTTGACGATAGTCCTGAGCAACGAGAGCTACTGAGTATTGGCTTGGTGGTAGTAGAGCAGAATGTGCTCAAGATTCCTAGAGGACTTGATCCGTTGCTGCTCAGTCCTCAGTGGGTTGCTCAGGAACTTAACCAACGTCGCCCCTATAGCCAGGTTCGACTCAAGTTGTTTGAGCTGGGCAAAAGCGCTGAGCGTCCTTACCAGGTACTAACGGCAATTCGAACTTGGACAGGCAATCAACCTGATTTAACCCAAGCCCTTTACCAAATGACTTTGGAAACGGGTTTATTTATTGCTGCTGGGCAAGAATCAACCCAGATTGAGTCATTAGTACAAGGTCGCATCATCTATAACTGGGAATCAGGGGCTGCTGCCGAGCACTTGCTGGGACTGCGCGATCGCTGGTTGAGTGGCCAGCGCTGCCGACCTAACTCACTGCTCATGCTGTATGGCCGCATTTTGGAAGAGGATGAAGTACCGGCTGGAGGCAAGCCAGAAGAGCAGGTACTCTTAACACTGGGCTTGATTGTTAAGACTAACGATACTCTGAGTATTGCCAATCCAATTTACAGCAGTGTCTTCAATCATCACTGGATTACTCGGGAAATTGCCAACATAGAGACTGCCCAGGAATTAGAGATAGACAGTTTCCCAAGTCCAGAAGTTGCGGTAGAGCTTCCCCTTGCAGCAATACCAGATATGGGTGAAGAACTATCAGTTGAAGAAGTTGCCTCCTTCTCATCACCGACAGATTGGGAAATGGCGGATCTGCCTGTGGCAGACGGAGGGCAAAATACTCCCGTACTGATAATGCCGGATATGAGTGAACAACTATCGGTTGAAGAGGTGGTCTCTTTTTCATTACCGAGAGATGTGGAAACCTCGGAGGTCTCAGTAAACAATTGGGAACAAGCTTCATTAATAACCCCTGATGTGGATGACCCGTCATCGGTAGAAATCGCTGATTCTCAATCTGGACCTGTTACTACAAGGTCACGCCAATTGGCACTCTGGATAACACTGGGTACCGTTGCAACGGGTACGTTGGTTGCTCTGGGGACACGGTTCTGGCGGCAGCCCGTCCAAGTCACTCCTCTGCAATCTTCCCCATCGACGGAAAACGTTTCCTCTTCAGGTTTGTCTGATGAGCGCCAACCGTATTCTTCGCTAACACCGCAGCAAAACGGTGGGTCAACGCAGAAGAATTCCTCTAAGGCACCTGCTCCTGAGCAGACTACTGCCCAAGCAACATCTACTAGTATTCAAGCCCCTTTACCATCGCTCCCAAAAAATACTTTAGTCGTGAGTACTCAAGATCCCTCTGTCAAAATTCCTGTCTTCGCAACTGGGAGTAATCAAAAGCAGTTGCTGGATTATCTAGGGCCACCGACTTGGGACCGGGACGGCTACTATCCTGGTAGCCAGGCTCTATTCTACGAAGGGGTTGTTCCCAATCGTGTTGACCTAGGTTATTTGGTCAGTAAGGTGACTGGTGAGCTACTACAAACTGAAATTGCTTTTGCTCAATCTATGCCGCTAGAGACGATTCAGAAAACTCTGCACCAGCTTACTTTAGGCAAGTTGCCTGCTGCTGCTCAGGATGGTCTAGCACAAATTTATCAGCGGCAGGCGAACGAATATACCTTCGTAGTTGAAAACTGGGAAGGAGAAATCCACCGAGACCCAGAGGGCAGGATTTACATAGGAATTTGGGATGCAGACTTTCACTAATCAGAAGAAAGGTCAAACTGAGTGCTCAGAACCATGTCCCGTTTTTCCTCTAGGCCTTTTAGTCTGGGGGAGTCTGGTGATTACGCTTCTCGCGAGTTGTCAAAAAGCCGAGCCGTCTGCACCTGGTGCTAAAGCTGAGCCAGCTATTACGACAAAAGCCGAGCCGTCTGCACCTGCTGCCAAAGCTGAGCCAGTCATTACTCGGACAAAGGACCCGTACATCAACCGTTTGCTACCGCAAGCCAATCGGATTCGCCGCAAGTATGGTATCCCTGTGGATCTAACATTAGCGATCGCAATTCACGAGACGGGTTACGGCAAACATGTAATTGGCCAAAATAATCACTTCGGTCTCAAATGTAGAACAAAAGATTGTGTCACCCTTGCAAGTCGCACAGGCACCCACCAGTGGGAAAACTGCTCCGACCCATCTCCTTGCTTTGATATCTTTGCCAAGAGCATTCGGAATCTATCCGATGGTAACTTCAAGAATCTCAAAAAGATTCGGCGGGAAGGGTATGCTGTGAGCCCGCAGTGGACCCGGAAAGTGCGAAGAATCCGGCAGTCAGTCCGCCGTCAACTGAAGAAAGCTCCCAAAAACTCATGATTTCTTATGGATCTCTGCCAGCAAAAAGAAATTTGGAACGCTTTTATGTTGTTTCGGTCAATTAGCATTCCTCAACAGAACTGGCTCTAAAAGAGTCATCAAGGGTGCCAGTTCCTGAAAATTTTGAATTTGCAATTGCTAAATAAGCTTTTTGGTTTAAGTTATATTAGCCAAAAAAAGCTTCAACCCTTAAAAGATAAAGTTTTTATCTTGAAAATTTTATCTAGGAAAAATATAGACTCTTTAAGCTTTGTGGCTAATTACAGCAATCTGCCTCATGCGAAGAAAAGAGAGAAAGCTTTGCTGTAAAGTCTATTGTAGACTTTGCTTAGTTCCCTAAATTTCGCATTTAGCCTGTATTAAATCTTTCTTTATCAGGATTTACAAATACTAAGATATCTTTCCTATAAAAGAAATTAAGCCAGTGGTAGCTCCGCCCACCAGAAATCACTAGTAAGCCTAAACAGCATGAAAACTACATTTATCTGTCCAACCTGTAATAAAGATCTCTGGACTGAAGTTGAGACATTTGAATACTTAGCTTCAGATCATGAATTAGATGGGGAAAAAAGCAAAATGCTTTTTAGAAGAGTAGACACTTTACTACATTCTTTTTTATTTAGAAAACCAAAAATGGAGCCTATTAACTATAGGAATCTAACGCTAAAAGAGCAGAAAGCGCGAAAAATTCTCTTTGAAATTTGGTTCCCCAATCCCCAGAAAATTGAGCTGAAATCAATCTACTGCAATGAATGTGGCTATATGACTTATCGGCCTAGACCAGAAATAGAAGATATGCACAAGAAATACCTAACTACCAAGAAAGGCATCTACCAAGGTGAGAGAACCCCTCAAGAGATTGACCAAGCCGTTGTCCCTACAATGAATATTGATTATGCAAGAGTACATCGATTGGAAAAGACACTGAAAAAGTATTTAAGGAGTAAAAAACTTAAAATTTTGGACTATGGAGGTGGTAATGGTCAGATGCTTTTACCATTTGTTGATATGGGGCATGACTGTTATTTAGTTGACTATACAAATGCATATTTTCCTGGCATAACTAAGTTTGGTGATGATATCCTTGATATTCCAAATGGAGAAAAGTTCGACGTGATTATATGTAGTCATGTCCTTGAACATTTAGTGGAGCCTCAACGGATCATTCAGCAGCTTAAACAACATATTAAAGAAGATGGATTTATCTACGTTGAAGTACCTCATCAAATTTGGGCAGGAATTAGGTGTATTGGATATGATCCAATTACGCATATTAATTTCTTTACAGAAAAATCACTGGAGTATCTACTGAAAAAAAATGGATATTCTATTTGTGAAGTCGAACAGAAAATAAGCAATTATGGTAAAAATTTTATGGAGGTAGTATTTCTAGTTGCTCAAGTGAATGCAGATTATGGAGAGCAAAATCTGCCTGAACCAGACATCATGAATTTTCTGTATCCTTCAAGGAGCTATAGTCTCAAAAGGTACTTCCTGCCAAAAATCCTTAAAATAAAATCTTATCTTGCACAGGCACTGTTCAGATAATTTGTGATTGCTATAGAGGTTTTTTATACTCCCCAACTCTCGCTAGGGTTCTTGCAATGGATTACTATAATGAGTCAACGCTATGGCGCAATTCTTAGGGCTAAAACTGGGGTAAATATATAGTTTTATCTGCCTAGAGTGATGAAAGAGCGATAGCATTAAAATACACTTAAGATGAAATCACTAGATCTTGACTAGCCAAGATCTCTGACAGACTTTTATATAACCTTTTAAGTGTTTGAGGATCTGTACAGTCGCCGCTGAATGAGGCGAATGGGTCGAATGAAATAATACAGGAAAAATAGTGATCTAGGCAATGTAATAAACTCCTGATCCTGTATCGTCGGCACTAATTTTAGGATGACTTTTGCATAGATTGGCCGAAAAAGATCTAGATAACAAGCCAGCTTATCTTGAGGCGTTTCAGTCATTTGTAAATGCAAGAAAAACTTTTCTGCTGTGAACTTCCTGCCTAAGGAATTATGCGGAAGAAATAATCTGTCTGAGAATTCATGAGCCAGTTTTTGGCTAACTGTGCCGCGATCAATTTTTTGCTCTACTATGGCTGGGTACCTAGTGCCCAAAGTTGACTGGGTTAAGATCAACCCGAGAAGCAACATGCGCGAACAACCCATGTGCTCAGCCCTCTGGAAAATATTTTCCCAGCACAATTCAGGGTGACTGCCAATAAATTCAGACACATCACAGATCCACTTCAATCTTCGCCAGCAATCCTTTGACCCGTGAATACAAAGGTATAAGAGCAAATCTTCATTGCCGAAGCCTTCTACTTTTTGTCCGCAGATAGCAACTGACTGACGATGGCTCCAAAGGTGATCGAAAGTGAAACTAGAGGACAGAAATCGCTCTACTGTGAGATTTTGATGCAAATCGATACAGATATTGCCATTCTTTAGAGAATACTCACTTTTAGATTGGCGAAGTGATGTTTCAAATTCTTGATTGAGAAAGTTCCATTGATAGGTTGGTTGATATCCATGAGTAACTAGTAAATCAAAACTAGTCAGAAAGTCTTGGGCATTAACTAGTATATCTAAGTCACAAAACTGGCGCAGCCCTAGATTTCCATATGCAGATGTGGCTAAGGCTGGACCTTTAAAGGTAAGGGCAGAAATACTATGTTGTTTAAATAGATTTAAGATCTTGAATAGTTCTTTGGCAAAAATAGTATTTTGTATGGCGGTCTGATAACTATAACTTTTGAAGTAACCTAAAACTTCCTTTGGAACAATCGTAGTACTGGATAACTGTAAATTCTGGTTAAATAGTGGAACAATACCATGCAGTGCAGAAAACTGAGCTAAAAACGTCCAGTCCAAATTTTTTTTGAGTAAAACATCGATCTGTTTGGACAGTGCAGAATCAACTTGTGTGCGGGCACAACAAAGCAGCAATTCCAATTCCGAAGCGTAAACCTGTTTTTGACTTATACTACTTGGTGACACTTAACAGCAACTCTCCCTATATAGTCTATTCGATGCAAGAATATGGGAGTCTTACTGCTTTGAAAAGTACTTGTTGACGGCTAGCCGAGCCCCTTGCCAATACCCATAATTATTTACCAAAAGAAATGCCACCTCGATAGAGTGTTAGCAAGTCTCTATCATCTAGAATATCTTCTCCCTTTCTGCCCATAAAGTAATAGCCGGAGGCGGCATCAAAAGCACCCGGTTTATTCAGTAGCAGATAGTCAAAGTATTGGAGATAAAAAGACGTCAGCCTGGCAAAAGCTCGTGTGAGTTTTCTCAAAATTTTAGACTCGAAAAAACTGAGGAGAAAGTACTGATAAGACCATGCTAAAGCAGTACCAGGGCCATTAGCGGCGCCACTCTCAATTTCGTCGAACTGACGAAACAACCGACGGTGCCCTAGATGGGTAAATCGCGTGAAGTCGTAACATCCCATATGGACTTGTTGCATAAATGGCGTTTCTGCATAAACGATGCCTGCATGTTTCAACACCCGGTGAATTTCTGCAACACATCGGTAGGGATCGACGACATGTTCTAAGACAGCTTGAATAATCACGCCATCAAAGACTGCATCTGCAAAGGGCAAATTGTGAGCATCACAGATAATTTGAGTTCTGTTACCCCACGAGACGTCTGTTTCCAATAAATCAATGGCTGAATTTTTAGCTAAAGCAGTCATGCCCTTGCCTAGATTGCCACAGCCAATTACCAAGACTTGGGGAGCCTCTAAGTCGTGAAGCAATAAATCGACCATTTTGCTGTAGTTTTGCTCAGCCTTCAGGTTTCGATCAATTTTAGGCAATAGATTACTGAGAGCGTTTTTGAGTTTGTTTTCCTTTAAGTCGAAAGTCGTGGGTCGCTGGGCCACAAAATCATCAATGGAGAAAATGCTGGCCTGTTCGTGCAAAAGAATAGGTGTATTGTTGATGACTGGAAAACTTCGAGCACAATGATGACTCTGACAAATAAATTGGTGCTCTTTCAGTACCAGAGGGTGACCACAGACAGGGCAGCGTAAATGATCTATGGTTGATTGTGACAAAGTTAAAGTTGGGCTGGCTAACTTGCGATCGCTAACAGTTGATGGCAAAGGTTGCTGAGGATTTCTTTCGATTTTCTCGGTCATAACGCTCAATATAGCTTAGACAAGGGGCTTTACTGTTGCCATTGCTTTTTCCAACGTTTGGATGCATCGTTCTGGTGAAAATTTCTCTTGGGCAGATTCCTTGCCGTGATCCGCAAGGGTTTGGGCATAAGATGAGTCGTCTAAAATCTCTTGAATAATCTTCGACAATGCCTTCGCATCACCGGGCGGAAACAAGCGACCCGAATCAGTATCTGCAACCACCTCGAACATACCGCCAGCCGCGGCCGCAATCACTGGTTTGCGAGCGAGTTGTCCTTCGACCGCTATTCTGGCACAAGGCTCAGGCTCTGTCGATGCATGCACGACGATATCACAGGCAGTCATTAATACAGGTACATCATGACGAAATCCTAACCAATGCACCCTATCTTTGAGATCCGGCGTGGATGCCATTGCTTTAATCTTGTCAACGTAATCATCCTCGCCAAATAAGGCATCACCGACAATCAGGGCATGCACATCAGGTAGATCTTGCAGGGCCTCGATCAGAACGTGTTGCCCTTTCCAGTATGAGAGTCGACTAAATAAACCCACCAAGGGAACATCGCCAATATTTAACTCTTCTCGGATGGTCTGAGATTGGTCAACACTGACTTGTTCGAATTTATCCGCAGCAATTCCGTCGTACATGACTTTAACTAAGTCTGGCCGACCTCCTGCCGCGACAAAAGCGTCAGCCGTTGCTTGGGATGCAACCCAGACTTGGGCAGCTCGCCAATTGGCTAACTTCAGGACAATATAGCGATTCACGGCGCTAAAGTGTTTAGCGGTCAAAATATCACGCAGGTGCCAGATTAAGGGCGGACTGCCCAGGAAAGTGGCCAAGGCAGATACCATGAACGCTTTCTGAGAATTAGCGTAAATGACATCATACTCGCGTGCTGTTTCAGCAAGGGTGCGGGCCATCCGCCAGAGGGCAGGAATAGCCCTAAGGGAATTGAAACCACTAGAGGTGCGAATGGTCATGAGTGCATCTGGGGCTGGGGTCACTGTCACTGGAACTCCTGCATTCTCAAGCGCTTGACGAAACCCCCCGTCTTCAAACAGCACCATGTGACTGGTGTGACGATAGGCAGTTGCGATCGCCAAGCAACAATATTCTGCCCCTGCTAGAACTCCTACATGATTAACAAATAAAACCCGATGGCGCTTCATATCAAACCTTACTCATTGCATCATTGAGGACATCGTAGAGCTAACAGATTGTTTGTAACTAGGCAAAAACTTCCGCAATTCGTTCATCACACATGTAGTCGGGGATCGGAATGCCATAGTTCTCTAGCAGGCTTGGGCAAATAGAAAGTGTCGAGATCTGATTAGATTTAGTGCCTGTCTCAGCGTCAGGATCATAAATGATCATGGCCCCTTCTGGGGTATGCCATCCTGATACTCTAACGCCATCTTGAAGCTGTTCGTTCTTGAGACCGACATCCGTTAGCTTGAAGACTTTGCCAAGTAGATGGGCTTGGTCACTTTGAATATCTGGGAAAGAGAAGTCAAGACTAAAAAATCCACCTTCATCTTCTCTGTAGATAAGCTGTTGACCATCAATACTAAAACTTTCTATAGCTGTTCTAAAAGCTTCTACCTGGGCAGGACAAATAACCAAATTCACCTGAGGTACCATTGCTGCTTTTATCTGCCAGTCTCCCTCTTTCAAACCCAATGCTTGCATGAGAGAGGTCATATCAGTAATCACAATCATTGAGTTTGTATAGTAAGGCAAATCAGTTGCTGCTTGACCCATGCTGCCTAAGACTATCAACTTGTAATCTTTGTTTCGATCCACAAATTCTACGAGTCGCTTCAGAAATTGGTCGAATTTTTGCATTGCAAAGCTGATTTCGTCTCTATAATCTCTTTGCCATTCTGGCTTAATTTTGTCTGCATCATAGTCAGATGGAAAGGTAGCTGCCCAGTATCTATGCATGGCTGAAGCAACATGATTTGTAAAGAAAGTTGTAAATTCTGGCTTTTTGGTTTTAAGCAGTTTCATGAAAATATCAAATGCCAAAATGGTTTGATAGCTCCGTCTTCTGACAACTACTTTAGAATCGATAATTTCATGAGATACCTGCCTGCCAATATCTAAAAAGGTTGATGGCCGCAGGCCTAACTTGCCGGAGTTTAAGACCAGCTTAGTAGCGGGTCCAAGCAGAATTTTTGAAGACACATTCTTCCCAGAAATTCTGGACATCATCAGATTGAATTCTTGAAAGCTAGAAGCCTCTACTGGATGGCAGTGACTTTCAGATGCAAACGGATCAGGGATATAAAACGCATAGTCCGAAAAATTTTCAGGTAGTGGGTAGCTATGAAGAGATGCGAATACTCCCGTCTTAATATTGTGATTTCTTAGAATTTTCCAAATAGGAGGATATTGCTGGTCAGTACTATCTAAAGGCTGATTGTAATCATGAATTTGGTGATTTTGATTAGAGACTCCCCGATGTACACTGGGCCAGGTTATCCAGGGCTCTAGCATGCCTTCATCTTTAGCATGGGTTTTGTACTCATGGCAGCGGGGACGAATTTTGGCTAAAGTTGAGTGAGGATAGCGATCGCAAAACTCATCCATCACCCGAAAGGGGACCTCATTTAATTCGAAAAAAATAATCTTTTTCATAGAAATAACAAAGGCTTACTATACGAGTACAGATTCATAAATTTCTTTCAGGCGTTGAGCAGTTGTGTGCCAAGAGTAGTTTTGCCTTACATAACGAATACAGTCAGTACTACTGGGCAAGATCCTTTGACCTGATAAAACCTCCAAAAGTCCTTGGGCGATATGCTCTGTTTCGTGCCCAGAAAGAACCAAGTCAGGTGAAAAGGGTCGCAAAATCTCAGGTATACCCCCCACTGGTGTTCCTAAGACTGGTGTACCTGATGCCAACGCTTCCAAAACAATGAGACCAAACCCTTCTAGGGTTGTTGTGGGAATGACAACACAATCTGCAGCCCGATAGGCAGCAATTAACTGGGTTTCTGGAATATAGCCTAGTAACTGAACATGATTCTCTAAGCCTAATGCCTGTATTTGTTGATTTAGACTAGCTTCCAAAGCTCCCTTGCCTGCAATCAGTAATAGCGTATCTGGGTACTGGCACCGCACCTGTTCCATGGCAGCAACCAAATTTTCCAAACCCATTCGGGGGGATAATCGTCGCACTGTGAACAAGATAAATCGATCTTGAGGCCATTCAAGATTGGCTCTAGCTTCTATTGAAGTACTTCCATTTTCAAATCGAGCTAAATCTACGCCACCCGGCACGACATGAATTTGATTGAGGGGGACTTGGTAATCTTGATGCAAAATGTCTTGGAAGGCTTGGGAAAGAACAACGAACCGAACCGAACGGCGAAAAACAGCCAATTCCATAGCTTTTCTAAGTCTGAATCCCAAGGATTTCTGACCTTCTACAATACATTCCAACGACCAAGGGCCATGAAAGTGAAATACAAAAGGCTTAGGACCAATTTTATCTAAAATTGGAAAAGCATATAGGGCAAAATGAGCTGCGATAAGCGAAAAATTGTTGTCCTTTAGCACCTGGTGAGTAACAGATCTAACTTGGAGAAAACGCTGGAGAAGCGGCGCATCACTCGGAGCAAAACGATAGATAGGGCCTGCCGTACTCTCAGCAATATGGTCTGGACCCGAAACAATACTAGTAACGTCTACACCCACTTCGGGTAAATAACGAATACAGTCGTAGTAATAACGATCTAGTCCTCCCCCTTGTTTGGTCGGAAACCAGTCCATCCCCACTTGTAATACTTTCACAATAAATAATGCATGCCTATTAAGGTCACTTCTTGTTAAGCCGCAGCTTCGATGCGTGTGTACAAACTCTCGGCCTTTGCAAGTAATGCTTGATTTTCCGGGTTGTCTAATGCCTCGATTTTGAGTTGCTTAGCGCTTTGGTACTCTGTTTCTTTCAGTGCAGATCGTCCCATCTGATTATAGATTGCATTACTTTTATTCATATCTATGGGGTCAAAATGGGTGCCAAACTTTTGGTTGATAGCTATAACTACTTGGTCTAAATGTTGAGTTGTTTGTTCAAAAGGGCTGAGCACACAATATGATACGTAGGGTTCGATCTTAGTATAAAATTTGATATACCGATGCAGTGCCTGAGTGACTGAGATAAAAGGCCATCGGCTAGTGAGGGATAGAGTAGCATTCCTCGGTTCGCGAATTGTCAGTAGTACTGGAATATTTAACTGAACTGCTTTGATGATTTGTACAGGCGCATGAGTATGATGCACTAATCTGATCGGTTTTGATTGGTTAAGCTTGAAGAAGTAAGCGGCAAAGCTGTTTGCAGATCCTTCGTAACCATCGATCAAAAGTTCTGTTTTAGAGTCAATCAATGCCTCCTTAGCACTACCACCTGCAGCTAGCCGATCCAACATCGTCCACCAAATATATGGCTGATACAACAACCATAGCGACGGCTCTGTTCGCACAACAGTTTTTACTGACACATTGAACTGCCTGAGTGGATAAAGTAGGGGATGGGATATAACTCTGCGGCCTAAGTTAACAACCGTTTGATGTTCGATATTTAGCATTGCTTCTTCAAGTCCCTAAACCAGTGATATCCAAACTTATGAAAGTGGCTCAAACTCAAGAATGAGTGGATCGTCTGCAACGATGTTTATCTTAATTGAATCTTGATATGTTACTGCTGGTAGTGCTGAGATTATGAGTCAAAAAATAGTAAATTTATGGATTAGAGATTTAAAAAATAGGCTCTATAGATCTTACCGACACTGTTCAACTAAGAAGTGATTCATTCAAAATCTTAGAAATATCCTAGCAATCACTCCTCAAGGATGAAGTGCCACGCACTCTTTAACAATCATCGCAAAAACAAGATTCAGTTTAGTAAAGTCCGACGATAGCATGAATTTTTTGACGTTACTACTGACATTTCGTCAGAAGAGGTGATTTGCGGTGTTTTGCTAATGCTTGCTCGTATACAGCTAGCCGTTGCTGGGCAATATGTTTCCAGCTATAGTTCTGTGCTGTAGCGTAAGCATTGCAGCGCAACTGGTTAAGATAAGGAAGGTCGCAGATTAAACGTTCTATAGCCTGCTCAATAGACTGACTATCCCGAGGTGGAACAATCAAAGCATCATGGCCATCTTGGACAATGTCTTTAGGGCCAGGAGCAAGGGTTGTGATTGGTGCTAAACCACAAGCCATCGCTTCAACTAAGGCTTTGCCGAACCCCTCCGAGAGGGTAGGAAATAGCTTTATATGGTGCTCCTGCAAAAGATTAGGCAATGTTTCGTGAGCATAGTATGGAATAACACGTACACGGTCTCGCACGCCTTCATCAAAACAAGAGTAAACTGAAGCAATATCTCCAACACCGTTGAGTTCAGTTCCAATTAAGCTAACGTGAACATTCTTAAACTGCTTCAAAATGTTATTTAGTGCAGGAACACTATAATCAATACCTTTCCTTTGGGTAAATGTCCCAATTTGAGCGATACGAATAATAGCTTCATGAGCAAAAGATGTATCCGTAAAAGGTAAGCCTATAAATTCATCAGGCAAACCATTAGGAAAAACAAATATTTTATCAGAATCAATACATAGTTCTTCCTTAGCATAGGTAGCTTCTTGAGAATTCAGCATATAGACCAAGTCAGAGTGACAAAGCGTATATTTTTCTTCCCAAAGATGAAAAGTGCCATGATAAAAGGGATATTTCCAACTTATTTCGACATTACCAAATTTTCCATCTAACCTATACTGTATATGATCAAAATGAAGTAATCCATGACTTCTGGTAACTAATAAAGGAGAGTTCTGGTGGAATCGTCGTAACAACATCGACCATAACCAAGTGTCACAAGGCGATGAATCAATAACATCAATATTTTTTGAATTTAGTATATTTTCAAGGTAATGAACTACATATAAAGGGAATACTACTTTCTTCAAAAGACGATGATATTTTTTTGGTAAATCATTATTAGAAAAATAAGATACATGATGCCCTAAAGATTGATAGAACTTGCCAATACTTAGTGTACTTCCAGCAGAACCAGAATTTATATCAAGCTGTTCATGCAGAATTAACAATATGTTCATAATGAAAAGAATAAAATGCTTGTTAGTTCTATCATTATTATAGAAATAGTATTTTAAGATAAACTAAAAAAATAAATACATACACCTAAACTTTCTCTACCGTAAAATACTGTTTTCCAGCCAGTGCTATCCCTAAGAAACTCCACATGACAACTGCATGTGGACCGATAAAAATAAAATTAAAACCGATCTGAGTAAAAATTCCTAATGAAATTATTCGTGATGCATTATAGAAAGAATCTACAGAAGCTTCGCTCTTTTCAAATAGCTTGATAAGTAAACGGGAAAAACCTAACACAAGGAAGAAAACGCCAAACCAGCCGACAAATAGTAACATTTGAAATATCGAGCCGTCAAAATTTGATGTAGAAGCAATTGTAGAAACGCTAAATCCAAGTCCTTGTCCAAACACTTCTCTGAGTGCTAGTCCTAATAAAGCGGAATAAGCAGACTTCCTATTTAAAAGACTACCATCATCTTCTAAGCTAGTAAAAGTTTCCATCCTTTCAGATATTGTAGAAGCAAAAGGTTCAAGAGAAGCAAAAACAGCTAGAAATATTGAAGAGACAATAAATAAGGTAATGACTTTTATCTGAGAATTTTGCTTAACTGAAACTAAATATAAAAAAGTGCTTATTGAAAAAGCTAACCAAGCTGCACGTGCCTGAGTAAGTAAAAAAGCAAGAAAGTACAAAGCAAATATTACGGTTGAAAGTGCAATGTTTGTTTCGCAAAAAGTAAGAACAAGACATGCTTGCAGGATAGCTGCTAGTTGTTGACGTCCCATTGTAGTGCTGAAAATTCCTGTGACTAAGGAATTGTCAGTGCCTAGTTCACCGAGCTTGTCTATGTTTCTAATCCAATATTGATCCCATTCCGGGATCAATATTCTTTGATATAAACCATAAGCGCACATTAATAAAGTGCTAATTAGAAAAATATTTTTTATTGTTTTTCGTAATAGGGGATATTCTCGCCAGTTTGTGAGAATAAAGAAACTTAGAAATATTGGCGATGACATTTGCAGTAAAGCAACTGAATTAGCGCCAAAAGAAACTCTATTTATAATACCAATGATATAACCATATACAATACTTAGAAGACAGAGTCCAAAGGGCAAACATTGTTTATAATAGTAGTTAGGAAGATACTTAAAGTAAGTATGACTACAAATTAAAGTAACTAAAGAGGGTAGCAACATATAGAAGCCTGGACTAGAATCTTGAGCTAAATATTCACCTAGTCTATAAATAAAAGCGGTAAAAAACCATAAAAAATATGTATATTTCAAATATAAGAATATATTAGTAGAGTAAAGATATATGCCAAGTGCAAACCCTATTGCTACAAACAATAGTTTACTTAAAGCAGTGAATCTTAGTAGTAGCAATGCAACAACACAAGCATATAAAATGATAGCGAACCAAGCTCTTCTATTTTCTTTGAAGTTGTGTTCAAAATCATGCATATCTATACATTTTAAGAATAAGACTTATTGCTTATATCTACATAAGCGGGCTAATTTTTATCATTAATAAAGTAAACATAAGATTTATCTAGTTGTGTAAAAGTCATTCCACTCAAAAATTTCTCTACCCATCTTTTCTTGTATTTTTATAATATCTAGTATAAGTAGATCATAAATAACTTTTTTAAGGTCATTAGTTAAAAAAGGCTTACCATCAATCTTCCTTGAAAACATATTTTGTATACTTCTGTATATATATATACTAGTTTCTTTTGGTAATACATGTTTTAAGAATCTTAAAAATGAAGCATTTTTAAGTACTCTATCTAATCTTTCATCATTTTTATATGAATTGATTGAACTATTGCTATGTGTCGAAGTGATTTCAAAAGATTTGCTAGATATATCTAGGAAATTAGCAATACTAGTAATAGAATTTTTAGTATTATTGGTAAACTCTTCAAATGTTAGTAGCAATATATTTTGAGGGCCGAATATATTTATATATGGTTTTATCTGGGTGTAGTATCTAGTTCTGTTGATATATATAGGATCATTTAGAATAGCTTGGTCAATAGGTTTAGAAGTTAGCCCTCTAAGGTAACAATGCATATACTGTGACACTATTCTTTCGAAAGGGTGTCTCATAATGTATATGAACTTGAGACTCGGATTAACTTCGTAGAGGATATCCCATATATTCAAACAAAATTCAGGATACATCGTATAACTAGTGGACCCTTCGCCACATATTTGACCTGGCAGCGGGTTAAACATACTTTCGTACTGCGGTAGTCTTTCTCTCCAGTCTACATTTTTACTAAAAAAATGCGGTTCTTTTTGTTGGCAAAAGCATACATTAGGATGGCTTGATAGTATATCAGCTAAAGATGTAGTGCCAGATTTAGCTGCGCCAAGAAGTATGAAATCAACCATGCTAAACTCTAGAATTTATGAATGATAGTGTGCTTGTTGAGGTCTAAAAAAACTTGAAAAATATTATTTTAGAATAAAATAAATGTTGGTTTTACATGTTTTGCTAAGTGATTGATTTATTATAATTTTAGGAATAAGTGCATATGCTTTTTAATTCAGCTTATAGATTTTTAGAGCTTTAGACATAAGAATATATATAAACTATAAAGTTAATTTAAATACTGAAATTAATGTTAGTAATTACAAAGAAACTAAATTTTTAACTTGTCGAAAGAACTTCATTCTCTTTGTAAACTACTTCTGTATATATTGATATTAGTTTTTTTTGAAGTACAGTAGTGCTAAATTTATTTTCTACATACTTGCGACCTGTAAGTCCCATATTAAAGCGTATATGCGGGTTAGAAATTAAGTACTCGAGTCGTGAAGTAATAGCATAAACATCTCTCTCTGGAACTAAAAAGGCAGATTTATCGGATTGAACACTTTCGGGAAAACCATTGTGTATTGTGGCAATAACTGGTAAACCTGATGCTTGTGCTTCTTGCAGAACTAAACCCTGTCCTTCTCGGTCACCATCTTGTGCTGTAACACTGACAAGCATAAAAATATCAGCATCGAAGTATATCTTTTTGAGTTCTTCTTGGGTTTTCCAGCCTAGAAATTGAACATTATTATTAATATTTAATTCGACTGATAGTTTCTCTAAAAAAAATCTTAACTCTCCATCACCAACAATTTGATAAAGGATATTTGGATGCAAACTTACTATTTGTGATATTGCTTTAAGTGCATACTCAACACCTTTTTTTTCTACTAACCTCCCAACTGTTAGAATCTTTATCTTATTATGATTTCTTTTCACTTCTTTTTGAATCGTATATTCTTCAATATTTAGCCCAACAGGTAGCTTTCGAATCTTATGTTCTGGACAACCTAACGCTTTAATTACATTGCCCGTAAAGTGAGAGTTAACTGTAAATAAATTTCCTTTTTTAAAGAGAAAATTATAGATGTCGCTACCAAACTTTTTGGGTAAAACATTTGCATCATAGCCATGAAAAGTTGTGAGTAAAGGACCTCTAATTGCACCAATTTCTCTTAAGAGCACGCCAATCATACCTGAATTGCCATGATGGCAGTGGATAACATCATATTGAGCATTGCATACTTCTAGAAAAGGAATACTCATGTAAAAAAGTCGTAATGAACGGCAGAATCTTCCATATTTTATGAAGTGCAAAGACTTAATTAGAATTCTTGGTTTTTTTGGTAAATGAATTGCTAATATATAGAGCATTTTTAAAAAACGGAAAATATAATTTTTAGGCATTGATGGGAAGTAACGTGTTTTGGAAGCAAGATCAAATTTGTTATAAATAGCATGAATTTTTTCTATCTTTGTTGGTTTTTGGGCAAAAATATTAATATCATATTTATTCTCATGTAGTCCCGCAATTTGAGTTAGTATGAATGTTTCTGAAATGCTAGGAAAAGCCCCAACTATGAATGCAATTCTCATAATTAATTTTAGTTAAATGACTGCTTTTCAGCGACAAGACAATAGCCAAGAGGATAGCCATTTGATGTTTTTTCAGAAAACTTTTTAACGGCAGGTGTCTTTAGAATCTTTCTGCAAAAACTAAGGTATAGGTAGGAAATTTTTTTATACTTAACAATATGTTTAGCTATTAAGTCTAGAAAAACCTCGGGTAACCCTCCATATGGTTCTAAAATTAGTATTTTTAAACCACAGGAGTCCATGAATTCTTTCAAGATATATTCTGTATATCTATAGTAATCATGCGGGGGTTCATGAATTTTGTATAAAAAAGGTACTGCTAAAATGAGTTTTCCATTAGGTTTTAGTAATCGTTCTATTTCATTAATGCATAATTTTGGATTGGAAATATGCTCAAGAACATCTGTAGCTAAAACTGTGTCAAAACTACTATCTTCGATTGGTATTTTCTGATTTAAATCTACTTTTTTGTCTAAGTGAATGTTTTGATGATTACTATTTTCCCAATCTATACATATATTATCTGTTACCAGGCTGCTATAGGCTTCGTACCATGGAACATATCCACATCCTAAATCGAGCAATATGCCCTTTGAATGTTCCTGTATTACTTTTGAATAGTACTCTGCCTGGATATAAGCGATAAGCCTAGATCCAATTGATACATACTCTGGATTATTCGAAGGTTCAAATCTATTATCTTTTTTTATAAACTTTGTTGCTACCCACTTTTCTCTATTTTTCATTTGCTAGTTGCTTCTTATTATTCCGTCTCGTATAAATCTTCAGTTTTTTATGGAAACATGTATAGGCTATATTATTGTATTTTAGGATAGATCAACAGTTCAATTATTACTGAATTTATGCAAAAACTATAGATTGCAAACTGCTTTAGATATTGGTTTAACTGTCTTTTATTTAAAAATATATGCAGCTATTTATTTTGCAAAAAATAGCAATATTGTACAACCGAATCTTCAATTATTGGTTGAATGTTTTTAGGAAGAAGCGATTCTTGATATAGTTTACTGGTTTTTCACCAAAAGTTGGTGTCAGATGTGAGCTAGATGGAGTAAGTGCCTCATATCTGAATTCTTGAACAGCAGGCATTAGGAAACGATTGACAAGCTCAATCTCGAAATTGGTAATATCTTCTCTCCATTTATGTAGTGGGGTTAGTGAAACTGTCTTGAACGATCGATCACTAGTACTATTTCCTCCCCATGTTTTGCCAAGAAGAGTAGGTTTGAGTAGATTATCCATAAATTCGATGTCAAGGAAGCTTGCAATTTTCTGCATAGTATCCTGTGTTGATACCAGCAAGTCTTCGTATTTAATAACCAAGTAATGGTCAAGCACTAGTTTGTTTCGATATAAATTATGATACGAGTTTTTAAGTGATTCAGCTATGATTCCTAGATAAGGATAGCTTGTACGCATTTTTGATTTTCTTAATGCAACAAGAGTTGAATAAGGGTTGCGAACGATATGAATAAACTTTGCACTGGGAAACATTTTACTCAGGACTACTGCGTACTCTGCATTTTCGACTGACTTCTCAACAATTCGCATATTTTCAGGAAGCTCACTGCCTGTAATTGAATAGTATAAAGCACCTGTATAGGCATCAAATAAATCTACACTCGTTTCTAATTCGCTACGCTTTAGGTACTCTTCAAATAGAGCAATATTAAAAATGTTAGGAAGAACGGAGTCTGAATATGGATTGCTATTCTGGTTGCGATACTTGATCTGTTGGATTAGAATTTCACGTTTTTCGGTCATAGACAGCTCTTGAGGCCAGGCGCTTTGTAAACTGTAGTCAACCCAATATCCCATATATTTGAAGAAGTGCATCTCAATAGGAACCACAAAGAAATTCTGGTAGCTATCTAATAAACTTCTCAGTAGGCTTGTGCCGCTCTTATGGGACCCTAGTAAGAAGATCGGATTTTGGATTTTATTACTATTAATTCCCATTTTATTGATATACCGTACAACTAAGCTGAGGGATGAAGTTTAGCACTTTTTCTGGGTTCTAGGTAATAATGTCTATGGGCTAAAAGTGGTAGATAAGAAGATCTGAACTAATCCCAAATAAGTAAGGGTATCATTATTAATGATGATGAGATCGCGCAGTTCTTCCACCAAGTCATGGTAACGCAGTTAAGACTACCGTTATTTAAGATGCTAAAGCAGCTATTTCTCTTGCTGTTTGAGGGGCTAACTATAACAAGCCTTTGACTCTAGCGGTGGTAATTTGATTCTATATAATTTCACAAAAGTATGATGGTCGCTAAACCCTAAGATGCAATCGACAAAAAGCAGCAGCTTTGTGAATATCAGCAACCAGCATTTTTAATCAAACTGTCTTAGAAGTGAAGTATGGATAAGCCAACTAGAAAGATAAAGCAATCCACTGATCAGCAACTTGCTCGTAGAGTTGATTTAGCATACAACACTGCTGAAGGACTGGTAAAAAGGAATGCTAGTCAACTGCAGTCAATCCAGCTTCTCAATCTGATTGGCTACGGTTTTTTGCTGTTTACGCTTTTTGACTTTATTGCAGCTATTGTTCCTGCCAATTTCACAAATGCAGTATGGGAATTGGGCTTGGTCGGCGACTTAGTTGAGCGAGTGGCAGCCCCTCTGATTGGTTTTGGCTTTGTATTTCTGGGGGGTGCTCTCCACCGTTCTCCCCAAGAGCGATTCTGTTTAAAAATTTTGTCATGGTCAGCTTTGGGATTTGCTCTTTTGTATATATTGCTGCTTCTGCTGAGTATTTCCAGTACCTTTCGTATTGACCGAAAAAATAACCAAAAAATTACGCTTCAAGCACAGCAAAGACAAAGTCAACTACAACAGGTACGGGAAGAATTTAAATCGATAGATACCGTTGAGAAAATGGAAGCTTTTTTGGGGCGTATGCATAGTCAAGGCCAAACACCTAAAATCGAAAATGGTCGGCAGTACCAAACAACCCAAAAAGAACTCACTGAATTTCTGGACAATGGAGAAAGACGCCTCAATAACCAAATTCAGTCTACCCGTTATGCTCAGCGCCAGAGATTGCTTGAAAAGTTTTTAAAGTGGAGCCTGGGGGCGTTGTTATCTACCTTTCTATTCATTGCGATTTGGCGTGGTACTGCTGAGATTCGCCATGAATAGATAGAAATTGTAGCTAACTAATAGCTTGTATACTCGAAATGGTTATTGCTAGCGGTGGAATAATGCTTTTCTCATCATCAACTCCTCGCGATCGCTACTTGCAATTAATCGACACTCTCTTGACCCAATATTTGCAAGGTAAATTTTCTAGTCTGCCACTCTTAGAACAGACTCTAGCCGCCGAATTGCAGCACCTAAAGTCAGAGATAAGCTTTACTGAAGAACACTTCGAAAATAGCTTGACTGAGCAAGAACAAGCATTGCAAGCCCAAATGAGCCACTCAGATGAAATGACTCGGGCTAAGTCAGAACGATCTTTGCGCGGACTAAAAACAATTCAAAAAGCATGGGAGCGGTTAGCGCATGAGACCCAGGCCCATACTGCAATTTCTACTGCAGTCATGAATATTACCCAAGCAGAGGACTCCCACCAAGCCTTGTTGGCGTTGGTGAAAGAAATTGATCCCAATCGAAAGTCGGCTTTTAGCACCCAGGATATCAAGCAACTATCAGCCGCGCTGCAGCAAAAAGGGCAAAACAGTAGTAGTTCCCAAGCCCAAACCTTAGAACATCTAGCGACGGGATTGACTCAAGGTTTGGCATCTTGCTCCAAGCTCCAAGTTCATGTCATGGGTTGGATCTTTGATGATCAAAAAAAGGCAGGAATCAATCTGGGCGATAATCCTTGGGAATTTTGGGCAAGGAAGCTGGCTCCGGTAGCGCCGCCAGCGCCTGACATCGGTTTCGGCTTGATGCAGGCACAATCAGCGGTCAAACTGTCTCTGCCCCAGACTTTATTTCAAGTTCTATCGCAACAGAAAATTTCGGTACATCAGTGGGCAAGCCAACCGTCTACTGTTCGGGTCAGAGATTGGGTCGAGCTGTTGGTGGTCATGCAATTCCTGCAACGGGGACTCGTGTCCTGGTTTGATCAGCAAGCCTTCGATACCAAGGTGGGTTCAAAATATTCAATTTCTACCTACTTGACCTTTGCCAGTGTTTGGTTAGGGATCGCGTCTGGCCTCCAGGAGCGAGATCCGCAAGACCCTCTGGGTGAGGCTTGTTTCCAGATTGTCCTCCAGATCTTACGCAGTTTTGCCAAACAATCCTACTTTCCGCTGTATGGTGGTATCTTTGCCTCATTTGATGGGGGCTATCTCCGCATGACCTTGATGTATTTAGATGTGCCGCTGCAACAGGTAGAAGGTGCTCAAGAGAAAGCTCGCATCTTGACGCTCTTGGGTTATTCGCAAAGAGCGGTCGGGCAGTATTCACAGGCGATCGCATTTCATCAGCAGGCTTTGGATATCACTCGGGCGGCTGCAGATAGAGCCTGTGAAATTGCCAACCTTAATCACCTCAGCCGAATCTACATCATCCAGAAAGAGTATGCTCAGGCGATTAACTTTGCACAGCGGGCACTGATGATGAGTCGTGAACGAGGTGAGCGTTTGGGCCAAGCCAATGCTCTGGCAAACTTAGGATTTGCGCAAGTGTTTTCTGCTCAGCAACTAGAGCGAGCTGAATCCGATCATTATGCTGTGGCGATGTCCTATCTGAAGCAGGGATTGGAACTGGCTCAGAAATTGACCGATCAGCTTAGCCAGGCCCTTTGTCACAGTAGCCTGGGTTTAGCCCATCTAGTCCTTGGCCAACATCAAGATGCCATCTATCATCTGGAAGCGGGTTTACAAGCGGCCAGTGCTTCTGGAGATTTGTATCTAAGGGGGTTGAATTTCATCAATTTAGCGGAAGCCTTTTATGCTATCAATGAAGCAACATCAACGGTGTATTACGGCTGTCTAGGGATGTTCCTGCTTCATGAAATTGAGTCGCCAGACTGGACTCAAGCGGCGGGACTACTCAGAGTTGTCAAAGGGAAAATAGGATCAAGCGCCTTTCAAGATATCTGGCAACAAGAGAAATCACGGATCGAACAAGAGATAGGAATGGATGGATATACCCAGATTCCTAGTCTGCTAGAGCAGTATGAGCAGCATTAGTTCCTGGCTGGATAGAACAGCGCACTGACTCCGCTACACCAACCCACAAAGACACCTATCTCTCTTGGGGTGAGCCAGCGAAATCTCAGGTTTCTTTTCCTCATTATCGACAAATCACCAGGCTTTGTCATCTTGAATCGTCAAGCGCCCTTCATTTGTCGATAACAAGGGGAATCGATTCATAGTTAGTCGTCCCTGAAAAACCTCCATTTACGCCATGCAGTACTAGTGACGTTGGCATAGCTTTGTAGCCAGAGCTCAATAAGTATTGGCACATTAAATTGACGTTAAGAACAGCTTAACGTAGAATTAAATCTGTCTGCAAAATATTGACTATAGTCAACTGTGATTGTTTTACGAATCTACAAAAAATCGAAAAATCGCTAACTTTGCTTAAGTTATTGTAAAAATATTTGGCATCCAATTAGATACCCTAAGTAGATTTTAGAAGCGTATATAAGTCCTTTAATAGTTTTAGAAAGTTACTTGGTCTTATAACTTTCTAAAAATTGAATTTTATATAATTGTTGGATAAAAAATATTATTTTGCTTGTGGTTTTTTTGTGAATAATTAACAAGTATTCTATCGAGCTGTTTTTTAGTGCTATTTAGATCTCCTTACTTTTTTGAGTAACTCTGAAGTCTTTAAGTCAATTAAAAATACTTAAATTGTTATGGAAAACCAGGAAATAATCAGTGCTATTATCAAAGATATAGCACAACTTTCAATTATTGATAATTTTGAAATCATTAATAGTCCTACTTTAGATATTCGCCACACATCTTTTTTGATTCATTGTCCATTATCTAATGGTAAATCTATATATATAAAGATATTAAAGTATAAAAATATTGATGGCAAAAGTTTATATCAAGCTACTAAAGATGAAAATGCAAAATCTCTAGGAGAAAGAGAATATTTATCTTATGATTGGTTTTCAAAGCATATCCAAACGGATGATTTGAAGATATTTACACTGCCAGTGTTGGCATACCTAAAGAAATGGAATGCAATAGTTAGCTACGAATTACCATCCCAGGACTTATTTAAGTCTTTACAATCCACCCATTCAAGTAAAGATTTGTCCTCTTCAAGTAAGGATCTGTATAGAATTGGACAGTGGATGCGTAGAATTCATGAAAATTCTGATACAGAATGGGCTTTTACCCAATCTCTAGATATGTTTTGTCATAATATTCGTGCAGGCTACGAACACTCGTTAAAGGCGCTCTTTACCCCTCAAAAATTAGCTTACTCATTTGGTCTAACTGATTTTGACTGCCGAGATATTTTAGTGAGAAATGATGAGTTATATTGTCTCGATCTATGCATGACCAGAGATAAAGAACCACAACTCCGGAAAGTTGGATAATTTTTTGCTGGTTTGGAGTTGCTTTATTGGGGTAGGAAAGACTATACACTCAAGCCAGTTCCTTATACATTGGTAGACAACTTTTTAGCAGGCTATTTTAAAGGGTATGCTGAAGAGTATATTGAGCAGAAAAAAATAGTAATGTGGTTTGCTGTCCAAGCAATGCTAAGATATAGTTGGCAAGTTAGTGGAAGGAAAAGTATTCTGCCCAAAATCTATCATGAGTTAATTGCTAAACCTTATCAGCACCAAATATATAATCGGTACTTCCAAACTATGCGGACAGATAGTGGACATACTTCAAACAATTCTGGGATAGCTGGTGAAAACATTTCAATGCCAAGCTTGAGAAGCTAGGGTGTGTCATCAATTAATAGCGATAAGATTTATTAGTTAAGGATTTCAGTTCCTAAGCTCTTTAAATGGGTATCAAGGAGGAACTTTTTCTACATAATCGTTTCCGATTTAATTAATGATGCGTCCTACAACCCTAATCTTGCTCAAGTCAGGGTACGGTATTTATCTTAGAACACATCATTCATGGCGGCCTGTGCTTCACTGCGTAGCTTTTTGGAGATCCGAAACAATTCTCGCCCGGTTGTTAAATAGCCATCGTCATAACAGTAAGTAAACCGTTCTAGGTCTTCAATGCCGTCTTCAATATGATTCATGCAGTAGTACAAATGGGCAGCAACGCTGGCAATGTTTCCAGGATTGGGAAAAGATTGGAAGGCGGTTTGGGCCGCCTCGATTTGAGTTCGGCAATCGGCTAGATAGTCTCGAAAATCTGCCATCAAATCATCATCGTAGGGATCTGCTGATAAATTTCGAATTTCAGACGGTAGCTGATCCAGAATCTGAGCAAAATGTCGGTTGACGGGAGCGTAGACCTGTTTGAGCCATTGTTGGAGTTGGATTTCAGTGGTTCGTGCGGTCTGGGTGGGTTGGTGATAAGTCTGGTAACGTGCAGCGACCTGATCACCAGTCTTTTCGGCAACGGCAGACCTTTGATCTTGGTCATACACCAAGCGGCGATGCGGATCTTTTAAGACTTCGTAGGCTGCATTTACCTGAGCAATTCGCTCATGATTGGCCATCTGGTGATGGCCATCAGGATGAAATAACTTGGCCAAGCGACGATAGGCTATTTTGATCTCAGCTGGGGTGGCCGCCGGATCAATTTCTAGGGTTTGGTAGTGGTTACAACCAGGCATGGGGCTATTGTACTGAAGCTAGACAAGGTTGCAAATGCCAAACGGAGAATTTTATGATCTGTTCAAGACGAATGAGCCACAATCAGTTTGAGCTGTGAGGGAGGCGCTAACGTCACCCCTCTGCGAACAGGTTTGAGGGGGTGAGGATGAGGGAGTTGAAATTGGGATCGAGTCAGTAACGTGGTCAGCACCAATTTCATTTCGAAAAGAGCAAAGGTCATCCCTAAACATCGTCGGTTGCTACCGCCAAAGGGCAAGTACTCGTAGGGAGAAAACTGACGTTCTATAAATCGCTCTGGCCGAAATTCGTGAGGACGAGGATATAAATCTGGACGGTGATGGGTGAGATAGATGCAGGGAGCTACGGTTGTCCCCGCCGGCATTCTATGCCCCATGATGGACATGGGGACGTGGGTTGTTCTGGGCGCAGTGATGGGGGCAATGGGATAAATTCTAAGGGTTTCGGAACAGACAGCATTCAGATAGGGCAGACGCAGGATACTTTTGGCATCGTCCAAATCAGCAGTTGCGAGCTCGGTGACTAGCTTGTCCCTCACCTCTGGTAAAAAATGAATCCAATACAAAGCCCAGGTTAGAGCTGAGGCTGTGGTTTCGTGGCCTGCCAGTAATAAGGTCACTAGCTCGTCTCGCAGTTCCAGATCCGTCATTGGATTGCCTGCTTCATCCTCAGCGGCCAGCATCAAAGACAAGATATCGGTACCCCCTTCTGAGTGGGAGCGGCGGTCGGCAATTTCTTGATAGAGGAGGTGGTCGAGGTGCGATCGCATCCGTACAAACCGCCCCCAAGGACTCCAAGCGCCCCAATCCTTCTGTAATCCTTTGATGAATAGCAAACTGGCTCCGGCGGGTGATCCTGTTAAATCCAAAAAGGTGGGTAAGAGCTGTTGCAAATCTTGGTATCGCTCTGAATCTGAAACCCCAAACACCGCCTTCAGGATCACATTTAAGGAGATAGCCTGCATCGCCTCTCGCACATCAACCGATTGCCCCACTGACCAGAGGGCCGCAATCTCTTCTGTAATCTCAGCCACTAACGAATGATAAGTCCGCATCCGTTCTCCGTGGAAAGGCGGCATTAATAACTGTCGCTGGCGTTGATGCGGCTTGCCATCCAGCAAAATGAGCGAAGCATTCCCTAGGAGTGGTAGTAAAACAGAGTTGTTTCGCCCTGCATCCATCTGCTTGGGGTCGGCGGTGAAAATTTTCTCAATGCCTTGAGGATGACTACAGAAAACAAGCTGACCTAAATTTCCTAGACGTACGGTGAACAAGTCGCCATACTGTTGAGCACACTCCTCCATAAAAGCTAACGGCCGTCCAACCCATTGCAGCATCTGCCACAGTGCCGTGGAGGCAGGACCAGGGGGTAAGGTTTGGGTGAGGCGCGGGGCCGTAGTGGTACGCATACGTTTTTTGCCAATGGACTAAGAGAAACGGTGCTGTAGAGATGTGCACCTATCGGCAGTCTAACGCAACTTTATGAATCACTAAGGTTGTTGATCGTCTTCCCCAATCCACGCGAATATACTTTTAAGTATTAAGCCCAACAACCTTAGTAGAAAACGTCTGCCGCTACACTAGATTCCAAGGTAATGTTAGTTTAACTTGAGTTAAGTCCTGCTATAGGACTAGAAAGCACAATAAGCAGTCCATCATCAGTCTTAATAAATATATCGATTGTCAATCCTTGGGAATGTGAACAACAAGGTGGCCAGGCAGACCCTTCCCCCAACCCATCCAATGCAGAGGATGCTTGCGTTGCTAGCGCCGACGAGCCTAGTGCTAATTTTGATCTTATGGCTAGTCCCAAAATGGCAAATACAACAACGCTTTCCCTTAGATCCTAATCGCCTTCGACAGCTACCCATTGCAGACCAACTCCAACTTAGGCTGGAAGCGAAATATCGCCGTGCTGCTTTGGAAGAAAAACGCAGAAACACATTGCTCCTGGTCATTTTAGGTATTGGGGGAGGGGGGGGTGCCTATCTGTCTTGGCAGAATCGCTGCAGACAATCTCTCCTTCAGGATACGGATGAATTTTGTAAGGCAGTGGGACTGCTAGCAGACAAAGAAAAAATAGAGCTGCGGCTAGGGGGGATCTATCTGCTGGAACAAATTGCTAAAGAGTCCCCCCATAAACAGGCAATTATCCTAGAAGTCCTTACTGCTTTTATTCGAGAAAATAGTCCGAAGGTGGGAGATGCCCGTCAATTAGGCTCTACTGAAGTTAATGCATTGCACGTGCCTACGGATATTCAAGCTGCCTTGACTGTGATTGCTCGTCGAAATCTTCTGTCCGGGGCCCGCAGCTTAGATTTTCAGAATGCCTATTTAATTCAAGCCAATCTGATCCAGGCCAATCTCCAGGGAGCCAATTTTCAGAAAACATATCTGATCGGCACCAATCTGCGAGAGGCTAACCTCTGTGGGGCCAATCTCCGCAGTGCTGATCTCTTGAGTGCCAACCTCAGTAGTGCTAACCTGACCAAGGCCAATCTCAGCAGTGCCAATCTTCTGGGAGCCAATCTTAATAATGCTAATTTCCAAGCGGCCGACCTGACGGGTGCTAACCTCCGTGGGGCTTACATTGGCAACGCCAATCTTTTTAGCACGAATCTCAATAGTGCTGACTTAATCGGTGTGTATTTGAGTGATGCCAATCTCAGCCAAGCAAAATTGATGGGAGCCAATCTGCGCAGTGCCAAGCTGATGGGTGCTGAACTCACTAATACCGATTTGAGTGAAGCTAACCTCAATGGGGTAGATCTGAGTGATGCTAAAGTGATGGGTGCCGATTTTACGGATGCCAAGCTTCAGGACGTCTCTTGCCGAGGAACCCAATTTAAGACCACTAATTTGACTGGGGCTGATCTGCGAGGGGCGATCTTTTTGGACACTCAACAGTTGAATGACTGTATACTGTGCCGCACTAAATTGCCAGATTCTATGGATTTAGATCCTGATCGGGATTGCCAGCCGCCTGCTTAGCGTTGCTTTGTGTCCTATCAATTCCGAGGGATTCTTGATTACAATGGGATAGTGGGTTTAAGCCAATATTACTTTAGGAATTTCCCATGCCTAACTTCCTCAATACTCTATTAGGACGTCATCCTGAGCGGGTGATGGCTAATACCGAAATTTACACTTGGCAGACTTGCCCTTACTGTATCCGAGCCAAGCTATTGCTGTCTTGGAAAGGGGTCAAGTACACCGAATATAAGATTGATGGTGATGAATCGGCTCGCTCCGAGATGGCTGAACGGGCTAATAACCGCAGATCTGTTCCTCAGATTTTTATCAATCATGCGCATATTGGTGGTTGCGACGATTTGTATCAACTGGACTCAGCAGGCAAACTGGATGAATTGTTAGCTCAACCTGCATGAGTGCTGTATTGCTACGGTGACAAAGTCCGTATGATACTGCTCCCCATTGCTCCTCACCCATCAAACCCTGGCTTTGCTTGAGTGAGGAGGCTGAGCCGTGACGCAATTAGGGATGCAGTTATCTCAAAGATTGGGGATAGTGAACAATTTTTTTGGCCAGCCCTACACGTCCTAGAGCGCAAATAGCCCACCAGGTGACATCGATCTCCCACCATTGGTAGCCCGATTTAGCTACGTGGGGATAGGCATGGTGATTGTTATGCCAGCCTTCACCGTAGGTAAGTAGGGATACCCACCAGAGGTTTTGGGCACCATCTGTTGAGGCAAAGGTGCGATACCCTCGCATGTGAGAGGCTGAGTTGACGAGCCAGGTAGAATGCCACAGCAAAACAGCCCGAACGAAGATACCGTAAACCACAAAGGACCAGCCCCCAAGCGTATAAAGCAGGGCTGCTAAGGGCAGTTGCAGCAACAGAAAATATTGGTCCAACCAGCGATAAAAAGGCTGACGGGCTAGGTCTGGGGCATTCTTTTGATAGAGCTTGGCATCAAAATACTCTGGGCGAGGATAGAAGATCCATAGCATATGACTCCACCAGAATCCCCTCTGTGCTGAGTAGGGATCATCATTGACATGTTCAGTATGGGCATGGTGTTGACGATGACCGCTGACCCAAAAGATGGGACCGCCTTGAATGGCTAAGGATCCGAGGGTTGCGATCGCATATTCTAAAACTCTAGGCACCCGAAAACTCCGATGACTGAGCAACCGATGATAGCCCAAACAGATGCCGATGCCGCCCAGCAGCCAATGCAGGAGCAACGCCACTCCCAGAGCTGACCATGAAAAGTAGTGGGGGGCCAGCATGAGAGCTAGCAAATGAAAGGTGGCAAAGAAACCAACATTGACCCAACTGAGTGCAGGGGTATGTCTGCCCACGGGGGCAGTGACGACAGAGTTTGCAGTCATAAGTATCCTATTGAAAAAGGTTGATGTTCAGTGCTAGTCCAGGCTTGTGATGAAGTTGGACCTCGCTTTTTGACCAGATACTGGTTAAAGTAAACAAGGCAAGTGCTACTTGCATGCTGACATGCTAGCATTCATTCTAATTATTGTGCAAGTGACACTTGCATTTTTCTATGGCTTCTCAACTGTCAACCCGTCAACGCTTGATCCGCTCTGCTCTGCGGTTGTTTGTCAGCAATGGTATTAGCGGCACCACTACCCGAGAAATCGCGGAATCAGCAGGGGTGAATGAAGTGACGCTGTTTCGACATTTTGGTAGCAAGCATGGCCTGCTTCTGGGGGTATTGGAGGAGTCGACGGCCTTCGAGAGCTTGGGGAATGCTTTGCTTCAGCAAACCAGTTTGTCTGAGGATCCTGAGCAAGCCTTGAAAGAATATGCAAGTTATTGCTTGCATGCATTAGAGCAAGTTCCTGATTTGATTCGTTCTTTGGTGGGAGAAGCAGACCAGTACCCTGCCGATAATCGGTTGGCCTTGGGCAAACGACTGACTGAAGTCAATCAGTACGTTGCTCAATATTTAGAATCTTTCATGTCTCAACGACAACTGACTGCCCAGTTGGAGCCCGACAAATTAGCTAGTTTGTTTGAGTGCCTGATGTTGGGATATGCCGTCATTGAGTTCACTAGTGACTATCACCAACTCTGGGATCATCAAGCTGACTTTCTTGATCAGGCGGTGCAACTGATTTTGTATGGTGCCCTTGCTACGGATCGAGTCGTGTCTAGCCCTCCTAGCTCTCTTCCGCAAACGGTGGTTACGGATCTGCCTGCCGATACGGTTCATCAGATTTTGCGGCAAGCCAAAAAGCAAGGATTGCAAGAATATGCCCTCGCCTATGTCTTGTTTGGGGCGGGGTTATCTCCTCAAGAATTGGTGGGATTGTTGCGATCGCAGCAAATTAGCAACAACCAACAACATCTTCTCCAAGTCCAAACTCAAACAGGCAGTCGGCAAGTTGCTGTTAACCAATGGGTGATGGGTAAGCGTCTAGGCTCTTATACTGCTAACCCTTTGACAAAATGGCTTAAGTCTCGCAAAGACGATGAACAATCGATGTTTATTGATGATCAGCAGCAGCCTCTTACCGTCACAGCTCTCCAAAAACAGTGGCAGACTTGGACTGAGGGTATTACAACGTTGGCAGGTTGTCCGCCGACCCTCGACCAAGCGCCCCAAACGTGGTGTATCGATATGCTGATGAGAGGTGTGACGCTAGAAAATCTTAGTTTACTGACGGGTTGGTCTTTAGAGCAGCTAGAACCCTATGCCCAAAGGGCTCAAGAAAAGATTGCACTGGAGCAAGCAACGCGTCTAGACCAAAAACCTGGAACTGGGACAACGAACAAAAACTAAACATCTCTATTCGAAATTTTCTTTATAAGGGACACTGTACTTTGGCGGTATTGATGAAGCATTTTTCTCGGCAGACGCTAAGAATTGCAAGTTGATAAACTAAGAGCAGGTTGAACAAGTGATGACTATGCCCGATCAAGAACTTGAAGGAACTTGGGAAGAAGTGATGCGCCATTCGCCACAATTGAAGGGCCATCGCGTTAAAGTAATCGTTTTAGATAAAGTAGTTTCCGAGGAAGCAGCTCTAAAACCCAAAAAACGCAGTCTAGAAGAGGCCCTAGACGGATTAGTCGGTACAGTTGATTTATCTGATGCCCCTGATGATCTCGCTAGCCGCACCCACGAGATTTTTGCAAATATCATGGCAGAACAATATCAACAACCGTGACGCTCTGTGATGCCTCAGCGTTAATTGCCTTACTCTATGCGAAAGATCGAGATCATGCTCGTTGTCTGGCGATCTTGCCTTATATCACTGAACCCTTGGTTACAACATGGCCTTGTTTAGCTGAAACAATGCATATATTGGGGCGATATGGAGGTTGGCAGGCACAGCAAGCACTCTGGAACTACATAGAGGTCAAGGTTCTTGTTCTGCGGCAGCAAGATGAATTGGAGCAACAACGAATGCAGGTACTCATGGAAAAGTATCGAGATATTCCTATGGATTTGGGTGATGCTTCGTTGGTTGCAGCAGCAGAGGCAATGGACCAACGGCTTGTTTTTACGCTAGATCGAGATTTCCACATTTATCGTTTCCATGGGAATTGTTCGTTTCACATTGTGCCAAGATAAACAACCTTACAAAAATTTTGGCCGTTCTGTCTGGGTCTGATTAAGCAATATTTCTAAGGCTGGCCAGTCTGAATTTTCTATAATATTTGTAAGCTGGTCAATACTTTGGCGGTACTGATAGAGCGATCGCAACACCTCCTCCCGGTTATACTTGGCCATCATGCAGCCCAATTCAGGATTGCCTCCGCCCACGCGACTGGTATCACGAAAGCCCGAACTAGCAAAGGCTTGGGCTAGCTTCATAATTTCTGGGTCTGTTTCACTTAAGCAGGCAGTAATCAACCCTGCGCTCATCATCTTAGGAAGGTGGGAAATCCAAGCAACCGCTCGGTCATGGACTGTAGGAGAACAATCGTAGAGGTGACAGTCTAGCTTGCCGACCAGACCTCTCATGATGGCGAGCACATCCGGGGAGGTCTTTTCTGTAGGAGTGAGGATATAAGGATTGCCAGCAAATAGCCTAGCTTGAGCGGCATGGATGCCTGTATCTTCGCTGCCTGCCATTGGGTGGCCGCCTAGGAAGCGGGGCCAGAGGGGAGTAAGGGTATTAACGACAGATCCTTTGACGGAGCCGACGTCCGTGAGAATAGTATCGGGGGTGAGATGGGGGATGAGACGAGCCGCGATCGCATCAATCACACTCACGGGTGTACAAATGAACACCACATCAACGTGGGCAAGAGACGCTAAATCCTGACTGGCCTGATCCACAGCCCCTAGAGAGAGGGCATCTTGACATGTTTGTGATTGTCGACTCACCCCCAAAATGGTGTGCCCCAAGGCTCGAAAATCGTAAGCGAGGGAGCCACCAATCAAGCCTAAGCCGATAATCCCAATTCTCATGCCGCCAAACTCATAAATTCGATTTGCGGTAAGAGTGGATCTTTGACCACGCCAATCCCTTGGTACTGCCAGCGATCGAGAATACCCCGGATTTGGCTTTTACCCACAGACTCGACCGTAAACTGTTGGGCCACGTCTGAGCCGTGGGTATTGAGATAGCTAAGGGCCTCAAAATGCTCGGCAAACACTAGCAAATAACGGTGAACAGAATCGGGATCAGGATGGGCTGCTAAGTAGTTGCCATCGGCCCGCGATCGCAGCGTGTAGTAGAGAGTTGCGTGCATAGGGTTAGTTCATTTTGCTGAGCTGAATACGAGGATCAACGATGGCCAAGAGAATATCAGCTAGCAGGTTGCCGACAATTAACATCACTGCTCCCATCATCAGGCCCGCCATCACCAAGTACAAGTCTTGGGCTTGAACTGCTTTGAGTAATAACTGTCCTAGCCCTGGCCAATTGAAGAAGAATTCAGCAATAAAGGCTCCCCCCAGCAAACTGGAAAACTCAAACCCTAATAAGGTGATCAGGGGATTGACTGCATTGCGGAGAGCATGGACATAGATCACCTTATGCTCGGGCAAGCCTTTGGCCCGCGCGGTTTGAATATAGTTTTGGCGCAGGACATCTAGCATATTGCCTCGGGTAATTCGTTGTAACCCAGCAAATCCAGTAACACTAAGGGCTAGGGTCGGCAAAATCATGTGCCAACCCACATCTAAGATTTTGCCAATCCAGTTCAAATCTTCGTGATCAATGCTAGTCATGTCGCCCACGGGAAACAGGGGGGTACTTTGGGCCAGAAACAACAGCAACAAAGCAGTGATAAAACTGGGAAATCCCTGACCAATATAGCTAAACACTCGCAAGATGCGATCGCTGGCTTGGTTCTGACTGACGGCCCCGATAATCCCTAAGGGAATGGCAATAGTCCAGTTAATCACTAGAGAGGCGATCGCCAACAACAATGTATTGGGAATCCGTTCCAAAATAAGGGCAGTGACGGGGCGCTGGTAGCTGAAGCTTTCCCCAAAATCCCCTTGGTAGATCTGGCCCCAATGTCCTTGCCAAATCTGGGAGAAATCAAAGGTAAAAATATTCTTAAGCCATAATCCATACTGCTTCAGCAAGGACCGATCTTTCTGCCAAATTTGTACAGACTGATTGGCATTGACCAACGCCAACCGTTCTCCATTGTCCGCAAACTGTACGGCTGAGAGGGAGGCAGGCCCGTTTAGGGTGCCCAGCATTTGGGTGTCTTTCAGGGACCATAGGTGCAAGGTTTGGCCCGAACGCGTCGCAAAAGTGGTGCGATCAGGGCTAAACATTACTGCTGAGATTGGCTGATTTGCTTGGGGCAGCGTTTTTAAATCTTGAGTGCTAAGCTGTTTACCCTCTAAACTCCATTGCAGAATGGCTTGCGGTTTAGCAACGGTATAGAGGGTAAGACCCTCTGGATTTTGATTGAATTGGACGGCTGTAATCGCACCCCGATGAGCCAGAGATTGGAGCAAGGTACCATCCGTTTTCCACAGCCTCGCTGTTTGATCTTTGCTGCCAGATGCTAGGAACTCTCCGTCTGGACTCCAGGCAAGGACAGTGATTGGACCTTCATGGCCCGTCAGAGACCTAATGAAGGTGCCATCCGTTTTCCACAGGCGAATGGTTTGGTCGGCGCTGCCCGATGCGAAGGTTGTACCATCACTGTTAAACGTCAGCGTGGTCACAGATCCTTGATGACCTGTGAGGGTTTTAATTAAGGTGCCATCTTTTTGCCACAGTTTGATGGTTTGATCGGCGCTACCAGACGCAATCATCTCGCCATCGCTACTAAAAGCCAAAGCGGTAATTGGGCCTTGATGTCCCTTGAAGGTTTTCAGAGAAGTTCCTGCTGCCTCCCATAGGGTAATGGCGTCTGCATTCCCTGTGATGACTTGACTGCCGTCGGGACTTAGAGCCACGGCGGTGAGGTCGGTGTTGGGCGTTTTTAGAGTGGCCGTCAAACTGCGATCGCGCCAAGTATTGCCTAGTCCAAAATCCTGGCGCAGTTCTTCGAGTCGCTCCTGGGACATTTGCGGATTGTTTTTGAACTGATCTAGGTAATCTCCAGGTGCTAAATCCACAATGTAAAAGGTCAATAGGGAGGCCAGTAATAGGGTAATCAGTCCTTGAAACACCCGTTTTACGGTATACCCCAGCAGCTCACTGCCCAAAACAGTGGTGAGACCGTGGGTCAGTTGTTGCAGCCATGAATGCCTCGGAGAAGGGGGTTGAGCAGTCATATCAGAAACCCATGAACGAGGGAGAAGGATGGCAGCCTAGCTATAGTTTGAGGGGGAGAGTGGTGTAATGGTTTTCCCTACTGCCAGTTGACAGATAGTTTCGCTAGTACGTCACTAAAGCGTTGATATCACAATCCGGTAACTTTTGGCGACCTGCCAAACCCGTCAGCTCGATAATAAACCCAAATCCGACCAGAGTGCAGTTGAGGGGTTGCACCAACTGAGCCGTAGCGGCAGCAGTCCCGCCCGTTGCCAACAAGTCATCGATAATTAAAATTCGACTGCCAGGCGGACAGGCATCCTGGTGAATCTCAAGGCGATCGCTACCATATTCCAGCTCATAGTCTTGACTATGGATAGCGGCGGGTAACTTACCCGGCTTCCGTACGGGCACAAATCCCGCCCCGAGTTGATAGGCCAGAGGCACTCCAAAGATGAATCCCCGTGATTCAATGCCGATCACATAATCTATCGATTGATTTTTGTAGTCTTCTGTAAACCGATCAATGGTGTACCGTAGGCCGTCAGGATTCTGTAATAGTGTGGTGATGTCTCGAAACAGAATTCCCGGCTTGGGAAAATCGGGAATATCTCGAATCAGTGATTTAAGATCCATAGGTTTGTGATTGTACGTAAGGTCAGTAGTCGGGACAGTCATCTATCTGGGCAGGAAGACACAACGTCAGAAGGTACGTCAGAAATCGTACAGTGAACATACTCCTACACTGATTTATCAGGCTATGCCTTCAAAATTCAGTGTAGGCTTCTCAGTGACTCCGGCCCAACGGCTAGACATTTCCTGAGCTGAAACGGAATGACCAACCGCTCTTTGTTTGATATTACGCCCTACATTATGGTCCCTATCGTACTGAGCACCACAATTAGGGCAACTATGCCATCTATCCGACAGCTTTTTAGGGACCGGATGCCCACAGTCTGAGCAATCAATGCTTGTGCCTCTGGGATTCTGCGGCAATCCACCACCACAAGCATTCTCAGCTACGTGGGAAACGATTGACAGAAATTGACCCCAGCCTGCATCGTGAATTGATTTAGCCAGACGTGAACGGGCAAGCCCTTTGATGTTGAGCTTCTCAAACGCAACATATCGATATCGCTTCACCAATTGGTGTGCGACTTTGTATTGAAAATCTTTCCGTTGACGAGCAACTTTGAGATGAAGCTTGGCAACCTGTAGTTTCATCTTCTCCCAACGCTTTGAGCCTTTCTGACGACGTGCCATCGTGCGCTGTAGTTTAGCCAGAAGCTTTTGAGCCTTCCGGTAGTACTGAGGGATTGCAACCTTCTCCCCCTCGGAAGTGGTCAGAAAAGCACTGAGGCCCACATCAATCCCCACTGTATTGAAGACCGTCGCTGGCTCCACTACAGACAAGTGAGGTATATCAAAGCACTCTAGCGTTAGCGTTAAATACCAGCCATCAGCCTTATGGGTAACCGTAGCCGCTTTAACCTTGAATCCGTCCAGCAGTGGTCGATGCTGGACAAACCGCACAATCCCCAATTTTGGCAAAGTAATGTGATTGCCGACGATTCGCTCATCAGTGATTTGCGGGAAGGTGAAAGACCGATACCGACCAGCACCTTTTAAGCGTGGTCGTCCTGAACGCTTACCATTGCAGTCACCCTGAACAAATCGAGAGAATGTCTTCTCAACTCGTTTCACGCAGTCTTGTAGCACCTGAGAATGAATTGCCTTGTACCAGGGGCGATCCTTTTTTAAGGGCACCAAAGCGCGCTTCTGAGCATAGAAATTGGGCTTGTCGCAAGGCTGGGCAATACTGCAAGTGAGCGGACAACTGTTTACAGCACAGCGGTTGTGCTGCCACCAATCAAACCTGTCACCCAACAGATAGTTATATTGGTGTCGCAACATATCAAGCCAGTGTTCAAACATCGCTGACTGCTGAGCAGTGGGTTTTAGTTTGTACTGATATGCTAGTCTCATGAAATGAGTGTAGCCTTAAATCTTGCGCTATGACTAATGATGGATATATTCATAAGAATCGATGTGTTTCAGACCTCAAGACCCATCTAGTTTTAACGACAAAATATAGGCGCAAGGTGCTGACTGACGCCATGCTTAATCAATTACATCAAGACACTGAATCTCTACTCAATAAATGGGACTGCCCCCTGATTGAATTCAATGGGGAGTCCAATCACGTTCATATGTTGTTCCAGTACCCCCATGATGTGCAGCTGGGGAAGCTAGTTAATAGCTTGAAGACTGTTACTAGCAGAAAGCTTAGGCAATCGTTTATGCCTGAGTTACAGAAAATCTACCGTGATAAACCCGTCTTGTGGAATGGCTCTTACTTCCTGGCTTCGTGCGGTGGCGTGACGATATCGAAGCTTAAGGCGTATATTGAAAATCAGAATAGGTCGCAATAAGACTGTTCCCTGCGGTCACGCGACTCTCATCCCACACCATGTCGCTTCGCTCTATTTCTGGAATGGGGCTGCCCGGCTAAAAAGCTAATGTGGTTGGCAATCTGGTTCGCACCCATCATTTTTTCGCTGCAAATCAGGGGCAATTGCATGTGAACTTTTAGCTAAAGCATCGTCAAAGGGCTCCTGCGGGCAAGCTAGATCTGGATGCTAATGCTAAAGTTTCCTCAGCCGTTCATCAAAAAATCTTCTGTATTCTTGTCGTAATGGAATCGTAATGCAAGTCGATAGCCCCCCTGAACAATTGATTTCTCCCATCTTGAAGAGTTTGCCAGACCCAGATTTGCCCGCCCAGATTTGCCCGCGCCGGGCCTTGATTCAACTCGATCTGGTGTTGTTAGCGATTGAGGCCTTAGATTTATATGCTTCGGAATTGATGCTGCTCAGCTTAGAAGAGCTGCAACTCCACGAGGTGATTCCCAATCGGGTCGAGTTTTGGCGATCTCGCAATGCCAATCCCCTACGGCGATCTCATCAGCGCCAGTCCTTGAGCTTAGATAAAGCCAAGGCATTGGTTGCGGTTGGTTGCCATATCGCCCGTCGGCAAACTGCTCAAGTCCGACAGCTACTCACCGTGAAACGACAATTGGCTGACAAGCAGCTCACCCCCGATCATAGTGTCCTGTTAGCAAACTATTTAGAGCGATTTCGACGCCATTTCCGTAGCCGAATGAACCCCAACCGTACCGCTGTTACAGCTTATAAAGAAAATGAACAGTTGGATGAATTAGCATTGAGTTTGCTGGAACAGGTGCTATTTTGCACAGGAACTGCCGGAATGGAGCGATTTTGGTCTAGTCTGTTTGATGGAGAAGTGGCCTAACCCCATGACCATTCAACGTCAATTTATTTTGCCTCACTGCACCCTCGACTTGGAAGGGATCAGCAATTCTGTTTCAGATGCTGCCCTGGGTAGCTCCTTAGATGTGCTCTTGCGCCTAGCGTGTCAGTTTGGCGATTTGAAACAACCGCTAACAGGGGGGCTGGACCTACTGAATAGCCTGATTCTGGCAACGAATCAATGTACCCAAGCCTGGATGAGTGGTGTGCCCCATCGCCGTCTGACCAAACTAAACCAAGATCAATCGGCTGTTCATCTTCTGCCCAAAGAAGAGGATGGGTTTGAGCTGACTGTACCCACATCGTTATTAAATGAATCGACTCAGTATGCCGATGATCCCCTGAGCGTCCATTTGACAACGATCCAACTTTTTGATCTGGTGGAGGCCCTGGATCAACTTGTGGCCGATCAGCAAACTCTGCCCAATCTATCTGTGGCGGTGCGGCCCCTCTCTCGGTCAGAAGCTGCTTCTGGACAAGTCTTGCAAAAATCTGCCCCGGCAGTATTGGGGACGGTCAGTGTTGCGATCGCCGCCGCTGCCTTCTATTTCCTCCCCGTTCCCAAAGTGAGCCCACCCCCCAAAGATCAGCCCTCCCCCACCACCACAGAAACCCCCAATCCCACGGCTCCCCCATTGCCTGGGGCAACAACGGTCCCCAGCCCCGCATCCGAAAGCTCTGACCCGTCGCCTACGCCTTAAGCTCAACTCATCCCTTCTCAAGCCATAACATTTGATGAAACGATCCATATGGGCAATTTTCACGGCTGGTTGGGGACTTTGGCAGTTAACGAGTGCCGCTGTTGCTGCGCCTCGTCCCATTGACCGTACGGTCAGGTGTGACGTTCTAGTGGTGGGGGGTGGATTAGCTGGAGTCGCAACCGCTTACGAAGCGCTGCTGGCAGGTCGCCAGGTCTGTTTAACCGAACTCACGGACTGGTGGGGGGGACAAATCTCGGCTCAGGGAACATCAGCTTTAGATGAGACCGTGGGACAGCGATCGCGTTCATTTTTCCCTCGGGGATATTTGCAGTTTCGCCAACGTTTGATTAAAGCATCAGGTCGGGAACGACCAGGCGACTGTTGGGTGAGCGTAGCCTGCTTTTTGCCGAAGGAGGGGCATACTCTACTTGCGAAGATGTTGGATGAAGCAGAGTCTGAGGGGAACGGTAAGTTGCACTTATTTGCCAACACAGTGGTGAAGTCGATTGCCACCAATCCTTCAGGCCAGCAAATCACTGCAGTTAGGGCTATTCAACATCAACCGGCAGCGGGTGCGCCACCCCTCAACACTTATCCGTTGTCCCAAACGTTAGCAGATAGTTACCAAGAGCAAGATTCGGCCCGCTTCGCCAAAACTATTCTTCAGTTTCAACCGCCAGCCACAGGGCAATGGATTGTAGTCGAGGCTACTGAGACAGGTGAGCTATTGGCCTTAGCGGATTTACCGTATCGCCTGGGCATTGACCCTCGCTCTCATTTGGAGCCGTCCTCCTCTAGCGAGCAGCCCGATCCCTACTGCACTCAGGCCAGTACCTACACCTTCGCCATGCAGGCCACGGCCACACCGCCTGTCCATAAACAGCCTGCGTTCTACCCTGACTATGAGCCGTTTTATAGCTATGACAAACCCCGCTATGCCCAAACGCCTAACTTAGTCTTTAGCTATCGGCGCCTGTTTAGCGTCAAACCGGGTACGCCAGATGATGTGGTTAATGTAGGCGATATCTCCATGCAAAATTGGGGCGGGGGCAATGACTACGGTCCCGGTACGGCCCAAGACAACCTGATTCTGACCCGAAATCAACTTGCAGCCACTGGTCAACTACAACCGGGGGGATGGCAAGGGGGATTGCGCATTGCTAGTTTACAGGGGGGAGAAGAACTCGCTCGGGGCTATTTTTACTGGCTAGTCGCAGGCACGACAGACTCCAAACTGACAGACAATGCCAAACAGCTTTGGCCAAATCTCCGGTATTTGCAAGGGCTAGAATCACCGATGGGAACGGCGCATGGTTTGTCAAAGTTTCCCTACATGCGTGAGAGTCGGCGTTTGATTGGCCGCTATAGCTATGGGTATCCCCAGGGCTTTTCGATCTCAGAGACGGATGTCTCTAGCCAAGATTTTCGTCAGCCTTATTACCGCGATACCTTGTCTGGACCAGACTACCGCAACCTGATCACGCGCTTAGCAGGGCTGCAAACCCTAGATGTAATTTTAGACCGGGTGCCCCTGTCTGAGGTAACGCTTAGAACCAGAGCCCGGATTTATCCTGATAGCGTCGGTATTGGCCACTATCCCATCGATTTCCATCCCTGTATGCAACGCAGTCCAGTCCAGGCACCAGGGAATCAAGAGCGGGCCGGTGAGCGACAAGGGGCAACCTCAACCTATCCCTATCAAATTCCGTTGCGGGCCATGATTCCCCCCCGCATTAATAATTTATTAGTGACAGGCAAGAACATTGCCACTAGTCACATTAGTGCAGCAACCTACCGGGTCCATAGCTTTGAGTGGTCATCGGGTGCAGCAGCAGGGACAACGGCAGCCTTTGCCTTAGAGCAAGGGATTCTTCCCTATCAGTTGGTAGAGAATCTGCCCCGGCGGAGCCCACAGTTGGAGCGATTACAGGCCCGGTTAAATCGCCATCAAAACCCCACGGCATTTCCAAATACATCGATTTTTAATCAAGACTGGAAAAATTGGTGACCATGAACTTATACCAAACTTATACAAAAGTAATACAAATATTGGGAGTACAAAAACGCGATCGCAAACCTGGGACTGCAATATTAGTAATTGAGGAGAAAAAAATAGTTAATCGTCTCCTCCACTTGTAATCCGTTTTAAGTTGTCGAACCGTGAACAAATCTACGAACTTCACCACCACTGCCTTTTTAGCCCTTACTACTTTGGGCCTTGCCTTCGCTACACCAGCGCAAGCTGAAACCACGGCCAAGCCGGTACAAACGGCCTACCGCAGTCAGGAAACTCAAATCTTTACTCCCACTCAAACTACACCGACGGACCAGCAAGCTAAAGCTCAGGGCTTAATTAATATGCTCAAAGCTTCTCAAGGGGAAGCTTTCCATCAGCAAGTCATTCACATGCTGGGTAGTGTTGAAGCAGAAGCTTTAGCTGAACTCAAAATTATGTATGGCCAAAAAGAATGGCAGACCTTAGCCATTGCCACCCTGGAGAAAATGCAAACACCTGCGGCTCAAAAACTTCTACAAGCCTTGAGCAATAACGCTATGCTAGCGGCATCAACTAGTGGGGATAGCCCCAACACTACAGCCTTGATGCAACTTGCTGCTTCTCAAACTGAAACCTTTAACTATAAAGAAGCTATTCAAACCTACTCTCAGGTCATTGAAATAGACCCTACCAATGCGAAAGCCCACGGCAACCGAGGTATTCTTCGGCTTCATATCGGTGAACAGCAGGCTGCAGTTAACGACTTCCAACACTCCGCTAAGCTGTATCAAACCAGTGGCAATATGGCTCAATACGCCATGGCCATGAACTATGTCCGTACTGTCAAAACTCAAATGGCAAATCTAAACGGTCCTACCCAAACCAGTTTGGCACAAGAATAATCATATCCATCATCCGTCAATATGTAAGTCTTGATCTATACGGTTCTACTCTGCTGAATGCTGGTCAAGCAAACTCATTATTCATTAGGGACTGCTGCCTTGGGACGGGGTGATGACACCATCGCTACAATATCCCCCGCTGCAAAAATGTGAGGATGGGACATAGATTGCAAGAGAGGAAACTATGCCTAATGGCTCCATACATCCCTAGAAAGTAATGCCAGTTAAGCAGCTCAAGATAATGAATTTTGAGTCCAATGACTTCGCCTTATCTTGCAAATATAGGTAGGATAAAAGTATGACATTCTTTCGTATAGTGCTGCTATGAAACGAACGATTTATCTGCCTGATGATCTGAATGAGCGAATCTCAGATTATCTTCAGCAGAACCCACAAGCGTCTTTTTCTAGCTTGGTCCAGGATGCGTTGGAGACGAAGTTAGCTCGTAAAGATCTATCTCATGTTTTGCAGCTAGCAGGGATGGTGAAGGATGCTCAGGGACCTGCGGTGGCACAACATGCTGAAGATGATGTTGCGCTTGAGAATCATCAATAATTGAAGCAACTTGTTGTTGATGCTGGACCTGTCATTGCTCTCTTTTGGTCAAAAGATCCAGATCATGGCATCTGTAAACAAGGGTTTGATGAGTTGTCAGTGGCTCATACTAGTGTTTTGATTCCTATCCCTATTACTTTTGAGGTCTATAAGTGGTTGCTGTATCGAGTGTCTAGACCGAAGGCTTTGCAAGCACTGAATGCTATGGATCTGAGTTTTCATGCCGTCCCTATCTCTCTAATGGAATTGGAGGAGCTGAGGAATTTAGTCTATGCTCTTGACCAATGGAACGGTAGTCTCGAAGATGCCACGATTGCTTTAACAACTCAGCGATATGACTGTCCTCTCTGGACACTTAACTATAAAGACTTATCTGTGTTTTCAGGCTTGAAATTTTGGATACCTTCTTAAAGTAAGTTAGCAAATAGTCTTAATATACTAGACATTTTTTTGTATGGTCCGAATAGACCTTAAAGAATTGATTTTTTATTATATTGGTAGTGATATCAACTTAATTACTATCTTTTTAAATGATGTCTAGCTGAGAAAAATCTCATTCAAATATTGAGCAGGTGGATAAACAGTGGCTGGATTAGATAAAATAGTTCTCAACTCAATTAATCCAGGATTGACTATTGATCACATCAAAACTGATATTCGCACAGATTTTGCTCTTGCACCTCACTTTAATGCAATATTCAATAGCAATTCCAATGAACTTTGGAGAAAAACAAGTGAACTTCTTAAGTCAGGAAATTATGTGCCAAACTTGCCATATACCTTCAATGTACCGAAAGAAGGCGGTTTCACCAGGCCTGGAAGCATCTTGTCACCGATTGATCGATTCATATATCAGGCTCTCATAGATAATGTATTACCAATTTTAGAAGAACAGCTTGATCGAAAAAGAACGTTTAGCAATGTACTAGTAACAGATAGGCAAGGAATATTCAAGCCAGCACATGATTCATGGAAAAGTTTTCAGGATCGAATCACTGAGCTATGCCAACTTGAAGGTTTTATACTAAAAGCAGATATTGCAAACTACTTTGAAAGAATTCCACAACATCATTTGATCAATTTGATGAGTGCAGCAGGTTGTCAACCAGAGATAGTTAAGTTGCTCGAAGAGATGCTACTTGCTTTTCAAGAAAGAAACTCATTTGGAATAATTCAAGGATTGTTCCCATCTGATATATTAGGTAACTTTTTTTTGTCTGATTTTGATGCTTACTGTGAACTTAACGATATTCCTTCTGCGCGGTATGTGGACGATATATACATGTACTTCCAAACAGAACCTGCGGCTAGGAAAGGTTTGATAGATCTCATAGAGCGACTACGAAAAAATGGACTTCACCTAAATGAACTTAAAAGTGGCATTAGAACCACAAAAGACATTATTCGTGAGGAAACAGAAATTGATGAACTTTTTGAGCAAGCTAGAGATACAATTCAAGATGAACTTGATGAACTAGAATCTATGGGGTATGGGTTCGCAGCAACTTGGGAGTCTAGTGAAAATATAGATAGTGAAGATAGTGAGATTAATCTAGCTGCTGTTGAAAAATTATACGGAGCTATAGAAGATTTTCCAGCTCAAGCTGACAAAATTGAAAAATTTTGCCTTCCTATACTTCGATCTGCTGGAAGTAATGCAGCAGTAGATTATGTAGTAGAGAATCTACTCAGTAAGCCACACTTGACACGACTTCACCATTCATACTTATCTCGTTTTGTATCAGGAGATAAGAATCTTCAAAATTCACTAGAGTCTTTTATGAAGAGTGAAAATCTAATAACTGGCTATGAAAAAATGTATATTCTTGGATCACTTTTCAAAGGGAAAAATATTCAAAGAGACAATGTGAATTTAGCCATAAGATGGCTAAAAGACACAACAATTGAAGAAGAGACTCGTGCAATGGCAGCCATTTTTGCAGCAAAGCATGGAATTGCAACTCAAAAAAGAGAAGTTCGCCTATCCTATGAGAATGAGCCTTCTGAGTATGTTCGTAGTGCAATTCTATACTCAGCCCGCTTCCTGACAACCCCAGAGAAGAGAACTTGTAAGAAGGCTTGGGGCGGTCATAGTTTTGTCAACACGCTAATAGCGCACTCAATATAGCGTTTTGCTATCTAGATAGTAGCGAGAAAGCCACCGTTTGAAATGCTTGAGGGAAAAGTAATTCAAATCAGCCAAATTCTTTATAGAACCCATTTGAGATCTTAAGAACTAGCCGCAAGTCTTTTAAGCATAAGCCTGACGAAGCACAAGTCCATTTGCGCTTTTGCATTCACAAGCGTTCGCTCAAAGTTCTTAGTCAGGCTCTTAC